>WBZU01000569.1_pt1 | contig 31348 bp, 25 predicted proteins | sample 5204311 | NCBI WGS metagenome assembly WBZU01 (sample SAMN12344359, study PRJNA552823) | activated sludge metagenome | biome: Activated sludge suspended growth; feature: Nitrification reactor; material: Wastewater; isolation source: activated sludge from nitrification reactor of wastewater...
TCTTCATAGCCACGGGCGCCTGCTCAGGGTCGTTCTCGTCGTCGGCAGTCTGATCGGTACCGCCGTAACGTTCTATTTTTACAAACAATACGCCGACGTTTGGCTCAAACGACCGCCGCGCATGTCGTCGTGCGTGATGCTCTCTCGTCGCCTGCTTTCGCACGAAGAAACCGTCAGCGGATCCATTCCGCATATCGGGCCCGACGGCACCATGGTGTACATCCGCCCCGCCGAAGATCGTGCCGTGCGGTGTTTGAGCCGTTATTCGACGAAAAGCGCATCGTTTTTGGCCGCCGCGTTCGCGGAACTCGACCCGGACAAACGCGCCCGCGCCTTGGGCGCCGTCGTGCGCGAACACATTTCAACCGATACCTCCGCCGATTCGGAAGCCCTCGCCGCGTACTTGATCACGACCGCCGCGTTGCGTCCGCTGCCCAAAACGCAAGAAATCCAAGACCTCCAACACGACCTCGAACAACGCAATGCCTGCCGATTCGACATGCAAAGGCCTTGTCCGATTCGTCCTGCCGTGCCGAAAATCGTGTGGATCGTCGGGCCTCCATCGTCCATCGGGCTCGTCGTTGCGCTCGTTTGGGGAGGCGCGAGCCTCGCCGGCCGCGTGCGCGCTTGGTGGGACAAACGTAAGGCCAAGAAAAAGTCGGTCGAGAAAAACCAATCCGCCGACGAAGTTTCGACTGCCTCAAACGTCGATCAACGTTGAACGTCCGCGACGATCTGCGCGGACAACGTTCGGAGCGCCTCGAGGTCGCTCGCGTCGCTCAGCGTCGGCTTGCGCGGCCACGCAAGCTGCACTTCGCCCGCGAAAAAATACACGTGCTGCGGATCGACATACCCGTGCACGCTTCCCGATGCCGCCAACGCCTCGATCGCTTGGACAAACCGATCGAATACGTCTCGACGAACCTTGTTCGGAGCATCGGCCAACGCGACACCTTGTGGAGGCGCCACCCAGATTTGTTGCGCGGCACGATCGACACGCAAGATCGTCGGCAACATGGGGTGCGCCACGCGGGCAAACGCACGCGCTCGACGCAGCGATTCATCGTCGAGCGGCACGACGAGCACTTCGCGATCGAGCCACTCGTCGTGGCGCAAGCTCGCCATGTCGCGACCGTCGCCCAAGGCGTGCGGGGCTTGCAACCGTTCCGTGGATTGTTTGCGCACCATTTCCGGCTGGTTTGTCTGGGCTGACCAATTCGTCGGGAGCTCATCGGACCAACGCAGAGCGGACAAGATGCGCCGGGCATCGAAAGCATCCGCGGGGCGTTGTGTGGGATCCGGGGCGAGAAACCGAGCAATTGCGGCGTCGTGGGCCGGCGTGATCTCCGGATGGCGCGTACTTGGTCGAGACAAACCTTCCCAATTTGCAGGCACCGGTTCGGCGGCGTGACCCGTGAGCAGCTCGTACAAGATCGCGCCGACGGCATAGAGATCGCTGGCGATCTCCGCGGGTTTGCCGATGCGTTGTTCCGGGGACATGTACGCGTACGTGCCGATGGCTCCCGCCGTCGCCGTGCTCGAAAGGTCCCCCAGATGAGCGGCGCCGAAGTCGGACAACATGGCCGTGCCCGCATCATCAAAGAGCACGTTGGCCGGTTTGACGTCGCGATGCAGGATGCCGAGTCGATGCGCTTCGCCCAGCGCGGACAAGACCAACTGCGCGATTTCCACGGCGCGTGCAGGCGCAACGGGTCCCGCTCGCATCTTGTCCGCGAGCGATCCTCCGCGCATGTACATGAGCACGATCGCGGGGCCTTCCGGCACGTATTGTCGCAATGGAACGACGTTTGGATGGCGCAACCTCTCGAGCGCCCGGGCTTCACGTTCGAATCGTTGCAACGCGTCGCGCCCCGCACCTTCGATGAGCCCAGCAAAGATCTTCACGGCAACACGTTCGCCCGTGATGCGATCCGTCGCTTCGACCAACCGCGCGTGCGCCGAGCTCGCGATTTCTCGCACGACTTCATAACGGCCATACAGCACGACCGCTGCTGTGCCGGGCGTATTTTTGGGGTTTGACGGGGCACTTGGGGACGCTCCTCCCTCCACGATGCCCAGCCGCTTCATCTCTTCGCGAGCTTCACGTGCCGCGTCCAGCAAGCCCGTTTGATCGAAAGCTCGCGCCAACATCGGGAGCGCCGTCCATCGTTCCGGCGCCGCGTGATCGATCTGTTGCAACGTCTTGATGGCTTGCTCGGTTCGACCATGACGAACCAAGAGCGAACCGAGCGCAAGTCGCGCCGCAGCGTCGTTCGGGTTGCGTCGTAACGCCGCGTCGAGCGCTTTCGCGGCATCCGCAGGCTTTCCGGCGCGTTCGAAGTTATCCGCCGCTTCGATCGCCAGTCCGGCCAAGGCAAACGCTTCGGCTGCCTCGATGTGCGCGCCAAGGCGTACGTAAAGCATCGCGGCATATCGATGAGCTCCGCGAGCACTCAGATCGATGGCGGTTCCCAGCGCTTTGAGGCGCTGCAGATGCGTCGCGATCTCTTCGATGGCTTGTCGCGCAACCTCATCATCGGCGGCGAGCGCAGCCAAACGAATGGCCCGGCGCGGGTCACGCGCCAGCAAGGCCTCTTTTGCTGCGCCCGAGAAATCACAATCCACTTCGAGGCGACGCGACGCGTCCGCGTGCGTCTTGACCAACTCGTCGTCTTGCGGTTCGTCGTCGCTCATCGTCACTCACCGGCGTCGAGCGAGTTTGTCTTGATGTTACGGGTTTGGCGCAACGATCGTTGCTTTGCCGACGACCGAGAAATCGAAGCGGAGTTCGGCTTCATCGATGCCCGTCGCGGTGAACGAACCTTTGCGCGTTCGATGCACGGCGATCGTGATGGCCGCGGGCAATGCTCCCCAAACTTTGCTCGCTACTGCACCGGCCGGAAGAACGGCTTCGCCCGAATCCTTGTAGCTGCAACGAATCCCGGCACCACTTGGAGCGGTCAGATCGATGTACACGCGATCATTCGAATTGTCGGAGACGCGCCACGAAAGGTTTGTCGCAGCACCTTCTTCGAGCACCACGGCTTCGCTGAGATCGACCGAACCCACGCGAATATTTTCAGGGTTTGCCGGAGCATCGGCACCGATGGAGAATTTGTCGAGGACGTTCGAGCCGCTGTTTTCCAGGACGTACCGACCCGGCGCGGGCAGGTCATTTCGGGCGTCACGCGACGTGTAAAAAACGCCGGAGATCAAACCGCCAACATCGGGAAAAGCCCGCGTGGCGAGCGGCATGCTCCTCGATTCCGCCGTGATCGACAAATCACCCACGTCGAGCAATTCGACGGCTCCCAAGCTTGACAAAGCCGGCGCTTCGTCTGTCCCGGCAAACGCCGCCAACGGTCGACATTCGCCGTCGGGCGGAAGATCAAGCCACGAACCTCCGACCACGCGTTCGGCAACATCGAGGTCTGCATTGGCTGCGAGACGCATGAACTTGGCGGAAACGTTTGTCTGCACGAACTGACCGTCTCCGGCCGTTCGCTCGACGAGCACCAAAGCTTGGGTTGTGTAGTTCGTCGCGCTTGCAGCTTCGTCGTCCATGACGGGAGCTGCACAGCCACCCACAAAAGCCCCCAAAAGAGCGAGCAGTGTGGACGGCAGACGATTCGAAGAACGCATGGATCTCAGTGTATGGCTCAACATCGCCAACGGCAAGCCTCATGCACGAACCTGCGCGATTCAGAACGTGAGCACCAACGCCCCGGCCGGCGTCAGCGTGAATTGCTGGAAAGTCACGTCGATCGTTTCATCCACGGTCGCATCGACGAAATGAAACGCTCCACCCAGCTCCATCGCCACATGCACCTGACGGAATCCGACCCGTAGCCCCGCGACAAACCCAAGCCGCGTATCTCGCGCTGAAAAAGCCGCGCCGTTGTCGAGTCGCCCGTCCACGAACGAGATCCCCGGACGCGGACCGATCCACGCCGAATAAAGCCCCGCCGTGCTTCGCCACCCGAACATGATCGGCAGATCAACGCCTCCACCAAGCACCGATTGCGGCTCCTGCGCATTCGCCTTCTGCCGACCAAGCAGCAAAAGATCTCCGCCAAGACCTACCGAAAGCGCCAGCGTGTTCTTCTTGTTGAGCTGAAATGCGTGCCGTCCGTCAAGACGAACCCCGCGGCCCGTGTACGCCAAGCCGACTTCGTTCGAGCCGGTGATTCCAACTCGCGCCGACACCCAGGGCGCAATGGCCGGGGCGAGCGCTTTGGTTTGGATCTGCGTTTCGCGGCCGGCTTGATCGGTACCCGCCGCGCTCGGCAGGTTTTGCAGAAGGACTTGTCCAGACAAACCAGCGCCCGCGGACACTCGTCCCGCAGGCAATGTGTGAACTGGATGGAGAAGTGGCGATCCACCGCCGCATCCGAGCGAGCTCGTGGAGGCGGCGAGAAGGAAGATCGATGTAAAAAACGAAAGAAGGGCAGGTCGTTGAGGCACCTTGTACAGCGTACCCCGAGAAGCGACTACTTGCGGAAACGAGATGGATAGTCGTTCCCCGAAGCCTTCTTCTTCAGATCGGCGTCATCCGGGTGGAGCTTGAGAGCGCGGGCGATGAGCGTCGATTCATCTTCGCGAATTTCCGGATTGGGCAAACAGCATTCGACGGGACAAACCGCCTGACACGCTTCGTGGTCGTAGAATCCTACGCATTCGGTGCAAAGCTCGGGGTCGATCACGTAGATCTCGTCGCCTTCGCTGATGGCGTCGTTTGGACACTCCGGTTCGCAAGCACCGCAGTTAATGCAATCTTCTGTAATGTGGGTTGCCATGGAAGTCGTTTGTCTTTCCGGTATCGGGTCCGGAAGTTCCCGCTATCTAGAGGTCGTCGCCCCGTCTGTCAATCGGCGGTTGGGGCAGAGGGCAACCGGCGAACGTTTCACGCACAGTTGCAGTGGGTTTGGGCGCGTATCCTGACGCTTTCTTTGCGCTTCGTCCAGAGCATCCTTCAAGCTCGACCGGTCAAAGTGATTCTCGTCGGCCGTCGTCTCGTATCGTTGCGTGGTTGCGCGATCGTCCGGCCCCCGGTACTCCAAGGCTGCAATGCAACGATTTGATGCGTCTCGGTTTGCCCTCGCCGCGTTCGCGGCTCTTTTGATCCTCGGCGGATGCACTCCGAAGATCGGTCGTGAATGCTCGAACTCGCTCGATTGTTCGCAACAAGGCGACCGGCTTTGCGACAACACGCAGCCCGGCGGCTACTGCACGATTTTCAATTGCGAGCCGGACAAATGTCCCGAAGGAGACGGCGTTTGCGTCTCGTTCTTGTCGCAAATCGATCCCGCGTGCGGCCCGACCGACGACGCGACGTGGGGCCGATTCGAACGCACCTACTGCATGGCCGGATGCGAAGACAACTCCGATTGCCGTGACGGATACGAGTGCGCCGACCCTGCGTCGCGCGATGGTCGCATCATCGATTTCTCCCCAGTCGCCACCAAAATTTGCATCGTAAAAATCGAAGCCTTGCCCCCTGCGGGCGGAATTCCCGAGGTTTGTCGCCCTCCCGTGATTCCCGACTCCGACTGGAACATGACGCCGTACAACCCCGGATCCGGTGGCGCCGGCGGCATGAGCGGTGGTGCAGGAATGGGCGGTATGGGCGGCGGCGGCATGGGCGGCAGCGGCGGAATGGGCGGTATGGGCGGCGGTCCCTGAAAGGTCCGTCCGGACGATCGCCGTTCCGGACGAACATCGTTCAAGCATGGTTTCAGTCGCAACGTCTGTCGCGTGCTAGCCTTGCGCCGTGTTTCAAGCGCCTTCATTGCCGCGAACGTTGGCTGCGTCTTTGCGTGACATCGAGTCGAAGCAACCGACGGTTCGCGAAAGCGCCGTGCGCGACCTGGTCAAACACGCGGATGAAGCTCGTGAAGACGTCGTTCGCGTTCTTGAAAAAGCGCTTCGCGACGATGAGGCTCCGGGCGTGCGATCCGCGGCGGCGCTGGGGCTCGCGGATGTCGGGGGAACCGAGGCTTTGTCCGCGTTGGTCGTCGCGATGGAAGACGCCGACGTGCATGTGCGGCAGATGGCGATCACGGCGCTTGGAGAAATCGGCGACAGTCGAGCCACCGAAAGACTTCGTCGTGCGCTTTCGGATCCGCGAGCCGAGGTCCGTTTTCAAGCTGTGATCGCGTTTGCCCGGGTGTGCAACGATCGCGCGGCCGTGGTCGAAGCGTTGCTTGCGCGTATGCGCGACGCCGATCCGTTGGTTTGTCATATCGCACTGCGCGTCGCCGAAGAAGAAGCCGAACGCAACGGGGGCGAGATCGATCCCGCTGTGCTCGATCGGGCCAAAGAACTGCTTCAGCATGAGTCGCCGCGCGTGCGGGTCGCAGCGGCGATCGCTCTCGCGCGAGCCGGAAGTCGTTTGGGTGCAAAGGTTCTCGTGGCGCTCGTTCGGGGGGACATCAAGACGGATGATCAGGAAGACGAAGCCACCGTGATCGAGCTCGTGGGGGACCTGGGTATCGAACAAGCGCGTGTTGGTCTGGAAAAACGAGCGTTCGGCGGCATCTTCAGGCGCGATCGTCACGCGTGGCATGCGCGCGTAGCCCTCGCGCGTATGGGGCACGAGCGCGCCGTGAGCGAGATCGTGCGCGAGCTCGACGCGTGGGATCGTTCCAAACGGACGCTCGCGGTGGCGGCGGTCGGTCGAGCACGCATTCGTACGGCCGAGCCAAAGTTACGCGCCATGCTTGCCGAGTTGACGCGTGTGGATCGGCAGGTGATCGAAGACGCGCTTGCCGCGCTTGCGGGCACTTCCGAGGGTGATCGTAACGACAAACCTGCGTCGACGATGGAGGGCGTTGCATGACCAGTTCGAACAATCGGGGCTTCGGATCGCCTTCGGCGTCCTTCGCCCCAACCCCCCGTTTCAGCCGGCCCAACGGGGTTCGTTTCGATCCCGCTTTGCGGCGCGATCACGTGGAAAGTTACTTCCTCAAAGCCAACGAACCGAACGGTGAACGGGCCCTTTGGATCAAGGCCACCATCTTTTGCTCCGCATCCGAACCGGATCGAGCCGTCGCCGAGGGGTGGGCCATCGCTTTCGACAAACGCGGCGGGACGAACAAGCACGTCGCCGTCAAGCATGTCCTGCCTTTTTCTCGAGCCTCGTTTGATAAGACAAACCTCGATGTGCATTGGAGCATCCCGGCAGCCAAGCCCGACGCCGAAGACGAGGCGCTCGTTATTCAGCCCGGAAAAACCTCGGGACGGATCGCTCGTCGCGCGGACTGCATCGCGTGGAACCTGGAACTTCAAGGCGAAGGTCGAGCGTTTGTCCCGTTCCCGTACGCGAAGATGTACACGGGCGCTTTTCCCAAATCGAAGACGCTGACGCCGTACCCGGATCTACGTTTGTCTGGGGAAACCATCGTCAACGGCGAACGTTGGGACATCTCGAATTGGCGCGGCATGCAGGGGCACAACTGGGGGCGAGGCCACGCGGATCTTTATGCCTGGTGTCACGTGAACACGTGGGAGAGCGACGCGGAGCTCGTCGTGGAAGCGATGAGCGGTCGGGTGCGGGTTGGTCCGGTCATGACGCCCCTGCTCACGGTCGTTTGTGCTCGGTTTCGCGGGGTTGACTATTTGTGGAACGGCCCCATCGAGATGGCGCGAGCGCACGGGGACGTCGGCTTGCGACGTTACAGCTTCACGGCCGAAGCCAAGCGGGCGCGCATCGAAGGGCTGTTCGAGGTGGAGACGGAGGACATGGTTGGTCTTTATTATCCGAATCCCGACGGGCCCATGACGTATTGCCTCAACAGCAAACTCGCGCGGGCGCATCTGCGTCTCGAAGTACATGGTCGACCGCCGGTTGCCATCAACAGCCGCGCCGCTGCGCTCGAGATTGGCACTCGAGACAGCGAACACGGCGTCAGGATGTACGTGTGAACGAGACGCGTTTTACCGAAGAAGATTTGTTGCCGAGCCCCGAAGAAAAACGTGCCCGACTCCAATCGATCGTGGAGCGAGTGGCGACGATGACGGGTGTCCTTGCGGGTGGGCTTTACATCGGGGGCCTCATCGCTCTGGGTGCGTGTGCCGCGCCGGCCGTGTTTCGTCTGACGCCTTCGCCGTACTCGGGCGACGCGATGGGCGTGGCGTTCGCGCGGTTCGATCAGATCGCCATCGGCGCGTCGGTCGTCGCGTTGGCTTCCGAAATTGGACGAACCTGGGCCGGTGGTCTTTCCGGACGAACCAGGTTGGCTCGAATTCGGCGCATGAGCGCCATTTTTATGGCGTTTGCGGCGACGTATGTCGGGCTCGCTCTTTCACCGCGGATCAACGAACTGCATCGCAGCGGAGTTCGTCGTGATGAAACACCGCAAGGGCAGATGCTGGAGAGCATCCACAAACGAGCGGAAAGTACGGGCAAAGCGGGGTTGTTCTTCGCGGTGGCGTTTGTCGGACTGAATATTTTCACGCTGCGCGTGCGTCGTCCGGATGAAGAAGACGAGGACGATGTGGGTGAGGTGTTTGCTCCACTTCCTCCGGGTCCTCGAGACGACTGAAGATTTCGCGTCGGAGCGCTGGTCTCGCGCGAGGCACATCGGTATGCTGCGAACGTCGTGAAGGTGCGTCGTGTCGCCCGTCGTTGGGTGGCCGGGTCTTCCTTTTGTACGTGGAGGCAAGGCAATGAAGTTGAACAGTGCAGGATGGCTTCTGTCGGCGATCGGGGTGGGCGTTCTCGTTGCAGCAAATGCGATTGGTTGCAGTGATCCCGTTAACCCGAACACGGGCGGCGCGGGTGGTGAGGGAACATCGTCATCATCGAGCAGTTCGTCGAGTACGGGCGGCAAGAAGGACGATGGGCTTTGGATCGGCGCGTCGTGCGCGAAAGACGACGATTGCGCGGCGGAAGGTGCACCTGCAGATTCCGGCGGTGTTTGCTTGAACTCGACGACGGTCGTCGATGCGTTTGCCGGCGCTCCCGCGGGCGGTTACTGCAGCAAACCCTGCATGAAGCTCGACGATTGTCCCGGCGTGGGCAACGTCTGTTACGGCGCGGCAAACGGCAAAGCCGGCGTGTGCGTGCTCGGATGTGAAGCCGGTCAACCCTTCACGAGCCTTCAAACGCCGCTCGACGAGTTCAAGTGTCACGGACGTGATGACGTCTTCTGCGCCAAGGTCGACAACACCGCGCGGGCGTGTTTGCCCGGGTGCGGCAGCGACGTCTACTGCGAGAACGGTTGGACGTGCCATCCGCGGAGCAACAGCTGCGTGCAAATGCCTCCGATGGGCGACGCCATGGGCGCGGCATGCTCGCAAATGAATCCGTCGTGTGCCGGCACGTGCCTCCTCACGTCGATGACCGGCCCCGGCCTGTGCTCGCAGAAGTGCGTCATGGGCGGCGACTTCCAAAACGATTGCGGCAACGGCTTTGCCGACGGCCTCTGCATCTTGTCTCTGCCCATGGAAGGCGTGGGCGATGCGGGATTCTGCGCGCCCGGATGCACGGATCACGGCAAGTGCCTCGCCGGCGGCATGTTCTGCGTGGACCTTGGCGCTCCAAACGGCTTCTGCGTCCCGGGTCTCGTCGAGTGCCCGATGGGTCAAGCCGATTGCGACAAAGCCATCATGTCCATGGATGCTCCCATGGGGGCCACCTGTCAGTTGACCAAGGACGGCAAGAGCTACTGCCTCCAGCCGAAGTACCCCTTGGGTGATGCCGCTCCGCCGATGGACGGTGGTGCCGACAGCGGCATGGGTGGAGCCGGTGGTATGGGCGGCGGCGGCATGATGGACGCCGGTGCCGACAGCGGCGACGGCGGCTGATCGTCCACCTTCCAAAGCAACGCTGCAAAAGCCGTGGCGGGGTCGACCTCGCCGCGGCTTTTTCATTCGCGTCGTCCTGCGCCTACGGCGTGTTAGCGTCGATTCATGTCCGAGCTTCGATTCGCAAAGTCGGCTTTTGCCGCATCCTTTCTTGGGTTTGTCCTGTGCGCGTCGTTTGTCGGAGGCTGCTCCCTCTTCGGAGGTGACGACGGCTCCGGAGGTTCGTCCTCGTCTTCATCGAGCGGCGGAGGCGGAGACGTGGGAGGTTCGGGAGGTACCGGAGGGACAAACTCCGGCAGCAGTTCGAGCGGCATGCCGCTCTTTTGCCCCGACCACACGACGCTCGACGAAACCAATTGCGGTCTGATCTCCCAGAACTGCACCGCTCCCGGGACCATGTGCGTGCCGGATGGAGCGGGGACGAAGTGTGTGTACGAAACCGGCATCAAAGGCGTCGGCGCCAGTTGTTCCGGCCCGGAGAGCACCGAATGCGCCGCGGGTTTGACGTGCGTGTTTCTCACGTGCGCACCGTTTTGCTGTCCAAACCAACCGCAACCGTTTTGCGGAAGCGCAAAGTGCAACGTGAACATCAACTTTGGCGGAGGCACTGCTTGGGCGTGCAACTTGGCCAAAGCTTGCACGCTCTTCGGCAACGATTGTCCGGAAAATCAGCAATGCCGTTTGGGGGACCCGGACCAGGAACTTTCGTTATGTGCCCCAAGCTCCGACATGCCCGCTCCCGAAGGCGGTCCATGTGGATTCCTCAACGATTGCGGCGCAAACCAAGTCTGCACGGCCGACCATTGTCGCTACAGCTGCCTGCTCGCAGATTGGCAATCCAAAGCTCCGGGGGAAGGCGGATGTCCGGCCATGCAAACCTGCGTACCGGGCTCGATGAATTCGGTGCAGTTCGGCAACTGCCAGCCCCTTTGATGCGCCGATGCTTGCGCGGTCATCGAAACGCCTCGGGTCCATCGTTCCGCGCGTTTGTCTAAACAAGCCACTACGCACTTCGAGGACGATGTACTAGCTTCCCGCCCATGCTCGAAACACACGTCGCCGGTGATGCCTCGGACTTGGGCCTTTTTCGTGTCCTTCGCGACGACGATTCCGCCGATCCGACAACGGATCCCGGCATTCCTGCCGACGTTCTTTTGCGCGCGTACCGCGAGATGAAACGCGTGCGTCTCATCGACACACGCATGATGCTCTTGCAGCGTCAGGGGCGCATTCATTTCGCCGGTGAATGTCGCGGCCAGGAAGCCACGCCGATTGCCACGGGATTGTTGCTCGAGCCTTCCGATTGGGTTTTTCCCGCCCTGCGCGAGAGCTCCATCATGCTCGTGCGCGGTTTTCCTCTCCAAACCTATCTCGCACAGTATTTCGGCAATTCGGCCGACGTCCTCAAGGGCCGACAGATGCCGTCGCACATGAGCGGTCGAGCGGTGAACCAGGTGGCTTGGTCGAGCTGCATGGCGACGCAGATGCCGCATGCGGTGGGAGCAGCCTGGGCGGCGAAGATGCGTCGCGAACGGACGGTCACGATTGGGTTTGTCGGGGACGGCGGCACGAGCGAGCCGGACTTTCACAATGCGCTGAACTTTGCCGGCGTGTTCAAGGTCCCTTGCGTGTTGGTTTGTCAAAACAACCACTGGGCGATCAGCGTTCCCGCGCAGAGACAAACCGCCGCCGAGACGTTTGCCGTCAAAGGCCGCGCGTACGGAATTCCCAGCGTTCGCGTCGACGGCAACGATGTGCTCGCCGTGTATCGCGTGATGCGTGATGCGATCACGCGCGCACGCAGCGGTCAGGGGCCGACGTTTGTCGAGGCACTCACGTATCGCATGGGTGCGCATTCTTCGAGCGACGATCCGACGCGATATCGTTCGCAAACCGAGGTCGACACCTGGGCGCAACGTGATCCGATCATGCGTCTGCGCCGGCATCTCATCCTTCGCGGGCTGCTCGACGATGCTCGAGATGCGGCGCTCGAAGAGGGACTCATGGCCGACATCAGCGCCGCCGTGCAAGAGATCGAGCAGCACGGGCCTCCCGCTCGCGAGACGTTGTTCGATGACGTGTATGCGAATCTTCCTTGGCATCTCGTCGAGCAACGGGCCGAGATGCTCACGTATCCGCCTCAAACCGGCGGTCATGGCGGCCACTGATCAGGTTCGTTCTGACAATCACTTCCCGGACGAACTCACTCCAAAGTTTCAAGCGGGGTATGGTGCGCCGAGCGCCGCAGGCGATTCGAAGCGCCGAGTGTCAAACAGCCGGTTTCGGAGGTAAAACCGCTCGTTCACGAGCTGGTTCGAGTGTCGGACATTTGGCTCGACTTTACGTCTCGTGACGTTTTTTCCCGCCCACGAGCCCATTGTGTGGTAATCCGCGCGCGTTGGAGGGCCACAGGTCCAGGCTCGGGCCGCTTTTCCCCTCCTGCATCGAGGATCGATGAAGACCTACGACGCAATCGTCATCGGCGGCGGCCCCGGCGGCTATGTCTGTGCGATCCGGCTCGGACAGCTGGGCGTAAAGACCGTCTGTGTCGAGAAGGAAGAAGTCGGCGGCGTGTGCCTCAATTGGGGCTGCATTCCTTCCAAAGCGCTGATCAACGCGGCGCACACCTACGAAAAAGCGCATTCCAGCTTTGCCACGATGGGCATCAAAGTCGGCAAGATCGAGCACGACGCGAATGCGATGCAGGATTGGAAAGAGGACATCGTCAAGAAACTCACGGGCGGCGTGCGTGGGCTCCTCAAGTCGAACGGCGCGGACCTCATCATGGGCACCGCGACGGTTGTCGGGAAAAACCGCGTTGACGTGACGAAGGCCGACGGCACGGTCGAGCAGATCGAAGTGAAGAACATCGTGCTCGCGACCGGGTCGACCACGATCGAGATCCCGACGTTCAAGTTCGACGGCAAGCAGGTCATCGGGGCGAAAGAAGCGGTCAGCTTGCGTGAGGTGCCCAAGCGTTTGCTGGTCATCGGCGGAGGCGTCATCGGCCTCGAACTGGGCATGGTGTACCAGGCGTTCGGTGCGGAGCTCGTGGTCGTCGAATTCCTCCCGAACTTGTTGAACGGCGTCGATCAAGACTGCGTGAAGGTCGTCGAGCGCAAGATTACGAAGCGTGGCGGCAAGATTTACAAGAACGCCAAGGCCATGGGTTACGACAAACTCCCCGATGGATCGTTGGCGGTGAAGATCGACATCGAGGGCAAGACGGAGACGATCAACACGGACGTGGTGCTCGTCGCGGTCGGTATGCGTCCGAATTCCCGCAACTTGGGCCTCGAGAACGTGGGCGTTCACATCGACAAACGCGGGTTTGTCCCGGCGGACCAATTTGGTCGCACCAACATTCCCAACATCTATTCGATCGGGGATTTGTCCGGACCTCCGATGTTGGCGCACAAGGCGTCAAAAGAAGGCGAAATCATTGCCGAGGTCATTGCGGGGCATCATGCCGCAAAGGATTGGGCGTGTATTCCGGGCGCGATTTTCACCGATCCGGAGATTGCCACGGCGGGTTTGACCGAGGACGAAGCCAAGGCGAAGGGCATTGAAGTGAAGGTGGGCAAGTTCCCCTTCGCGGCGCTCGGCAAAGCCATGGCGATGCTGGAGACGGACGGGTTTGTCAAAGTCGTCACGGACAAGAACACGAAGCAGGTCTTGGGCGTGCACATCGTCGGACCCGAAGCGAGCACGATGATCAGCGAAGGCGCGCTGGCGCTCGAAATGTCGGCGTTTGCGGAGGACTTGGCGCTGACGATTCACCCGCACCCGACGCTGGGCGAAGCGTTCATGGAAGCGGGCGCGCATGCGCTTGGGGCGGCGATCCACATCGTGAATCGTTGACTTCGACATTTGGGGCTTCGTATCGGCTTCGCCGTCTTACGCCCCAAGCCCCGGTCGCTCACGAGATGTTTTGCCCACCAATGAACATCGTTGGTGGGCAAACTGTTTTGTCGGCGTGACGAGGGATCGATTTCGGCCCGATCGTTCAAAGTTTTTCCGGCCATCGCTGCGCGTGGTGCACGATCCGCAAAACAAGGATACGTCGCTCGTCCGTATTGACTCGATAGGCGACGATGTACGGCGTGTGTTCGACGATGAGCTCGCGGGTACCCTTGCATCTGCCGGGGCGGCCAGGCGCAGGCTGGGTCACGAGCATCTGCATCTTGGCGACGATTTGTTTGGCAACGTGAATAGCAGCCTTGGGATTCTCCTCGCCAATGTAGGCGAGGAGCGCGCGCATGTCGCGTTTTGCTGCTTCGGACACGTCGAGGCGGAGGGGCAAAGTCATTTCTTCGACATCAGGGCCGCGAGTTGTTTTTCCACGTCAGCTTTGAGGTCTTCGAAACTGACGACCCGCCCGGCTTCGCAGTCATCGATGCCTTCTTGAATCGCAGCGTCGTAGGCATCGCTTTCATCGAGAAAATCGCGCAAAACTGCTTGAGCGAGCGCGGAAGCGTTGTGTCCGGTTTCCCGCGCAACGCGCTCGAGCCGCGCTTGAATGTTGGCGTCGATCAGCAGAGGCAACGTTTCAGTGCTCATGCCTTCGACTTTATTACGGACATTCAGCAAAACAAGGTCGATTTGCGAAGTTGTCGTTGTAGACGGACGAACTCAGCCGCCTTTTCCCCGTCTTTCAAAACAATCGTCATCAATTCGTTTTTCGTGCCGCACCAATTCGGTGGCCTTCACGAATTTCGTCGTCACCGGATCGTGATACCCGCTTGCCCCGGCCAAACCCGGCACCCATTCCTGATATTGCCGCACGATTCGCTCCATCAGCACTTCGCGCACCCATTTGCCGACCATGGATGCGAGCGAAACCAATAAATCCGATGCGTCGCCGTCTTGGACGAAAGCGATGTCCCCCAAACCTGGAAATCGATAGACGCTTTTCGGACGCGATTCTTCCAAAATAGAATGCATCAACCCGCCCAGCGGCCCAAATGCGCTGCTGTATTTACCGAATCCACCCACTTTTCCGCAAATCGCTTCGACTTCCTCCCCCGCCATGCGTTGCATTGCAATGACCAATTCCTCCATGGCGTGCAGGTCCATCGTAAAACGACTTCGGCCGGCATCGAGCCCATCATTCAATCGTTTCGCACAGACAATCGACGACCGCACCGCCACGATCGTCACGCCCTTCTTCGCCAGTTTGTCCAGGTCGTCTCCGATGGTGCCGACCAGGTCGTCTGGCGCGACAAACTTTTCGTCGATGGTGTTCCAACACTGACCACCAATGTGCTCGGGACACAACGCGCGCAGCTTCGCTCGGTCTTCGAATGCGATCGCATGCACGAGCTCATCGATGGTTCCATACGACGAACCGGATCGCCCCGCGCCTCGTTCCGCGAGCGCTCGCGCCCACGCCTCCGCCAGCGCGATGTCGCCGTACGCGACCATTTCTTTCGAGTCGCCCAAGCGTTTGGCAAGACCACCGCGCGGCTTGCGCTCGACGACGCCGGCGCCGTCCTCGGTCACGCGCGCCATCACCGCCGTTACGATCATCGGCCCAAGCCGCGGCCCCAAACCGTTTTCGTCTACGCCAATCCGAAAATTCCGTCGCGCACCCATCGCGCGCACCTTTGCACGACCGTCGCCGCACGTCATCGACTTCTCGCGAGCGGATTTCTCAACTTCGCGTATCCTCTACATCCTTATGGCGAGCTCGCGTCGATCGATCCGTGCCATCGCCCGAACCGGCATCTGGTTTGCCCTTGCCGGCTGTTTGTCCGCGTGCTCCAAGCCGTACCTCACGCGCGACGGGCAACTCGTCTTCACGCCGTCGGGTGGACGCAATGGAGCTGCGGTTCTCACGGCCAACGGCGTCGAATTCATCGACTCGGCCGACCTGCCGAAGCCCAATGTTCGCCGTAGTCCCTACGATCCGTGGGTCCCCGCGACCGGGTTTCTCCTGCCAAAGGATGGAGTTTGGCGCGAAACATCTCGCCCCGTAGCGATCTCCAGCCCCGGGCTGCGCGTCGTCCTGCGTTCGAGCGACTCGCTCGTTCCAAGCTGGGGAGGCGAGGTTCTCGTGCGGATCGATGTTCTTGCGCCGCGCGAGGCATTCCCAGCAGCTCGACTTTCCGTGCGTGAACCTCGAAAAATTGCGCTGGTCATCGACGGGTACGCACCAGACACGGTTCGTCATGCTCGAACCATGCTCGACAATCTCGGCGCGGACGATCGTCTCGTCATCATCGACGCGCAAGATGCGCGTATCGTCGTGCCGCCGCTTCCCGGATCGGATCACACGCTGCTCGACGGCGCGATCTCGCGGGTCGTCGCCCGTCCTTTGACCACCAAAGAACGTGGCGAGCGGGACCTTGCGGCGGCGATGGTGTTGGCCCGAAAGTTTGTCACGGGCTACCAAGGTGCCGGGGTTCCGACGTCGGCCGTGGGTCAGGTCATCGTGTTGACGGACGGCATCGGCGTGGCGCGGGATCAGCTGCGTTTGGCCTCGGAGATCTCTTGGTTGCGTCAGCACGACGTCCGCGTGTCGGGCTTGGGCGTGAGCAACTTGCTGCGACCCGAGCACCTGAGTTCGTTTGGGAACGAAGGGTTTGTCTACGCTACGGCAGACAAACGCGACGAATTGCTGGGCAGTTTATTGCCACCGCCCGGTGATGTGGTTCTCGAGGATGTCGAGTTGACGTTCAGTTCGGTGCCTGCGCCCGTGCGCGTGCTCGAAGTGTCGGGAGGACTTGCGGCGTTGTCCTTGGATCACGATCGGCTGCACCTCGGTGATTTGTACGCGGGTGAAGCACGGACCGAGGTCGCGCGTATTGCGATGCCGGTATGGGTTCCCGGTGAATCGCTCGATCTGACGGTGACTGCGCGTTATCGAGATTCCGCGACGGGGAAGTGGCATTCGGCGGACAGCACGTTTGGCGGACGATACGACGACGATGTCGAGCGTATTGCCGGGGCACGTCATGGCGACGTGATTGCGTATGCGTCGGCTTTGTCGATGGTTCGTCGTTTGGGACGTATTTTTCAGGGCGTTCGTAGCGATCATCTCGGCGGGCTTCGTCCGATCGTCACGTTGCAAGCGGATTCGCTGGCGCGTCTTTCTCGTGAAACCGGTGACTCGGCATTGGGAGTTCAAGCCGATGTGCTCCGGGCATTACTCGGCGTCGTCGATGATTGACCGCGGCGCGGATTTCATGCCAGAGTCTTTATCTTGCAATTTCTTTGCAGATACGCTGTAGCCGTGCAGGCATGAGGCCGGGAACGATCATCGCGGATCGGTATGAAATCGTGCAGCTCGCCGGTCTTGGGGGCATGGCCGAGGTGTATTGCGGGCAAGATCTGCGTGATCGGCGTCGCGTTGCCTTGAAGATTTTGCTCGACGGTCAATCGGACGATGACGTGCGATTCGAACGCGAGATCGCTGCGCTCGAATCGCTCGAACATCCCGGCATCGTGCGCATTCTGGACCATGGATCGTTGTCGTTCGGCGCGCGATATTTCGCGATGGAATGGCTCGAAGGTGAGGATCTCGAGCACACGTTGATGCGTGGGCGCTTGTCGATCGATCAAACCTTGGTTCTTGGGCGGCGCATTGCCGAAGCGCTTGGCGCTGCGCATGCCCATGGCGTGGTGCACCGGGACCTCAAGCCGGCCAATATATTCCTCATTGGAGGTTTTCCCGACCAACCTAAAATCGTTGATTTCGGCATTGCGAAATTAACGTCACGCAGCCGTATTACGTCCGCCGGGGCGCTCATGGGCACTCCCGGATACATGGCGCCCGAGCAAATCCGGAGCGAAGCCGACGTCGATGCTCGTGCGGACGTGTTTGCCCTCGGTTGCCTCCTCTATCGATGCCTAAGCGGAAAATCACCATTTCCAGGCGATGGAATTCAGGCGATTTTGGCGAAGGTTCTTTTTGCCGAACCATTGCCGTTACGTGAATATCTTCCGGATGTATCGCCGGCGTTGAACGATTTCATTTTGAGTTTGTTGGCGAAAGATCCGTCTGCGCGGCCCAAGGACGGGGCTGCGGTTGCCGCGTTGTTCGATGAGCTCGAGGAAGTTGCGCGGACGGCGCCATCATCGTCCGAGCGATACATGGCTTCGTTGACGACCACCGAACGTCGACCCGTGGGTATTTTATTGATTGGGGCTTCGGCGAAGTCGAATGTTGCGGACGCAAACGCGGGGGCGGTGACGAGCGCGGAAGTAGATCGAGCGATTCAATTACGAGCGGCGGCCGTTGGGATTCCGTGTGAACGTTTGCCTGATGGTTCGTGGGCATTATCGATTTCCGGCACGTCCGTGGCCACGGATCTTGCCGCGCGTGCCGCGCGTTTGGCGCTCGTATTTCGAAGTTACGCGCCCGATCGACCTTTGGCGTTGACCGTGGGTTGGGGGGCGTTATCCGAGAAAAACCATTTGGAAGATGCAATCGATCGAGCGGCTCGGAACTTGGCCGCATTGTCCGCGACAAAAGACGATCCTGCCGGCCCCGTTGTTCTGGACGAACTGACCTCCGGACTGCTCGACGGCCGCTTCGACGTGCGCGAGATTGCGCGCGACGTCTATGTTTTGCTTGGCGAACGATCGACGTTGACGGGCGCGCGAACGTTATTGGGAAAGCCGACGTTGTGCGTGGGGCGCGAACGTGAATTACGATTGCTCGAAGAGCTTTTCGTGCAATGCGTCGACGAGAGTGTGTCCCTTGCGGCGCTCGTGACATCGATGCCGGGAATGGGCAAATCGAGGCTTGCGCAGGAATTTGTTCATGTAGCGAGCGAACGGAATTCAGGATTGTCATTGTGGATTGTCGCGGCGGATGTTTCGCGAGCCGGCTCGGCGCTCGATTTGGCCTCGCGTATCCTCGCGGTTCCATTGGGCATAGCCGTGACGGATTCCATCGACGTGCGTCGGCAGAAATTGGAGGCGCATGTTGCGGCGCATTTCGGGGAAGGCGAAGCGCATCGTGTGAGCCGATTTTTGGGGGAAATCATTGGGGCACCATTTCCGGACAAGGACGACCTTCCGCTCCGATCCGCTCGAGCATCCGTGCAGCTGATGCTCGACCAATTACGCACGGCATTCGTGGATTTTTTGTCCGCTCAATGTCGTCTCGCGCCCGTCCTGTTGGTCATCGAAGACCTTCAATGGGGCGACTTGCCGTCGATTCGATTGCTCGATGCGGCGTTGCGCGAAATCAAAGACAAACCATTTTTTATTTTGGCTCTGGGTCGGCCCGAGATTCATGAGCGTTTTCCCAAGCTTTGGGTCGGCCGCAGATTTCATGAAGTCGCGCTCCCGGAATTATCCAAAAAATCCAGTGAACGGTTGGTGCGACATTCGCTCGGAGAAGACGCACAACCGACGTTGGTCGAACGGATCGTGACGCGAGCGCAAGGAAATCCATTTTACATGGAAGAACTGATTCGAGCTGCTGCGGAAGGCCGAGGAGATGAATTTCCCGAGACGCTCGTGGCCATGGTTCAGTCGCGCCTGCATTCGCTCGACGATATCGAACGGCGAATTTTGCGCGCAGCCAGTATATTCGGCGATATTTTTTGGGCGGACGGCGTGCATGCCCTCGTCGGACACTCGGAGACCGCGGCGACGATTCGCGATAAATTGCAGGGACTCGTCGAACGGGAGATTTTATCCCAGCGCCGGGAAAGTCGTTTTTCCGGGGAAGACGAATATGCATTTCGGCATGCACTCGTGCGCGAGGGGGCATTTGCGACACTCACTGCGGAAGACCGGACGCTCGGACATGCGCTGGCCGGCGAGTGGCTCGAACGGCGAGGAGAAACCGACGCGCTCGTGCTGGCCGGGCATTTTGAGTTAGGCGGGAAAAACGAGCGCGCCGCAACGCATTATCTTCACGCGGCAGACCGCGCATACCGCGCGGGTGACGATGATGTCGCCATTCGACGCGCCGAACGAGGTTTGTCACTCGAACCCGATTCGGCGACCTACAGCGGGTTGCTCGGGATTGTCACGGAAACCCGCATGTGGCGAAATCAGCTCGATGAAGCGTCGTTATCGGGAGCGAAGCTCACGCGCGTGGCTCCGCCCGGAAGTGCTCCGTGGGTGCGCGGAGCGCTCGCGCAATTCACGTATGCAATGCATCACGGTCACGTCGAAGAAGCGCTTGGTTTGCTCGATGTGATTCGATCGATTGATCCCGCGCCTGAAGTGTTGGCGACGGTTTCGCTGGCGTTGGCGATGGCGACGGTGATTTTATTGACCGGCGGGCGTGTTGACTTGGTCGAACCGATTCAAAAGCGTCTCGAGTCCATTGTTCGTCCAATGGCCGATCGGGATCCGATTGCTCGTGCTTATTGGCATTTGGCGTATCCTCGTTGGGAAGCCTGGATCTTGGAGAATCCTTGGCAAAGCCTGCTTCGAGCGCGAGCGGCGTATGACGCATTTACCGAAGCCGGATCGCGCCGAGGACAACTTCTTGCGCGAGCATTCATCGGTATGAATGAATGGCTTTTGGGTCAAAGTGTTCGGGCCGCCGAGACCTTGCGAGTGGATGTCCGATACGAAGAAGACTTTGCCATTGTCGCCTCGTTGCGTTCGCTATTTCGAGTTTTGGCGTTGCTCGATTGTGGAGATGCTCGAACGGCGCGCACGGAAGCGGAACAGCTGCTGGCGATGGCGCAAAGCAAAGGCACGAATGCCGACGTGGGGCGGGGACGTTGGGCGCTTGCGGAAGTGTATCGGCGGGCAGGTGTATATGGTTTGGCCGAGCGTGAAGCTCGATTGGCGTTGGGATTACGAGGTATTGCGCCGCTCGATGAAGCCGCGGCTTCGACGATTCTCGCGGCGACGCGACTTGCGGACAAACGGCCCACCGAAGCGATGCTGGCCATTCGCGACGCGGCGGATCGTTACGCTGCATTGCGTGCGTTTGGTTATCGCGGGGCGTTCATGCGTCTGGTGCGTGTCGAGGTCTTCGACGCGACCGGGCATCACGGTGATGCTCGGGAATTCTTGGCGGACGCTCGGGATCGGCTCTTGCGGATCGCGGCGGAAATCCCGGACGAGTCATTTCGGAAGAGTTATTTGGAGCAGGTGCCGGAGAATGCCCGAACCATCATGTTGGCTGAGAAATGGTTTGGCAAGGTAGACCCGTAGGTCATTGACAAACGTCGCCGGGGCCGTCGGCGATGGTCGTGCAGCGTTTTCCTTCGGGGCAGCCGTCATTGGCGCTCCCGCGTTTGCATGGGATCACGCAATCGTGAAATTGCGGTCCTCGTGGGCCGGCGACCCCGTAATACGAAACGCATGATTGCCCAGTGCCGCAGGTTTTACCGCCGCAATCGGCTGCGGGGGGGTTACCTTCCGTGGCGTTCGGTGCGGTCGATGTCGCGTTTGCCGTGGCCGTTGCCGTAGCGGAAGGTGGAGGCGCAGCGCCGTCACCCGGTCCTTCGGCGGGTTTGCCGCCGCCCGAACATGCCGCAACGAGCAGCAGCAAACAGAATGAGAGTTTGGTGTTCATACAGCCGAGCATACCAGAAAAAGGGTCGAAGTGTTTCATTTCTTCGTCCGTGACAAATGTGCTTTCCTCCGGCTACCATCACCTTGTGAAACATCTTGCCAGGCTCATGCTCGTCGGCGTCGTCGGTTTGGGATGCAGCGGTTCGGAATCGGAATCTCTCCCCGATGCTCCACGTTGTGCAATCGCGATCCCCGAACTTGGTCAATGGCGGCTCGACACCGAAGGAACTCGAATCAAAGACGTGCTCGGACGAACCGTTTTTCTTCGCGGCATCAATGCGGGAGGTCGCAGTAAGCTGGCGCCTTACATGCCGTTCGATTTTGGAGCCGCAGACTTTGACGCCGCATTGGGGCGATATCTCGATCGGGCGCAGTCCCTAGGTTTTTCCGTTTTACGCGTCCCCTTTTCCTGGGCGGCGGTCGAACCTGTTGCCGGGATGGATGACGAGGTTTTTCTGGGTCGTTACGACGCTTTATTGGACGCTGCGTGGCAGCGTCGGATGTATACGATCATCGACTTTCACCAGGATATTTATTCGGAACGTATGTGCGGCGACGGCTTTCCCGATTGGACGATTCCCGAACCCAAACCCGCGGCGGAGAGCAATTGTGCGGATTGGTTTGTACGTTATTCCAAAAATGAAGACGTGCGCTCGGCATTTGATCGCTTGTGGGCCGATTCGAACGGAACACGCACGGCGCTCGAAGCTTTATGGGACCGGATGGTCGCTCGATATTGGGACAAACCAGGTGTGATCGGGTTCGAAGTCATCAATGAACCGCATCCGGGTCATGCGGAGCCCAAGACGTGGGAATCGACCGTGCTCACGGATTTTTATTCTTCAATGACGGAACGTATTCATCAGAAAGCCCCGTTGGCGCTCGTGTTTTTCGACGCTTCGGGGCTCGATGCGATCGGCGCGACGACCAGCATGAACAAGCCGGTGGGCGATCGCTTGGTGTTTGCTCCGCATTGGTATGACCCGGCCGCTCTGTTCGGCGGGACGCCCTCGCCGGCGAATGCTCAAACCGGTTTGGCAAAATGGGCCGATCAAGGTCGTGAATGGGATGTCCCGGTATTGCTTGGTGAATCGGGGGTTCGCCGGAGGCTCGTGGGGGATGGCGAATTTGTCCTCGGGCTCATCGATGCGGTCGAAGACAATCGGCTGCATTTTACGTATTGGGAATACAGCGACGCCAAGGATGAATGGAATGAAGAAGACCTGTCGATTGTCGGGACAGACGGTGCGGAAGCGGAAGTGATGATTACGCACCTCGTTCGCCCTCATCCGCGAGCGATTCCGGGTGATGTCGTCGATTATGATTTCGATGTCGAGGCCCGAGCTTTCTCGGTTGGTTACGACGTCACACGGGATGGTGGTATTGCGGAAATCGCCGTATCCGAACGAGCATATCCGAGCGGATATCGAGTCGAATTCGCGAATGGTTGTGTCGATACGTCGCATCCCGGATTGTTGCTCGTCCGATCTGATCTCGGTGTGGCGCGAGTCGACCTGAAAGTGGTCCCGCGATAATATTTGTTTGTCGAAACCGCTTGCATATCGGTTTGGTTTGGCGCAGGGTGCCCTTGCCATGACGAACCCGGATGTATTCATGCGAAACAGTAAAGTGCCCCACTTGCGGGTGAATACAGCGAATGACGGACTCGTTCGTTCCGACGGATCGTTTGTCTTGTATTGGATGACGTCGGCGCGTCGCACATCGTACAACTTTGGATTGCAGCGCGCGGTCGAGTGGTCCCGCGTGTTGGGTTTGCCGCTGGTCGTGCTCGAAGCATTGCGCGTTGGGTACAAATACGCGAGCGACCGGTTTCACGCTTTTGTTTTACAGGGAATGGCATCGAATCAGCAAAGTTTGTCGGGGCGAGGCGTCGTATATCACCCGTATGTCGAAAGGGCACCGGGCGAAGGCAAGGGGCTTGTGATGTCGCTCGCCAATCATGCCGCAGTGGTGATTACGGACGACTATCCGTCGTTTTTCCTGCCGAAGATGATTGCGTCGGCCGCGCGGCAGATTTCGGTGAGATTCGAGCTGGTCGATTCGAACGGTTTGGTTCCGATGCGGGCGACGCAGCAGGTGTTTACGACGGCGTTTTCGTTTCGCGCGTGGTTGCAGAAGAATATCGCGACGCATTTGAAGAATCGACCGTCGGCCGATCCATTGCAAGATGGAGTTTTACCGGCCAAGCTCGGTCTGTTGCCGCCGGAGATTTTATCAAAATGGCCTGCGGCGCCGCCGGATTTATTGACGGGCGCATCATCGGCTCTGGCTCCGTTGCCGATTGATCATGGTGTCGGCGTGGTGTCGGGGATGCCGGGGGGCGAGCGCGAGGGGCGCAACGTCTTGGCGCGTTTTTTACGAGACAAACTATCGCGTTACGATTCGGATCGTAACGACCCGGATGCTCATGCCACGAGCGGTTTGTCTCCGTATTTGCATTTCGGGCACGTGGGCGCGCATGAAGTCTTCGATGTCATTGCGCGGGCGGAAGGTTTTTCCGATGCGAACTTGCAGGCGCGCGGGGGCAAGCGGGAGGGATTTTGGGGTTTGCGTCCGCCGGTGGAAGCATTCCTCGAGCAGCTCATTACGTGGCGCGAGGTCGGATTCAATCTATGTTTTCACCTCCCGCACGATTACATGCGTTACGAAAGTTTGCCGCTGTGGGCTCAACGAACCCTGGACGAACATGCGGCGGATCGTCGAGCCAAACTGTATACTCGGCAAGAAATGGAACAAGCGCGAACGGGGGATGCCGTATGGAATGCGGCGCAGCGGGAGCTCGTGCGTGACGGCAGAATTCACAATTATTTGCGTATGCTTTGGGGAAAACGAGTTCTCGAATGGACCCTGACCCCGCGCGAAGCGCTCGATGTGCTCATCGAATTGAATGACAAATACGCGCTCGATGGCCGGGATCCGAATTCGTATTCGGGCATCTTCTGGATCCTGGGGCGTTATGATCGACCTTGGGCTCCCGTTCGTCCGGTCTACGGCTCCATTCGTTACATGAGCTCCACGAATACGTTGAAGAAAATCGATATGAAAAAGTATCTCGTCAAGTACGGGAGATAAACAGCTTGGCACAGGGGACAAACCGTGGTAGGTAGGCATCATGGTTGCTGTGGATCCAGTCGGTTTTGGCGGCCCGCCGCGGATGACGGACAAGCAGTGGGCAAGTCTTCCGGAGGACGAGGAAGGGGAACTCGTCGATGGTCTGCTCGTGGAGGAAGAAGTGCCGGATTGGGTGCATGAGTCTGTTGTAAGCTGGTTGATCCGGACGTTGGGTAACTGGGCCGATCCACGTGGCGGTTTGGTGGGAGGTTCTGAACTCAAGTATCTGCTGCGGCCAGGTCGTGGGCGGAAGCCCGACGTTTCGATGATACTTCCAGGTCGAAAATGGCCTGCGGCTCGGCGCGTTTTGCGACATCCTCCGGATGTCGTTATCGAGGTCGTTTCACCAAGCCCGCGTGATGCACGACGAGATCGAATCGAAAAATTCGCCGAATATGCGGTTTTTGGAGTACATTATTATTGGATCGTGGAACCCGCGACAAGACTCGTCGAGTTTTATGAACTGAATACCCAAGGCAAATATGTTCGCGTACGGGGGGCGAGCGCTGGAATCGTCGATGACATTCCGGGATGCGAAGGGCTCGTCTTCGATCTCGATGATTTGTGGCAACGTGTCGAGAAATTCACTTCGGTCGACGAAGGATCTGAAGATACGACGCCCGAAGAAGAATAGAGCGGCCAAAAATTCTCGACACCTTTTCGAAACCACTCGCAGGTGCTTCCGTAAAGCCCTACGATCACACTCCGGTTGCTTGTTCGAGGAGGTTTCCGTGGACCGTCATCGATATCCCGAGCTTGAAAAGACCTTGGAACGCAGGACGTTCTTGCGACTTGCCGCAACGGGCACCGCGCTCACTGCATTGGGTGGAGGTACCTACGTGCTCGCTGCCCCCGATGATCCTCGGGGAAAACAATTGCGACCCGACGGTCGTACGCGATTGCCTCCGGGACAACGTATTCTCGACGCATTAAAACCCATGGGCGGAGACGCCGGGGATCCGAGTCCTTCGGCATTTCGTTTTCGCGTGCACGGCGAAGTGGAGAATCCTTTCGAAGTCGATTTTGCCGGGTTACTCGCATTGCCGCAAACCGAATTGACCTGCGACGTGCATTGCGTGACCGGCTGGACCATGCTCGATGCAAAATTCACCGGGGTCAAGGTTTCGGAGCTGGCCAAAAAAGCGCGTGTACTTTCTTCCGCGCGGCACGTCATTTTCGAGGCGGCCAATGGATACACGTCGAACGTTCGCTTGGCGGAAGCTACGGCGCCGAGCGTGATCATTGCGCACAAGCATAATGGTCAACCTCTGGCGCGACCTCATGGTCCGCCTGCGCGAGCGATCGTGCCGGATTTGTATTTCTGGAAGAGCGCCAAGTGGATCACGGGCATCAAGTTTGTCAAGAAAGACATCCCCGGTTATTGGGAGACGCGCGGGTACCACAATCATGCGGACCCATGGACCGAGGAACGTTATGGCTGAAAACACTCCGCGCAAGTTTCAATGGCGTGGCCTGTTGCGGACGGTTCATCGGGATGCGGGGAATTTAGCGATTGGATTGACGGTCATCTACGCGGTGTCGGGGCTCGCCGTCAATCACATCTCCACGGATGGATGGGATCCGAATTTCACGAATTACCAGCGGACCCATGAATTGGGTGGACCGCTCGAAGGAGAAGATCAGGCCGTAACCGATCGAGTGCTCGCGCGATTGGATATCCGTGACAAACCCACCGAGGTCTACCGCGCAGCCCCGGCGGAGCTCGAAATTAGTTTCAAACAACGCACCTTGCACGTGAATACGGAAACGGGCAAGGTGCTCGACGAAGGGCAAAATCCGCGATTCTTTTTGCGTATGGCCAATTGGCTGCATTTGAATCGCGGCAAAAAAGCATGGACCTACGTCGCCGACGGTTATGCCGCAGCGCTTTTGCTTTTGGCGTTTTCCGGCATGTTCATGCTGCCCGGGCGAAAAGGATTGATTGGTCGAGGCGGGATATTCGTTTTACTGGGTATCGCCATTCCCGTCGTCTACGTGACGTGGTCGGGCGGGCCGTAACCTTTTCAGGCATTCGCACCGGCGACATGCACGACGTTGTCGGCGACGGGTCGCTCGAGCGCTTCTTTCGCCGACTGAGCCGCAATCTCGAAGGCCCTTGCGCCTTGTTCCAATCGAAAAGGTCCGAGTCGCGGTAATGCGCCGATCACGAGCGCCGTCATATCGGGCCGTTCCGGCACTTCCAGCGACGAACTGCCTTTTCGGCGCCACGGTGAACGCGAGCTCAAGTGGTGATAAAATACCCGCGAACCCTCCGGCATCCCCGCCAAACCGTGCCGATCGAGTATTCCCCCATCGAGCAGCGGCCGTCCGTCCAGCCAAACCGGATGAAAAAGGCCCGGAACACAACACGACGCAACGATTGCGGAGGCCAGCGGTCCCTGATCGACCACCCGCGTCGACCGCGAATAAACATCGTACACCGACAAACCCGCCGGCACGCGGCATTCCTCGAATGATTGTTTTGGCAACAAACTCTCGAGCTTTTGCCGAAAGAGCCGTCCGGCAAGCAATCCCAAGCCGGGACGCATATCCCAAAAATCAGCTCGACGTAATCGCAAGAGTTCGTCCCGAATTGTAGGGGCATTCGCCCCGCTCGCCCAAATACCTCCGACGAGCGCTCCGGCGCTTGCCCCGGAAATGCGCACGGGCAATAGCCCCGCATCTTCGAGAACCGTCATGACCCCGGCATGGGCAAAAAACCCAAAAAAACCGGCCGACATCGTCATGGAGAAGGGGCTTTCGGACAGCCATTCGCGTAAAGTGGGATTGGCTTGGCGTAACATTGCGGGATCCATTCGGGGCGTGGTGCCCAGTATCCAAGTCTTCGAGCCATAACATGAAAGGCCTGGTTACGCGATATCCTTGTGCGTCGCGTATCCCTTCACGATGCCGCGCTTTGGAACCGCTTGCCGCGTCCTGACGGTTCGACAAGTCGCGTGACAATCCTTGGCAAGCTGGATTGCGCTGCAGTGACGAGCGAACGCGGCAGGCGTGCGAGAAGGACGCATGTTACTTTCGAGCACGTGACACATTGCGCGATTGTAGCAATTTGTTTGCATACATTGCAACGGTATACACTGATTCATGACGACAATGGGCGACTTGTTGGCGCTTCGGCCGTTTGCAATGAATTTGCTTGAAGTCATTCACACCCAAGATCGCTCGGTACGACCTTTGCAGATTCTGCACGCGCAGTTGAGGCATCGTGTTGCAGCGTGGCCGCGAGACAGGGTCGGGCGAGTGGATTGAGGGGTAGATTCATGGTGTCTGAAGTTTTGCGTGAAATTGAGACGATTGTCGTGTTGATGATGGAAAGTCGCTCTTTTGATCACGTACTTGGTCATCTGAGTCTTGCGGGGGCGACTCATGAGGGGCGGCTGGATGGTTTTTCGGGTCTGCCCGTGGATGGTTTTCTATTGGCAGCCGAATACGGAAATACCAACCAGGGGCGAATATACCAACCCTTCGAATGGTGCGACGGAGTTTTTCGCGGTGGTTTGTCGGATGATCGCGAATCGGTGAAAATGGCGCTCGGGAAGAATTCGATCCATCGTTTTGCCATGGATGGATTCGTTCGCTCGTATTATCGGCACGTCGATGCGCATCGTTCACAACGGCCATTGCCGATGGCATTTTTGCGGGCGGCCGACGCGCCGGTGACGAACTTTTTGGCGCGAAATTATGCGATTTGCGATCGATGGTTTGCGCCGTTGCCGACGGGGTCGATTCCCAATCGTTTGATGGCGACGTGTGGAGTGTCCAATATTGTGGACACTCCGTCCAGTTTATTGGCCTATCATCCAACCGTGTTCGAATGGCTCGCTGCGCGTGGATTGCGCTACCGAGTCTACCACGATGGTTTGTCGTTCTTTACACTGTGCCCGTGGTTACTCGATGAAGTCGCGGGCGATCGGTTTCGCGACGTCGGGCGTTTGGCGGAGGATGTCTCGGCTGAATCCGACGCGACATTTCCGCAATTCATTTTTGTCGAGCCGTCGTATTTTGACGGGCCGGTTCGTTCGGACAAAGGGCCGAATGACAATCGATATCCTTCGTCCATGGCGGCGGGGGAGAAATTCCTGCTTTCGATTTACGAAGCTTTACGCGCGAATCCAGCTCGGTTTCAGCGCACATTGTTCATTGTGACGTACGCGTCGCACGGCGGGTTTTACGATCACGTGTCGCCTCTTTCCATTCGCCAGGAAGTTGCGTCGGCGAAAAATGGGTTGGCATTTGAAACCACCGGCGTTCGTGTTCCGGCCATTGTCGTGTCGCCGCATGTCGAAAGCGGTACCGTGTACCATGGGGTTCTCGACCATACGTCGATTTTGCAGCTTTTGGCCGATAAGTTCGACGCCGGCCGTCCGTATTCGGCGTCGGTTGACGGACGAGCCGCGCAAGGTATCGGCAGCGTATCGTCGGTATTGAATTTGTCGGCGCCGCGCGTGAAGATCCCGCCCCCGCCGTCGATTCCCGTGCGATCCCGAAGGCGACAGAGGCATATCGAAGCGTCGACGTCGGTGGCCCAAACAGCGTTTTACTTGGCCGCTCGCGCGTTATGCGATCACGCGCCCTCACGCGTAGCGCGGACGTATCCGGAATTTTGGCGCGAATATGCCGGAGCGGATTTGATGTAGCTTTGTTTCAAAGCGTAATCGTGAAGACTTCGTATTCGGAGATGAAGTCGCCGCGCAAGGCGATCTCCCATACCGATTCTTCGAAGCATGTCGACAGGGTACTCGTCGGCGGTTCTCCTTCCACGCTCGATTTGACCGCGACGATTTCGGCTCGAGTGGTTTCGAGGGCGACATTCGCTTTGTGCGTGCCCCCGCTGCATTTGGCCAAACCGGCTTCCAACATGCGGCGCAAGAAGGTTTCTTTGTCGTCGGGATATTTCACGCGACGCGCTCCAAAGAGTCGATCGCCGGCCCGGCCAAACCCGGAACCAAATCCAATTCCGACGCCCTCGAATTCTTCCAAACCTTCCGTTGACGGACGTACGCCAGGTTCGATCGCCAAGTAACTCGTCACCGGAGAGACTGCTTTGCCCAGCATTGCAATGGGCATCATTTCTTCTTCGGTGATCGCGGAATACGACGTCGTGCCGAAGAACAACCCCGCCCACCGTTGATTTTCCGCATCATTACGCACGAACTCCTTGCGGATGGGCGTCGCCCAAAGTTCGCCGGTCACTTCGAGCTTATCGACGGCATTGGCGGGCAAGTCCAATTCTTCAATCCCTTGCCCCTCGTCCAAAATATCCGGCGCCGAAAATCGCTTGTTGTTCAAACTCGGAGCATGCAGAGCGAAATGATGAATGCGCTTCGGTCGCGCCCATTCTTCGAATAGGGTGAAGTTATTCGCGTCATTCGGAGTATATTCATCGGTGCCGGCGTTCCATACGAGGCCTCCGGATGGTCGTGTCACGGTATTCCATGGGTGCTCATCATCGCGTTCGAGCCAGGATTTGCCGGCGCTGCGAACGACTCCGACGTGCAACAACGCCCCGCTTTTCGCCAATTTCTGTTTCAAGAACTCCGGCGTGATTTCTGCTCGTGTACGCGTATCTGTCAGGAGCAGAATGCGTCGGGCGCTGCCTGTGGGCGCCTTCGTGAGCAGCGCGTCGGCCTGCGCCAATGCGCTGTCCACATCGCTTCCATTGCGGCGATCGATGACCATGGTTTTGAACGTCGAAAGCGCTTGTCCCACCGAAACGAAGCCGGCAGGCTGATTTACTTTGCGATTAAAAGGCATGATTGCGATTCGACCCGCCGGAAAGTGCCCCACGAAGGATCGGGCCATGGTCAATTCCGCTTGCACTTCGTTTTCGGAAAGCGAAAACGATGCATCAACGAGGACCACGACAAACGCGCCGGGAGGAACAGTGCCCACCCGTGGCGCCGCGTCGATGTGGTAATGCATGATGTTTTTCTGCGCATTCACCGGAATCGAAGCGAGAGCTCCATCGACCGGGCTCTTGGTATTTGGGGCAACGGCGATATCGACTTCTTGTTTCAGATTCACCCAACCCGGAGCGGCCATCGGTTTGTCGTCGACATAAATACTCTCCCCAGATACGACCGGGGTGACGGTTGCTTCCGCAGCCAGCGACTCGGTTCCGATTCGCGGCAATTTCAAATGATGTCGACCCTCTCGATATTCCGTCGGAATGCGCAACGTGTATTCCACCGTCTTGTCCAGATTCGGAGGGCAGGGAAAAACCTGCAATGCCAAGTGCGTCTGCGAACGCCACGACAGAAGTGCAGGATCCTTCGGGTAATATCCGCCGATCCCCGTTAGCTCTCGATAACGAGCCGCCGCGGCTTCCGCTTCGAGCAGTTCCCCGTCAAACCAATGCGGCGCTCCGTCCTTCATGCCGAGCGTCCGCAACCCGACAGCCACGGCTCCGTACGGCAAGTCAATATGAAACATAGCCTGGTCGTGCCGCGATCCCCCATTGTGCACCGTCCGACGGACACGCAGATCCGCATACCCGTGACCGATTTGAATGTCGATCTTGTGCGACTTTTCGACGAGTTTTTCCGACCGTGTGCCGCTCACGTGATCCGCCGCTGCCGTTGCGGGGGCGTAGGTCAGGCCGGCGAGCGTCGCTAAAACAATGGCGGATCCAAGATGTGTCTTCATGGGTGGACCATCGACATGAATCGTCCTCGAAGGTTCCCGCCATTTTTATTTCTTGCGGGAGCGGATCAATACGGACTGGGTGAACTGGGGATCGAGGCGGCGAGCGTGGAGCAGTCGGTATCGTTTTGCCTGTAAAACCCGCGTCACAGATGCCGTCGTTATTACGCGTCTTGCCATAACGCCGGAATCGAGAAGCTGCGAGCGGGCATCCGGAGCATTTTGCCTGGTCGAGTCGGCCGGGGAC
>WBZU01000570.1_pt1 | contig 31341 bp, 20 predicted proteins | sample 5204311 | NCBI WGS metagenome assembly WBZU01 (sample SAMN12344359, study PRJNA552823) | activated sludge metagenome | biome: Activated sludge suspended growth; feature: Nitrification reactor; material: Wastewater; isolation source: activated sludge from nitrification reactor of wastewater...
AGGAGCGGACTCCGGAGCCGCGTATGTTTTTGTTTGGAATGGCAATACCTACGTCGAAGAAAAACGGCTCTTCGCGATTGACACGACCGCCGGAGATCATCTTGGCGCGGCGGTGGCCATGCACGGGGAAACGGCCATCATCGGCGCTCCGGAGGGTGATCTTTTCGGGCCGGATTCGGGCACGGCGTACATATTTTTTCGCGAAGGCAATTTGTGGAGCCAACAAAAGAAGCTCATCAGTCCCAATGGAGCAGCGGGCGATGGGTTTGGCTGGGCCGTCGATATCGAATTCGACACGGCGATCGTCGGTTCACCCATGGATGATACGTCGGGCGCGGATGCGGGCGCGGCGTATACCTACCAGCGTACGGGCGTCGTGTGGAATCCCGGCGGAAGTTTGTCCCCGAAGGGCATTGCGGCGGACGATCGCTTTGGATCGAGCGTCGCGATCAGCGGGCCGTCGGTGGTGGTCGGCGCGTTGCTCGACGATACGGCGGGGATGAACGCGGGAGCGGCATACATTTTTCGCGACAATGGTTTTTCTTGGTATCAAAGCCTGGAAGTGGTCGCGAGCGACGCCGCCGCCGGGGACGCGTTTGGGTTTGCCGTCGGTATTTCGGGGCAAACCACGGTCGTCAGCGCCTACCTCGACGACGACCTCGGCACGAGCTCGGGAGCGACATACGTGTACAAGCTGAAAAATGAAGGCGGAGAGCAATGCATTACCGGCGCGGAATGTTTGTCCGGGTTCTGCGCCGACGGAGTTTGCTGCGATTCGGCCTGTGATCAAGGGCCTTGCGATGCGTGCTCCGTCGCCGCGGGATCCATGTTCGCCGGCGTCTGCAAGCTGCTCGATGGAACGGCTTGCGACGACGGAAATGCCTGCACGCAGACCGATATTTGTTTGGCCGGGCAATGCACGGGCAGTGATCCTCGAACGTGCGGCAACAGCGCCGTTTGTGTCGGAGACGCCGTATGCGATCCCGCGACGGGGTTGTGCACCGGCGAAATGACGCCCGACGGCACGACGTGCGACGACGACAATGCATGCACCTCCGGCGATGCGTGTACCGAAGGCGTTTGTCAAGGTACGGCAACGTTCGAGTGCCCCGCGCCCAAAGAGTGCCACGCCGAAGGTCTCTGCAATCCGGCGACCGGTACATGCGACCAACCCGCTCTGCCGGACGGATCCATTTGTCCGACAGGTGTTTGTCGTTCCGGTGAATGCGTGAACGACGGACGACTTTTGTTCACCGGCGGATGCGTTTGTCAAGGTACTTCGACCTTACCGAGTTCTTCGAATTTTTGGGGCGTCGGCGCCGTCGTGGCTCTGTGGTTTTTCGGCTGGAAACGCCGAAAAGCTCGCCCGGGCGGAATGTCTTGATCTCGATCGTCCGTTCGATTCGCCCCTTTTCACGGACCGTATCGGGCTCCATCCTCCCCTCATGCTGCTGGAAATGGCAACCGACGAAGCCCGAGAACTGAAATGGGCCCTCGATATTCGTTTGGTCGAAATGCGCAGCGAATTGGTCCGTTCGAGCGACCACGCATTTCGAGACGAACTGAAAATGTCCCTCACCCGCCTCGAAACCGTGGCTCAACGGGTCGAAGAAATGCTGGATCGAGTTGAAAACGCGGAAATCGAAGGCGCGCAAAGAATCGCATAAAAGGCGACGAACAGACGTTTCGAGAAGGATGCAACCATGGTAGGGTGCGCTCGACAAACGAGGCATCCTCCGTGAATACTGCCGCCATCTCGATTCCGACTCCCGATGACGTCGTCGCCGCAGCGCAACGATTGCAAAGCAAAGTCATCCGTACGCCGGTCTTACGTATTGCCGCCATCGACGCAATCGCCCACGCCGAAGTGTACATCAAAACGGAAAATCTTCAGCACATCGGCGCATTCAAAGCTCGAGGGGCATTACATGCCGTCGGACGGCTCGATCCGGACGTGCGTGCTCGCGGCGTCATTACGTACAGCTCGGGCAATCATGCCCAAGCTGTCGCGTTGGCGGCCCGAGAATACGGTATCACCGCCGATATCGCCATGCCGGTGGACGCTCCGAAAATCAAAGTGGACGGCGTTCGAGCGCTCGGGGCGAATATCGTTTTTGCCGGGACAACCTCGACCGAGCGACGCCTTGCAGCGTTCGCCATTCGTGAAAAAACGGGCGGGACGATCATCGAACCATTCGACAACAGTGATGTGATTGCCGGACAAGGCACCGCGACGCTCGAACTGTTGGAAGAAGTCGAACGGCGAACGAACGGCGAAGCACTGGATGCGCTGTTTGTCCCTGTCGGAGGCGGAGGGTTGATTGCGGGCGCTTGTTTGGCGGCCGCAAATACGAAGACCAAGGTTTATAGTGTCGAACCCGAAGGGTGCGATGCTTTGGCCCAATCGCTCGAAGCGGGCCGACGCGTCGAGGTTCAACCAGGACCAACCTTGGCGGACGGCCTCAAACCCGTCATGGTGGGCGAGCGGAATTTTCATCTGGCGCAGCGGTATGTAAAAGGATGTTATCGAGTCAATGACGACGAAATTCGCCGGGCCCTGAAATTGCTGCTTTTCTCCGGCAAAGTCTTGGCCGAACCATCCGGCGCGGCGGCGCTCGCGGGTGCATTGAAACATGGTTTACCGGACCAACCCAAGCGAATCGGAGTGATCATCTCCGGCGGAAACGTGGACCCGGATGTGTTGTTGAATATTCTACACGAATCGTAGGAGGTGCGGCAACGATGCAATCCCCGTTGTCGTTCGTCTTGTCGAGCGCCTTCGTGATGGCCGAGGTCCTGGACAAACTCGAGTTTCCCTGGCAATTTCACCATTACGTGCCCATGCTCGGGGTGCTCGCGAGCGCGGGTGGACTTGCCGCGTCGAAACGTTCGTCGTTGCAGATCGTGGGCTTGTTGTCGGCGCTTATCTGGATCCCGATTTCGTTGTTGACGGACCCATGGTTCACGTCGGACATCGGTCCGGCATTACGAGCGGAATTGAGTGATGTTCAGCGTGAGCGATGGTTGCGGACGATTCTCGAGCAAGCGCTCGTTCCGATTGCCGTGACGCTGCCGGTTTTTCTTTGGAGAACGTGGCAATCGGGACGGCGTGGTTAATCGGGATTTGGGGCGAGTCCATGCGCCAAAGGATCAGACCGGGCGCTCGGCCGTCACAATCCAAACGGAGGCCGGCATGGCCACGCCCTTGGGCGTTTCATAAGGCGCAATGGCGGCGCGAATGGACGAACGCGCGGCTTCCAAGAGCTCCGGACCGGCATTCGCCTCGCGCAAAGCAGCTCCCGCCGGACCAAGGCGCATCAACAAGGCGACAGCCCCATCGAGCGATTCGCCGCCGGCCACGGAAATGGGTTCGTGAACGGCTTCGTGCTTGATATTTACGAAACCCGCTGCTTCGAGAATGCCGCGCACACGCGCATAATCCGCGAATGCAAAGGGCCCCGGGGCATTGGGATCGGGCCTTTTGAGGGGCACGTGATTCGCAACCGCCATTGCCGGGACGGTCATCCAAAGATTTTCCACGAGAGCTCGCCAGCAAACGAAAGCTACGCGTCCCCCGGGACGTAATGCCTGAAGCAAATGCCCGAATGCAAGTTCGGGTTGCGCGAAAAACATCACGCCGAAACGCGAAAAGAGGCCGTCGAACACCTCCGTTTCAATCGGAGCGATTTGCGCATCGGCCACTCGAATTTCGGCATGATCGAATCCGGCAATGGCTTGACGAGCTTTTTCGGCGAGCGGTTCGGAAATGTCCAATCCGACGACGCGCCCGCCAGGCCCCACGCGACGCGCAAGCTCGGCCGTCGTTTCGCCACATCCACAACCGATATCGAGGACTTTTTCGCCCGGACGAACGGCAAGGCGTTCCATCGCATACAGCCCGAAGGGCCGGATTTGCGCGGAAAGGGTTCCGTCCATGGCCGCCCATTGCGGCCCCATCACTTCATTCCAATACCGAATCTGCTCGGCGTTCGGGCCTTCGTAAGCAATCACCGTGCACGTCCTTCGCGAGGTTTGGGGACGCGAAAGATACACGCGATTGGTCGGTTGGCAAGCGACTTGTGGGTTTTACTGGCACGGGGGCAACTGGAGCGAGGTAATCCATTCCGAGATCAACGCGATACCGGCTTGATCCGGGACGAGATTCGGGATCTCGGGCATTTTGATCTCCGGATCGGTCGATTTCATACGAAAAATCATGATGCTTTCTTCAGGTTTGCCCGGAACGACATCGTATTCGAGCGTGCCCGCCCCGGCGCCCGCGGCAACGGTCCCCTTGCAGACGCCGTTTTTCGTCGGTTCCATTTCCCAATGCAAGAGCACCAGCCCGGACAAACCACCGCCGCCACCCGGGCGATGACAATGCGAACAATTGGCGTGCAGATAGGCTCGCGCTCGAGCTTCGATGGGATCTTGGCCCGATGGATTGCTGAGCGCCGGAAGAGTGGTCACATCGGGCAGCTTCGCATCGAAGAGGCCTTCATTTTCCAAACGCGAGAGCTGATTTTTGATGGCTCCGCTATCATTCAAATCGAAATTGACTTGTTGCGTGACGAGCCCGAGCGCTTGGTACGTATCGTCGCGTTCATGGCAATTGCCGCATTGATTGGTATTCGGAATGATGTATTGCTGCGTGGCGGGAGCGCCCGATTCATCGATGAAATCCAGCGTGATGTGTTTGCCCGCTACCTTGCGGTACGCCTCCGTCTGTTCATCATTCCAAACGTACGTATGCGCGGTAAAACCTTCGGGGTCGGTGGAGTCGCGAATCAACAAGCGCGTTTCGACGTGTTGCAATGCGCCGAGGGGTTCGCGTTTGTCGCGCGGAAATGCAAAATGCTTGGCGATGATGGTTCCATCCGGAAAACTCCAGGTTTCGTCGGCGCCGAACGTTATTTTTTGATTCTCCGGCAGCGCGATGAACCGCTGTTTGTGGGCGCCATCCGACCAGAGAGGAGAAACCACTTCATAACGCACGACGCCGGGCGCCGGTTGCATGTCGGCGAGCGACCCGTCGAATAAATGGTATTCGCTCAGCGTTTCATAAGGAATGGTTGCCGGAGGCGGGGGCGGAGGAGGGGGCGGTGGATTCTGCTTTGCCGGCTCACCGCCGCAACCGGCGATCGCGCCGAGAAACGAAGTCGCGAAGACGATGGTTGAAATCGTCGATGTTATGGTCGTACATATTCGGCTTTTTCCCATGATCGAGATATGCCACGTTCATTGCATTGATGTCAACCGTTGCCCGCAGGATTCCCACGCTCATTTCATTCCGCGGCCGGGAAATCCGCCGCCGCGTTTTTCGACTCGCAAACGCGTCGATATTTCGCTTCTTACTTGACGAATTGTAAATTAATCTTCAAGGTCGAGCTTCCTTGATAAAAGCAACTGCCGAGGGACATGAGCCATGCGAAGAGCTTTTGATTTCACGTTGATCGGGTTATTGGGCTTATCCGTTCAAATCGTCGCCTGCGCGGAAGGCCAAAATCTTCCTACGGGCCAAGGCGGAAGCGGAAACCAAGGGGGAGTTGGGGGCGGCGACGGGGGCACGGGCGGAGACGGGGGAAACACGGGCGGCGCCGGAGGCAGTGAATGCTCGACCGAAGTCTGCGACGGCAAAGACAACGATTGTAATGGTCAAGTCGACGAAGGCTGCGAATGCATTCCAGGGCAAATGGAAGCGTGTTACACCGGCCCGGCCGAAACGAACAAGGTCGGCACATGCAGCCCCGGCACGCATGCCTGCGATCCCCAAACGAACACGTGGGGACCTTGCACCAACGAAGTCTTGCCCGCCATGGAACTCTGCAATGGCCTCGACGACGACTGCAATGGCACGGCCGACGACGGAATCGCTGAAATCGTATGCGGCGTCGGCGCCTGCATGGCTGCGGTCCCGGGCTGCGTGAACGGAATGGAGGGCGTCTGTGTACCGGGACAACCATCCATCGAATTATGCGACGGGCTCGACAACGATTGCGATCAACTCACGGACGAATCGTATCCCGAAAAAAATAAAATGTGCGATACCGGCATTCCCGGCATTTGCGCGACGGGGACCAGCAATTGCGTCATGGGCGTGTTGACCTGCGACCCGATGAACATGCCCGCCATGGAGGCGTGCGATTCGATCGATAACGATTGCAATGGCACGGTCGACGACAACATTCCCGGCACGGGCATTGCCTGTTCGACGGGACAAATGGGCGTCTGCTCGATGGGTATGACCGCTTGTCAAAACAATATGGTGGATTGTTATCCCATCACGGGGCCGTCCCCCGAATCGTGCGACGGGCTCGATAACGACTGCAATGGCATGGTCGACGAAAACAACCCCGGATCCGGCGGAACATGCATGACCGGCATGTCGGGCGTTTGCGCGCTCGGAACGGAGCAATGCATGGGAGGCGCGCTCATTTGCAGGCCCGACAACTTGGGTAAGCCGGAACTCTGCAATGGCATGGACGACAACTGTGACGGCGTGGCGGACGAAGGAAATCCAGGCAATGGATTGACGTGTACGTGCGGCGGAACGTCGACGTGCATGGCCGGGACCCTCGTGTGTTCGGGGTGCACCAGGGAGGTGAATTGCAATGACGGACAAAACGAGGACGGCGATAACAAAACCGATTGCATGGATGGCGATTGCGCTCTTGGTTGCTCCGCCATGATCAACCCCTGTGCGGCGGGAGAAAAACTGCTCGTCGCCACATCGGCAGACGTGCCCAAACCCATTCCGGATGCCGGCAACGTCTTGAGCACCCTCGTATTTACGGAACCGCTGACCGTCAAACGCGTCGTATTGCAAGTCAACGTCACGCATACGTTCGACAAAGACGTCGACCTTCGACTGATTTCGCCCGCGAATACGTCGGTGCTGATGACCGATGGCAATGGCAGCGTCGGCGACAACTACACGAATACGATCTTCAACGACGGATGCGCAATATCCATCACGCTCGGTCAGGCGCCGTTCAGCAATTGTTACATACCGGAACAAGCGTTGTCCGCATTCGTCAATCAGCCTGTGAGTGGGACTTGGACACTTCGAGCGGCGGACGCGGCGACGTTCGACACCGGAACGTTGAATTCGTGGACGCTCGCGATTTGTGCTCAATGACGGCGAAGGTCAAGAGCCCGGCATTTTGAAGCTCTCGATGGCTTGGCGAAAATCCGCTTCGCTTTTGCCGAAATTCTCTTCCGAGGCAAACGCGACGACCTGAAACGCTCGGCTGCCCTCGGCAAACAAACCATACAGATATTCCAACGATTGGTCCTGGACCATCACCCGCGCATGCAAGATCCGCCCGATCTTCGGCTGCGACTTGGACGGTTCACGCGAAAGCAATCGCCCCGTGCCGCCTTTTTTGACGTTCTCCGTGATGGCATCGGCATATTTGTCGATATCGATCACGGCGCCCGGGGCTTCTTCGGCAATGATGATGATATGCTGGTCTTTTTCCGGACGAACGAGCCACCGATCCGCGAGGGGATTGTCTTTTTTCGCCATGTCGTCGCGCCGCAAAAACCAGCCCTCCCCGGGCGCGGCGAGCGAATACTTTTGCAAAATCCCATCCACGCCGGTCACGGGCGACGGCTCGCAATCAGCCGGAGCGCCTCTCTTTTCATCCGTCGGCGGCTTGAACGATTCCACGATGCTGCGCAATTCGGATTCGACGCCGGCAAACGAATTGCGCCGCGCAAACGCGACCACTTGAAAACCATGCTCGTAATACCCGACGACCCCCACGAGGGATTCGATATCGAGCCCATTGACGGTCGATTGCGTGTGCAACATACGCCCGTCTTCCGGTCGCGTACGTAATGGATTGCGATCGATCAGCTTGAAATCTTTTGCGGCCGTGCGCGAATTCTTAATCACCGCATCCGCGAGAGGGTCGGGAAGAACCATCGCCCCTGGGACTTTCTCCGCAATGATGATCACGTGAGCATCGACATCCGGACGCGTGAGCCAACGATCGGCGAGCGGATTGTCTTTTTTTGCCGCTTCGCGTGTGCGCAACCGCCATTTGTCGTTCGGCGCGGTCACTTGATAATGCGAACTTTCCCCCGTCACGACGTTCGCCGGCCCCGCCTCGATTTGTCCCGACGCACCTTGTATGATCACCGCAAGAGGGTTTTTCCCGGTAACCTCGGCGCTGATTCCGGTCAGCGTGAGCAATCCGTACGTGCCAAAAAGCGCGCCGGCTACGGCGATTCGGGGTTTGCCCGCATCACCGACCAGCAAAAGGAGCAGCGAACAGCTGACCGCGAGCTGCATGACGACCAACAACATGTCGCCTTGAACGGCGCGCAGCGCGACGAAAATAACGAGGCCGAGAGCTGCGCGAAAAATAGCCCACGGCAAGACTTTCTTGTTTTTCGAGAGCAATGCAATTCCAATGAAGATGTCGATCAACGCGGGAACGACGGAACGTCCGGGCGTACTAAAAGGATCTTTCGATGTCGGATCCGTCGGCATGAGCGCCATTTCGAGAAAAAGAATGATCGCGTTGGTGATCAGCAATCCGCCGGCAATACGTTGCCCCAAGGTTGTCTCGTACGGAGCCGTCACCGGCGCGGGCTCGGGCATCGGTGCGGTGGGCGGTGCGTACGCGTTGGCCTGAAAGGGTTGTTCGGCGTTGGGATCAGGGTTTGTCATGACAGGTGCGCACGATGCTACGCGATCCGGCGGGCGACTGTCGAGAGAAACGAAGAGACGCGGGAATGAAAAGCGCCCGAATCACTTCCCCGCCACGCGACTATCGTCCGACCCACGTTTCGTAACGCCTTCACGATCGAAGAGCTCCAGCAACGGAATGGCTTGCCGGCGCCCGAGACCCGACAGGTCCTTGAATTCCGCAATGGTCATTCGGCCTTGTTTCTCCAAAAGAGCCTTGACCTTGTCGCGTAAATCATCGATGTCTTTCCGGTAAAACCAAAGCTCGCCGGCGTAAATGGCCAGTCCTTCGCGAACTAATTTCGCCAATATCGCCTTGACGTCTTTTGGAGCAGCCCCCGTCGCCTCTTTCACCATGAATTCCGTTTGGCCCTTCAAACCCGCTTTTTCGAGCGCATCGAGCGCCGCGCCGACCGGCCCCTCCCCTCCACTACGCGCTGAAGCCGCCGCAACCGATGGTGACCGAACGATATCCCCGTCAATCACAATGGGCTCGCCCGCCACCGTGCTGCTCGATGACGCCGCCATTTTGATGATTTCGTCCGCCGCTTCGGCCCCCGCCAAGTCCGCCAATCGCGTCCGCAACGTCTCTTTGACCATTCCGCGATCCAAAGGCGATTTGCGATGATGCTCGACCACCCACGCCCGAGCTTTCGTCGCCAATTCAATCAATGCCGTGCGCAGCATGAATCCATATTTTTTCACGCGCACGAGCTCGCCCTTGTCGCCCAGTTTGTCCCCCGCCCGCTCCAATTCGGAAGCCCATATCGAAAACCGCGACGGAAATTCATGCCGCGGAAATGGACTCGGCGCGACCTCATTCGCCAACGCTCGCACGACTTCCTGCGGATCGCGCGACGCCACCAATCCTTCGAGCACCGCTCGACGTAATGCTTTGGGACGTTTTCGCGGAGGCCGCGCATCCAAAACGATTCCTCCGCCAAGCACCGCCCCCGAAGGCCCATCGATATCCGAACCGCGAATCACATAACGATCCCCGCCGACGACCGCCAAGGCATCGGCCAATCGCAATCGCGCCAAATACCGACCGTCCTCCAATGGTTCACCCAACAAATCCAGTTTTCCGGACGAACGCGCCGTGCCCACATACACCGAAATGGTCATACCATGACGAACCTGCGCCACAGCCTCGAGCGACACATCGAGCCTGCGCGTCGGAACCACCGTCGCATCATCCGTGACGAGATCCCCTCGATGCACCGACTCGAGCGGCAAGCCCGCAAGGTTCAACGCCAATCGCGTCGGTGCTTCAGCCAGCTCGACGGGTTTGTCATGTACGTGAAGCCCTCGCGCCGCCGTCTTGTGCACTTCACCTTCGGCACTACGCTCTCCAGCTCGACCGGTGCCCACGACAAACAGCGGAGCCCCGAGCGCCATGCGCCCCGCGACGAGCGTTCCCGTCACGACCGTGCCCGCACCACGTACGGAAAAAACACGATCCACACTCAGACGAGCTCGCGGTGCCGCTGCCGGCGGAGGCAATTCGAGTAGGGCGCGACGAACCATCGCCCGCACCTTGTCGAGCCCTTCACCCGTTCGCGCCGAACACACGACGACATCCGCTTGCAAACGCCCCGCGAGAAGCTCCACCGCTTCATCGCCCGCGAGCTGCGCAAGCTCTTCGCCCACGCGATCCATCTTCGTCACCACAACGATCGCGCGACGAATCCCAAGCAATTCGCACGCGGCGATGTGCTCGCGCGTCTGCGGCATGACGCCTTCATCCGCGGCAACGACGAGCAACACGAGCTCCATGCCGACGGCGCCGGCGATCATCGTGTGCACGAAACGACGATGCCCCGGCACATCGATGATGCTCACCTCCATGCCGTCATCGAGGTGCCAAGGCGCAAAACCCAATTCGATCGTGATGCCTCGACGCTTTTCTTCGGGCAGCCGATCCGTATCGATGCCGGTCAAGGCTCGAACGAGCGTGGTTTTTCCATGATCAACATGTCCGGCGGTACCGAGAACGAAGCGGCGCACGCGGCGAGATTACCCTGGATTCATCACGACACGCAGCGTGATGGCGCTTTGCTCCGAACACGTATAGAACGGCGATTGGAAGCGCTCGGTTGGCTGGTGCCACCCCCGGTCTTCAAAATCGGTGCGGGGCAGTTCCGCTGTCTTGGGCAGGTTCGATTCCTGTGCGCTTCCGCCAAGCCTATTGGCTGGACAAACTCACGTTTCAGGCGTCGTTTTCCGACGGTTTCGTGACGATGCCATGGCGCTTCAGGTACGTGCGCACATGCGCCCGCTCCATCCCCGCCCGACGCGCGATCTCCGAGATGTTGCCCTTCGCTTCTTCGTAAAGCCCGGCGAAGTAGTCGCGTTCGAAGCGAGCCAACACGTCGTGTTTCGCTTCTTGAAACCCCTTGCCCTTGAACGACGGCGCACTGTCGTTTGTCAAGGACGCATGCGTCGCGATGTGCGGCTCGTGCATCTCCGTCAACGCTCCAAGGTGCGCCGCGATGTCGAGGTCTTCCGAGTCGCTCGACAAGGCGAACGCGACGGCCACGGCGTTCTTGAGCTCGCGAACGTTGCCGGGCCAGTCGTGACGCATGAGACGTTCGAGCGTCGTGTTGCTGACGCGTTCGAACGCGGCTTCGTCGCCGGCGTCCTTGAGCATGCGGCGCACGAGAACGGGGATGTCTTCGAGGCGTTGTCGAAGCGCCGGCAATTCGATGCGGACCTGCGCCACGCGGAAGTAGAGATCGCTGCGAAATGTCCCTGAATTGACGGCTCGAACGAGGTCGCGACGGGTCGCGGCAAGCACGCGGACATCGACTTCACGGTAGGTCGAACCGCCGACGCTTTTGATGCGGCGTTCGGCGACGGCGCGCAAGAGTTTGGGTTGCACTTCGATGGGCAGCTCGCCGAGTTCGTCAAGAAAAATGGTGCCGCCGTCGGCTTCCAAAAAAGGCGAAATGCGTTTGTCGATCGCTCCGGTGAACGCCCCGCGTTCATGCCCGAAGAGCGTGGCTTCGGCGAGGCTTTGCGGGATGGATCCACAATCGACGACGACGAATGGTTTCTTCGCGCGAGGACTGGCTTGGTGGATGGCTTGGGCGACGACCTCTTTGCCCGTGCCGGTTTCGCCGGTGATGAGAACGGTCAAGTCGGTGGGCGCGACCTTGGAGATCTTCTCGAAAATGCCGCGCATGACGGCGCTTTGAGCAACGAGCGGACCGAACTCGCCGATGTTCGGAACGATGATCTTCTCGGGCCGCGCGGGCTCGAACGCGATCTCCGTTTCGCCCAAACGGAGCTTGCAAGCGTTGAGAAGAAAGACTTCGCCGACACGAACACCGCCCGCAAAGATGCCGTTGCGACTGCCGAGGTCCCGCACGCGTACGCCGTGTTCGGTAGCGACAAACTCAGCGTGAACGGCGCTGACTTTTGCGTCTTCGAGTACGACTTGGCACTGCGCATTGCGACCGACGATCACCGGCTCGGTGCCGATCTCGAACCAGTTTGTCTTGGCCGCCTTGATGCGACCTCCGCGTACTTCGACCTTGTGTTTGGACAGAATGGTGGACTCGATCACGACGTCACCACGTACGGTTACCGATTGGAATTCGTGGATCCGCCACGAGGATTGAACATGTCGGAGTTACCGGCCCAGGTAGGTTGATCATCCTGATTACCGGGTTCATCCGCGACGGTCGGAGGATCAAGCGGAGCGGCGACGAACGAAGATTGTTCCACGGCTGCCGGAGCGGAAAGCGTACGTCCTTTCGGCGCGAGCGAACGCCATGCTTCGAGCGCATCACGAGCGGAAGCAAAACGAAGATCTCGTTGTCGATTGAGCGCGCATTCGAGAAAGCGTTCGATCGCCGCAGGCCATTTATCTCCTGTTGCTTCGGTCAAACTCGGCGCCGGTCGTTCGAGCTTCATCGCCACGAGAAGCGCGGCGGTCATGCCTTCGAAGGGCAATCGACCACTGAGCGATCGGAAGGCGACAGCACCTACGGCGTAGATGTCCGCACGTTCATCCGCTCGTGCAGCTCCACGTACTTGCTCGGGAGCCATGTACGCGAAGGAGCCGAGTGTTGCGTCGAAAGCCGTGAGTGTCGGTTCGGCACGTTCGCCATCGCCACGGCGCAATTTAGAGATGCCGAAGTCGAGGATCTTGGCGCGCTCGGGGCGATCGGGTTGTCCGGTACGTTCAATGAAGATGTTGCCGGGCTTGAGATCGCGATGAACGACGCCGGCTGCGTGAGCGGCGACGAGTCCTTCGAGGACGTCTTCGATGATCGGCCAGACTTCGGTGAACGGCAGATACTGCTCGCGCTTGAGTCGATCGGCGAGGCTTTCACCTTCGAGCTTTTCGAAGACGAGCAGGTGGGAGTTATCGGGAGCCTGGCCGACTTCGAGCAAGCGACAAACGTAGGGGCTTTGGATCGCGGACGTAATTTCAGCTTCGCGCTGAAAGCGGCGAACGAGATCGGGTTTGACGGCCGCTCGCGCAAGCAAGACTTTGATGGCGACTTCTCGACCATCAGCGTCGTTGCGCGCAGCCCAAACCTCTCCCATGCCGCCGCGGCCAAGGAGGCGGGTTACACGGTATCCCGCTAAAGAGTCGCCAGGGTGGATCGCCACGGACCAGGATCAGGACCGTACCAGTGAACGATGGCGGAGGGGAAGGAAGAAAAGTTCGGCATGCGAACGATGCGATCCGCGGCGCAAAGCAGCGACTCCCCCTCGACCATGAACCTTCGACCCTGTAGGCTCGCCGCAACCATGCCGCGAACATCCGAAGACGTAGAGAATTTCCTACTCGAGCTGGATCGGCGCTTCGAGAACGACAAAGGGACGTACCTCGTGTCGGTGGGCGAGGAAAAACCGCCGATCGCGATACGCGTCGTACCGCCCATCGTTGCGGTTCGAGTGGCGATCGGCCCCGTACCTGCCGATGCCGACCATCAACTCAAGTTGTTCCGTCGGCTCCTCGAGTACAACGCCACGGATTTGATGCATGCGGCGTACGGGATCGACAACGAAACCATTGTGCTTTCGTCGGCCCTGCCGCTCGACAACCTCGACCTGAACGAGCTGGATGCGACGTTGAGCGACGTAGATCTCGCGCTCACTCGGCACGTTCCGAGATTGCACGAATTGGCGACGGAATGACGACGGTTTGTCATTCAAGTCGTCGTCGTGCCCAAAGTTTGGTTTGGACAATCGTTTGTCGCTCGATAGTTACGAGCCCCGGACAAACCCGGGCGTCATATTCGGATTCGCAGGATAAAACGCCGCGAGAGCAATGAGAGGCCAATCGAGATGGGAATCTTCGCGCGCCTAGCCACCCTCATCAAGTCGAACCTGAATGACCTGATCAGCCGTTCGGAAGACCCCGAAAAGATGCTCAATCAGGTCGTGATCGACATGGGCAATCAGCTCATCGAGGCGAAGAAGCAGGTCGCCTTGTCGATCGCCGACGAGAAACGTTTGGCCAAACAGGTCGAACAAGAAGCGGCCAACGCGGCCGAATGGGAACGTCGAGCCATGCTGGCGATCAAAGCCGGCGACGACCAGCTTGCCAAAGAAGCATTGGCTCGGAAGAAGGAACACGACGGGTTGGTCACGGCCTACAAAGACCAGTGGAACAAGCAGAAACAAGCCGTCGAGCAACTCAAGACCGCGCTCAAACTGCTCAACAACAAGATCGAAGAAGCCAAGCGCAAGAAGAACGTCCTGCTCGCGCGTAAGAAGCGCGCCGAAGCGCAAAAGGCCATTCAGGAGACGATGTCCGGCCTGAACAACGCCTCGGCGTTCGAGACGTTCGATCGCATGGCCGCGAAGATCGATCAGATGGAAGCCGAAGCGGAAGCGGCGACCGAGCTCGCGGAAGAAGCCACCGGCGACACACTCGCCGCACGCTTCGGAAAACTCGAAGCCACCGCCGGCGCCGAAGACGACTTGATGGCGCTCAAACGAAAAATGGGAGTTGTTCCCGCCGAACCTCCCAAGGAAGTCGCCGCCCCCGCTCCGCAACAAGTGCGTGTGGCGGGACAAGCACCGGCCGCGTCGATTCAAGCTGAACAGGACGAACTCGCCGCCGCACTTGCCGAACTCGAAGCCGAAGAACAACGTGAACAAGCTCGCATGAAGCGTTGAGCAGGCAGCCGAACTTATGAGCGAAGCGGGTACGACAAGCGCATCCGAGCGTGCCTCGAAAAACTCCACCGATAAAAATGGGCGGGACGATCAAGTTCACTCGGAAGAACTCGAAGTCCTGCTCTCTCGATTGGGAGTCAGTTCGAGCGCCGGACTCGAAGAACGCGAAGCAGCCAATCGCCTCGCCAAGTACGGGAAAAACAAGCTCCCCGAACCGGCGCGAAAAAGCACGCTCATGCGTTTGCTCGAGCAGTTCGCCAATCCGCTCGTGCTCACGTTGCTTGCGGCTGCGGCGATCGCCGTGGTCGTCGGTTTTACGGACTCCTCGGGCGAACGGGGATTACTCAGCCGTTTCGGCGATGCGATCGCGATCCTGCTCATCGTCATCCTCAACGCGTTTCTTGGGTATTACCAGGAACGTCGAGCCGAAGCGGCGCTCGAAGCCCTGCAAAAACTGAGTGCTCCATCCGCTCGAGTTCGTCGGGACGGAAAAGTCAAAATCATTCCGGCCGAAGAAGTCGTGCCCGGTGACTTGCTCGAGCTCGAAGCCGGCGACGCGATCGCGGCTGACGCCAGGCTTGTCCAGACAATCGATCTGGCGACGGAAGAAGCTGCGCTCACGGGTGAAAGCACCGCGTGTACGAAAGACGCGCTCGCTCCCGTCATCGGCGACGCGCCGTTGGGCGATCGCGGAAACATGGTGTTTACCGGAACGACCATCGTCCGCGGCAAAGCTCGCGCCGTCGTCACCGGAACCGGCTCGAAGACGGAGCTCGGCAAAATCGGCGAGATGATCAATTCGGTCGGCGATCAAAAAACGCCGCTCGAAGAACGCCTCGAGAGTTTCGGTTCGACAATCCTCAAGGTTTGTCTCTTGCTCTCCGCCGTGCTCCTCGGCTGGGGCTTCATTCGCGGTGGTCGTCCGTGGCACGAGCTCTTGCTCGAGGCCGTGAGTTTGGCGGTCGCCGCGATTCCCGAGGGTTTGCCCGCGATCACGACGATCACGTTGGCGCTCGGTATGCAGCGGATGGCGCGACGTGGCGCCATCGTTCGCAAGCTGCCCGCCGTCGAAACACTTGGAGCTGCAACGGTTATCGCGTCCGACAAGACGGGCACGCTCACGCAGAACGAGATGACCGTTCGCGCCGTGTACACCGGCGGCACGCACTACAAGGTGACCGGCGAAGGTTACGATCCGTCGGGTTCGTTCCTGAATGCGAAGGGCGACGAGGTCGAGTTCGACAAGTTCCCGGCTCCTCTTTCGTACACATTGTCGACCGCTGCGCTCTGCAACAACGCGGTGCTCGAACAAGACACGGAGACGAAGAAGTGGCGCATCGTTGGAGATCCAACGGAAGGCGCGCTCCTCGCCTTGGCCGCCAAAGGAAACCTGCCCCGCGAGTCGATTGCGCCTTCGCATGAGTTTGTCCACGAACTTCCGTTCGACAGCGATCGCAAACGGATGACGGTCATCACGCGCGACAAAGACGGGCGCGAAATCGCTCACGTCAAAGGAAGCAGCGACGTCCTGCTCCCGCTGTGCGTGAAGTTCGCCGCGAACGACGGCGTTCGAGGCATGACCGACGAAGATCGCGCCGCCATCACAGCCGAAGCGGATCGGATGAGCTCGCAGGCGTTGCGTGTGCTCGCGATCTGTCGGCGTGTGCGCAAGCGCGAAGTCAACGACGACGGGGATGTCGAGCGCGAGCTGACGTTCCTCGGCTTGGTCGGCATGATGGATCCGCCCCGCCAAGGCGTGAAAGAAGCGGTGGCCACGTGCAAAGCGGCAGGCATTCGCGCCGTCATGATCACGGGCGATCACAAACTCACCGCCACGGCGATCGCTCTGGAAATCGGGCTTTGGGACGAAGGCGACGAAGTCATCACCGGCGCGGAGCTGGCCCAGATCAACGACGAAGAACTCATCCGCCGCGTCGATCATCTCCGCGTGTTTGCCCGGACAACCGCGGAACAAAAACTGCGCATCGTGCGGGCTTTCAAAGCCCGTGGACACGTCGTGGCGATGACCGGTGACGGCGTCAACGATGCCCCCGCGCTGCGTGAATCCCACATCGGCGTGGCGATGGGCAAAGGCGGAACCGACGTCGCGCGACAAGCCGGCGATCTCGTTTTGGCCGATGACAACTTCGCCACGATCGTCGACGCGGTGAGCGAAGGGCGTGCGATTTACCGCAACATCCAGAAGTTCATCTTCTTCTTGTTGTCGTCGAACATGGGCCTGCTCGTCGCGGTGTTTGTCGTGTCCTTCTTCGGCAAGTGGCCGCCCCTCACGCCGCTCATGATCCTGTGGATCAACCTCGTGACGAATGGTTTGCCCGCGCTGGCCCTCGGCATCGATCCGCCCGACCCGGGTTTGATGCAAGAAACCCCCCGACGAACGGACGAAGGTCTCCTCGGGCGACGCGATTACCTCGGCATTCTCTACGTCGGCGTCATCATGGGCGTGGCCGCGTTGGTCCTGTACGCGATGACGCCGCAAGACGAAGAGCACTTGCTCCAAGCCCGCGCCCTTGCGTTCTCGGTGCTGGCGTTATCCCCGCTCTTCCACGCGTGGAGCTGTCGCAGCCCCATCCTGTCGATCTTCTCGATGCGCCCCTTGATGAGCCTCCCGCTCGTGCTGGCGTGCCTCGCAAGCGCCGCCATTCACCTCGTCGCGATCCTCGTCCCCGGCCTTCGTCCCGTGTTCCGAACGTATGCCGTCTCCGGTGATGAATGGCTCATCCTCTTGGGCCTCTCGGCGCTCGTCGTGCCCGGAGTGGAAATTGCCAAAGCCATTGATCGCGTGCTCCGAAAAAGCCGTTCGTGAATCAAAAGTCATCGACAACCACGTGAAGATCCTCGACAGGATTTCGTCCATCGCGCGCTCATGATTCGCCTTCGTCGAACCACTTCCTTCGCCGCTCTTGCTTGTGCAGCCGGAGCACTTTTTGCCGCTCGACCCGCTCACGCTGGAGGCACCCCGATCAAGGCGTCTCTCGTGGAAGCTTCATCGATCAAGTTCGATGGAATTCCCAAAGAGTGGCCGGCGCTCATGGCGCTCGGTCACACGGTCAAGGGTGCGCCAGGTAAAACCGATCTTCAGGCTCAAGCCGCGATTTCCTACGACAACACGAACATCTTCATCGCCGCCGACATCACGGACGACGCCCTTCGCGGCGGAGGCGATCGCGTCTCGGTGGTCATTGGATTTCCCGGCGGCACTGCGCACGAGATCGAGTTGTTCCCGGGCGAACCCGGCAAGTCGGCGGCATCGGCCAAGACAAAAGACGGAAAAACCATCTCGGGCGCCAAGGTCATCGAAGCACCTCGCACCGGCGGCTGGACCCTCGAAGCAAGCATTCCCTGGTCGGCATTTCCTCCCGCCACGACGACTCGCGTGGGCCTTCGCGGAGCGATCTTCGTCCACGATGCGGACAGCGGAACGACCATCGACGCATCCGTCGGAACAGCTCCTTCAGCCGCGTACGAATCGCTCCCGCCGGTCTCCATCGAGAGCGAACAAGCGTTGGGCGAAAGCCTCAAGGCGAAGAAGATCAAGAACGTCCCCAAGTACAACCTGATCGCCGACGTGGCCGGTGATGCCTTGAAAGAGCGCGTCATCGTGTTCGACCAAGTGCTCGTGGTTCTCGGACCAACCTTCCGCAAAGGCGCCGAGTTTTACTGGACGGACCTCGGCGTGGACGCGTCGCAAGGCATGTTGCCCGGATGTGAAGCCCGCGATCTGACGGGCGACGGACAAGCCGAGATCATCATGCGCAAGCGCTTGGGCAAACCCAAGAATTACCGCGAGTATTTGCAAATTTTGCAGTTTGGAAAGTCCGATACGCCCACGATGATCTTCCAAACCGAGGTCGGCATCGTCACGGAGAAAGGCGCGATCGAAAACGAAGTCTCCTACGTGCCCGATGGATCGAAGATGGCGATCGTCATCAAGCCGGGCAGCGCGAAAAACTTCGACGCAGGCAACTACGCGGAAGGCCGCGAAACCAACATGGATCCCGCACTTCTGCCGTGGGAAACCGTCGCCTCGCGGACGTACAAGTGGAACAACAAAGGGTTTGTCAAGTCCAGTGAAGAGACCCAAGCGGGCACCGCGGCCCCTCCCGTCGTTTCGACAAACGCTGCGACGACGAGCGCCGCCGGAATGAAGCCTCAGCCGGTCCAAGTGGGCGGAGCAGGTTCGAGCGAAGTGCTCGATCGCGTGTACGCGCAATACAAACGCGACCGCAATGTGACGGGCAAACCGCGCTTCAGTTTGTCCGCGGACGTCACCGGCGACAAAAGCGCCGAGTCGATCATGCTGCACGACCGCGACTTGGTGCTCTTCGGCAACGGCTGGAAAAGCGGCGCAGGGTTCACCTACATGAGCCTCGGACAATTCGCGAAAGGCTCCGACATCAGCGAAATCAACACGCTGGATGTAAACGGCGACGGCCGAGCCGAGATCATCGTTCGCGGCACGATCGCCGGCGCAACGTCGAGCGAAGGAACGCTCAGCCGCGACGTGATGTTCATCTACCAGATGACCGATGAAGGCTTGAAACGCGTCTTCGCCGTCGAGACAGCCCGCAGCATGGGCCGCAAACGCATCGAAGGAACCGTGAAGTTCGTCAATGCAAACAAGGGCGTCGAGATCGAGGTTTCCTCGGGCAAAGCGACGGCCTGGGACGCCGGGACGTACCCCTTCACGCAAGACTCGGGCCCTGTCGGCGGCGTCGAACCGCTGCTCCTGCCGTGGAGTAACCTGCCCGCCGTTCGTTATCGCTGGAAGAACGGCGAGTTCCGCAAGTAGTTCGAGTTCAAACGATCACAACGAGATCTGCTTCCACTTGCCGCGCCGGAACTCGAGCGCCATCAGCGACGCCAGCCCCACGGCGTACAACGCTCCGGCGATCCAAATCCCAATCAGTCCCATCTTCATCGTGATGCCGAAGAGCCACGCCATCGGGACCAAACACGTGAAGTGCAGCAAGAGCTCGACGATCATCACGTAACGCGTGTTGCCCGCACCAAAGAGCGCCTGCGTGAGGATCATCCCGATCGCGATGAGCGGCGTGCAAACGCCCGCCAAACGCATCGGTCCGAGCGCGGTCGTCCGGACAATTTCGCTGTGCGACACGAACGCCAGGATTTGCTCGGCGAACAAAGCCTCGCACAACCCCACGGCACCGAAGATCAACAGGCCCAAACGCACCGACGTCCAACCAAACATCTCGGCTCGCTCGGGACGTTTTTCGCCGAGGGACTGCGCAACCAACGTCGCCGTCGACGTTCCAAATGCCAGACACGCGGTGAACGCGAGCTTGAGAACCCCGACGATGACCGTCGTCGCCGCGCCATTGACCGGCTCGGCTTTTCCACCGGGGCAAAGGGCGGAAACCACACCGATCGGTTGGAGCTCGTCGAGCTTGCCGGCGATCATGGCAAACAAGGCAAAACCCGTCATCACCGCGACGGTCGCGATGCTGCTGGGAATCGACAGCTTGAGGATGGACCACGTGAGGCCCGAGTTGAGTTTGCTCAGGACAAACGGGCGATAAACCTTGCGAAATTCAGCCTTGAGCGCGTACGCGACCATGATCGCCAGACCGACGTACGTCGAAACAAACCCCGCGATACCCGCACCGGCGATGCCCATCTTGGCGATGCCGAGCGTTTCATTTCCAAAAATCAGCAGAAAACACAGGAGAATGTTGATTGCATTCATCACGACGGCCGAGACGAGATGAATGTGCGTCTTGCCGATGCCATCGAAAAACGCTTTGAACGCAAACGTTGTGACCATCGAGGTCACGCCGAGAAGTCGCCACTTCAAGTAGGCTTCGGCGGCGACGCGGGCGCCTTCATTTTTGATCAAAGTCCCGAGAATCGCGGGCGTTGCCATGTACCCCAACGCCGAAAACACGATGCCGGCAGCGACCGCAAAGAACGCGGCGTTCGCCAAGACAGACCCAACCTCGTCGTGGGACTTTTCAGCAAATCGACGACCGACGAACGCTTGCGTACCGACACTGATCGCGCTGAGCGAACCGCCGAACAGCCACAGAACGATCAGGGACGGAAGAAGCGCAGCCTGCGCGTTCGATGATTCAGGGCATGGAAGACGCGCAAAAAAGACGATGTCGACTTCGTTGACGATGCTTTGCGTGAGCATCGCTCCGACGGTCGGCAACGCGAGGCGCAAGATCGCGCGATGCGGCGGACCCGAGGTGACTTCGTTGGATCCAACTGCGGGCGGTGCGATTTGGGCCATCTAGCGTGGGCGGGATATACAACGTCAGTTTCGACAGGCGAGCAAAATGCGCACGGGGATGGGCACATCTTGCTCGCCCAACGGAAGAATCCAGCGGTTACTTACTTGGACTTGGACGCCGGCTTGGAGGCCATCCGAGTCTTGCGCTTGCGTCGCAGACGAGCCTGGTCGTCCTTGTCTTTATTTCCCGGACGAACCTTGGACTTCGTCTTCGTATCGGCTTTTGCGATGACCGTGGTCTCGCCGTTCGAGCCCGAATCGGTTTCCGCAGCGGCTTGCGCAGGCTGAGTCGCCGTATCGTTGGCTGCCGCTTCGTCGCTCCCCGCCATGACGGTCGGATCGATCGGAGCCGGAGCCGGTTCGATACGCACGACGGTGCGCGGCGGAGGTTGACCAAGGCTGTCCGGCTCTTCGACCACGATGTCGAAATCATCGGGATCCTCGGGCGGACTCTCGGGTCGCGGCTCGGGAGCGTATTCCAAGACCGAACGTCCGCGAGCTCGTTTTGCGCCCGGCGAACGACGCTTGGGTTCGGGATCCGGCGCAACCGCTTCTTCCGTGTTTGTCTCGACCGCCGCCAATTCGACGGTCGGTTGCGGCTCGGCGGCCGGTTCGTCGATGTCGATCGGATCGGCTTCAACGGCTTCTTCCACGGCCGGCGCTTCGGGAGCCGCTGCCACCGCAGGCTCGGCAGCCGGAGCTTCGACCGGTTTTTCGGCGATGACCGGTTTGTCATTGCTTACCGGGGCGACGGCGGCGGGTTGTTCGGTGGCTTGTTGAGCGACCTCCGAACCTCGCCACATTTGACGAATTTCCTGAGCCTTGCCCGTGAACAACACGGCGGCAAACGCCATGACGCTCGCGAGCGCGGAAAAACCCATGGCTCGACGGCGGTTACGGGCACGGTTCGGCGCGGCAAGCGCTTGCAACAGAGCTTCCCGCATCTCGGTCGCCGTTTGGAATCGCAAACCCGGGTGCCGGGACAACGCGCGCATCAACAAGTCATCGACGGCCGGGGGCAAACGCTTGTTGGGCACGCGATCTCGCGGGCGCTCGGCGCTCCCCTTCATCTTGGCATCGACGATCGCCGCGGCACTCGTACCCGTGTACGGAAGTCCGCCGGTGATCATTTCGTAGAGCACGCAGCCCAAAGCGTAGAGGTCCGCGCGTCCGTCGACTCGTCCCGCAGCCGCTTGCTCGGGGGCCATGTATTCCGGAGTTCCAAACAGGGTGAACCCTGCGGCGGCGGCATTTTCGCCGTTTGGCGCGCCAAGCGCCGCTTCGCCGATGTCTTCGGGCGTGTGCGCCAAACCGAAGTCGAGCACTTTGACGTTGCCGTCCTTGGTCAAAAAGACGTTGGCCGGCTTGATATCGCGGTGAACGACGCCCGCCGAATGCGCAGCTTCGAGCGTCGCCAACACGCGCACACCGATGCGAGCGGCGGCTTGCCAATCCACGTCGTGCTCACGCGCGAGCAGCGTTTCCACCGTTTCGCCTTCGAGCAGCTCCATCACGCAGTAGAGGCGTCCATCGCCGGCCCGACCGAAGTCGTGCAGCTGAACGAGCCCTTCATGGTGCAGGCGCGACATGGCGCGAGCTTCGCGACGGAAACGAGCGGCGTATTCCGGGGACGAACCATGTTCCGGGGCGAGGATCTTCACGGCCACGCGACGGCCGAGATCCACGTGTTCGGCTTCATGAACGACGCTGCTGGCCCCGCCGCCGATCTCGCGAACGAGACGCAAGCGTGTACCGGGTAAAACACCATGTTGGGGCGTCGGTGCGTCCGAAAGAACCGCGGGTTCTTCCTTGGTGCTGGGGGCGGGAATCGAAGCGCGTGCGGCCGATACGAGGCGGGCAAACTCGCGCCGAGACTTACCGGGTTCGGCAGGAAAAAGGTTGGCCATGACGTTTGCAGTTCGAGCTCGAACACCGCGTTCACCTCCGGGGAGCGGAGGTGCGGCGGCAAGAAGTTTGGCGAGGTCACGCGCAGCGAGACGAGCTGCGACGTAGCGTTCTTCGACGTTGAACGCCGTGAGTTTGGCGAGGATGACGTCGAGGTCGATCGGCGCACCGATTTCATTGGCGATCGGCGGCAGATTCATGGAGTTTTTCGCGACCGCGGACATGTGCACGGCAGCGTCGCCTTGCAAGAAACGGCGTCCTGCGCAAAGCTCCCACAGCATCACGCCGAGAGCGTAAAGGTCGACACGAGCGTCCCCGGTGTCTCCATTGGCGACCTCCGGTGCGACGTACCCGGGTTTGGCAAAAACAACCCCGCTGACCGTGCGACAACGTCGATTCAGTCCACGCGCCGTGCCGAAGTCGATGATCTTCACTTCACCCGCGTAGCTGACCATCACGTTTTGCGGCGACAGATCCCGGTGCACGATGGCCAATCCCCGTCCCGAGGGATCCTTGCGCTCATGCACGTGGGAGAGAGCTTCGGCGATCATCGTCGCCACAGCGACCGCGTCGGCCCAGCAGATGCGATAACCAAGCGACAACGCCCGACTCCGCACATCCCCGAGGCTCTTGCCTTCGATGTGTTCAACCACGGCATACGGTTCGCCCGTGGCGTCATCGAGCGAAGCTTCGATGACCTGAGCGACGCCGGAATGTTGCAGTTGGGCCTGAACCCGGGCTTCATCCAAGAACCGAGCGATGAAACTCGGATCGGTCGAATGATCCCGACGAATGACTTTGACGACGATGGGCCTTTCCGCACCTTCGATGCCCATGGTCGAGGCGAGAAAAACCTCTCCCATGCCCCCTCGAGCAAGCCTGCGCAAGAGGAGATACCGGCCGAGAGGACGCGGCAGATCATCACCCAACAGAGACACCGCGCGATCTTCATCGGGGGTCTTGTTGGACTTGCCCGCGGCGTCGGAGAGCGACGACGCGGAGCGGGATACACGGTTGGAGTCGAGCGGGACGGTAGCCATGCGATAAAGGTATACATGTAGGATAAAGTGGGCCAAGAAAGTGATTGCAGATATTTTTCGTATTTCAATTCACGTCAATTCGAACCGAGGTCAGGGTTTTTGTGATAAAAGCAACTTGGATTCCCACGAAGTCGCCTCTATAACCTGTTGAAATTTAATAATTTTCTAAGTTTTGAAGTTTGTATCGCTGCTTTTTGATACATTGTTTTGCGTGTACCATTCCAGCGCACACAAGATCCAGCACGAACGTCAATTTTTCGCTTGTGACAACGTAACGTAAGTCGCAATTGCCAGTCGGACTCTTCTCGTGTATCTCTTCCAACGATGTTGCGCTGCGCGCTGTTGCGAGGGCTGGCCATGGTGGCGTTTTTCGCCGCCTTTTGGATCGCGCCTTTGCAAGCGATGGCCGCCATCATTCCGATCTGCGACGGAGACGCGATTTCGGCCGTAGGACCGGTTTTCGCGGCGGTTCATGCCGCCGAGACAAACCCTGCCGAAGATTGTCGCACCCTACCCGTCAACGCGGGCAGCTCGGACGAACACGATCCGCAGGTCGCGGCGATGTGTGACACCCGCGCGGCCACGGTTGTCGCGCCAAACCGTGTTCACCCCATGACCGATGCGCGTATCGACGCCGCACCGTCATGCACCGGGATCCAACACGGTCCGTTTGTCAATGCATCCCACGACGGTCCACAACTCGACGGTTTGTCTTGGGTCCACGTCGATCCCGCCATTTTGAGCGAAGCATCCGTCATGCGTTCGCGACCGTTTGTCGAGCTTCCCCCGATGCTCATGGATCTCGGCTCGCCTCTTACCGGGTTTGACCGCGAGATCTACCATCCGCCCCGAAGCTGAAGGTCCCGAGCGCCGAGCCTCGAGCTCACGCGCTTCGGAAAGTTTCGGAGTGCCCACCACAGCAACGACTCGCGATCTCAGGTCTTCCGACGAAGACGTGAAATTCGCCGGCTGTTCGGTAGGGACCTACAAGCTTCGAGACCGTGGTTCTCGAAGTCCAGCCGACGCCGCCGAAAGCGGCTCCGGCAACACGACGACGCTCGAGGGTTCGCACGCGAATCCGGTGGTGTGTCGAGAAAAACGAATCGACGAACGTTCGGAAATGTTCGTCAGGACAAAGAGTTTCGTTCCGACAAACAAGTCGGAACCAGGTTTGCTCGTAGTTCCAAAGAACAAACCCTGCGGGACGGCGAGCATCACATTGGGAAAGAGAGAGAAGAAGAAACATGAATAAAGGAACTGCGATTGTCGGTTTCCTCCTCTGCTTCATGGCCGGTATGGCGCTTATGTGGGGCGTGGATCGTGGCGCGGGCGCACGCGCCGGCGGCGCGAATGTCATGGAGGACGGTGCGTCTGCAAGTGCCGGTGGAACGTGGGATGACGCGGACGCAGCGATCCCCGTTTCGTCGAAAGATCCCGTCTGGGGTTCGCGCAACGCGCCCGTCACGTTGGTGCTCTTCAGCGACTTCGAATGCCCCTTCTGCTCGAAGGTCGAAGCCACGTTGACGCAGCTCCGTCAGGAGTACGGTCCGCAGAAACTGCGTATCGTTTGGAAGTCCAATCCCCTTCCGTTCCACAAGAGCGCTCGTCCGGCATCCGTTGCAGCTGAAACGGTTTTCCGTCTCAAGGGCTCGGAAGCGTTCTGGAAGTTCCATGAGCAAGCCTTCCAAAATCAGCGCGCTTTGACGCCGGAAAACTTCGAAGCGTGGGCGGTTCAAGCCGGCGTCGACAAGGCGAAGTTCAAGGCTGCTTTCGACAAGCAAGAGTTTGCCGCGAAGGTCGACGCGGACCTCGCAGCAGGCAAGGCCGCCGGTGTGTCCGGTACGCCCGCTTCGCTCATCAACGGCATCCTCTTGTCCGGTGCTCAACCGATCGACAAGTTCAAGGCCGTCATCGACGAGCAACTCGCGGCCGCGCAAAAGGCGATCGCGAGCGGCACGAAGCCGGAGAAGGTCTACGCCAAACTCTCGCAAGAGAACAAAGCGAAGGCTCCTCCGACGCCCGCCAAGCAAGATCCGGCGCAAGACGACAAGACGGTTTGGAAGGTCCCCGTCGGCAATTCGCCCGCGAAGGGCCCCGAGACCGCGCTCGTCACGATCGTCGAATGGTCGGACTTCCAATGCCCCTTCTGCAGCCGCGTCGTCCCGACGATGGAAGAGGTCATGAAGACCTACGGCGACAAGGTGCGGTTTGTCTGGAAGCACAACCCGCTTCCGATGCATCCGCGCGCCGAACCCGCCTCGGAGCTCACCCTCGAAGCTCGCGCGCAAAAGGGCGAAAAGGGCTTCTGGGATGCGTACGACCTCCTCTGGAAAAACCAACAGAAGCTCGCCGATGAAGACCTCCTCGGTTACGCCAAGGAGCTCGGTCTCGACGTCGACAAGGTCAAGGACGCGATCGTCAACAAGAAGTACAACGCGCAGATCACGGCGGATCAGGACCTCGCCGACGACTTGCAAGCGAGCGGCACGCCGCACTTCTTCATCAACGGCCGTCGTCTCGTCGGTGCTCAACCGATCGAGAAGTTCAAGGCGGTGATCGACGAGGAGATGAAGAAGGCTCAGGATCTGCTGGGCAAGGGAGTTTCTCCGAAAGAACTCTACGACACCATCATCAAGGACGGCAAAACGCCGCCGCCGCCCGAGAAGAAGACCGTGGACCTTCCGCCTGCCGAAGCTGCTTGGAAAGGCAACGACAAGGCCAAGGTCATGATGCAGATCTTCAGCGATTTCGAATGCCCGTACTGCAAGCGTGCTGAAGACACGGTGGCTCAGGTCGAGAAGGCGTACGGCGACAAACTCAAGATCGTTTGGCGCCACAAACCGCTCCCCTTCCACAAGAACGCGATGCCCGCAGCGCTCGCGGCTGAAGAAGCCAAGAAGCAAAAGGGCAACGAAGGCTTCTGGAAGATGCACGACTCGCTCTTCAAGCAAGCGGGTACGCCCGATGCCTTCACGCGTCCGGCGATGGAGAAGGCCGCCGAAGAGCTCGGCTTGAACCTCGACAAGTTCAAGAAGGCGCTCGACGCGGAAGAACACAAGAAGTTCATCGAGGCCGAAAGCGCGTTGGCTGATAAAGCCGGCATCAGCGGCACGCCGGGCTTCTTGATCACCGCGGCGGGACAAACGACGGGCTACTTCATCAGCGGTGCCCAGCCGTTCCCGAAGTTCAAGAAGATGATCGACTTGACCATCAAGGAAGCCGGCGAAGCGAAGAAGTGATCACCTGACACTTCTGTCGATCGTCATTCCAAACTGACGAAAACTCCGAGGAGGCCCACGGGTCTCCTCGGAACTTTTTGTACACCAAACGTTTTACTGGCCGAACTGGACGCGCCCGTGCTGCTCCCACCAGAGCAGGTAACGCACGTGCGCGGAGGCGCGCTCTTCACGCGACTCATACGCGTCGTAACCCAGATCCTGCTGCACCACGGGCGCCAAGGCTTCGCCCGCGAGACGCCGCAGCTCGACGGACTCATGCATCAAGGCATCCATGAGCCATTCGACGCGATGCCGCCCGGCGTTCGCCCCGTACCAGTCGATCCAACGACGGGCGTCGCGACCGAAGTCTTGGCAGGTGATTTGAACCAACGATCGATGCGCCGCATCGACGACATCCCGCACCGGATCACCAAGCAACGTGATCAAGGTCGGTACCGTCGTGGAAATCGCCAATTCGCCCAAGGTTTCGAGCGCAATGAAGCGTCGCCCCGGACGATCGGCGGAGCCGCGCGCGGCTTGTTCGACAATCGGCACGACCGCGGATGCCGCTTCGGGCATCGAGGACATCAGCCGAGCCGTTGCGCGACGAGCCACACGACGCACGGAAGCGTCATCGTCGAACAACAAGGTGCCCACGATCTCCGCCGATTCCTCGCACGGAATCTCGGCCAAGACATGCACGGCCCAGAAGCGATCGTCGGCCAGAATCGAGGTCGCTCGTTCCGCGATCGGCAACAGCGCTTCGTCTCCGAGCGCGACGAGCAAGGCGAGCAACGGTCCGCACGACGATGCCGGCGGCAACGCCGGTGCGTCGCGATCTACCCCTGGAGCAAGCGGGCCGGGAAAACGAGCCATCATCGCGGGCATGGCTCGCGCCCCCATGCGCACGATGGCTTGTCCGGCTTCATCGTCCACGCCATTTGACTCGACAAACTTTTGCAACAACGCGACGGTCTCGCGCTCGGCTTGCTGCGCCGCCGGATCCAGTTTGTCGGGGCTAGTTTGTCCAGGCGCACCGACCAGACCGCGAGCCTGAACGGTGGGCGGAAGCGGCGGACCGGCCAAGGTCTCCGGTGTGGAGCTCTCGACCGCTGCACCTCGTCCCGGAGGAACACGAACGGCCGGTTTGTTCGACAAACCCAAGTTCGCGGGCAATGGTCGAGGCCCGACGACGAGGCGACCTCGAGCCCCGAGGTTTGTCATGGGCCCACGCCGTTGCGAACGCGGGACACCGGGAATCGTTTGCTGCGGCAGATCCACGAGCGAATCCGGTCCCGACTCGAACGTCGCAACGGGCGCGATTCGCGGCCGAGACGTCGGGCCGTTCAGAAATCGTCGCCGTCGAGAACCGGGGCCGGAACGTTCGGAATGGGCCGCTGGTTCTGGAACGTCGTCGTCGGACGAGCTCTCGCTCGGCGACGACGCAGATTCAGCCTTGCTTGTTCCACTTGCCCGCGGCGCATGCCTCGAGCTGCGGGGGATCACATCGGGCGTGTCGCGACGCCCCGTGGACAAATGGGGAGACTCGGACGAACGCAAGGCGGCCGGGGACAAAAGCGTCGCCGTGGGCGCCGACTTCGTCGGGGGAAGGCTCGCCACGTCCGGGTCGACCGCACCTTCGGAATCGACGCCCGAGGAAGTGTCGAAGGCTCGAGCGAGTGCGGCGAGACCAACCGGTCGCAAACCTTCACCGTGTTCGTTTCCGTGTATCGCCGGGGGCGTGACCGAAGGCGAACGCCCCGCGGCTCCGAGTTTCTTGCGGAGAATGATGCGCTCGAGCGCTTCGACGGTGCGGCCCAGAATGATGATGACGTCACCGAGTGCCGACAGATCCACATCGACATCGCCGTCGTCGCCGAGCAGCAACGCGACGACGCGGTTTCTCACGACAACCGGAAGCACAGCCACGGCGGCGCGGTAGTTGTCGACGAAGCGAGCTTCGCGTGCGAGGTCGCGGAAGATCTGCACGTCCACGCCGTGCGCGATGGGAGCTGCGGTGACGGGCGCTTTTCGATCGCGCGCCAATTGCAGCAAACTCGGCTGATCCAGCGGCAGTTTTACGTTCTTGATCTGCGTCGCCATCAGGCCCGGACCGGATGCATCGCGTCCGTCGGCCATGTCGCCCGAGACCACGAAGAGCACCGTGTACTCGAAAAACTGCTGTGAAAACGCGAAGAGAATATCGAGCACGACGTCGGTCGTCGTCGCTTCGGCAAGCTCTTCTTCGGCTCTTTGTGACGTGAAGGGCCCCTTGCGACGTACACGAGTCGATCCGCGGCGTTCCTGCACCGGCGCTTCCGCCACCGCCGTCTGGACTTGCTCACGCACCTTCTGCTCGCCGGCTGCTCGACGAAACAGTCCGCCCGCTGCGCGACCACGTGCCGTTTGCAGCCGCGACAAACCCGCCGTTCGACGCGACACGGGAGCCTTTTCCTCGTCACCGCTCGACTTGGCTTCGGGTTGTTTTGTCGACGTCGGCGCCAAACGCGGCGCAGGGATCGTCTCCGGCATGTCGTCGCTCGACAGCGGACGCCAACCCGTCGGCGGCTCGACGACCTGCACGACCGGAGCGCGTGCGGTCCATGCCGGCGCGTTTCCTTTGGCCAACGCAACTTCGCCGGGAACCGCTTGCGAGTTCGTTTGAGCACCAACGGGTTTGATGAACCCACCATGCGGCGCGGTGATCGGTTCGTCCGCGTCGATACCCGGGATGGTGTCGATTTGAGCTCGCGCGGGCGGAGGTTTGGGCAGCTCGACCGGAGCCGGCGACTTTCCGCCGGCAATGAGCGTCGCGGGCGTTTGGGTCGGAGGCCGCACGATCCCCAGATCCACAAGCGGAATGCCCGAGACCTGCGTAGGTTCGTCCTGGATATCGAAACGCGACGAGCTCGCCGCCGGCTCACCGAGTTTGCCGAGCAGACGCGTCAGGCGGCGTTCGAGCGGGATTCGATACGCCCTGGAAATGGCCTGACGAATGCGCGGCAGCGGCGCGATGATCTGAACGACGGTGATGTTCGCGCCAAACCCCAAGTCTTTCGGAGAGACAAACGGCTCGGCGACGGCCAACTTCAACACCCCGCCTTCGAGCGAGAGTGGAATGATGTTGAGTTGGTTGGCCATATCAGCGGGAACCAACGCCAACGCCGCATGCGACGGCGGCACCAAACCGCCCAACAGGGCAGGTTCGAGATGCGTCGCTTCGGCGAGCACTTTCAGCAGCAGCTCTTCGCTCACGCCACCTACGTCGAGCAGATTCGTCGCCAGATCGGAGCCAAGCACAACTTGCTTGGCGATCGCGTCTTCGATGGCGCGCATGGAGACACCGTGCGCTGCGAGCAGGGAACTGAGCGTCGATAACGGTGCGCGTTCAGCCAAGGGTACGCCTCGAGTCATTTGAAAACACTTGGCAATCGGAGCGCGGATGCGATCCGAAAAGGTATCCGAATGCTAAACGAACTTTCTGCGTTGCGGGCAAAGACCTGCACGCGTCACGGCGATGCCTGAATCGCAATGGGCGGCAGTTTTGCCGGGCGGATCACCCCGACCTGCTCCACCGACGCCCGATCCACAACGACAACCCCCACATCACAAGGCTCTTTCGAACCAACCAAGACGTGTTCGCCCACCACCGCCAAACCGCGATGGCAATACCCACCACCGGGATTGGACGCCGAATGACTGTCCAAGACTTTCGCCTTCACCTCCCCGGTTTCCGGGTTGACGCGAAGAACGCTCGTCGGCGTGGCCACCGGATCGTTTGAGTCCAAAACAATCACGTACGCTTCATCCGGCGCCGCCAAGATCGCTTCACTCACCGAACCACCCAGATCGGTTTCACGCAAAAAACCTTTCGCCACGCCCGTCGCCAAATCGATCATCGCCACCGCATCGCCATCGTCGATGTGCCGCGGATCTCCAGGTAGAGCTACGACCACGGTATTTCCGGACGAATCCCAAGGTGCCGGGACCAACCGACCGAAAGGATTCCCTCCACCCAGTTCGATGCTCTTCACCACGGTACGTGTCGCGACATCGATCTCGACA
>WBZU01000571.1_pt1 | contig 31319 bp, 30 predicted proteins | sample 5204311 | NCBI WGS metagenome assembly WBZU01 (sample SAMN12344359, study PRJNA552823) | activated sludge metagenome | biome: Activated sludge suspended growth; feature: Nitrification reactor; material: Wastewater; isolation source: activated sludge from nitrification reactor of wastewater...
TATGGTTGGGTGGGACAAAGCCCGGAAGAAGGCGCGGGCATCGTGGTCCCGCTCGGAGTGGCGCCCGAAGCTTATGGGGCATACGAATCCAATGCACGCCGCTGGTATCAAAAAGCCACCGAACAGGTCCTGTTCTTCCATCACGCCATTCATTCGGCGATGAATGGATTACGCGATCCTTGCGAAGTGCCGCTCATCATCGAACGCGAAACGGACGCGGGACTCGTGTTTTCGGGCTCGTGCATCGTGCCGTCCAGCGCCGCTCTGTCGCATTGCGGATTCATCGTCCATCACACGCATTGGCCTTCTCGCGCTGAAGATTATCCCATTGCCTTCATTACTCCGATGAATTCGCCCGGCGTCAAACTTCAATGCCGCCCCTCGAGCAACGCGCTCACGCGACTTTATGGCACGCCGTTCGATTATCCATTAACGAGCCGCTTCGAAGACAACGACGCATTGCTCACGTTCGACAGCGCGCTCGTACCTTGGGAAAATGTGCTCGCTTTCGGCGCGGGGTCGGACGGAATCCTGTCGTTTTTACGCGCGGGTTTTGCGGCCCGAAAGAACTTTCAGGAGTCCATTCGTTTGGCCGTGAAACTCGAATTCGTCGCCGGCCTCTTGATGCATGCGGCGAAAGCGGCGGGCACGGTATCGCTTTCGGAATCACGGGCCGCCGCGGGCGAACTGCTTTCCTACCGCAATCTCTTTTGGGGTTTGTCCGAAGCGCAAATTCGAGCGCCCGATCCGTGGATCAATGGAGCGCTCTTGCCCGGTTCGGATCACGGCGTGAGTTACCGCATGTCGTCGACGCTCGTTTTTCCACGCGTGCGGGAGATCGTCGAACGGATCGTGGGCACCGGCAGCGTATTTCTTACCTCGAGCGCCGCGGATTTCAGCAATCCGGTCACGAAAAGCAATCTCGAAAAATTGGTGCGCGCTCAAAATGGTTATTCGACGCTCGATCGGGTCAAGCTCATGAAATTGCTTTGGGACGCCGTGGGCGTCGAAGCGCAAAGCCGATTGGATCCACCGTCGCAAACCAAAATCATCCGGGAATTGCGGGAAACCGTGTATGCTTCCGCCTCGGCGACCGGGTTTGCCGATCAATGCATGGAATTCGCCGACCGCTGCTTGAACGAATACAACGCCGAAGGCTGGACCACCCCGGACCTCATTACGACCATCGAACCCGTTCCAGCATTATCGTCGCGACGACAAACACGCATCACGTTCTAAACGCCCGTCAATTCAATCCGCAGAAGCTCGGCCGGTTTTTCCGGATCGTCCGGGTCCGTCACGCCAAACAACCAGCCCGTCAGCGCATCGTACGCGAGCCCTTCCACTTTGCGCGTCGTCATCTCACCGGAAGGTTCGAGCAGCGGCGACCATTTCGCGCCCTGGTCATCCAGAAGCCCCACCACGGCTCCCACGACCGGCCCATCGTCAATGGCATTCGGCGTGTCTTCAGCCACGGCAACATAGAAAAGCCTGCCGTCGCACGTCGTCGCATCCGTGAAATGCAATGGCACACCGTTGGCAACGGTTCCCAAATCGACAAACGTCAACGCTTGAATCTCGGGCGCCGCTCCCAGCAATACGTCGAGATGCAGATCCACGATCGCACTGTTATCGGGTCCCGCTCCACGATGAAAAAGGCGCAATCGATCGTTCCAAATCATTCCGCCTTCCAAATTCGGCACGGCGCCCAAGGCTGTCTCCAATGCCTCAAAAAGCCTTGTTTCGTCATATAAACGCACTTCGTTGGATTGCACATCCAAAACGGCGCGACGCCTCCGATTCGGTGCCGAACCCGAACCCAATATCGTGATGACCGGTCCGGGCCCGGGAAATGCCACTTCAAAATCAGGTTTGTGCTTCTTTTCGAGCTGCTCGCCTTTTCCTTCGAGGACCACCCGTTCGGTTCGTCGCGACAAAGGATCCACCCACACGACCGATGCCGCGTCGTCTTGCACCACGAGCAATCGGCCTTCGTGAGCCACGAGCGCCGAGCCGGCATGAACATCGTCGAGCGGATACGCGGAAATGATTTTGGCTTCGAGGACGGGATGTCGAGTGGCAACCAGCATGACGAGCTTCATACGCTGATTTCAGCTCCGTGGCGACCATCCAAATTGCCCGCTCGATTTTTTTCCACCACGATGGTAGCCTCGGCGCCGCCCAGAATGAACGCCGAATCAAAACCCGAATCGACCTCGAACACCTCCGCCAACGAATGCTCGATTTCCGTGGACGAGCTCGTCGCAAGGCTGGAAAACGCACGACAAAACGTTTCGAGCTCCGAGGTGATGATTGCATTGGATGCCGATGGCACGTGTTGGAGCGGCGATGTGGGCAATGATTTGTTTCTCGCGCTCGTGCAAGCGCACGCGGTCAAGCGCGCTGGTCACGCGGCGCTCGTGCGCGAGGCCCAAGAATTTGGAATTGCGTATTCGGATGACCCGACGGATACGGCGCGGGCTTTGTTCGAAGCCCACGAAGCCGGTAAATATCCGGAAGATCGATGTTTTGCGATGATGGCTTGGGTATTCGCCGGAATGTCCCTGCCGGAAGCCGTCGACTTTTCCACGGGCGTCATCAAAGAATCCAAGCTCGAAGAACGATTGCATCGATTTTTGGATCCCGTTTTCGGTTGGGCACGCGAAGAAAACGTCGCCATCTGGATCGTTTCGGCGTCACCGAAATGGATGGTGCAGCTCGGAATGGCCTTGTTTGGCATTCCAAGCGATCACGTGATCGGCATGACGCCGGTCATTGACGACGGAATCATTCAGCCGCAACTCGAAGGCCTGCCCATTTACGGTCCCAACAAACCGGTCGCGCTTCGTCAAACGTGTCCCAATGCGAATTTGCTGGGAGGTTTCGGCGATTCGAGTTACGACGTGGCGCTTTTGCAAATGGCCCACGTGCCCGTCGCCGTGCGTCCGAAACCCAGTCTTTTGGCTCGAGCGCACGAACTGCGGAATTTGGCGATTATCGGGGTTTGACCGGCGTCGACTTGACCACCGGCGTCGCCGGCTGGACTCGAATTGGTTTTTCCGCGGGATTGTCTTTCTTGGTAGTCGTGTCGGCCTTTTCCGCCCAGGCGAATTCCTCGGGGCTGACGTACTCGCCCATGGTCGATTGCGCCATGCTCACCTCACGCGAGTGATAATCGAAGGTGTCGAATTTGCCCATGAGCGCCGTTTCGTCCTCGCCGTCGAAAAATCCGTTTTCATCGGCGTAATGAAACGCGCCCCCGGCCGCCGCGCCAAATGCCGCTAAGAAGGCGATTTTTCGATTGCGCTTTTTACGGACGCCCACGGAACAATCGGCCGTCATGACCGTGCCGTCCGCTCGTTGATAATACCGGATGCACAACTTCCCCTCTTTTTCGCGAATGAGCAATTCGGCCTGCTGCGTCGTCATGGCCGAAATGTTGTAGACGTTTTTCGAGCACTTGTCGCAAAAGCGAATTTGCTCGTCGCCCGTCATGGCGTTCCAATCGGCATTGCAAGGACTGGCTATTCGAATTTCCCCGAGCAACGGAAGACTTTTCTTGCGTTTCGAAAGGCGCAATTCGATCTCGGCAAGCTCGCGTTGATTACGCGCTTCGTCTTCCGCCAAATGCGCCAACGCGCGTTTGTGCTCCTCGATCCGCGCTCGTTCCTGTTCGAGTTCTCGTTTCTTCGTTTCGAGCGCGTGATCGTCGTCTCGGTAAGGCATACGGCGTGAAACAACAACACCTCGAAAGTCTTTGTTCCGGTGAACTTGTGATCGAAGAGCTTTTCTTTCGTCAACAATCGCGGCATAATGGAGCATGCGCAATCGAACGACTTCTTTTGTGGGCTCCTTGCTTGTTCTGGTTTCTCTTTGGGGTTGCGGCGACGGCGGATCCACGACCCAAGTGACTTCGGGTTCCGGCGCGATGGGAAGCGGCGGAAGCGGCAGTGGCGGCGACGGCGGTTCGGGCAATGGCAGCAGCTCGGGCGGCGGCGGTTCGGGAGGTTCGGCGAACATCACCTGCCCCGCAATTCCCGCTTGCAATGCGCCTTTGCCGAATCCCGGAACGGCAACGGGCTGGAATTCCATCATTCCACCGTTTGGCGATCCAAACCATCGCGGGCGCGATATGTTTTACAACCCCGGCGATACGCAATGGATCATGGCCAAGTTTTCGTACGGAACGCTCGACGACGACATCAAGGGCGAATTCGTCGACGTGTATTTGCTTCGTGATTGCGGTGATACGTGGGATTTCCTGGGCACGGCGACGACGACGAACGACGGCGAACACGCCACGGTCGAAGGCGTGGAAGACACCGGCGGACGGATTTATTTCCAAATTCCCAAAGAGAAAGAATTGGGACTCGGTTGGCACCGCGTGCATCTGGTCGTCAAAGGCGATCTTTCTTCGACGGACTTGTATATCAACGTCGTGGAAAAAGGCGCCCCGCTGATCGTCAGCGACATCGATGGAACTCTGACGACGTACGAGACGGAGGAATTCGTAGCTTTGGCGACGGGTTCATTGCCGGCCATGCAGAAAGACGCGTCGAACCTTTTCAATATTTTCGCGAAAAAGGGCTACAACATCTTTTACATGACGGCGCGGCCCGAATGGCTCGGCGCACGCACGCGGCAGTTTTTCGAGCAATACGGGTTTCCTCGCGGGATCGTGCACACGACGCTGACGAAATCCGGAGCGCTCGGGAGCGAAGCAGCTACATACAAGACAAACGAGCTGAAAATGATCGGGGATCGAGGGTTGGTCCCAACGTACGCTTTCGGCAATACGGCCAGCGATGCCGACGCGTATTTCAATGCGGGCATCATGCCCGATGATCATCGTGTGTTCATTCAATTCGACGATACCGTGCACAACGGCCGACGGATTGAACAATATACGGAATTGCTTGGAGAAGCGGACGCGCTCCCGCCCGTCTGTAAGTAGAATCGATGCAATCGGCAACCTCCTGGCAAGGTCGAGGCATCAAGCTGACGTTCGAATCGTCGGATACGGCCTACGTCCATTTGACCGGGGATATCGAGGAAGCGGCGGCGCGGGATTTCGTGGAGCGCCTCGTCGTCTGGACAGCGGACAAACCTTATATCGTCCTGCTTTTGGACGTCTCCGAGTTGCGATCGTATTCGGCGGGCGCAAGGAGAGTCCTGGCCTCGAATGGGTCGCGCATGCCGCCTCGAGTTTTTGCCCATTTCGGTGGGACATACGCGACGCAGGTGATGCTCGATTTGGTGCTTCGCGGAAGCGCTTCGCTCGGGAGCAAGAATCGTTGGGCATCGCATTTGCCCGACGAAGCCGAAGCTCGCGCGTGGGTGAACGAAATGCGCCCGATGTTGGCTCGACACGCCGAGGAACTATCCAAGGAAAAGTGATTTAGGGCGGGAAATGGTTTGTCCGCAATGCGGAGGGATCAACCGCCGTCGAAGGCTTTTTGCAACGTGGGCAGGTGCAATTTGGTCATGCTCATCATCGCTTGAAATGCTCGATCGATGGCAGCCTTGTCGGTGCTCTTCATCATTTCCATGAACTGTCGGGGAATGATCTGCCACGACAAACCAAATTTGTCCGTGAGCCATCCGCATTGGCTGAAAGCGCCCCCTTCGCCCAATGCGTCCCAGAGCCGATCAACTTCGTCCTGGCCGTCGCAATACACCATGATCGACGCCGCAGGCGAAAGTTGGAAATGCTTTCCGCCATTCAGCGCCATGTAGTCGCTCCCATCGAGCGAAAAAAGAACGGTCAGCACTTTGCCGTTCATTTCGTTGACCGTGGTGATCTTCGAATTGGGAATCAGACTCGTGTAGAGCTTCGCCGCTTCGAGGCCTTGGTCGTCATACCACAAACACGTGCTCGTACGTCCCATCGTTTATGTTTTTCCTGGAATTGAAAACGTTGCCGTGGAGTGAGGTCAAGTCAATGTCGTGATACGTTTTACCCTATCACACACCTTGTCCCCGAGGCAAACGTTTTTTGGGACGTACGTTTGTAATCCCAAACGGATTCCCGACGAGCTGCACGGTCACGCGTCGAAAATTCAGCGCGTCGTCGCCCAGAGATCTTTGATGGTCGTATGCACCGCGGGCTGCGTTGGTCCGGACGAACGCAAGAATGGATTGATGATCTCCACCGGCGCGGAGGCTCGCGTCGTAAATGGGTCTTTGGGCTTGGGAGCGGGCTTTTGTACCGGTTTGCGAGGAGGCGGCGGGGGAGGAGCGGCGATTTCCGGCTCGGGATTCAGCGCAATATCGATGGTCGCCCGAGCTTTGGCGATTTGTGCCAATGCATTCGCGCGCGTTTGCGACGACGTGGCCGTCGCCTGTTCGATTTCCTGCTCGGCGCGATCCAAAAACGCAATGCTTCGCGCGAGATGCGTGCGGCTGACTTGTTCGGCGGTGGGAACGAAAACTTCGGCCGGACCGTCGCAAGCCATCGATTCGGCAATGGCACCACGACCGACGACAAACGCAAGCGCACCGGCAAGAACGAGCGTCGAAACTTTCCAGATGTTTAACACTGCGGGCCTCCCTACCAACAACGGGCTTACAACGACGGGCTTACACCACGACGTGCAGCCGCATGTAGCAACGAGGCCCAAAAACGTGACCGACTTTTTTTCGGTCAGCCGAGCGCCGCGATCGCCGCGTCGTAGTTCGGTTCGTTGGCGATTTCCGAAACCAGTTCCGAGTGGATGACTTTGTTGTCGCCGTCGAGAACGACGACCGCACGGGCGGTGAGACCATTGAAAGGACCCGCGGTGATTTCCACGCCGTAATCCTTGCCAAAGGACGAGCGGAACGCCGAGAGCGATTCGCATTTGTCGATACCTTCGGCGCCGCAGAAACGCTTTTGCGCAAACGGCAAGTCTTCCGAGATGTTGAGGACGGTCACGCCCTTTTCCGACGCGTGTTTGTTGAATTTGCGGACGGACATCGCGCAGACGGGCGTGTCGATGCTGGGGAAAATATTGAGGATCTTCTTTCCGGAAAAGGACGCCAAGGTTGCGCGGGACAAATCGCCGCGCAGCAGGCTGAAGTCGGGAGCCGAATCGCCGACTTTGGGCAAGTCGCCGGCCGTGGGAATGGGATTGCCCTTCAAGGTGATCGTCGCCATCTGAATTTTCTCCGGTTGCGTGTTGGTCGCTCCAAACAGCTGCGTTGGGCGCGGATTGTAGTCACTCCGCAGCGATCGACAAGAGGGATGTGCCAATCAACGCGGATTTCCGCAAAAACACCGCTTTCGGGCATGAAGCACCTCATGAGCTGCCTCGAAAACGGACGTCATAACAATGCCCGGGTCAATTCTGTCGAAATCGCAATGTCGCCCAAAAAGAACGACCGGGCAGAGGAAATCCCATAAAGTCACTGATCGAATACGGAATGAGGCTCTTTTGGCCCGGCGAATACATACGCATGACCCGCACGTCGAAAAGATTCTGCGCCTCGATGCCGATACGCAAACGCGAAAATCCAGGGATGTCCAGAGACAAACCGGCGTTATGAAAAAGCCGCGGTGGAAGCTCGTAACTTGCGGAAGTATCCATTGTCGTGCCGGCAATCGCGTCGACGCCATAACGAACTCCGAGAGGTCCCCATTGATACGCCGCGTCGTACGAAAGATCATGCATCGGGCGGCCGGGTAATGGATTGCCAAACGCCAATCGATCGTCGCTTTGGTTTTGCGTATACAAAAATGTGTAACTCAACGTCGTCAGTAGATTTTTTGCCGACAATGACGCCGCGACTTCCGCACCGACGAGCGTGGCTGCGCCGATGTTCGTCGCTCGAAACGTGCGTAAGCCCAGCGGTAAAAACACAATGAGGTCCTGCGCATTCGTGACGAAACCGGCGACTTCATAACCGAATTTCGCTCGGCCAAACTCGATGTCGCCCTGCACCCCCAAATCCGCCGATATCGCACGCTCGGTGCGTAATCGCGGATCGCCCACCAGAGTTCCGCGATCCCCGTACAATTCGGCAAACCCGGGGAATCGTCGCAAAAAACCGACGTGAGACGATATCGTCGCCACCGGCCCGATTCGATACGAAATACCTACGTGACCACTCGGAAGAACATCCGTCGTCGGACCTTGATCGGGCTTTTTGCCTTCGACGATCCCCGTCGCTTCGTCATGTCGCACATCGAGCCGTCCCGACGCGAACAATCGAAAAGAACGAAGACGTGTTTCCACTTCAAAGCCCGTTCCTCCCGCCAAACGCGAAGCTTCGACCGCCCCCAATACCGTCGCCCCGGCAGCTGGCGAAAGATGTTCGTTTCGGCCATCCGCAAAGAACACAATCCCGGCGGACCCCCATTGAATACCCCGCAAAACAGCGGAAAATCCCGCCGCCCAAATCAATTGCTCGGCCCGGTTCGACGAACGTGTCTGGTCGATTTCTCCAAGGGGATCCGTAAAACGCGTCCGTTCTCCACGGCCCCAAATCTGAGCTCGAAACGAAGCCGTTTTTCCAATACGCGTCGAAGCGTCGATACCGGCGACCGCGCGTTGCGTATCCAGACCGGAATACTTTGTTGTGAATTGCGTATTTCCGGGCAAACCTACGTGACGAGCGTCGGCAAACCATGTCGCCCCCACGGTGCCCCAGGATCGTTCCCATGCGGCTCGTCCGATCATGCCGGCATTCACGGCTTCGGCATTCATGCGCGTGCGCGTGACGAGCTGATTCGAAAAGTCGTCCAGCATCGAATATGAAAAATCGCCGGCAGAGCGAGAACCGAAAACACCCACGCCAAGTTTGACTGGACCAACCTTTCGCGCATCGGCCACACGCGCCTGAAGCGTGCCGAAGGATCCCGCAACGAGCTGCGCGTCCGTACGTGCTCCCGCAAGCGACGACGGTGGATCGATCGCGACAAGGCCGCCGAGGTACCCCGTCGCGCCAAGAGAACCGGGTGCAAAACCGCGATACACGCGAAAGGAAGCGCCAGGCCAAAGCGGAAGCGAACCGACGTCGAACGAAGGATCCGCGCCGCTCGTCAGAGGTATTCCGTTGAGCAACACGCCGACTTGCGAAGAAGCGGAGCCTCGAATCGAGATCGCAGCTTGCGCCCCAAGTGCTCCAAGGCGTCGCACGTGAACGCTGGGAAGCTCGGCGAGCATCGACGCCGCATCGATCGATTCACGACGGCGATCATCCGCCGAAGCACGAGACACGAACGCAGGCGCCGATGAACCGCGAACCGTGACATCGATCGGAGCGGGTTCGTCCGCACGAACCTCCCGAAGCGTCGACATCAAGACGACGCTCGTCACGAGTGGAGCCAGTGTGTTCGTCGCGCGAGATCGCATGCACCGAAGTGGGGACAGCTATCGTCCGTTGTCGTGGCCGATGCAAGCCGCGAAATGATCCGCACGAGCGCGTCTTGTGATCCCCGATGGGGTGAGTTGGGTTTTTCTGGAACAACACGCCGTCGGATCGACGAAGGCAACTGCGCGGGGATTGTCGAGACAATCCCTTGAAAGCGTTGGGCCGCGAATAGCCGGTGCGTCGGGCGGCGGACTCGGGAAGTGAAACAACGTGGCACGCATCGACGCGAAATGACGCAACCCGTTGGTGCTCGAACGGATTACGTGGGATCGCGAGTGACCACAAAAGCACGTACCTAACGGTGTTCGAGCGGTTCCCCTGCGAGCCGTCTGCTGATACGAAAGAAGCATGAAGACACGCACGAAAAAGCTTTTCTTGTCTGCCGGCGTCGCCCTTGGAGCGTTTGTCGCATCAGCACCCGAAGCTCTGGCGGTCGACTGGGTCATCAAGAGTCCGAGCGCGCATCCGAACTACACGGCCGAGCTCGAACCGCACCTCAACGTGATCCTCTACCGTGCGGGATGGGGTCGCGGTTATTACCGTCGCGCGTATGGCAATGCTGAATTCGGTGGCGGCTTTCGCGCTTCGATCGAGCTGGCCGATCCGATGTTCGTCAAGAGCATCAACAACACGATCGCGATCACGTTCGGCGTCGACACCAACAGCTGCCGTTATTACTGCTCGCGTGATTTCGAGCTCTGGTCGCCCGTCGCGTTGCAGTGGAACTTCTTCCTGACGCGCAAGTGGAGCGTATTTGCGGAGCTCGGCGGCATCGTCCATTCCGACGGGTTCTTCGCTCGAAGCGTCTGGATCGATCCCACGGTCTTTCTCGGCGGACGATTCCACTTCAATGACAAGGTCGCGTTGACGATGCGGGCGGGCAGCCCTTGGGTCAGCGTGGGCGTATCGTTCTTCGTCGGCGGCTGACGAAAAGCACGAAGAACGCGATTTCTCACCGTGAACGATCCGCATCCGCTGGTGCGGACCTGCGCCGGCCCGAGTAGACTCGAAGCGAATGTTCATTTGGTACCTCGTCGGGATACTCGGGCTGGCCCTGTTGATGGTGGTTCACGAAAGCGGCCACTTCTTTGCGGCGCGAGCATTCGGGATGCACGTGACGAAGTTCTCGATCGGGTTTGGCCCGACGTTCTTCAAGATTGTCCCGAAAGACGGCTACTTCTGGTTCACCACCGGCGCGGATCGCATCAAGATCCGCTTGTGGAAGCACGATCCCGAACGTCACGGCCCGACGATCTATCAAGTCGCGATGATCCCGTTTCTCGCGTTCGTGCAAATCGACGGCATGAATCCGTTCGAGGAGCACGATCCAAATGACAAACACAGTTATGCGAATGCGAGCTTGCTGGGTCGCATCGTGACGATCGTTGCGGGCCCGCTCGCGAACTACCTGTTTGCATCCGTGTTTTTCTTTGCGGCGTTCATGTACGGCGGCGTGCCTGCCGCTCTGCTTCCCGGCGCTGATTCCGCACCGGAAGCGCCGCTCGTCGCCCCGCTCCCCGATCGCGTGGCGATCGCCGCGGGCGTGATGAAAGGCGATCGCGTCGTCGAAGTCTCCGGCGTGCACATCTCGACGTGGAACGAGATGGCCGAGCAGATCTCGAAGCGGCCCGGACAACCGATCACGGTGATCGTCGAACGAAACAAGGAGCGCGTGACGCTCGAGATGACGCCGGCGAATGAAAACGGCGTGGGCAAAATCGGCGTCGCTCCGTATGAACCTCGCGTGATGCTTCCCGCGCGCGATGCCGGAAAACTCGCGGTCGTCGCCCCCGCGAACGTCGTGCGTAATTCGTTCATCCTGATGGCGCGAGCTCTCCAAGGGAAAGTCAAAGCCGAGCTGTCGGGGCCTGTCGGCATGGTGAAGACCGTCGCGACAGCGGCGAAAGAAGGTTGGGAGTTCGGCCTGGAATTGCTCGGCGGAATCTCGGCTTATCTGGCGGCTTTCAACATGATCCCGCTCCCGGCGCTCGATGGCGGACGACTCATGTTCCTGACGTATGAAGCGACGACGCGGCGACGTCCCAATGCTCGAGTCGAAGGTTGGATCCATGCAACGGGCGTCTTGATGCTGTTGACACTCGCGCTTTGGGTCACGGTCTTCAAAGATTTTGGTTTGGGCTCCAAATAATGCGTTTCCTCGCCCTGCCTCTGCTGCTCGCTCTGCTCGGTTTTTCCACGGGCTGCGCGACGCAATACGTGAGCCTTGCGGAAGGGCCGCGTGAGTACGTCGCGACAGACTACGAGACGGTGCTGCGCAAATGGACGCGTACGGGCAACCTCTTCGCCGTCTCGGAGCTCGAGAGTTATCTGACGGCGACGGCGACGTTCGAGTCGTGGGACTTTCGATGGGCTTACGTCGTGCGCTACGTGCAGGACTATCGGCTCACGATCGAGCAGCGCAAGAAGCTGCTGCAACGAACGCTCGAAGAGACGCGTGAACATCATCAGTTTTTCGTGGCGCTTCATGGCAGCGAGCGTCGGTACAACGATCTGACGCGGTCGGACAGCGCGTGGATCGTGCGGCTCATCGACGACACGGGCAACGAAACGGCGCCGGAAGAGATCATTTCGATCACGAAACCCAACGCCGTCGAGCGGACCTACTTTCCGTACAACACGGTGTATCGACAGGCGTTTCGAATCCGCTTTCCACACACCAAAGCGAGCGGAACACCGACGATTTCTCCCGATGCGACGTGGGTCGGTCTGCGCTTCGCCGGCGCCCAAGGCAACAGCGAGCTCGTTTGGTCGCTCAAGGAATCGCCGAAGCCCGCACCGGATTCCCCGCTGGGAATTCCCACGATGCTGGCGACGCAATAGTTTGTCTTGGCGATTATTTTGACGTCCAACGAATGCTCAGCGCGAGAGCAATTCGCCGACGACGGGAACGTTCTCGGCAAAGTCGAGCGCCAGTTTGCGTTCACCGACGAGCAGGAGCGCACCGGAGGCAGCGGCGCGAGCGCGTAGCGGTGCAGCTGCACCGGCCCATAACGCTTCGGGAAACAACAGATCGCCCGGACGAACATCGGCAACGACGACCGCCGGATCGCCTTCGAGAATTTCAACGCTGCCGCCGACGACGAAAACGAGACCGGGCATCGGACCATCTTCTTCGGTGATGATCTCTTCGGGCTCGAGCGCGCGAACTTCCAGGCGTTCGAGCATCGCTTCCCGCGTGGTGAGGTCGACTTCGGCCAGAGCTCCAAGCGTCAGACCGACGCGGGCTTGAAGAGCATCGGAAGCCGAGCGGCAATCCTGGGCGGCTTGGGGATGAGGTTCGAGCGCTTGGTTGAAGGCATCGACGGACCAACGCGAGATCGTTGCTCCGGACGAACTCCCCACGATACGCAACGGCACGGGCGTCGATAACGAGCCACGTGTCGCGATGAACGATCGCGGCGGGGCGAGTTTGACCGGAACGTCCAAGTTGACGGCGCAAACGGTGGCTTCACCGGCCACGACGAGTACCGCGCCAAACGCCGTACGAGCTTCGCCGGGGACCAAGTCTTCGATGATCGCGGTGCGCACGAGCGCCCGTTGGACCTCTTCGGGAAGCTGCGCGAACGGCTCGACACCGCGAAGCTCCACGTTGCTGATCCGCACGGGATCCGCGGGCGGAGCGATCGAGTCGCGTACCGGCGGCGGCGGAAGACTGCTCTTCGTACGCGAAGGCGTTGCAGCAGCCGGCGCAGTCGACGGCGGCGGCGGTAGTTTGGAAGGACCAACCGCGGGGACCGTCGGCGGTTTGAGGGGCGTGACGGCAGGTCGCGGCGCGGGCGTCGGCGCTCGAGGTGCGGCGGGCGCGGGCCTCTTGGTGATCTCGAACAGCGGCTTCGTTCCGGCCGGCGGCGGTGGAATCGCCGCTTTGGCCTTCACAGCGGCGGCATCGGCCTCCGCTTGCATGAGCGCCGCCATCGTGATGCCGCTCGGCAGTGTGTCGGAGAGCTTCTTCCGCGGATCGTCGTCGGCCGCATCTTCGGCAGCGACAGGGGGCCGCGGCGCAGACGGCACGACGGGTTTGCCCAGGGCTCCCGTGGGCAACTTTGGAGCGGGAGGAATCGTCGGCGAGCGACGTAGTGCCGGGCGTGGAGCCGTGGGCACGACGTCCGAAGGCGGCGTTTGCTCGGGTGCGTCCGTGGGGGGTTTGGCGCGTTGTGACGGCACCGGCGGACCAGGTGGCTCGGGCGCGGGAGTCGGCGCTTTTACAGCGCTCAGCTTGCGTGGTGCTTCCGTACCTTCGTCCTCGTCGTCGGGTGGCGGCGGAGTGGGCACCTTGGCCGAAAGCGGCGCAACCGCAGGAGGCGGCGGCTGTGTCGGCACTTTCGTCGAGGGCACGGGCGCAGCAGGCGCGGGCGGAGCGGGCGTGGGCGTCTTGGCAGACGTCGGAGCTGCTTGCGGTGCGGCCGGAGGCGGCTGCGACGGTGCCTTCGTCGAAGCCGGCGCGGCAAGCGGAGGCGCTGGTGTCGGCGTCGCGACCGCGGGCGGCAACGGCGGAGGACGCGCTCCTGCAGGCGTCACATTTTGAGCGCGAGCCGGCAACGGAGGCGGAGTACCGACGTTTGTCGCGGCACGAGCGGCCGCGGGCAGCGGAGGTGCCTGCGCCAAACCCGTCCCACCGGAAACAACGCCGCCCGTATGCTTCTTGCCGATGATGTCGGCGAGCAACGGTGCGGACGTGATCACATCGTCGTCTTCTTCATCGAGCAGCATGCGCGCTCGAGGCCGTGCAGCACCAAGGCCCGCTTGCTCGGCTCCTTGTCGACGCCGCGGCGAACGCACATCGCTCGTTCCAACTTCGGTCCACGGATCCAGGATCGGCGTGCGAATGACTTGACGACGCTTCGTCGTTGCTTGCGCCGGAGGTACGGGCGATGGCGACGGTGTCGTCGCAGCTGGAGCCGCCGTCGAAGCAGGCGCCGTGGTTGGCGCCGATGCGGACGCTGCGGCTGCGGGCGCTGCGGGCGTTGCTACGGCGGGCACAGGTACGGGCGCAGGCGCAGGCGCTGCGGGCGTTGCTGCTGCGGGCGCCGGTGCGGGCGGAGGTACAGCCGAACGACCTTCGTCGACGCTGGGAGGATCCTCGACGGGAGCAGCAGGACGTGCGGCCGTATCCGGCGTCGGTTTGGGAACCGAAACGGCGGGCATGGCGACCTGCGAGGGAATTTTTCGCGAAGCCGGCGCTTGAGGTCGAAGGTTTGCCGGCGACGGTGCAGGCTTTGTGGAGTTTGTCCCAGCGGATGGGACCGAAGGCACCGGGGTTTGTCTTCCTGAAACAGGTCCCGGGTTTGTCGTGACCGGTGCAGGCGCGGCGGCGCTCGATGGTGCAGCCGCCGCAGCTTGCGGCGCAGGCACCGCCGCAGCCGTCGACGCCGGTGCCGGAGCTGCTGCGGGCGGCATCGTCGGCGGCGTCGCGGGAGCTTCCGTCGCCGCGGCAGCCGGAGGCATGGTCGGCGGCGTCGTGGCCGCCGTTGTCGCGGCAGCAACGGGCGCGGGTGTAGCCGCAGGCGCGGGCGCGGGTGTAGCCGCAGGCGCGGGCGTCACGGGCCCGAGCGGTGGAATCGCCAAAGCAGGCAACGCAACCGGAGGCGGAGGCGTACTGCCATCAATGAGAACTTCGAACGAAGAGATCGGTGCGGCATCCGAAACCGGCGCAGGTTCTTCCGCGGGCATCGACACCGGGGACGACAACGCTTTTTCGAGGTCCGGCAAGTACATGCCGAGTTCCGATGCGCGAAACGGGTTGCCCGCTGCTTCAGCAGCCTCAGCCGCCCGACGAATCCACACGACCGCGTCTTTCCGCTCGCCACGCGCCCAAAGCGCACTCGCGGTGGACAAACCCCACACGACATCTTCGGAGTCGTCGGATCTCGGTTCGGGAAGCTTCACCGAATGCTCGGCCATCACCTGCCCCCTACGATAGGTCGTTTCGAGTCGATCCTGGAAGCCCGCCCGAACGAGCGCCTACCAAACAGGCTCGACCCATGCCGGCCCCGGACGTCACCAAACCTTGGCCATGACGGAAAAACACGGCAATCGCTGTCGAACTTGCTGCCCATGAGACTCGACCGATACGCGCTGGGCACCCACGCCCCGTCGCTTGCGCCGAAGCTAACGCCTTTCGCGATGGCCGACGAATTATCGGCGGCAATTTGATCCGACCTGCGGAACAGCCGTCACGGTTCCAAGCCCCGAACCCCTGACCGAAGCAACGTTCCGACGACAAACCGATCGCCGACAAACACGCCTCGACGGCAACGCCATCCGCCGGCTCACGTTGGGAAGGAACGGCGTGCAAGTACCGGGACAAACGTCGTTTCAACGACCCCGACGTCGCTTCGCCCCGTCGGGTTTGACGGTCACGACATCCGCCCCGTTTGTCGTTTCGTACTGCTGCTGAGCACAACGGCGACACATCTCATCGACCCCCACGATCGATACGGGTTCCCCCGGCATTCGACGCGCAAGCCAACCGATGAGCGTAAGACCGGCTTCTCGAGCTTCCGCGGGAATGGAGGTTTCTCGCAGCAAACTCGCGATTTGGCCAATCAGCCGCGTGCGTTCTTCTTCACACGCCATCTTCGCGCGGTCTCTCTAGCACGCATGGAGAGAAATCAAAGCCCCTCGATCACAACGGAGCGATGAGCACTTCTCGGTCCTTGGCTCCATTTGCCGGCCCGACGATCCCTCGACGTTCCATTGCTTCGACCATTTTTGCGGCACGGTTGTACCCAACGCCCAACTTGCGCTGAATCCACGACGTTGAACAACGCCTTGTTTCCGCGACGATTCGCACCGCCGAGTCGTACATCGGATCGTTCTCCGTATCGGCTTCCTCGACCTTGCCGTCTTCATCACGCGGCTTGAGGATCGCTTCGTCGTACACAGGCTCGCCCTGCGCTCGCAGGAAGTCCGTGATCCGTTGCACTTCTTCCTCGCTCACGAACGGACACTGCACACGTCGCGTATCCGTCGCGCCGTTCATCTTCACGAGCATGTCGCCGCGACCCAAAAGATGCTCGGCTCCCTGCTCGTCGAGGATCGTTCGACTGTCGACTTTTTGCGCGACACGGAACGCGATTCGCGTCGGGAAGTTCGCCTTGATCATGCCCGTGATGACGTCGACGCTCGGACGTTGCGTCGCCAAAATCACGTGCATCCCGGCAGCTCGAGCCTTCTGGGCCAAGCGCGCGACGGCCGCTTCCACGTCCTTGCCTTGCTGCATCATGAGGTCCGCGAACTCGTCGACGACGATGACGATGTACGGAAGTTTTTCCGGCATCGCGACATCGGATCCGTCTTTCGCCGCCGGCACTTCCACTTCGGTTCCATCCGCCGCGACCGCAGAAACTTTGGCATTTGCCGGAGGTTTGGGCGGACGAACCTCACCACGTTCGACCTTCTCCACCCAGCCGTTGTACGTGCCGATGTTCTTCGTGCCCGCGTTCGCAAAGAGCTGATACCGACGCTCCATTTCATCGACGGCCCACTTGAGCGCGTTTGCCGCTTGCTTCATGTCCGTAACAACCGGCAAGAGCATGTGCGGAATACGGTCGAACGGCGCGAGCTCGACGACCTTCGGATCGATCATGAGCATGCGCAGATCGGCAGGCGACTTTCGGAAGAGCAAGCTCACGAGCATCACGTTGAGCCCGACGCTCTTTCCGGCACCCGTTGCACCGGCGACGATCACGTGCGGCATCGAAGCGAGATCGGCAAAGTACGGAGCACCGACGATATCTCGTCCAAGCACACACGGCAGAGGTGCTTTGAGGTCCAAGAATCGTTTGTCCTCGACCAGCTCGCGCATCGAAACGGGGACGCGACGATCGTTCGGCAGTTCAAACCCGATGCGGTTCTTTCCGGGAATCGGCGCGATGATGCGGACCTTGCGCGACAAACCGAGCGCGAGATCATCCGCGAGGCTCGCCACCTTGGAGACTTTTGTTCCGGCCGCCGGAGCCACTTCGAATGTCGTGACGGTCGGCCCGGGATGGATCTCTTCGACCTTCCCGCTGACGCCGTAATCCGCGAGCGTCTTTTCGAGCAGCACGGCGTTTTCGCGCAGCGTCTCTTCATCCACGACGATGCATTCATCACCCGGAGGTTCGAGCATCGTGGTCGAAGGCAACGTGAAGCCTTTGCCAAACGAAGGCACGACCTTGACGACTTCGCGAACCTTGGGTTTTTCCGGAGCGACTTCTTTTGCCAGAACGGGAGACTCGTCCTTCGCCGCCATGATGACCGGCGCCGGCGTTTCCGATTCGTCGTCAGGTTCGTCTTTCAGGAACTTCGCGCTCGGTTCGTCCTGGTCGTCTTCGTCCTCTTCGTCATCGAGTTCGACAAAGCGTTCGCCGGGTGCGGGCTTAGCGGGCGCTACGGGCGCAATGGGAGCGACGACTTTCTTGGCGGCACGCGGCGCGGGCGTAGGTTCGTCCTGGACAACAGCTTTTTCCGGAGCTGCATCTTTGGTCTTCGGCAGCTCACGAGCGACGACTTCGGACACTTCGGCGACTTCGGCGCGAACGGTTTTGGCAACGCGCTCGGGACGAGCTTCGACGGCGTCGACTTTGCGCGGTTTGGCGGCTCGAACCGCCGGCGCTTCTGTGGACAACGCGATGATCGGTTCAAACGATTCGTCGGCAACGTTGATCTCGCTGACGGCAACGATAGCTTCGGGGTTTGCCGACGGAGCGACGATGGACGGGCCGCGAGGTTTGTCTTCCGCAACGTTTCGTTTGACAACCGGCTTGGCGTTCTCGACCGGAGCGACCACTTTTGCCGGCTCGGCAACCGGAGCCGCCTTCACTTCTTCAGCGGCCGCAGCGACCTTCACGACGGGTTTTGCCGCTTCGACAGCAGCAGCTTTGACGACGCGTTTGGGCTCTTCCGATCGTGAGATCTTGGCCGCAACGCGAGGTTCGTCGTTTCGAACGACCTTGACCGTGGGCTTGGCGCCTTCGGCGGCGAACGAGGGGATGGGGGTGGTTGCTCCAAGAACGATCGCGTCGCCGTGGTCGCTCGAGCGTGAGCTGGGGACGTCGGTTGCGTCGGTTTTCGCTTCGAATGCGTCGGCGGCTTTGTTTGCGGCGGCGCGCTTTTTGCGAGCCGGTTTGTCGCCGTCGGATGTTTCGGATTCGGAAGGTTTGTCTTTACGATACTGCGCTTGATCGTCGGCGAGGACGGTGATGATGACGTCGGTGGGCGCAGGCGTGAGGTGTTTCTCGGCGGAGGAGGACTTCTTTTCCGCGGGAGGCGCGGCGGCTTTTTCGATTTCGCGCACGCGTTGGAGAGCGCGCATGAGTGCGCCCAGGCCAAACATGCCGCGTTCGCTGAGGCTCAAGAAGAAGGCACGAGCGCGCACGACGAGGTCGATGAAGGAGAAGGTCGCGCGCTGAACGAGGATGAGCGAGACGATGGTGAGGCCGATGATGTACGAGCCGATCGCGGAGAAGAGCGATCGCATGACTTCACCGAAGAGTTCGCCGACGCTGCCGCCGAGAGGCGACGCGCCGAATGCGGTGGCCATGGGAAAAGCGACGTGGGCGAGGGCGGCGAGGATGACAAGGACGACGATGTCCCCGCCAAACCTGGCGACACTTGCGCGAGAAGGTTTGCCCGCGAGCAGAGGTCCGGAAAGAACGGCGAGCTCGATGGGGATGGTCCAAGCAGCGATGCCGAAAGCGCCGGAAAAGAAGCTGGAAAACGCTTCACCGACAGGGCCGACCCAGTTGGGGCCCATGACCTCGGGACGCATCGGATCCGCTTCGAACGAAGCGAGCGCAAGCACGGTGTAGAGCGCGGAAGCGAGGAGCAAAAGAGCTGCGGCTTCACGGGCATACGTGTGCATCGGACGCACCGAGGTTGGCGCGGCAGTTGCGGTGTTTTCCCGTTGCTTTTTCGTGGGCGAAGCGGCGGGTTCTTCAGGAGCGGACGCAGCCGGCACACGACGAGGAGCGAAGAGAGGAACGGCCATAACTTACCTGTACCTACTTTGCCTACCTATACGCACTTGTAGCCCGGTGCAAGTTGCTGTGGTTAGAACGGCTCTATCCGCGAAATTCGCGGCCAATTTCGAACCGTGGTTGGATTTTTTGTTGATAGAAACACAATAATTGCGGCGCTCATGGCGGCCGATTTCGAACCGTGGTTGGATTTTTTGTTAAATTAATAACAATTGCTGACCATTTTCATTGGCGACTGGATGCGCACCGTGGTTGGCCATGCGGAACGCGAAATCGGCGATGGATCGAGGCCCTTTCAGGAATCGTCCCAAAATTCTTTGAGCTTGGACGTCCTCGGGCGTTACCATCCCCGTCGATCCCGGCATGCGAATGAAGGAAGAAGCATCGCGACGCTCGATGAGGGCGTCGATGTTGGCGCTGGTTCTCGCGGCGTCTGGTTCGGCGTTGGCGCTCTCGGGCTGCCGGGTCGATGACAAAGACGTGCACTTGTGGGAAGGCACCGCGCAAGGCCCCAAAAAGCTCTGCGCTGTCTTGCTCCACGACAAGTACGAGACTTCGCTGCGAGTCGAATCGGCGCTGGCGATCATTCGCATGAAGCCACGATCCGGACGTCGTATCGCGTTCACGCAGATCGATGGCGACGTCGAACCGGACAACCCGGTGTGCAAAGGCAACCTCGTCGACGTGCTCTCGTCGCTTGCGCCTGAAACGCAAAAAGCGATCGTCGGACCGCTCGTCGCCGCGCTCATCGCCGAGTTGAAGAAGCCGCCGCCTGCGGTTCAACCCGGGCAACCGCTCCCGACCGACGCTTCGCTCCCGTACAAAGATGCGGCGTATGTGCTGATGATGGCCGACAAACCGGCGCTCATCACCGACGAAGCGCAGAAAAAAGAGCTCAAAACCGCGCTCACCGCGTGGGCCATGGCCGACTTCGAACACCGCGCCGAGTCACGCGGGCAAGCGTCGACCATGGAGCAAGTGCTTCGCGCAATCGGTGCGGAAGGCGTCGTCGGCCTGCCCAAGCTCATGGTGCGCGATGCCCGAAAGCTCGACATGATGGCCTCGCTCGTCGCCGAACTCGGCGATGCAAAAACGAAAGACGCAGCTTCGGCGGCGCTCGTTGAAAATGCCAATTGGATCCTGACCGACGACTGGACGAAGGTTCGGACAAAAGAACTCGAAAAATCCAACGCCGACCAGAAGCTCACCCCGACGCCCGAGCAATTCAAGAAGCAGCTCGAGCTGTTACAGGACGACGAACTCACCAAGTTGTTCCAGTCGATGCGTCGCGTGGGAGGTCGACCGACGGTCGACTTCGCGCTCGGGTTTGCCGCTCGCAAGGACCAGAGTGACAAACGGCGTCAGTTCGCGATGGTGATGGTCGAGGGGCGCTTGGACAAGACCAACCCCGAAGATCTCAAGCGAATCATGGAGATCGCGAGCAGCGACGCGCCCGATGTGGTGCTCGATCAGGCGTTTCGTCGCCTGGGTGAAATGCCCCGCGAGGTTGTGGCGGACAAACTCATCGAACTTTTCAAGACGGACAAATGGAAAGTTCGGCGAGCTGCCGCAGCGACATTCTTGAAAATGTCGCAGGTCAAGCACATTCGTGATTTCTTGAACGCATTGCCGGATGGCAAACCCTTCGCGATGGCGGAAGCCCTCACGTATGGGGCTTTGATGGGTGAAATGAAGGAAGGCAAACCGCTCGATGAGCTCAAGCCCTTCTTCAACAATGGATCAGCCGCAGCCCGAACGAGCGCCATTGCGTATTATTTCACGTATGGGACGTCGGCTGATTTGTCGGAGGTCACACCGCTCGAAGCGGAGGGTGATTGGGGTCCAAGCCCTGCTCCGACTTGTGATACCGATCCAGACTGCAAGTGGCTTTGTGAAGTCCCCAAAGAGGGCGGGCAAGGGCGCGAGCAGAAAGAGATCAAGACCATTCAGGATTTCGTTCGCTTTTGCATCGAGCCTGCCATGAAGGATCGCAAACCCGAGGCGGGTAAGGAGCAAAAGAAGTGAGCAGCGGCGCTGGGCGCGAGCAATCGCATCCTGCAAGGCGGCCTTTCGATATTCGCAGCACGGCCAAGAACCATCGACGACGATTAGGGAAAAATGAGCGCGGACCCGAATAAAAAGAGCGCAAGAACATTCCAGTGCCGCGACGTCCTTTGGGAGACGTTCGAACAGATGGCGCGCGAGCTGGAGTGCTCGATCGACTACCTCATCAACGAGTCGATGAAGCAGTATGCTCGGCAGCGCAGCTACAGCCCGCGCACGCCGTTCCCGGGTGCTCCACGCACCGAGGGAGGGGCGCCGGGATCCGGGCCGCCGATGCCGCCATCGACGGCGGGAATTCCCGCTGCGCCACCGTCACCGCCGCCGCCGGGTTATCCGCCGGCTCCAGGTGCGACGCCCATGCCCCCGACGTATGCCGGCGGTCCTCCGGCAGCTCCTCCGCCCATGATGGGTGGCATGGGCATGCCGGGTGCGCCGCCTGGACCTCCGCCGATGATGGGCATGCCGGGTGCACCGCCTCCGCCGCCTCCGATGATGGGCGGCATGGGTATGCCGGGTGCGCCGCCTCCGCCGCCTCCCATGGGTGGACCAGGTGCTCCGCCTCCCATGATGGGTGCTCCAGGTGCTCCGCCCCCGCCCATGATGGGTGCTCCAGGTGCTCCGCCCCCGCCCATGATGGGTGGTATGGGCATGCCGGGTGGTCCGGGTGCACCGCCCCCGCCGCCTCCCATGGGTGCAGGTGGCCCGCCGGCACCTCCGCCGCCGTACGGTGCAACACCTCCTCCACCTCCCGGTGCGTACACTCCGCCGCCAACGATGTCGGGTGTCGCCGGTGGCCCGCCACCTCCGCCGCCTCACATGGTGAATGCGCCTCCGCCCCCGCCGCCTGGGATGGGCATGGGTGCGCCGCCACCTCCGCCGCCTGGTGTGGGTGGGCCACCACGACCGCCTTCCACGACTGCAACGCCCGCTCCGCCGACGGCATCGCCGCCAACCGTTGGCAAGCGACCGCCGAGTGTTCCTTCGCCTGCCGGACCGGGTGCCGCTCGTGGCCCGGGTTTGCCCCCGCCGCCGCCCACGGGAATGGGTCGTCCGCCGGGGCCGCCGCCGCCTCCAGGCGCTGCCGGCGCACCGCCTCCGCCGCCCCCGCCTGGTGGTGGCATGCGTTCCACCATGATGGGTGGCGCAGGCCCGGCACGCAGTGTTCCGCCGCCTCCGCCCATGGGAGGTGCACCGCCCGGACCGCCGCCTCCGCCGCCGGGACTCACGCCTCCGCCGCCTCCGGGACCGCCCGGCATGGCTCCGCCTGGTATGGGTCCGCCCGGCATGGGACCGCCCGGTATGGCTCCGCCTGGACCACCCGGACCGCCGCCTCCGCCGCCCAGCCTCGGAGGACCGCCCACGTTGGCCGCTACGCCTCCGCCTCCGCCGCCGATGGGGTTTGGCGGGGCACCTCCGCCGCCTCCGCCGCCGCAATACGGCGCGATGCCGCCTGGTCCGCCGCCGGCTCCTCCAGGTCCGCCCCCGGGTCCGCCGCCCGCTGCTCCGACGCCTCCGCCGGCAGCACCTTCGGCCGGAGGTATCCCCGGCGCGATCCCGCTCTTCGCCTATTACGGCGGCGAACGGTTTGTCGTGAACAAGGACCGCTTCATCATCGGTCGTGGCAAACAGTCGAGCGACTTGACGATCAAAGATCCGAACGTCTCGCGACAACACGCCATGGTCGAATACTTGAACGGCCAGTACTACATGGTCGATATGGGCTCGACAAACGGCGTCGAGTACAGCGGTCAGCGCATCACCCGCAAAGCGATCGGTGAAGGCGACCAGTACCGCATCTGCGATCACGAAGTCCGCTTCTCCTACCGCTGATGAATCCCTCGGCTCTCAGGCTGCGCGCGAACCCTTCCCCTCGCGTCGCAGCCCGCCGTCCATTCTCCATCTCCACCCTCGGCCTCGCCCTTGGCCTCACGTTTGTCTCGACACACGGGTTTGCTTCGGACGAACCTCCGTGGGTCGGTCCCGACGCACCTCCGCTGGGCGACGGCATCGTCAGCGCCCGGATCCTCAAGAGCGACCAACCCATCCTGAACGCTCCTTGGGAAGCCGCTGGTCGCCGTGGATCCGCCGCAAAAGATGTCCACCTGCCCATCTTCGCCATCCGTCGCGGCGCAGGTTGTCGCGGTCGATACCTCAGCGTCGGCCCCAGCGCGTGGGTTTGCGAAGACGCCGTCGAGCTCGCCGCAACTCCATTCGTCGACGCGGGTTATCGCGCCTTACGCGCCCAACCCGACGGCCTTCCGTTTCGGTACTACTTCGTCGGACCCGACGGATCGTTTGCGTACAAACGACTCTCCGCCGCCGACACCGGCTCCCCGGACATGCAACTCGAACCGGGATTCGCCGTCGCGGTCGTGGAAGAACGCATCGTCGAAGGCAACCGTTACGGCCGCACGCACAACGAGCTTTGGGTGCCCATGCGCGACGTCGGTCCCGCCCGTACGATCGCCTATCGCGGTGAACAGATCCCGCGCGACGGCTCCGCGAGCTTGTCGTTTGGATGGATCGTCATCGACAACGCCGACGTGTTTGCTTCGCCAAACCCGGGCGCCAAGAAGGTCGACCATCGCAGTCGCTTCGAACGTGTGCCGTTCTTCGAAGAGAAGAAAGCCGGTTCGACTTCGTTCACCCGCATCGGCGATGGAGCCTGGGTTCGTTCTTCCGAACTTCGTCATCCATCACTAGGCGAGCCGCCCGCCGAAGTCGACGTCACCACGGGCGAACGATGGATCGACGTGCACCTCGAATCGCAAACGCTCGTCGCGTACGAAGGCAAGCAACCCGTCTTCGCCACACTCGTTTCCACCGGCAAAGGTCGCGAAGGCTCGGCCACCGCAACACCTCGCGGCACGTTTCGCATCTGGGCCAAACTCTTCACGTCCAACATGGACAACCTCGAAGACGAAGGCGCGCATCGGTACTACCGCATGGAGGATGTGCCGTGGGTGCAGTACTTCTCCAAAGGCGTCGGCCTGCACGGAGCGTTCTGGCACAGATCGTTTGGACACGTACGAAGTCACGGATGCGTGAACCTTGCGCCCATCGATGCCGAGTGGCTCTTCTGGTGGACCGGTCCGCATATCCCCGCCGGCTGGACAGCCGTTTTACCTTCCAATCACGACCCGGGCACAGTCGTCCGCGTTCGCTGAGTCGAGACGAACAAGATGGTGTCGATCGTCAGTGCAGTCCGAGATCTCGCGCGCTTGCGACAAATCTACGTGGTCCTCGTCCGCCACGGCTTCGGTGAACTCGCGCAACGTTTGGGTTTGGGTGGACGAACTCGCGGGGCACCTGAAGCCTTACCCGAACATGAAAACGCGGAAGCCCTCGCTGAAGTCGAACGAGGCGAAGAAGAACGCCGCCGTATCTCGTTGCCCGAGCGCGTACGCCTCGTGTGCATGGATCTCGGTCCATCGTTCGTGAAGCTCGGTCAGATCGCTTCGACGCGCCCCGATGTTCTTCCCGCCGAATGGATCGTCGAACTCAAGAAGCTGCAAGACAGCGTCAATCCCCTTCCCTCGAAGGACATCAAAGAAGCCGTCGAAGCCTCCCTCGGCGCAGCGTTGAACGACATCTACGAATCGTTTGAGGACAAACCACTCGCGGCGGCATCGATCGGCCAAGTGCATCGCGCAGTCTTGAAAACGGCCGAAGGTCCCAAGAACGTCGTCGTCAAAGTTCAACGGCCCGGCATTCGTTCCACCATCGCCAGCGATCTCGAGCTGCTCCATGCATTGGCAAAGCTCATCGAACGCACGATCCCCGAATCATCGCTGTATCAACCCGGGGCCCTCGTCGATCAATTCGATCGGGCGATCACGAGCGAGCTCGATTTCGGACAAGAAGCCGAACACGCGATCCGTTTTGCGAAGAACTTCGAAGGCCATCCGCACGCTCGTTTCCCGCACGTCTATCGCGAAGCTTCCTCCAAGACGGTGCTCACGCTCGAGCTGCTTCCGGGCGGCAAAGTCTACGAAGCGATTCGCGAACATGGGCACAAGGGACCCGCGATCGCGCAAGCGTCGGTCGGCATCGTCATCAAGAGCATCTTCGAGGACGGGTTTTTCCATGCCGATCCTCATCCCGGAAACATCCTGATTTCCGGCGATCCCGATCGTCCCACCATCGGCATGATCGATCTCGGCATGGTCGGTCGACTCAGTCCCGACATGCGCGACAAGACGCTCGATCTGATGGTCGCAGCGGTTCGTCAGGACCATCTCGCGGTGGCCGACGCGTTGTACATGCTTGGTACACCAACGAAAAAAGTCGACATGCGAGCTTATCGTGCCGAAGTCAGCATGTTGGCCGAGAAGTACCTGGGCAAACCGCTGAAGGAGATCGACGTCGCGGCGATGATCAGCGATCTGATGCGCGGCGCGTCGAAGTACGGCATCGAGATCCCGGCGGACTTTTTGTTGGTGGGCAAAGCGATCATGACGATCGAAGGCGTGGGCAAAGAGATCGATCCGGATCTCGACGTCTTCGGCGTGGCGCGTCCGTACTTCCTGGAGCTTTTGCGCAAGCGTTATTCGCCCGAGCGAATGGGCATGGAGGCGTGGCGGGGGCTCGAGCGTTTGTCCGGAGCGGCCTACGATTTGCCGCAGCAACTGCGCGAAGTGCTGGACGATTTGCGCCTTGGTCGCCTGACGTTGCAAACGACAAACCCAACGTTGCCGAAGACGGTGGATCGCTTGGGTCGACGTGTGTTTGCGGGGATGGTCGTGGCGGCGTTTGTCTTGGCCGGTACGGCGCTCGTGGCCTCGGGTCGCCAGGAAGTGCTTGGGATTGTGCTTTTGACGTTCGGGGTTTTGGTGATGCTCGGGCACCTTGCGGCGGACATGATTCGTCGCAATTGAGGTATCGTTCGAGCCCCAAAGGTTGGAGTACAAAACAACAAAAGCACGCCCGTTCCTTATGCAGGAGAGGCGTGCTTTTGGTTTTGCTGATCAGCCGATGAATCGGCGACGAGCTCAGAAGTTCGCGGGGAGGCGGCTCTGGAGCAAGTAAGCGATGATCAGGGCGAAGAGAACGAGCGACTCGATGAGGGCCAGACCGAGAATCATCGGGGTCTGGATACGCGCAGCCGCGCCGGGGTTGCGCGAGATGCCTTCGAGCGCGGCGGCAGCAGCGCGGCCTTGACCGAGGGCACCACCGAGAACTGCGACGCCGATGGCAAAGCCTGCTCCGACGCTGATCCAACCGAACGAATCGAACTTGTTGGATGCGCTTTCCTGCGCGAACGCCACAGCGGGAAGAAGAACCATCGCGGTCGTGACGACAACAGACAGGGAAAGCTTGCTCTTGAGAGACATCCGGACTTGCTCCTTTCAGGCCACGTGCCCCAACGGGGGATCGTGCTGCGTATGAAAATCACTTGGCCCATGGGGCGCGGGGGAACTTGTTGACGGGTTTGTCCCCCTCGTGGGCCGGGGCGGCTTTGCGAGCGCGCCCCCCTCTAATCCGTTTTTGATCGCTTGGCCAGTTCCTTCTGCGAAAAGCGATCTCTCAGTGATGATCACCGTGCTCGGCATGCTCGGTCGCGAGACCGATGTAGATGCTGCTGAGCAGGCAAAACACGAGTGTTTGAACGACGATCACGATGAGCCCGAGAACCATCACGGGCAGCGGAAGGAGAATCGCCAGCATGCCGGCGAAGACCGACGCAATCAGGTGATCGGCGGCGATGTTCACCATCAGACGAACACTCAACGTGATCGGTCGGACGCACGTCGAGATGACTTCGATGGGGAAAATCAGCGGTGCCAAATACCACTTCGGCCCCGCCATGTGCTTGATGTACGCCCAGCCGTTTTCTTTGAGCCCAAAGTAGTTGAACGCGATGAACACGAGCAGCGAACAGCCGATCGTCACGTTCAAACTCGATGTAGGGGCCGGGAATCCGGGAATCAAACCCGAAACGTTCGAGAAGAAAATAAACGCAGCGGACCCGCCGATGAGCGGGAAGTAACGCTGCGCGTTCTTTGCTCCCATGACGTCTTCGGACATCGAATAGAAGTACCCGAAAAACGCCTCGAAAAACGTTCGCAGGCTCAAACGTTCGTCCGGTACGACCGACTCGTCGACGCGCTTCCATTGGTTGCGCACCGAGAGGGACAAACCGATGAACACAAGGATGACGAGCATGCTCGAGAAGATCGGTTCGAGCCCTCGGTAATCCACCGGCTGGTTGCCAATGAAGGTGTGTCCAAGGTTCTTCGCGTTTTCACGAAGACCAGGCAAGTGGGAGACGAGGAACGTCAAAAAACTCGTATGCTCGGGCATGTTCGTTATCCCTTGGCCTCACCGAACGAAACACTCTTCATTTTTCGCTCGGCGGGGGTTCTTCCGGCCCCGGGGGACTCGCCTTTAGCACATCCTCACGAGATCTGTCCGCGAAAGATCTGCGCAAATTCGAGTCCGCATCGGACCGGCTGGATTCAGGCTCGTTTACATCATCCGCAGGCTTTGGGCCAAACAGCGTTCCCATCGTGATCCCGATCGGAAGCGACCCGTACCCCACGAGCAGCGACAAAGGTGACGCGATCCCGCTGCGAAGGATGAGCCAAACGCCACCAAAAAGTCCCGCCATCTTCAAAACGGCAAACGCCGTCCATGGCGCCGCAGCTCCTCGCCGCGACAAAAACGCCTCCCCAATCCGCGCAAACGCCCAAAGGTTTGCCAGGGAAAACACTCCGCCAACCCCCACGCCCAACGCCGTTCGCACGTCGAACGCTGCCGCAGCCCCTGCCGTGAGCACACCCGCGGTCATCGCCACCGACAACATCGCGACGCGCACGCCATCATCGAGCCGCGTGCTTTGAGACGACTTCGGCGCACTCATCGATCGCCCTTTCCGCTCTTCGACGCGTCGTCGTCCTCGTCTTCTTCTGCTTCGTCGTTCTGTTCGATCGTCGCGTTCTTTCGCGCTTCATCGGGTGAGTCGTACTTCGGCAAAGGATTGCCCTGCTCGCGTTCTTCTTTCGCCGCAAGCGCCTGCATTTCCGCATGCGCACGCATCACGGACTTAATCGCCGCCGCCAGCCCGAAGACAAACCCGACACCCGCACCGTATGGCGCCGTCCCAAACTTGTCGTCGATCCACCGACCACCGAAAAACCCGAACGCGATGCACAAAACGATCTCGAGTCCGATCGTTCCAAAACTGCCGACACCACGCCATTCATCGACCTTGGCTCGCCGTCGCCCACCGACCTCACGTTTGCCGTGGTTTGTCACTTGGTACCTACGACCCGCGCGACCGAAGACAGCCGCGATTCGATCAATGCCTCGAGCGCCGGACGCAACTGCTGCACCGCCCGCGCTCGATGACTCTTGGTGTTTTTCTCTTCGTCCGACAACTCGGCCATCGTGCGACCTTCACCCGCGACGATGAAAAGCGGGTCGTATCCAAAGCCCCCGGTGCCTCGCGCTTGCCGAGCGATCACACCTTCACAACGTCCCTCCGCCAAGATCTCCGGCTGCTTTTCATTCCACGGATCCCGCAGAACGATCACACAACGAAAACGCGCCGTGCGCTGATCGTCGTCAACCTCCGCAAGCGACTCGAGCAGCTCCGCGTTGTTCTCCGCATCGGTCGCTCCTTCTTTGGCAAACCGCGCCGAACGCACGCCCGGACGTCCTCCAAGCGCGTCCACTTCGAGGCCCGCGTCTTCGGCGATCGTCACCATCATCGCCGCATCACCCGCCGTCCGCGCCTTGATGAGCGCGTTGTCCTCGAACGTCACGCCGTCTTCGATGATCGGCGGCAAGTTCGGAAGCACCTTCGACATCAGCTGCAGGTCGATCGGCAGATCACTCAAAAGCGCCTTGATTTCAGCGATTTTTCCACGGTTTGTCGTGGCGAGCAAAATCGAAAGCGGCAGGCCCGTGTTCATGCAGCCACCCAACGACCGTCTTGAAACAATTTTTCCAAGTCGACCTTCACCGCCGCGAGCGTTTGTCTTTGCACACCCAAGAGCCGGTTCACTCCGGACAAGCCAAGATCGATCATGCGATCGATGTCGCGCCGTTCGACCGCTTCACCTTCCGCCGTCGCTTGCACTTCGATGAGCGTACCTCGCGCCGTCGCCACGACGTTCAAGTCGACACGCGCTTTGCTGTCTTCGCTGTAGTCCAGATCGAGCAGCACTTCGTCATTGACAAACCCGACGCTGATCGCCGCGACTTGGTCGCGCAACACGGGTTTGTCCAATTGTCCACTCGCTTGCAATCGCGCGATCGCCATCGCCGTCGCGACGAAACTTCCCGTCACCGATGCCGTACGCGTTCCACCGTCCGCTTCGAGCACGTCGCAGTCGATGACGATCGTTCGTTCACCAAATGAATCGAGGTCCACGGCGCTGCGCAAAGCTCGTCCGATGAGGCGCTGAATCTCTTGCGTGCGACCGCTCAACGCTTTGCCTCGACCTTCACGCGCTTCGCGTTTCGCTCGTCCCGCGCGCGGATGCATTTGATAGTCCGCCGTGAGCCAACCTTTGCCTCGACCAAGCATCCACGCGGGCACCGTGGGATCGATCGAAGCGGTGCACAACACGACGGTTCCTCCCGCGCGATACAGCACGGAGCCTTCCGCGTTGTGATGGAAGTCGGGGATCATCTCGACGGGGCGAGGATCGTTTGAATTGCGAGCGTTGAAACGAGGCACGGCGCGTCACTTAGCACAAGCCCGCGCGCGCGCAGATGATCCCCGTCAACGTTGCCGAACGACTCGTCTACCAGTTCGACGGCCAAACCTCGGCGTACAAGCCATCAGCCTTGCCACTTCGCTTGGCTTCTCGATGTACGACGATGAGCTGCTGTTGCGGTCCCTGACAAACAAACGCGCCCCCTTCGAGCACGGCGTAGACCTGTCCACCCGCTGTCCGAAGGACAAACCCTTCCGGCCAGTTGTCTTTGCGGTTCAAAAACTCGACCGCCGCGTTGCCCCGCGGAGGAATGTCGTGCTTCGAAAACGCCTTGATCGACCGCTCGGCTTGTTCGAACGCGGCGCCGTCATCCTTGCTGATGTTCGCGATGCCGATCTTGAGCGGCAGTTGTCCCGGACCAACCTCGTTCTGCGGGACGCGACGCGCCCGGAAGATGGTGAACTCCTCCGTCGTCTTGGCCCCTTCGACGCGATACCCATGACCGATCCATCGACCATCACCCGACGGTGTCGACGCGCTCCACTGGGTGCACTTTGAAAACATATCGAGCACCGAACACGGTCCACCTTTGGGTTCGGCAGGACAAGCGAGCTGTTTCTGGAGTCCCTTGAGGTCCAGATCGTCGGGCGCCGTAGGCACCGTATCGAGCGCCGGGGGTGCAGTCGATGCGACAGGCGGCGCGACGGACGCCGTGGAACTCGGCGCGGATGCACCGGATGCACCATCTTTGGGATCACACGCCAGGGTGTTTGGGAGGACAAACAAGAGCGGAAGGATGTACGTCGTGCGCATGGACGCGGGCGAGTGTCTCACGCTTGACGCCCGAGTTTCATCTCCGGCTTGACCATTTGGGGCTTCGAGCCGCCTTCGGCGCTCTGCGCCCCAAACCCCGGGTTGAACATTTGGGGCTTCGAGTCGCCTTCGGCGCTCTGCGCCCCAAACCCCCAAGCATCAAGGTTTGTCCGGAGGATCGATCAACAGACGCGGACGCAATTTCGCCAGCTTCTTTCGACCGATTCCTTTGACTCGCAACAAGTCCTCGGGCCGCGTGAACTTCCCGAGCTTCGTGCGCAAAGCCAAAATCGCCTGCGCCTTCTTCGGGCCGATGCCAGGCAGTTTTCGCAGCTCGTCTTCGTTCGCAAGGTTCAAGATGACCTTGCCGTCGGCAGTTACCGCGCTCGTTGTCGGAGCCGGCGTTGCATCGGCATCCGGAGCGCCGGCATCGGCGACGAGC
>WBZU01000573.1_pt1 | contig 31296 bp, 33 predicted proteins | sample 5204311 | NCBI WGS metagenome assembly WBZU01 (sample SAMN12344359, study PRJNA552823) | activated sludge metagenome | biome: Activated sludge suspended growth; feature: Nitrification reactor; material: Wastewater; isolation source: activated sludge from nitrification reactor of wastewater...
GGACGCTTCTCGAGGAACGCGGCGATGCCCTCGCGGCGGTCGTCGCTCGCCGCGAGCAGCGCGAACGCCTGCCGGTCCGCCTCGACCGCGTCGGAGAGCGGAATGTCGAGCGCGCGCCGGACGGCCTCCTTCGCGAGCCGCACCGCGACCGGCGGCTTCGACGCGATGATCGACGCCAGCTCGACCGCGCGCGCGAGCGCGCTCTCCGGCTCGTCGACCTCGACCGCGATGCCGGCCGCGAGCGCGGTGCGCGCGTCGATCGGCATGCCCGTCAATACCATCTGCATCGCGAGGGCCTTGCCGCAGGTGCGCGCGAGCCGGGTCGCGCCGCCCGCACCCGGGATCATGCCCAGGTTGACCTCGGGTTGCCCGAACTGCGCGTTCGTGCCCGCGACGATCAGGTCGCAGGCGAGCGCGAGCTCGCACCCGCCGCCGAGCGCGTAGCCGCACACCGCGGCGACGATCGGCTTCGGAAACGCGGCGATCGCGCGCCAGTGGCGCGCCCGCTCGTGCATCAGCACGTCGACCGCGCCCAGGAGCGCCATCTCGCGGATGTCCGCGCCCGCGGCGAAGTGCTCGGCGCCCCCGGTCACGACGACCGCTCGCGTCGACGAGTCGTCCGTCGCCGCCGCGAGCTCGGCTGCGATCTCGGCGAGCGTGCGCGTGCGCAGCGCGTTCCGCACCGCCGGACGGTCGATCGTCAGCAGCAGTACGCCCTCCGCGGGCCGCGAGACCTTGATGTCCTCGCGAGCCGGGAGGCCGGCGGCGTCGTGGTCGGCCGGGGCATTCATGACGACGATTGTAGCGCGCGGCCGGTCGGCGTCAGCGGTGCCTGAACGCCGGCTTGCGCTTCTCGACGAATGCGCGCATTCCTTCCTTCTGGTCGTCGAGCGCGAACGTCGCGTGGAACTCGCGCCGCTCGAACAGCAGCCCTTCCGCGAGCGACGACTCGTACGCGCGGTTGACCGCCTCCTTCACCTTCATCACGACCGGCAGCGAATACGACGCGATCTGGTTCGCGATCGCCATCGTCTCATCGAAGAGCTTGTCCGCGGGGACCACGCGCGAGACGAGTCCGGCCTTCTCGGCCTCCGCCGCATCGACCATCCGGCCGGTCAGGCACCAGTCCATCGCCTTCGCCTTGCCCACCGCGCGCGGCAGTCGCTGCGTGCCGCCGAAGCCCGGCATCGTGCCGATCGTGATCTCCGGCTGGCCGAACTTCGCGGTGTCGGCCGCGACGATGAAGTCGCAGGCCATCGCGAGCTCGCACCCGCCGCCGAGCGCGTAGCCGGCCACCGCGGCGATCACGGGCTTGCGCGTGTGCCGCACCGCCTCCCAGTTGCGCGTGATGTAATTGTCGCCGAGCACCTTCGCGTAGCTCCACTCGGCCATCGCGCCGATGTCCGCGCCGGCCGCGAACGCCTTGGCGCTGCCGGTGATCACGACCACCGAGATGCCCGGGTCGGCGTCGTAGCCTTCGAGCGCCGCCTTGATCTCGTCGGCGATCGCGTCGTTGAGCGCGTTGAGGCGCTGCGGGCGGTTGAGGGTGATGATCGCGACGCGGTCGCGGGTCTCGGTCAGGATGTTTTCGTAGGCCATGGGAGCTCGAGGCGTGAGGGGTGACGGGGCCGCGCGCGACGGCGCGCGAGGGCGCCATGATAGCGCGGCGCCGATCAGCCGATCACACGCGACGCGCGCAGCAGGATCGACGGCGGCATCGCCAGGCCGAGCGCTCTCGCGGTCCGCGCATTGACGACCAGGTCGAAGGCGGTCGGCTGCTCGACGGCGAGGTCGCCCGGCCGCGCGCCCTTCAGGATCCGGTCGACGTAGGAGGCCGCGCGCCGGTACGCGTCCGCGTAGCTCGGCCCGTACGACATCAGTCCGCCAGCGTCGACGAAGTCCTCCGCGAAGTACATGGCCGGGAGGCGCTTCGCCCCGGCGAACGCGACGAGCGCTTCGCGCTGCGCCGCCGCGAACGGGCTCGGCGCGATGATGAGCGCCTGCGCGCCGCTCGCCGCGATCGCATCGAACGCGCGGTCGAGCTGGGCGCGATCGGGCGCCTCGTGGGCCTCGAGGCGCAGCCCGCGCGCCGACGCGGCGGCCCGGATCTCCCGCACGAACATCGTCGCGGCCGCGTTGGTCGGACTCCAGATCAGCGCGTAATGCGTCGCGCCGGGAACGACCTCGGCGAGCAGCTCGAGCCACTTGCCCGCCACGCCGTCGCCCAGCGCGAGCGACACGCCGGTGACGTTGCCGCCGGGCCGCGCGAGGTTCGTCACGAGGCCGCCCGCGACCGGGTCGCTCGATCCCGCGAACACGATCGGGATCGTCGAGGTCGCGCCCTTCGCCGCCTTCGCGCCGATCGTCGATCCCGCGACGAGCACGTCGACGCGGAGGCGGACGAGCTCGTCGGCGAGCACGGGAAGCCGCTCGGGCCTGCCGTCGGCGAAGCGCATCTCGACGTCGACGTTCGCCCGCGGCTCGTAGCCGTGCTCGCGCAGCCCCTGCACGAACGCCTCGTCCCGCGCGCCACGCGCGGTGGGCGACAGCAATCCGATGCGGGGTCGGCGCTTCGGCGCCTGCGGCCGCGCGACGCGGGGCAGCGCGAGCGACGCGGCGCCCGCGATCAGCAGCGTCCGACGTCGGGCCACCGTCACGCCATGTCCTCCCCGTCGCCCGCCGCGATCCCAGGTGGGCGCGCCACCGCGCCCCCGGGGCCGGTCAGGGCTTCGCCGGATCGAAGTGCTTCCTCAGATCCTGCCAGCAGCGGTAGTACTCGTCCTGCAGCGGCGCGAGCTCGAGCGCGAAGCGCGTCGGCAGGATGGGCAGGCAGGTCTCGAACATGAACGCCATCGTGTCGCGGATGACCGTCGGTTTCGAGAGATCCACGTTGCTCTGCTGCTCGAACGTCGCCGCGTCGGGGCCGTGGCCGGTCCAGCAGTTGTGCAGGCTCGCGCCGCCGGGCACGAAGCCTTCCGCCTTGGCATCGTACACGCCCTGCACCAGTCCCATGAACTCGGAAGCCACGTTGCGGTGGAACCACGGCGGCCGGAACGTGTGCTGCATCGCGAGGATGCGCGGCGCGAACACGGCGAAGTCGATCGAGTCGACGCCGGGCGTGGCGCTCTGCGACTGCAGCACGAGGAAGATCGACGGGTCCGGGTGGTCGTAGCTGATCGAGCCGATCACGTTGAAGCGCTTGAGATCGTACCGGTACGGCGCGTAGTTGCCGTGCCACGCGACGACGTCGAGCGGCGAGTGGTCGATCCTCGCCGACCACAGGTTGCCCATGAACTTCGCGACGAGCTCGAAGTCGCCCTCGCGATCCTCGTACCGCGCCACCGGGATCTCGAAGTCGCGCGGGTTCGCGAGCCCGTTCGAGCCGATCACGCCGAGGTCCGGCAGCCGGAACGCCGCGCCGAAGTTCTCGCAGACGTAGCCGCGCGCGGCGCCGTCGGGCAGCTCGACCGCGAAGCGGATGCCGCGCGGAATCACCGCGATCTCGGTCGGCGCGACCTCGAGCGTCCCGAGCTCGGTGGCGATGCGGAGCCTCCCCTGCTCGGGCACGATCAGGAGCTCGCCGTCGGCGTCGTAGAAGTAGCGCCCGCTCATCGGCCTGTTTGCGGCGTAGAGGTGGATCGCGCAACCGCTCATCGCCATCGGCGAACCGTTGCCGGCCATCGTGACCATCCCGTCGACGAAGTCCGTCGGCTCGGAGGGCAGCGGCAGCGGGTCCCAGCGCATCTGGTTCGGTGGCGCCGCGGGGTCGCCGAACGCGCTCGCGATCCTGCGGTTGTCGATGCGGCGGAACGGGCGGTGCATCGCACCGGGCCGGATCCGGTAGGCCCAGGTGCGCCGGTTCGCGTGGCGCGGCGCGGTGAACGCGGTGCCCGAGAGCTGCTCGGCGTAGAGGCCGTACGGGCACTTCTGCGGCGAGTTCTGGCCGACCGGCAGCGCGCCCGGCAGCGCCTCGGTCGCGCATTCGTTGCCGAAGCCGGTCATGTAGGCGAGCGGCGCGGCGGCGCGCTGCGGCGCGCGCGCGGGCTTCATGGTGGCGTCGTGGCTCATCGGGGCACTCCCGTGAAGGTCGGGGTCAGGGGTCCGGCGCGAGATCCTCGCGCGCGGCGGCGATCGCCTGCTCGAGCACGTGCGGGTCGCCGACGTGATTGGCGAGCAGCAGCACGAGCTTCGCGTTCACCATCGCGCTCTGCGCGTCGTCGAGGCCGCGGTGCGCGGCGATCAACTGCTCGTAGAAATCGTCCGGCCGCGCGAGGTTCGGGGCGGTGACGAGGTCGGCCATCGGCGGCTCCGGAGTCGGTCAGGCCCGCGCCGTGGCGCGCCTGAGCGCGCCCTGGACGGCGGGCAGGTCGAACGCGCGCCAGCGCGCGCAGACGTGCTGGTCGGGACGCAGCAGGTAACAGGTGCCTGGCGATGCCGCATAGCGCGACGCGACGAGGCCCTCGGGATCGCCGATCGCCACCGCACCGGACGCGGCCGGTGCGCCGACCTGCACGACGTGCACCGGAATCGCGCCGCGCGCGAGCGTCGCCACCGCGTCGGCCGGCAGCGGCCCGAATGCGAGCAGCGTGAATCCGCGCTCGAGGTAGCGCAGCAGCCACGGACCGTCGCCGCCCGCGACCGGCGCGTCGGCTGCGGGCGCCCCGGGCACCATGTCGCCCGGCCCGGACGGGAAGTCGGGGTCGCGGTCGGGCGTATTGAGCGGCGAGTCCACGAGCACCGCGGGCACCGACAGGCGCCCGCTGTTGACCAGCCGCCGCGCGAACGGATGCCGCTTCGCGAGCTGCAGCACCGCGTCGCGGAACGTGCGCGACACGGCGCTCTTCGGCGTGATGAAATCGGTCGAGCGCGTCGAATTCAGCAGGTTCTCGTCGGCCGCACGCGTGCGCTCGACGTCGTAACTCTCGATCAGGACTTCGGGCGCGCGCCGCGCGAGCACGAGCGCGAGCTTCCACGCGAGGTTGTCGGCGTCCTGGAAGCCGCTGTTCGCGCCGCGCGCGCCGAACGGCGAGACGAGGTGCGCGGAATCGCCGGCGAAGATCACGCGGCCGTGCCGGAACCGTTTCATCCGGCGGCACTGGAACGTGTAGACGCTCGCCCATTCGATCTCGAAACGCGCGTCGGGCCCGAGCATCGCGCCAAGCCGCGGCAGGATGCGCTCCGGCTTCCTCTCCTCGTCGGGGTCGGCGTCCCAGCCCAGCTGGAAGTCGACGCGCCACACGTCGTCGGCCTGCCGGTGCAGCAGCACCGACTGTCCCGGGTGGAACGGCGGGTCGAACCAGAACCATCGCTCGGGCGGGAAGTCCGACTGCATGTGGATGTCCGCGATCAGGAAGCGGTCGCGGAACACCTGGCCTTCGCTCTCGAGGCCCATCATGCCCCGCACGGGGCTGCGCGCGCCGTCGCAGGCGACGAGCCACTCGCACGACATCGTGTACGGGCCGTCGGGCGTCTCGACGGTGACGTCCACGCGGTCGCGTCCGGGGCGCACGCCCGTCACCTTGTTTCTCCAGCGAACCTCGACGCCGGGCGCCGCATGCGCGCGGGCGACCAGCGCTTCCTCGAGATGGTATTGCTGCAGGTTGACCATTCCCGGGCGGTGATGGCCGCGCTCGTGCACGAGGTCGAACTGGTAGACGAGGTCGTCGCGGTGGAAGACCTTGCCGGTGTTCCAGCCCACGCCCTTCGCGACGATCGGCTCGGCGCAACCCAGCCGGTCGAGGATCTCGAGCGAGCGCTTCGCATAGCAGATCGCGCGCGAGCCGACGCTCACCGTGTCGTCGTCGTCGAGCACGACGACCGGCACGCCGCGCGTCGCGAGGTCGATCGCGAGCGCGAGCCCCACCGGGCCCGCACCGACGACGACCACCGGCCTGACCGCGGGCGCCGCGTCCTGGTCGGCGACGCGGACGTACGGGAAGCGCGGGTTGACGTAGGTTTTCACGCGATCGCGAAGGGGGAAGGGAGACGGCGGACGGGCGCGGCGCTCCGCAGCGCGGCGACTTTGGCTGCCGCGTCGCCTGCCGCCGTGGTCCCGAAACGATGCCCGATGGTATCGGACGCGCCACCGGCCTCCATGACGTGAGTCAACGCGACGCCCCCTTCCCTACCCTTCCAGCGCCTGCCACATGTCCTTGTCGCGCTGCGCGGTCCAGATGCGCGGGTCCGGGTGGCGCGTCGCCTCGTCGTAGGCGCGCGAGACGTCGAACGGCAGGCAGTGGTCGAAGATCACCCAGTGGCCGAACTTCGGCTTCAGCCGGTCGTAGGTCTCCCGGTAGACCGTGCGCAGGTCCTTGCCCGCGCGCGCGCCGTCGCGCACGGAGGCGAACATCTCGGTGACGAACGCGCGCGTGCCGTCGAGACCGGCCTTCACCTCCGCCGGGTTCCCGAGCGCCGCGCCCCGTCCCGGCACGAGCTTCTCCGGCTTCAGGGCCGCGATCGCGTCGAGCGTGGCCGGCCAGTCCTGCAGGTACGCGTCGCCCGTGTACGGCGTCGCGTCGTATTCGACCAGGTCCCCCGAGAACAGCACGCGGTCGTCGGGCAGCCAGACGACGGTGTCGCCCTTCGTGTGGCCGCGCCCGAGCTGCATGATCTCGACGCGGAGCTTCCCCATCATCAGCGTCATCCGCTTCTCGAACACGATCGTCGGCCACGTGAGGCCGGGCACCGACTCGACGGCGCGGAACAGGCGCGGGAAGCGCTCGATCTCGCTCTTCATGTCCGCCTCGCCGCGCTCGACGATGAGGTCGCAGGTGTCGCGGCTCGCGATGACGTGCTCGGGCTGGTAGCCGGACGCCCCGAGCACGCGTACCGCGTGGTAGTGCGACAGCACGACGTACCGGATCGGCTTGTCGGTGACGCTCCGGATGCGGCGGATCACGTCCTGCGCCATCACCGGCGTCGCCTGCGTGTCGATCACCATCACCGCATCGTCGCCGACGACGATGCCGGTGTTCGGGTCGCCCTCGGCGGTGTAGGCGTAGGCGTGCTCCGACAGCTTGTCGAAGCTGACCTTCTTCTCCTCGACGTCGGCGTGCGAGGCGAACTTCTTCCGGCTCATGTCGTCGTTCCTTGCAGGGGACCGGGGAGATCGAGCAGCCGTGCCGCGTCGGCGAGTTGCTGCAGCGTGCGCGCGGGCATCGGGACGCCCTCGCGGTTCCGTCGTTCGGCGACGCGCCGCTCGGGCTCGCCCGGCAGCGAGATCGGGTCAGCGCCGGCCGCGGGCGGCGAGGCGCGCACCCAGCGGGCCAGTCGTTCGATCTCGTCCGGCAGCGCGTCGGCCGTGCCCATCCGCGACGGGTCGAAGACGAGCGTCGTCATGTTGTTGAGCATCGGGTGCGAGGTGGCGCCGTCCTGCGCCGCGCCGCCCGACAGCGCGCCGCCGACGATCTCGCACATCATCGACAGCGCCCAGCCCTTGTGCCCGGCGAACGGCAGGATCGCGCCGGACGGCTCCCGCCACATCACCGCCGGATCGGTCGTCGCGCCGCCGCCCGCATCGAGGAGCAGCCCGTGCGCCATCTCGCGCCCCTCGTCGACCGCGACGCGCGTCTTGCCGAGCGCCACCGCGGAGGTCGCATAGTCGAGCACGAGCGGATGCGGCGTCGACGGCACCGCGACGCAGAACGGATTGGTCGACACGCGCGCGTCGGTCCCGCCCCACGGCGCGACGAGCGGACGGGAGCGCACGTTGACGAAGTGCACGGACACGAGCCCGGCTTCCGCGCATTGCTCGCCCCACTGGCCGATGCGGCCGAGGTGGTGCGTGTTCGCGAGGCCGACGACCGCGCAGCCGTGCGCGCGCGCCCGCCCGATCGCAATCGTCATCGCCGCCTCGCCGACCGACTGGCCGAAGCCCATGCCGCCGTCGAGCGCGAGGAGCGAGCCGGCGTCGTTGACGACGCGCGGGACGCGACCGGGCACGGCGTGGCCGGCGCGGACGTTGTCGACGTACTGGGGCACGAGGCCGATGCCGTGCGAGTCGTGACCGTAGAGGTTGGCCCGGACGAGGCCCCGCGCGATCTGCGACGCCTCGCCGGCGTCGCAGCCCAGCGCCCGGAACACGCGCTCGCCCCAGGCGACGAGCGCGTCGGCGGAGAGGAAGCGCACGCCGGAGGGGTCGCCGGCCGGCACGGCGTGCGGCACCGCGCTCATCGAAACAGCCGCGCGCACGCGGATCGGCAGAGGACGAGGATCGGGGACATCGGACCGGCCGGGGCCGCCCGGGACGGGAGGCCGGGCGTCGCGGCGAGGGGCCGCCGCGAAGGGAAGAGGATAGCACTCGGCCGGCCGGCGGAGGCCGCCTGAGCGCGGGAGCCCCTGGCGGCGGGCTCCGCGCTCCGGCCGGGGCGGCGGCCGGAACCGTCAGACGCCGTGCTGTTTCAGCAGGGCCTTCGCGTCGTCGTAGAGCGCCTGGCCGTTCGCGCCCTTCGCGCCCACCTCGGCGATCCACTCGGCGACGACCGGCTCGCACGCCTTCTGCCAGCGCGCGTACTCGGCGGCCGACAGCGTGTCGAACACGCCGTTCGCCTCGCGCGCGAGCTCGATCGCCGGAGCCGTCGTCCCGTCGAACACCTTGCCGATGTGCTTCGAGAACTCGAGGCCGGTGTTCGCGTCGAGGATCTTCTTCAGGTCCGCCGGCATGCCGTCGTACCTGGCCGGGTTCATCGCGAGCACGAAGATCGAGTTCGACGTCTCCGGCACGCCCGGCGCCGTGTCGAGGTGGTACTTGGCGACCTCCTGCAGCTTGAGCGCGGGCGCGACCTCCCAGGGCACCATCGCCCCGTCGAGGACCGACTTCGCGAGCGCCCCGGTCACCTGCGGGATCGGCATCTGCACCGGAGCCGCGCCGATGGCGGTCAGAGCTTCGTGCCGATGCGTGTCGGTGCGCGCCCCTGGAGGCCCTTGACCTCCTCGAGGTTCGTGACCTGTTTGTTCGTGAAGTGCGGCAGCGAGCCGCCGTGCACGTGTGCGGCGAGCAGCCGCACGCCCTTGAACTCGTCGAAGTTGACGGGAGGCGCGACGGCCGGATCGCGAGGCCGAGCGCGCCCGTCGATAGCGTGCCCGAGCAGCCGTGCCGCTCGCGCTCGTACGGCGAAACCCGTCCCATCGTCGCGCCGGTCGCGAGAGAACTGCCGAAGATCGCACCGAACACCGCCCGCGGTCGCGACGCCGCGCGCGATCGCGGGCAGCGCCCGGCCCGCCGCGCCGCACCCGGTTCCCGCCGCTCCCTGCGACTCCTGCATGACGCCCCCCTTCCGCGCGACCGCGGCGTGCGTCCGGCGTCCCCGAACCGGCATGTCCTGTCCGGCCTATCCCAGTTTCGCGCGCAACCAGTCCGGCACCGCCGCGGCCCGGATGCGCGCGGGATCGTCGGGATGGCGGCACGCGAGGATCCGGACCTCGCGTCCCTCGACCAGAACCTCGTCCGCGCGCCGGATCACGTGCGCCACCACGAAGCTCCGCCCGCGCCATTCGGCGACGCCCGTGTCGACCGCGATCCGGTCGCCGAAGGTCGCCGGCTTGAGGAAGCGCGCCGACGCATCGACCAGCGGCGCGCCGAAGATGCCGTCGGTGCGTTCGGTCTCGTACCACGACGGCACGCCGGCCGCCACGAAGAATTGCCGGAACGCCGCGTCCATCCAGCGGAAGAAGTTCGGATAGAAGACGATGCGAAGCGGGTCGCAGTCGCCGAACTCGACGGTGAACCCGGTCGTGTGCCGGAAGCTCATGGCGTTCGCTTCGACGCGACGCGCGCAGTCGCCACCGGCCGCTTCAGCGGGACGATCGGGCGCGCGACCGCCGGCCGGGGAGCGCCGTGGCGCACCGCACTACCGCCCCCCTTGCTCGGCTCTGACCGTCCGATCCACGGGCCCCCACACGCTCTCCTGCCTCGGCATCTTGAACACTCCCATTCTCCCATTCGCCCAACCTGCCCCGGTCTCCCGGAAGACGACGTTCGAGGGAAAGCCCGGACGGGAAAAGCAGGGTGCCGCGGCACCCGAAGGTATCAGGTCCGAAGCAACCGCGCGATCCCCGAGCGCATCCAGCGATGCCCGGGATCGTGGTGGGCCCGCTCGTGCCAGTTGAGGTTGATGTCGTAGCCCGGCAGTTTGATCGGCAGCTCGAAGGTGCGCAGGCGCCCTTGCTTCATGATGATCTCGGCAAGGCGCAGCGGGATCGTCGCGATCAGATCGGTGCCCTGGATGACATAGGACAGGCCGGCATAGTTCGGGACCTCGATCGAGATGCGGCGCACGACCCCTTGACGTTCGCACGCGCGCTCGACGATGGCGTGCCCCGTTCCGGCGGCGCTGACCGCGATATGGGACTCGGATTCGTAGAGCGCGCGACTGAGCGTGCGACGGATGCGCGGATGGTCCGCGCGGACGACGCAGACGTAGCGTTGCGGGAACAATTTCTGCTGGTAGAACCCTGCGCACTGCTGTCCGGTCAAAATCCTTGAAGAACCAATTGGTTGGAATTGTCGGGCTCGGCCGGCGCAAGGGGGTCGATCCCAAGTGCCTGTTGCAACGATAGTTTCTCGAACAGGGTCACGGAGAGAATCTGTAGCAGCGTGTACGGCGAAGCCTCGAGATGCAGCTCCTTCTTGACGATCGCCACCAGAACGTAGAGCGCCACCGCGGTCCAGATGTGCCGCACGAGCGCGGCGTCGAGCTTGGCGCCGCCTCGCGCGGCTCCCGGATCGCCTGCGCGCGCCCGGCCGGCGTCGCGAACGAACTCCCCGCCGCCAGATGCTCGACGACGTGCGCGAGGTTGCGCTTGCAGCGCAGGTTGGTCTCGCCGCAGCCCTCGACGAACCGCCCGGCGAGCGCGAGCATCCCGGCCACCGTGTCGGTGCGGACCTCGAGTGGAGGTCGGCGACGCCCACGATGTCGTCGAACGCCATCCACAGCGCGAGGAACCGCGCCGCTTCGCGCGCCACCGCCTCGCCGTGCCCGTCGCGACTCCGAACGACCGCTCGATCCTGCTTCGGTCACGCGCCTGCGTCGATCGCCGGTGCCTCTCGACGTTATCCGAGCCGGCATGCGCCGCCGCACCCGTGCTGATCCGACCCTGGATCCCGGAACGTTCTGCCGAGCGAACCCCGCGATCATCCGACTCTTGACAATATCGCACAATGTGACGTATTTCGAGCACATTGCTTATCCATCGAGGGGACTGATATGGTCTCTTTCATCGAAAGGTGGGCACCGCACATCTGCTCCGCGCTGGTCCTCATGCTCGGCTCGGCGACCGCCGACGCCCAACTCCTCTGCAACAAGGGTCGGAATTGCGGCCCGTGCGACAGCTTCCAGCAAGCCTATGCCTGGAGCGGGCTCTTCTGCGTCGCGTGCTCCGGGGTCTGCAAGTGGTATTCGCCTCGACCGGACGGAGCGGAGGCGAAGAGCGATGAGACGCCGGAGTTCCTGCCGATGGAAGGCGGGGTGTATCGTCCGATCCAGATTGCTTACAGCCAATTGCAGGCGATCGCCCAAGTCAATCCATGGGCCGCGAGTGCGCTGATGACGCTGGGCGCACTGCCTGCGAGCATCGATCTCTCGCACGGATCGGCCAAGCTCGCGGCGCTCCCGACCGCCGCGACCTTCGCACTCGCGGCAGGTCCCTGGACCGCCGATCAGGTACACGCCACCAGCGTACCGTTTGGCATCGACGTCGACGCCCGGGTGGGATGGACGATGATGCGCAAGGCGTCCCAGGACGCGGAGTTCCGGGTCTCGGCGTTCGTGGCGGATGGCGATGGTCGCGTGCTCTACAACGTGTACCCCGACGTAATGCTCCGATTTGCGGATCCTCCCGGACTGGCTCCCGCCGGTGATCGCGAGAAGATTGGGGCATCACGTCCTTTGCCACTGACGCTGACGTCGTGGAGTCCGGCGTTCTGACGTACGAGGCGCGTCCCGCGGTCCTGGACCGCATGGACGAACTCCGATGATGCCGGCCGTCCGCGTGTTGCAGGTCGCCGCCATCCTGGCTTCAATGGCGCTTCCGGCTTCGGTGCAGGCGGCCGGTGTCGCGCCTCCGGCTCCGCACGCCGTGGAAGCCGTGCGTGCCTATTCGCGTGCCTTCGCCGCGCGAGACATCGATACGGTCGCGTCGCTCACACATCCCGTGATGCTTCTGCGTGAAGGAGGCGCCGCCGGCTTCCGCGCCTGGCTGGAGATGGCCATTGATTCACTCCACAAGTCCGGAGCGCTCCCGGCCAGCGAATCCCTTGGCCCACCCTCGGCGATGTTCGTCGATGGCGACACGCGCGCACTTGCGGTACCGGTACTCCGATCGAACGGCCGCACGATCACGGCGATGGACTACCTCGCGATCTCCTACGATGCCGGGCGGACGTGGAGGATTCTCGACCTCGCCTGCACCGACGAGCGCTGGCTCAAGGGGCTGCTGCCGACCTGGCGCGGCACGCCGGACCTGTTGCCGATTCACCCGGACACGCCTTCCGAGCCAGCGGAAAACGCCTCGCGGATTCCTAAGGACCAGACGCACTGACCCTCGAGTTCCGGCCGCAGCGGGACACTTCGGAAAGGTAGCGGCACGCTCGCTCCGTTCCTTTTACCTCGACCGGAGCGATTGACAGGCGAACCGGATCGCGGCCAGACCTACCCCTTCGGCCGCTTGTCGACCACCCGCTTCGCCTTGCCCAGCGAGCGCTCGATGCCGCCGGGCGCCACGACGCGCACGTCCGCGGTCACGCCGATCAGCGACTTGATCAGATGCGAGAGCGCCGCGCCCGCGCGCTCGCCGTCGACGCTGCCCGCGGTGGGCGCGCGCTCGACCAGCACCGCCATCTCGTCGAGGTTCTTCGGCCGCGTGATCTCGATCTGGTAGTGCGCGACCAGCTCCGGGTGGCGAAGGATCAGCTCCTCGATCTGCGTCGGGAACACGTTGACGCCGCGGATGATCATCATGTCGTCCGAGCGCCCGGTGATCTTCTCGATGCGGCGCATCGACCGCGCGGTCGGCGGCAGCAGGCGCGTCAGGTCGCGCGTCCGGTAGCGGATCACCGGCATCGCTTCCTTCGTGATCGACGTGAACACGAGCTCGCCCTTCTCGCCGTCCGGCAGCACGTCGCCGGTCGCCGGATCGACGATCTCCGGATAGAAGTGGTCCTCCCACACCGTGAGCCCATCCTTGGTCTCGATGCACTCCTGCGCGACGCCGGGCCCCATCACCTCGGAAAGCCCGTAGATGTCGATCGCGTCGATCGAGAGCTTCGCCTCGATGGCCTGCCGCATCGCGGGCGTCCACGGCTCCGCGCCGAAGATGCCGATCGACAGCGAGCACGCCTTCGGGTCGAGCCCCTGCCGCTCCATCTCCTCGGCGATCGCCAGCATGTACGACGGCGTCACCATGATGATGTCGGGCTTGAAGTCCGCGATCAGCTGCACCTGCTTCTCGGTCTGGCCGCCGGACATCGGAATCACCGTGCAGCCGAGCTTCTCGGCGCCGTAGTGCGCGCCCAGACCGCCGGTGAACAGGCCGTAGCCGTAGGCGACGTGCACGATGTCGCCGGCGCGCCCGCCCGCGGCGCGGATCGAGCGCGCCATCACGGTCGCCCAGGTGTCGATGTCCTTCGCCGTGTAGCCCACGACGGTCGGCTTGCCGGTCGTGCCCGACGAGGCGTGCACGCGCGCGACCCGCGTGCGCGGCACCGCGAACATCCCGAACGGATAATTGTCGCGAAGGTCCGATTTCGTCGTGAACGGAAACTTCGCGAGGTCGGCGAGCGAGCGCAGGTCCTCGGGGCGGACGCCGGCGCGGTCGAACGCGCGCCGGTAGTGCGGCACGTTCCGGTACGCGTGACCCAGCGACCAGCGCAGGCGCTCGAGCTGCAGCGTCTCGAGCTCGTCGCGGCTGGCGCGCTCGATCGGCTCGAGCTCCTCGGGGCGCGGCTGTTTCGACGGCATCGTGTCCTCCCGTTCCGCGCGGCGCGACCCGGCGCCCGCGCGCGCGACTCATGCGGCCGGCGGCTCCTCGATCACGTGACCCTTGATCCGGTAGCTCTTGCCGCGGAACAGCGCGATCTTCTCGTCGCGCTGGTTGAACACCTCGATGTCGTAGACGCCGGTGCGCCCGGACGCGCTGCGCTCGACGCCGCGCGCGGTCAGCACGTCGCCCTCGCGCGCCGGCGCGAGGAAGTCGATCGAGCACCCGGAGGCCACCGTCGACAGATTGTAGCTGTTGCACGCGTACGCGAACGCGCTGTCGGCCAGCGTGAAGATGAAGCCGCCGTGGCAGATCGCGTGGCCGTTCAGCATGTCGCGCCGCACCGTCATCGTGAGGTCGGCGCGGCCGGGGCCGCACGCGACGAGCCGGATGCCCAGCGCCTGCGTCGCGTGGTCGCGCCGGTACATGTCGTCGGCGACCCGCTCGGCGAGGCGCTGCGCCTCCTCGGGCGTAGCCGCGGGATGGTGCTCGCCCATCGTCGCTCCCCGGTTCAGGCGCCGAGGCGGCCGCCCGCCTGCGCCGCGCGCGCGAGGCGCGGCGAGATGCGGTAGCGGTCCTCGCCGTAGTGCGCCGCCAGGTTCGCGAGGACGCCGGCGACGCGCGCCGGGCCGATAGCGTCGCCCCACGCGAGCGGTCCGCGCGGGTAGTTGACGCCCTTCTGCATCGCGAGGTCGAGGTCGGCCGGCGTGGCGATGCCCTGCATCGCCGCGTCGGAGGCCTCGTTGACGAGCATCGCGACGGTCCGCATCACGGCGAGCCCCGCCGCGTCGTCCATCCGCGAGACGGCGGCGCCCGCCTGCTGCAGCACGCCCGCCGCCGCACCGAGCGCGGAAGCGTCGCAGTGGTCGGCGGCCGCGATCGCCAGGCGCTTCGCCGCCGCGTAGTCGAGCGCGAGGTCGACGAGGACGACGTTCGGAGCGCCGGTCGCCGCCGCGCGCGCGGTCGCCGTCCGTCCGTCGGTCAGCGCGAGCCACGCGGAACCCGCGTCGATGGCGCCATCGGGAAAGCCCGGATGCGCCGGAAGGCGCCGGACCGCGATGCCCGACGCCGCGATCCGGTCGACGAGCGGCTTCAGGAGCCCGGGCTCCCCGTGGACCGCGATGCGCGACGGCGCGGGCGATCCGGGCAGCGCCTGCGGCGACGGCGCGCTCGCCGCCGCACCGTGTTCGTAGAAGCCGCGGCCCGATTTCCTCCCGAGGAATCCGGCCGCCACGAGCTCGCGCTGGATCGGCGACGGCGCGTAGCGCGGATCGTGGAACATCGCCTCCCACACGCTCTTCGTCACCGCGAAGTTCACGTCGTGGCCGATCAGGTCCATCAGCTCGAACGGCCCCATCCGGAAGCCGCCCGCCTCGCGCATCACCGCGTCGATCGTCGCGCAGTCGGCGGCGCGCTCGGCGGCGAGCCGCAGCGCCTCTGCGTAGAACGGCCGCGCGCAGCGGTTGACGATGAAGCCCGGCGTCGAGGTCGCGTGCACCGGCGTCTTGCCCCACGCGGCCGCGGTCGCGAACAGCGTGTCGGCGACGGCGGGATCGGTAGCGAGTCCGCGCACGATCTCGACGAGCGGCATCAGCGGCGCCGGGTTGAAAAAGTGCAGGCCCGCGACGCGGCCCGGATGCTTCATGCCGGCCGCGAGCGCGGTGATCGACAGCGACGAGGTGTTCGACGCGAGGATCGCGTCGGCGGCGACGACGCGCTCGAGGTCGTCGAAGAGCCCGCGCTTCACCTCCGGGTCCTCGACGATCGCCTCGACAACGAGCCTCGCGCTGACGCACGCGGCCGGCGTGTGCACCGGTTCGATGCGCGACGCGGCGGCCCGCGCCTCGTCGACGGTCATCCGGCCCTTCGACGCGAGCGACTCGAACGTCGCTGCGAGCTTGCGGGCCGCGTCATCCGCCGCGCCGGTGCGCGCGTCGAACAGCAGCACGCGATGGCCGGCCTGCGCCGCGACCTGCGCGATGCCCGCGCCCATCGCGCCGGCGCCGATCACGGCGACGGCGGCCTCGCGCGGCAGCGGCGCTCCCCCGGCCATGCGTCAGCGACCGGTGAAGCGCGGCGCGCGCTTCCCGACAAACGCGGCGACGCCCTCGCGGTAGTCGTCGCCGTAGCCGAGCTCGCGCTGCAGGTCGCGCTCGAGGTCGAGCTGCGCCTCGAGCGTGTTCGTCGCCGACGCGTGGATGGCGCGGCGGCTCGCGACCAGCCCCGCCGTCGGCGCGGCGGCGAGATGCGCGAGCAGCTTCTCGACGGCCTCGCCGAACGCCGCGTCGTCGACCGCCTGCCAGATCATGCCCCACGCCGCCGCCTGCTCGGCCGACACTTTGTCGCCCAGCATCGCGAGCCCGATCGCGCGCGCGGTGCCGACGAGCCGAGGCAGCCAGTAGGTGCCGCCGGAGTCGGGCACGAGCCCGATCTTGCAGAAGGCCTGGATGAAGCTCGCCGATTTCGTCGCGACGACGAGGTCGCAGGCGAGCGCGAGGTTCGCGCCGGCGCCCGCGGCCACGCCGTTGACCGCGCAGACGGTCGGCACCGGCATCGCGCGCAGCGCGAGCACGAGCGGCCTGTAGTTGCGCTCGATCGACGCGCCGAGGTCGACCGCCGCGCCGCCGGGCGCCACCGCGCGGTCGGACAGGTCCTGGCCGGCGCAGAAGCCGCGTCCCGCCCCGGTCAGCAGCAGCACGCGGACCGACGCGTCGGCGCGCGCCGCCGCGAGCGCGTCGCGCACCTCGGCGTGCATCGCGTCGTTGAAGCTGTTGAGCCGGTCGGGCCGGTTGAGCGTCAGGCGGGCGATGCCGCCCCGGGACTCGAAGAGGATGTTGGCGTAGCTCATGGTCGCGATGGACGGGACGGGGGCTCGGGATCGCGGGCGGCGGCGCGCCCGGTGCCCGGGCCCCGGCCCGGCTTCAGACGTGCATCCGGTGCTGCACGACGCGGAACCGGTTCGCGACGAACGCCGCGTCGGTGAGCGCCGCGTTGGCCGCCGGGTTCGCGCCGGTGCCGTGGAAGTCCGAGAACGCCGCCGACTGGTTCACGAACACGCCCGACGTCAGGTTGATCGACAGCGCGACGCCCGCGTCCTCGGCGACGCCGATCGCCCGGTCGACGACCTTCGGGTCCTTCGAGTAGAGCGAGAGCGTCAGCGCGCCGTGCTTCTTCGCCGCCTCGCGCGCGATCGAAAGGCTCTGGTCGGTCGAATCGGTCGCGATCACGAACGCGATCGGCCCGAACCACTCGGACAGGTACTTGTCGCCGTCGCGCGCGTCGAGCTTCAGGATGAGCGGCGTGCGCACGTTCGCGTCGGGAAACTGCGGGTGCGGCACGACCTGCGTGTCGAGCAGGACGGGACCCAGCGCCCGCGCGCGGTCCAGCCGGTCGAGCACGCCGCGGTTCTGCACGGCGCCCAGCACCTCGACCGCCCGCACCGGGTCGCCGAGGAGCTTGCGCACGCCCTCGGCGATCGCGTTCGCGACCTCGTCGAACGACTTGCGGCCCTCCGGCGTCTCGATGCCTCCGCGCGGCACGTAGATGTTCTGCGGCGCCGTGCACATCTGGCCGGTGTAGAGCGACAGCGAGAACGCGAGGTTGCGCGCGAGGCCGGCGAGGTCGGGCGTCGAGTCGACGATCACCTGGTTGACGCCCGCCTTCTCGGTGTACACCTGCGCCTGCCGCGCGTGCTCCTCGAGCCAGTTGCCGTTCGCGGAGCTTCCGGTGAAGTCGATGATCCGGACCTCGGGACGCAGCGCGAGCTTCTGCGCGACGTCGTCGCCCGCCGCGTGCGCGACCAGCGTGACGACGTTCGGGTCGAATCCCGCCTCGGCGAGCACGTCGCGGACGATCTTCACGGTGATCGCGAGCGGCAGGATCGCGGCGGGATGCGGCTTCACGATCACCGCGTTGCCGGTCGCGAGGCTCGCGAAGAGCCCCGGGTAGCCGTTCCAGGTCGGGAACGTGCAGCAGCCGATCACGAGGCCGACGCCGCGCGGCACGATCCGGAAGTGCTTCTCCATCCGCAGCGGGTCGCCCTTGCCCTGCGGCTTCTCCCACAGCGACTTCGCGGGCACGCGCCGCATCTGGTCCCACGCGTACGCGACCGCCTCCAGGCCGCGGTCCTGCGCGTGCGGGCCGCCGGCCTGGAACGCCATCATGAACGCCTGGCCGGTCGTGTGCATCACCGCGTTGGCGATCTCGAAGCTCGCCTGGTTGATGCGCGCGAGCGCCTCGATGCACACGCCGACCCACGCCTCGGGACCGGCCGCCCGCCACGCGCCCTGCGCGTGCGCGACCGCCGCGAAGAGCCGGTCGAGGTCGACCTTCGGGTAGGTGACGCCCAGGTCGATGCCGTAGGGCGAGCGCTCGCCGCCCACCGTGCCCACGGCGCCCGGGAGCGAGATCGGGAACGGCTTGCGAAGCAGCGCCTCGTAGGCGGCCTTGCCCGCCTCCGCCGCGCCTTCGCCGTAGACCTTCGGGCTCGCCGACTCGGGATACGGCGTCCAGTAGCCGCGCTCGGCGATCGCCGCGAGCGCGCGGTCGAGCGTGGCGCGATGCTTGTCGAACAGGGGATGGCTCACTTCGGGCTCCGGAAAACGTGCGGCGGCGGGTCCGCCACTCTAGCAGAGAGGACGGTGGGGCGTCGGGCGTCGGGCGGGTGCGCTCGCCGCACGACGCTCAGCCCATCCCCGTCTGGTCGAAGTCGACGACCACCTTGTCGGTCGCCGGATAGCTCTGGCACGCGAGCACGAAGCCGCGCGCCACCTCGTAGTCCTCGAGCGCGAAGTTGACGTCCATGTCGACCTCGCCCTCGACGAGCCTGCAGCGGCAGGTCGAGCAGACGCCGCCCTTGCACGAGTACGGCAGCTCGATGCCGTTCGCGAGCGCGGCGTCGAGCAGGTTCTCGCGGGTGCGGTCGAGCGTGTAGCTCTTGCGCACGCCGTCGATGACGACCGTCACCTCGGTCTGCGCGTTCCCCTCCGGCGGCACGCGAGCGGGCTGGTGCTCGTGCTTCGGGATGCTCGCCGCGAAGCGCTCGATCTTCACCTTCGACGCCGGATAGCCGCGCTCGTCGAGCGCCGCGGTCACCGCGTCCATCATGCCCTCGGGGCCGCAGACGAACACCGCGTCGACCTCGCCGAGCGGCACCCAGCGGTCGAGGAGCGCGTCGGCGCGAGCGCGGTCGATGCGTCCGTGCAGGAGCTCGATGTCCTGCGCTTCGCGCGAGAGCACGTGCACCAGGTTGAAGCGGTCGAGGTGCCGGTCCTTCAGCGCCGCGAGCTCCTCGCGGAACATCACCGTTCCCGACGCGCGGTTGCCGTAGAACAGCGTGAAGTGCGAGCGCGGCTCGGACGCAAGCGTGCTCTTGACGATCGACAGCAGCGGCGTGATCCCGCTGCCCGCCGCGAACCCGACGTAGTGGTGGCGCGCGGACGGGTCGAGCGGCGCGTTGAAGTGCCCCATCGGCGCCATCACCTCGATCGTGTCGCCGGCCTTCAGCGATTCGTTCGCGAAAGTCGAGAAGACGCCGCCGGGCGCGCGCTTGACCGCGATGCGCAGCACGCCGTCGTCGCGGCCCGAGCAGATCGAGTAGGAGCGCCGCACGTCCCTGCCGCCGATGTCCGCCTTGAGCGTCAGGTGCTGGCCCGCCTCGTAGCGGAATTCGTCGCGCAGCGCGTCGGGCACGGCGAACGTGATCGCGACCGCGTCGCGCGTCTCCTTCTCGAGGCGCGCGATCGTGAGGGAGTGGAAGCGGCTCATGGGGTGAGAGGCGAAGAAGTCGTGAGTCGTGATTGGTGAGCCGTGAGTCGGCGATCGCCCGCATCCGCGAGGGTCTCGCACCAGGTTCCTGTTCCCTGTTCCCTGTTCCCTGTTCCCTGTTCCCTGTTCCCTGCCATCAGTGCGGCTTGAAGTAGTCGAACGGCTCCAGGCACTCGTCGCAGCGGTAGAGCGCCTTGCAGGCGGTCGAGCCGAACTGCGCGGTGAGGCGCGTGCGCGCGGAGCCGCAGCGCGGACAGGGCACGACGACGTCCGGGCGGCGCAGCGGGCTGATGCCGCGCACGTCGACGGCTGCCGTGCCGGCGATCGCGGAACCCGGCGGCGCGATGCCGAACTCCCGCATCCGCTGCTTCGCGTCGGCCGCGACCCAGTCGGTCGTCCAGGCGGGCGCGAGCTGGATCTCGACGCGCGCGCCCGGGACGCCGATTCCCGCGAGCTCGTCGCGGATCGTCGCGAGGATCCAGTCGGTCGCGGGGCAGCCCGAGTACGTCGGCGTCACGCGCACGACGACGCCCTCGCCTTCGCGCGCGACCGAGCGCACGATGCCGAGGTCGACGATCGACACGACCGGGATCTCGGGATCGGGAATCGCGGCGAGCGCGCGCCAGACCTCCGCCAGCCCGGGAGGGGCGGCTGCGCCCGAGGGCGCGTCCGGGGTCGTCGTCGCGCTCACCACTTCGCGTCCGGGTAGGCGCGCTGCAGGAACTGCATCTCGGTCAGCAGGTGGCCGAGATGCTCGGTGTGCCTGCCCTGCCGGCCGCCGCGCTGCGCCCAGTCGTCGGAGGGCATCGCGAGCGTCGCCTCGGCGAGCGCCGCGCCGACCGCGGCGCGCCACGGCGCCGCCAGCGCCGCGAGATCGGGACCGATGCCCGCCTCGCGCGCCGCGTCGTCGATCGCATCGGGCAGGAAGAGCTCGCCGGCGAACATCCAGAGGCCGTCGATCGCCGCCTCCATGCGCCGGTGCGACTCGTCGGTGCCGTCGCCCAGCCGGATCACCCAGTCGGTCGATCGCTCGACGTGGTAGGCGACCTCCTTCGACGACTTCGCGGCGATCGCGGCGACGCGCTCGTCGCGCGAGCCTTCCATCGCCTTCAGCGCGAGCCGGTGCCAGTGGTCGAACAGGAACTGGCGCGCCATCGTCTCGGCATAGTCGCCGTTCGGCTGCTCGACCAGCAGCGCGTTGCGGAACGCGTGCGCGTCGCGGCGGAACGCGAGAGCGTCCTCGTCGCGCCCGCGGCCCTCGACCTCGCCCGCGTACGAGAGCCACATGCGCGCCTGGCCGATCAGGTCGAGCCCGACGTTGGTGAGCGCGATGTCCTCCTCGATCACCGGCCCCTTGCCCACCCACCCGGACAGGCGCTGCGCGAGGACGAGGGCGTTGTCGCCCAGGCGGAGCAGGAACTCGAATTTCATCGCGTCGGTCATGGCGGTCCCGGAACCTAGATGTGCTTGACCTCGTCGGGCATCGGGAAGAACGTCGGATGCCGGTAGACCTTGCTCTGCGCCGGATCGAACAGCGCCTCCCTGTCGCCGGGCGACGAGGCGACGACGTCGGACGAGCGCACGACCCAGATCGACACGCCCTCGTTGCGGCGCGTGTAAACGTCGCGCGCGTTCCTGATCGCCATCGCGGCGTCGGGCGCGTGCAGGCTGCCGGCGTGCTTGTGCGCGAGACCGTGCTGGCTGCGGATGAACACTTCCCACAGGGGCCATTCGGAGGTCATGTCGGGGCTCCGGAAAAGATCGGGCGTCGGCGGTCGAAGGTCGGCGTCAGGCCACGGTGCGCTGCGCGCGCGCCGCGCGCTTCTTCGCGTGCGCGAGCGCCGCCTCGCGCACCCAGGCGCCGTCCTCCCACGCCTTCGCGCGCGTGCGGATGCGGTCGCGGTTGCAGGGGCCGTGGCCGCGCAGCACTTCCTGGAATTCCTTCCAGTCGATCGGGCCGACGTCGTAGTGGCCGCGCTCCTCGTTCCACCGGAGCTGCGGGTCGGGCACCGTGAGGCCCAGGTGCTCGGCCTGCGGCACGGTCTGGTCGACGAAGCGCTGGCGCAGCTCGTCGTTCGACAGGAGCTTGATCTTCCAGCGCATCGACTGCGCCGAGTGGACGCTGTCGGCGTCGGGCGGCCCGAACATCATCAGCGACGGCCACCACCAGCGGTTCAGCGAGTCCTGCGCCATCGCCTTCTGCTCGGGCGTCCCGCGGCACATCGCGAGCATGATGTCGTAGCCCTGCCGCTGGTGGAACGACTCCTCCTTGCAGATGCGGACCATCGCGCGCGCGTAGGGCCCGTAGCTGCAGCGGCACAGCGGGATCTGGTTCATGATCGCCGCGCCGTCGACGAGCCAGCCGATCGCGCCGATGTCGGACCAGTTCAACGTCGGGTAGTTGAAGATCGACGAGTACTTGACGCGGCCCGCGTGCAGGTCCTCGATCAGGTCGTCGCGGGAGACACCCAGCGTCTCGGCGGCCGAGTACAGGTAGAGGCCGTGCCCGCCCTCGTCCTGGATCTTCGCCATCAGGATCGCCTTGCGCTTCAGGCTCGGCGCGCGCGTCACCCAGTTGCCCTCGGGCAGCATCCCGACGATCTCCGAGTGCGCGTGCTGCTGGATCTGGCGGACGAGCGTGCGCCGGTAGGCGTCGGGCATCCAGTCCTTGGGCTCGACCTTGACGTCGGCGTCGACGCGCGCCTGGAACGCACGCTCCTCGGGCGCCATCTCGGCCGCGTCGACGACCTTCTTCAGGCCGGTGTCGACCATCTGCGCGTACATCGCGAATCCTCCGTGGGCGCCCGGGCGGGACGGCGGCCGGTGCGGCGGCGCGCTCCCGTGGCGCCGAAAAACGATACACTCTTACGTCATTCGAAGTAAAGCCTGTATCATGTCGGGATGCCCTCGTCGACCGCCGCCCAGGGCGACCCGGCGCTCGCCCGCTGGATCCGGCGGGAGCTCGCCGCCGATCCGCCCCGGGTCCCCTCGCTGATCGTGACCGTCTGGGGCGACGCGCTCGTGCCCCACGGCGGCGCCGCGTGGCTCGCCACGCTCATTGCGCTCCTCTCCGGGCTCGGCGTCAACGAGCGCGCCGTGCGCACCGGCGTCTTCCGGATCGCCCGCGACGGCTGGCTCGAAGCCGAGGCGGTCGGCCGCCGCAGCCGCTACCGGCTGACCGCCGACGGCGAGGACCGCTACGCGCGCGCGTTCCACCGCGTCTACGACGCGCCGTTCGAGGCCTGGGACGGCGAATGGGAGGCGCTCGTCGCGCACGGCGAGGGGATCGGCCCGGCGACGCGCCGCCACCTGCGCGACGAGCTCCTGTGGGCGGGCTGCGCGGCGTTCGCGCCCGGCGTCTACCTGCGTCCCGCGCGGCGCGACGGCGCGCCCGGGCGCATCGTCGAGTCGCTCGGGGTCGAGCGCATGGTCACCGCGTTCGCGGCGCGCGACCCGGCCGACGCCGCGCTGCCGACGCTCGCGACGCGCGCGGAGGCCGTCTACGCGCTCCCGGCGCTCGCCGGCGACTACCGGCGCTTCCTCGCGCGGTTCGCCGGCGTCGCGAAGGCGTTCCGCGAGCGCTCCGGCGCGGATCCGTCCCAGGCGTTCGCGATCCGGACGCTGCTCGTCCACGCCTACCGCCGCGTGCGGCTGCGCGATCCCCAGCTCCCGCGCGAGGTGCTGCCCGCGGATTGGCCCGGCGCCGCCGCGTACACGCTCTGCCGCGACTTCTACCGCGTCGCGCAGCCCCTCGCCGAGGCGCACCTCGCGGCCGCGTTCGAGGCCGAGGGCGAGCGCCTGCCGCCCGCCCGGCCGGACTTCTACCTGCGCTTCGCCGGGACGATCTGACGCGCGGCGTGCAGCGGCTCGTCGTCGTCCTCGTCCCAGTCCTCGCCTTCCCAATCGTCCTCGTCCGGATCGCCGATCGGCGTCTCGTCGTCGTCCTCGTCGTCGCCGGGGCCCGGCGGGTGATGCGCGAGCGCGTCCGGCAGCGCCGCGCGGGCGAGCCACGCGGCGAGGGACGCCGGCACTCGCGCGAGCGGCGAGCAGGCAGGGGTTTCCATCGGAGGCCTCGGATCGGAGTCTTGGGCGACGCCACGTCGCGCGCCCTACGTTAGCGCAGTCGCGGCCGGTCCTCAACGGCCGGGCGCCACGGCCGCCGTGCGGCCCGGTACGATAGGCGCCGCGCCCTACCGAGCGAATCGACCGTGAACGCGCCGAACCCGACCTCCCCCGAGACGCAAGCCGTCCGCCCCGCCGGCCCGATCGCCCGACTGTTCGAGAAAATCGGCGGCACGACGCAGGTGCCGTTCCGCATCGTGTTCGCCGACGGCAGCGAGTTCCGCCAGGGCGCGGCCGACCCCGCGTTCACGCTCGCGTTCCGCTCCCGCGCCGCGCAATGGCGCGTGCTGCGCGACGGCCACATCGGCTTCCTCGAGGGCTACTTCGACGGCGGGATCGACATCGACGGCGACCTCGCGCTCGTGTTCCGCGCCGGCATGGACGCCGGGCTCGACGCGCGGCCGCGCCGTCTCGTGCGGCTGCGCAACCGCTGGCTCGAGCGCAGGGCATCGAACCGCACGATCGCGCAGGCGAAGGCCAACGCCCGCTTCCACTACGGGCTGGGCGAGCCGTTCTACCGGCAGTGGCTCGACCTGCCGTCGATGATGTACACGTGCGCGTACTGGTCCGAGGGCACGAAGACGCTCGAGGAGGCGCAGCGCAACAAGATGGACCACGTGTGCCGCAAGGTGCGGCTCGCCGCCGGCGAGACCTTCGTCGATGTCGGCACCGGCTTCGGCGGCCTCCTGTTCCACGCGTGGGAGCGCTATGGCGCGCTGGGCACCGGCATCAACGCGACGACCGAGCAGGTCGAGGCATTGCGGGCCGAGATCGCGCGCCGGAACCTCGCCGACAAGCTCCGCGTCGTCGAGTGCGACTTCCGCGAGATGCCCGGCCAGTACGACAAGCTGCTGTCGATCGGCACGCTCGAGCACGCCGGCCGCGACCAGCTCCCCGAGGTGATCCGCGCGCACGCGGACGCGCTCAGGCCCGGGGGCCTGGGCGTCATCCACTTCATCGGCCACGTCGGCGTGCGCGACACCGAGTATTTCATCCGCAGGCACGTGTTCCCGGGCGGCTGGATCCCGAGCCTCGCCGAGGCGATCGACCAGATGGAGCGCTGCGGCCTCGAGGTGGTCGACGTCGAGAACCTGCGCCGCCACTACGCGCTCACGCTCGACTGCTGGGCCGAGCGCTTCGAGCGCAACTGGCCGGCGATCCACGCGCTCGACCCGATGCGCTTCGACGAGCGCTTCCGCCGCGTCTGGCGCACCTACCTCTACGCGTGCGCCGAGATGTTCCGCTCGCGCAGCGGCCGCACGCACCTGTTCCAGGTGACGGTCAGCAAGGGCAACCTCGCCGCGAACTACCCGATGAGCCGCGCGTTCCTGTACGCCGGCCGGTCGTGAGCCACGCCGAGAAGACGGCCCGCCTCGCCGCGGCGCTCGCGCAGCGGGAGGCGACCGGCGCGCCGGCCTTCGGTCTCGCGAAGCGGACGTCGAACCTGTTCCGCGACCGCGACGCGAAGCCGCGTCCGCGCGTCGACCTGTCCGGATTCGACGAGGTGATCCGCGTCGACCCCGCCGCCGGCGTCGTCGAGGCCGAAGGCATGACGACGTTCGAGGCGCTCGCCGACGCGACGCTCGCGCAGGGCACGATGCCCGCCGTCGTGCCGCAGCTCAAGTCGATCACGCTGGGCGGCGCAGTGGCGGGCGTCGGCATCGAGGCGACGTCGTTCCGGCAGGGCCTCGTGCACGACGCGGTCGTCGCGATCGAGGTGCTGACCGGCGAGGGAACGATCGTCCGCTGCGCGCCGGACAACGAGCACGCCGACCTCTTCCGCGGCTTCGCGAACTCGTACGGCACGCTGGGCTACGCCCTCTCGGTCACGGCCCGCACGCTGCCGGTGCGCCGCTACGTCGAGGCGACGCGGGTCCGCCACACCGACGCGGCGCGCGCGTTCGAGGACCTCGCCGCGCGCTGCGAGGATCCGACCGTCGATTTCCTGGACGGCGTCGTGTTCGCGCCCGGCGAGATCGTGATCAACGAAGGGCGCTTCGTCGACGCGGCCCCGTGGACCTCCGACTACACGTACGAGCGCATCTACTACCGGTCGATCCGCGAGCGCGACCGCGACTACCTGACGGCGCGCGACTGGCTGTGGCGCTGGGACACCGACTGGTTCTGGTGCTCGAAGAACGTCGGCGCACAGTGGCCGCCGCTGCGGCGGCTGCTCGGGCGCGGGCGCCTCAACTCGATCACCTACCAGAAGATCATGCGCTGGAACAGTCGCACCGGGCTCACCCGTGCGCTCGCCCGCTTGAGGGGCTGGTGCGTCGAGTCGGTGATCCAGGATGTCGACGTCCCGATCGCGCACGCGGCCGCGTTCCTCGATTTCCTGCGTCGCGAGGTGGGCATCCTGCCGATCTGGCTCTGCCCGGTCCGCGCGCCGCGCGAGGCCCCGCGCGCCACGCTCTACCCGCTCGAACCGGGAGCGATCTACGTGAACTTCGGCTTCTGGGACGTCGTCGAGAGCCGCGAGGCGCGGGCGCCGGGGCAGGTCAACCGCGCGATCGAGCGCGAGGTGGCGCGCTTGGGCGGGCTCAAGTCGCTCTATTCGGACTCGTACTACCCGGAGGACGAGTTCTGGCGCATCTTCGATCGCGGCGCGTACCTCACGCTCAAGCAGCGGTACGATCCGGAGAACCGCCTCCCGGGCCTCTACGACAAGTGCGTGCGGCGCCGCGCGCGCGCTGCCTGAGCCCGAATCGCGATGCCTTCGACGCCCGCCCGGCCCCGCCGCTTCCACGCGCCCGCGTCATGATCGCCGCATCGGTCCCGTCGCGCGAAGTCGCGATCCCGGTCGGGCGCGTCACGCTGCCCGGCACGCTTGCCTCGCCGGCGTCGCCGCGCGGGATCGTGCTGTTCGCGCACGGCAGCGGCAGCTCGCGCTCGAGCCCGCGCAACCGCTTCGTCGCCGACGTGCTGGTCGCCGCCGGCCTCGCGACGCTGCTGTTCGACCTGCTGACGCCCGCCGAGGACCGGACCTACGCGAACCGCTTCGACATCGCGCTCCTCACGACGCGCCTCGTCGGCGCGACGGCGTGGCTCGCGACCGAACCGACGCTCGCGACGTTGCCGGTGGGCTGCTTCGGCGCGAGCACCGGCGCCGCCGCGGCGCTCGACGCCGCGGCGGCCGCGGGGACACGCGTGCGTGCCGTCGTCTCGCGCGGCGGGCGGCCCGATCTCGCGCGCGCGCTCGCGCGCGTGAGCGCGCCGACGCTGCTGCTGGTCGGCGGCGAGGACACCGAGGTGATCGAGCTCAACCGCGAGGCGAAGGCGCGGATGCGCTGCCTCTGCGAGATCGCGATCGTGCCCGGGGCCACGCACCTCTTCGAGGAACCGGGGACGCTCGAGGCGGTCGCGGTGGCGGCGCGCGACTGGTTCCTTCGGCACCTGTAGGTCGGGAGAGCCGCCGCTACGACGGCGCCGCGTCCGGCTTCGCGCCCGCCTCGCGCAGCAGTGCGACGACCTCGTCGTCGCCGACCTGCCGGAAGTCTTCGTAGAACTGGCCGACCGCGCGGAAGTCGAACGGCACGTCGAGGCACACGACCTCGTCCGCATGCGGTTTCACGAGCTCGAGCGCCTCGTACGAGGCGACCGGCACCGCGCAGAGGAGCCGCGCGGGGTGGCGCGCGCGCAGCGCATGCAGCGCAGCCATCATCGTCGCGCCGGTCGCGAGGCCGTCGTCGACAACGATCACGACGCGTCCGGCCGGATCGATCGGCGGCCGGATCGGCGTGTACTGCTCGCGGCGCCGGCGCATCGTCTCGCGCTCCGCGGCGATCGCGCGGTCGAGGTAGTCGCGCGTCGCGCCGACGCGGGCCGCGTCGTCGGAGACGTAGCTCCAGCCGCTCTCGTCGACGGCGCCGATCGCGAACTCGGGAAATCCGGGGGCCGGGATCTTGCGCGTGAGCACGACGTCGAGGTCGCCGCCGAGCGCGTCGGCGACGACCTTGCCCATCGGCACCGCCCCGCGCGGGATCGCGCAGACGAGCGGCCGGCGGCCGCGCCACGCCGCGAGCTTCCCGGCGAGCCGCCGGCCGGCGTCGAGCCGGTCGCGGAAGACCATCGGTCGGCCCGCGCTCCCCCGAAGCGCCGCGTCAGGCCGGCGGAATCCGCAGGTTCTGCCCCGGATAGATCTTGTCCGGGTGCGTGAGCATCGGCTTGTTGGCCTCGAAGATCTTCATGTACCTGTTCGGGTCGCCGTAGAACTGCTTGCTGATCTTCGAGAGGTTGTCGCCCGACTTGACCGTGTAGTACTGCGCCTCGGGCTCGCTCCGGTCGACGCTCATCATGTCCTTCACCGCCGACACGCCCGCGACGTTGCCCGCGCACAGCACGATCTTCTCCCGCGTCGCCTGGTCCGGCGCGACGCCGTAGACGGCGACCGACGACGACGCGCCGTCGAACGTCACCGTGAGGCCGGTCGCGGACAGGTTCTGAGCCTTGATGTACGCCACGATCGCGTCGCCCGCCGCGTCGTTCGCGGCCTTGGCCTTCGCTGCGCTCGCCGGGTCGGCCTTCGCCTCCGCCATGGCGGCCTGCGCGCTGCCGCGGCCGAAGAGCTTCTCACCCGCATCCTTCACGAAATCGATCAGGCCCATGCTTCGTCTCCTCGACATGTTGCAGCGCCGCCAACGACGCCGATGCCCGCAGATTACACCTGCGCCGCCGGTCCGCGCTGCGGCGCGCCTTGACACGCCGCAACAGGATGCGAATTATCCGCGTTTCCGGTCCGACTTCCCGACCGCGCCCGTCCCCCATGCTCGCCGCTTCCGCCGCGCCGGCCTCGTCCCCGGCGCCCTACCTGCACGTGGACGGCGTCTGCGTCTCGTACGGCGCGACGCGCGTGCTCGACCACGTGTCGCTGACCGTCGCCCGCGGCGAGCTGGTCGCGCTGCTCGGGAGCTCCGGCTGCGGCAAGACGACGCTCCTGCGCTCGATCGCCGGGTTCGTGATGCCCGCGTCGGGGCGCATCGTCGTCGACGGGCGCGACATCGGGCGGCTGCCGCCCGAGGCGCGCGGCACCGCGATGATGTTCCAGTCCTACGCGCTGTGGCCGCACATGAACGTCGCCGCCAACATCGGCTACGGGCTCCGGATGCGCGGCCGCCCGCGCGACGAGATCGGCAAGCGCGTCGGCGAGATGCTGAAGCTCCTGCAGCTCGAAGGCTACGGGGAGCGCGCGATCGGCGCGCTGTCGGGCGGCCAGAAGCAGCGCGTCGCGCTCGGTCGCGCGCTCGCGGTCGATCCGACGGTGCTGCTGCTCGACGAGCCGATGTCCAATCTCGACTATCGGGTGCGCCTCGAGCTCCGCCACGAGCTCCGCGCGTTGCAGCGGCGCGTCGGCATCACGGCGATCTACGTGACGCACGACCGCGAGGAAGCGCTGACGCTCGCCGACCGCATCGCGGTCATCGACGCCGGCCGCATCGCGCAGCTCGGCACGCCCGACGAGGTGTTCCACCGGCCCGTGAGCCCGTTCGTCGCCGGCTTCATGGGCGCCGACAACGCGATCGACGTCGTGCGCTCGGGCGACGCGTGGGCGTGGCCCGCGGCGGCGGGACGGGAAGGCGCCCGTGCCCGCGCGCACTTCCGCGCCGACCGCGCGCGGCTCGCGCCGCCGGGCGCCGACGCGCCCCGGGCGACCCTCGCGATCGACGGCGAGGTGACGCAGCGCGTCTACCTCGGCACGCAGTACCGCTACCGCATCCGCGCCGGCGCCGAGGACTTCTGGGTCGAGGACGAGGAGCGACGCGAGGAAGGCGCGCCGGTCCGCGTGCTCGTCCCGCCCGAAGCGCTGCTCGTGTTCCCGGCCGCGGCCTGACGCTCGCGCGGCCGGCCGCGTCGTACGTTCAACTCCAAGGAGGCAGTCATGCGCATCACCCGAACCACCCTCTGCGCCGCGCTCGTCGCGATCGGCGGCGCGTTCGGCTTCGCCGCCCCGGCGGCCGCGCAGACGACGCTCAACGTCGTCACGGCCGGCGACCAGAACATGGTCGACTACGTGAACAACTTCCTCGGCCCGAAGTTCGAGGCGCAGAACCCCGGCGTCAAGGTGCGCGCGGTCGGCACCGGCCCGGGCGACGCCGGCTCGCAGAAGATCTACGAGAAGCTCTCCGCGCAGCAGAAGGCCGGCTCCGCGTCCTGGGACACCGACGTCGCGGTCGTCCACCAGCGCGGCGCGGCCACGATGGTGAAGGAGAACCTGCTCGCGCCCTACCGGAACGACGTCGCCGCCGGCAAGCTCGTGTCGCGCGACAGCGCGAAGAACGCGCTCGGCCAGAACGTCGACGGCTACGTGATCCCGATGTTCCACAGCCAGATCGCGTTCGCCTACAACCCGGACGTGGTCAAGCAGCCGCCGAAGAGCTACGCCGAGCTCGCCGAGTGGGTGAAGAAGAACCCGAAGCAGTTCGGCTACAACGGCGTCAAGGGCGGCATGTCCGGCGTCGGCTTCGTGATGGGCTGGGTCGCCGCGAACAGCGGCATGGCCGAGCAGCTCGAGAAGGGGCCGTACGACCCGTCGAAGAAGGCGGTCATCGACAAGTCCCTCGCGAGCCTCAGGGACTTCAACCAGTACGTCGTGCTGACCCCGGGCAACGCCGGCACGCTCGACATGCTGAACCGCGGCGAGATCGCGATGGGGCCGGTCTGGGTCGACATGTTCTACACCTGGGTCGCCGACGGCAAGATGCCGCCCAACGTCAAGCTCGAGCTGCCGCGCCCGGGGCTGCCCGGCCAGCCGATGTACTACGTCGTGCCGGCGAAGGCCGCGAACGCCGCGCTCGCGCGCAAGTTCGTCGACTTCGCGGCGAGCCCCGAGATCCAGGCCGAGGGCATCGTCAAGCAGTTCAACTGGTATCCCGGCATCGATGCGCAGTACGTGAGGCCGAAGATGGACGAGAAGAGCTGGAACAAGCTCTTCGTCGACATCCCGCCCGACACGCTGGCGAGTTACGGACGGCCGTTCCCGCTGTCCGAGTACTTCACCGACATCCTCGAGGGGTACGAGCGGGTCGTGATGAAGTAGCCGTGCGAGTCACCCGGCGAGAGCCCCCGCTCGCGCCTCCGCGAGCGGGGATCGACGGCAAGACGAGTCACGGCAGCGGCCGACACTCGACATCACGGCCCTGCGCGGCGTCGCGCGGGGGCCGCGCGCGGAGACGCGCCCACGCATGGGGCCGCACGTGAACGAGCGCAGCTGGGCCGGCCTCGCGCTCGCGGCGCCGGCGCTCGCCATCGTCGCGGTCTTCTTCATCGGGCCGCTCGGGATGTCCGCCGTCCTCGCCTTCCGCGGCAAGGACGGCGGCTTCACCGCCGAGCACTTCGCCAAGGCGTTCGAGCTCTACTCGACCGACCTCCTGTTCTCCGCGGCGATCGTCGTCGTCTCGACGATCGGCATCGGGGCGGTCGCGATCGCGATCGCCG
>WBZU01000549.1_pt1 | contig 31177 bp, 27 predicted proteins | sample 5204311 | NCBI WGS metagenome assembly WBZU01 (sample SAMN12344359, study PRJNA552823) | activated sludge metagenome | biome: Activated sludge suspended growth; feature: Nitrification reactor; material: Wastewater; isolation source: activated sludge from nitrification reactor of wastewater...
AAGTGAAGGTCAAGATCGGCGACAAGATTTCGGAAGGCAGCGTGGTCGTCGTGCTGGAAGCAGCCGCCCAGCCGGTCGCCGCAGCCGCGGCTAAGCCTGCCGCCGTGGCGGCAGCCTCAGTGGTCTCGGCAGCGGCGCCGCCCGCGGCACCCCCCGCGGCGGCTCCGGCCGCCCCCATGGCCCCGCCCGTGGCCGCTTCGAACGAGGTCTGCGAGCTGCGCCCCACCGAAGCCGAACCGACCACCGCGCCGCCCGCCATCAGCATGCCGACGCCGGCGGAAATGCTGGCGGCCGAAGGCGGCCTCAAGGCGCATGCCAGCCCCTCGGTGCGCGCCTTCGCCCGCACGCTGGGCGTCGATGTGGCCAAAGTGCCCGGCACCGGACCCAAGGGCCGCATCACCCAGGCCGACGTGCAGAACTACGTAAAGGGCATCGTTGCCGGCGCGGCCGCCGCAGGTGGCGTGTCGCCACGGCTGACTTTGGGTCATGCTCAGTCGGGTGGCTTGGACCTGCTGCCCTGGCCGCAGGTGGACTTCGCCAAGTTCGGCCCGATCGAAGTCAAGCCGCTGTCGCGCATCAAGAAGATCTCCGGCCCCAACCTCGCCCGCAACTGGGTGATGATCCCGGCCGTCACCTATCACGAAGACGCCGACATCACCGATCTCGAAGCGCTGCGCGTGCGGCTCAACAAGGAAAATGAAAAGTCGGGCATCAAGCTCACCATGCTCGCCTTCATCATCAAGGCCGTGGTCGCGGCGCTGAAGAAATATCCCGACCTCAACAGTTCGCTCGATGGAGAGAACCAAGTCTTCAAGAACTACTGGCACATCGGCTTCGCCGCCGATACGCCGAACGGCCTGATGGTGCCGGTGCTGAAGAACGCCGACCAGAAGGGCATCATCGAGATTGCCCAGGAAACGTCCGAACTCGCCAGGAAAGCGCGCGAAAGCAAACTCGGCCCGGCCGACATGCAGGGCGCGACGTTCACGATCTCTTCGGTGGGCGGCATCGGCGGCACGTCGTTCTCGCCCATCGTCAATGCGCCCGAAGTGGCGATCCTCGGCGTATCGAAGTCGAGCATGAAGCCGGTGTGGGATGGCAAGCAGTTCGTACCGCGCCTGACCGTGCCGCTGTCGCTTTCCGCCGACCACCGCGTCATCGACGGCGCGCTGGCGACGCGCTTCAACGCCACTCTGGCGCAACTGCTTGGCGATTTCCGGAGGGTAAGCCTATGAGCTCCATCGAAGTCAAGGTACCCGACATCGGCGATTTCAAGGACGTGCCGGTCATCGAGATCCACATCAAGCCGGGCGATGCGGTGGAGGCCGAAGCGTCGCTGGTGACGCTCGAATCCGACAAGGCGACCATGGACGTGCCGAGTTCCGCCGCCGGCGTGGTCAAGGAAGTGAAGGTCAAGATCGGCGACAAGATTTCGGAAGGCAGCGTGGTCGTCGTGCTGGAAGCAGCCGCCCAGCCGGTCGCCGCAGCCGCGGCTAAGCCTGCCGCCGTGGCGGCGGCCCCAGTGGTCTCGGCAGCGGCGCCGCCCGCGGCCACCACCGTCGCCGATATGGAATGCGAAATGCTGGTGCTCGGCGCCGGCCCCGGCGGCTACTCCGCCGCCTTTCGCGCCGCCGACCTCGGCATGAAGGTGACGCTGGTCGAACGCTACGCCACGCTGGGCGGCGTTTGTCTCAATGTCGGCTGCATTCCCTCGAAGGCGCTGCTGCACGTCGCGGCGATCATGGACGAAGCGGCGCACGCCGACGAGCTCGGCATCAGCTTCGCCGCGCCCAAGGTGGATATCGCCAAGCTGCGCGCGCACAAGGCCAAGGTGGTCGGCAAGCTCACCACGGGCCTGGCCGGCATGGCCAAGGGCCGCAAGGTCGACACCGTGCGCGGCTACGGCCGCTTCCTCGACGCCCACCATCTCGAAGTCGAGGAAACCGCCGGCGACGCGCAGGAGAAAACCGGCGCAAGGAAAGTCATCAAATTTGCCCAGTGCATCATCGCCGCCGGCTCAGCCGCCGTGCATCTGCCGATTTTGGAAACTGAGCTGCCGAAGGACGAGCGGATCGTCGACTCGACCGGCGCGCTGGAGTTGCGCCAGATTCCGCAACGCATGCTGGTGATCGGCGGCGGCATCATCGGCCTGGAAATGGCCACGGTCTATGCCACGCTCGGCGCAAAAGTCGACGTGGTCGAAATGCTCGACGGCCTGATGCAGGGCCCCGACCGCGACCTCGTCAAGGTGTGGGAAAAGCGGAATGTCGGCCGCTTCGAGAAGGTGATGCTCAGGACGAAGACCGCCAGCGCCGAGGCGAAGCAGGACGGCATCTGGGTCAGGTTCGAGGGAGAGAATGCGCCCGCGGAACCGCAGCGCTACGATCTGGTGCTGCAATCGGCCGGCCGCAGCCCCAACGGCCTGAAGATCGGCGCCGACCGCGCCGGCGTGGCGGTGACCGAGCGCGGTTTCATCCCGGTCGATGCGCAGATGCGCACCAACGTGCCGCACATCTTCGCGATTGGCGACATCGTCGGCCAGCCCATGCTGGCGCACAAGGCGGTGCATGAGGCGCACGTCGCGGCCGAGGCCGCCGCCGGGCAGAAGTCGTATTTCGACGCCACGGTCATCCCCGGCGTCGCCTACACGCACCCGGAAATCGCCTGGGTCGGCCTGGGCGAAGACGAAGCGAAGAAGGCCGGACGCAAGATCGAAGTCGCCAGGTTCCCCTGGGCCGCTTCGGGTCGCGCCATCGCCAACGGCGCGGACTACGGGGTGACCAAACTGATCTTCGATGAGGCAACCCATCGCGTCGTCGGCGGCGGCATCGTCGGACCGAGCGCCGGAGACCTGATCGGCGAAATTGCCCTGGCCATCGAGATGGGCGCGGATGCCGTGGATATCGGCAAAACCATCCACCCGCACCCGACCCTGGGTGAAACCGTCGGTCTCGCCGCCGAGGTGGCGCACGGCAGTTGCACCGATCTGCCGGCGCCGCGCAGGAAGTAATCCGCCGGCGTCGCTACTGCCCGTGATAGGCGACGACCCGCTCGACCTCGTTTTTCGAGCCGAGGATAACCGGCACGCGCTGGTGCAGTGAAGTCGGCCCGATATCGAGAATCCGCTGCCGGCCCGTGCTGGCGACCCCCCCGGCCTGCTCGACGATCATCGCCATCGGATTGGCTTCGTACATCAGGCGCAGCTTGCCGCCCTTGTCCTGCATCTTGCCGTCCAGCGGGTACAGGAAGATGCCGCCACGCGTGAGAATGCGAAAGACGTCGGCAACCATCGACGCGACCCAGCGCATGTTGAAGTCCTTGCCGCGCGGGCCTTGCTGGCCCGCCAGCAGTTCGTCGATGTAGCGCTTGACCGGGGCCTCCCAGAAGCGCGCGTTGGACATGTTGATGGCGAACTCCTTGGTGTCCTCGGGAATGCGGATGTTCTCCTGCGTCAGCACGAAATGGCCGAACTCGCGATCCAGCGTGAAGCAGTGCACCCCGTCGCCCAGAGTCAGCACCAGCAGCGTGGTCGGGCCATACACCGCGAACCCGGCGCAAACCTGCTGCGTGCCCGGCTGGAGAAAGGCCTTGTCGTCGACGGCCGGCACGCCCTCCGGGCAGCGCAAGACGGAGAAAATGGTGCCGACGGAAATATTGACGTCGATGTTCGACGAGCCGTCCAGAGGATCGAACACCAGGAGATACTCGCCCTTGGGATAGCGGTGAGGAATCAGGTGAGGATCTTCCATTTCCTCGGAGGCCATGGCGGCCAGATGTCCGCCCCATTCGTTGGCCTCGAGCAGGATCTCGTTGGAAATGACGTCGAGTTTCTTCTGCGCCTCGCCCTGCACGTTGTCGGTACCCGCGCCACCGAGCACCCCGGCAAGACTGCCCTTGCCGATGGCGATCGAAATCGCCTTGCAGGCGCGTGAAACGATTTCGACCAGGAAACGCAGGTCGGCGCAGATGATCTGCTTGTTGCGCTCCTCTTCAATGAGAAAGCGGGAAAGCGTGATGATTGCCATGATTGCCCACCGACGGGAAAAAGAAGGAAATTATAGTCGCCGCGTCCGCCGCCTAGCGACCGAAGCGCTGGTCGCACCAGTCCTCGATGGCGCGGCGCATCGCTTCCGGCTGCTCGGTCGGAATCCAGTGCCGCGCCTCGAGCCGCCGGACCCGGCAATCCGGCAGCGTCGCCAGAAGCCGAGCCGTCACGTCCGGATCGGTGAACGACGTGCCTTGCGACAGCAGCGCCAAAACCGGCGTCCTGATGCTGGCGAAGTCCGGCAAGGGACCGGTGACGGCCAGCAGATCCTGCGCGTAGACGGAGAGGGGCAGTCCGCGCAAGTCTTCGCGGACCGAGGCGTAGCGGGACTCCGGAAATCCGCCGCCAGTGCGCGCCATGGCGGCCCGGGTTTCTCGATCGAGCTGTTCGAGATCGAGTTCGGCAAGGCGCCGTCGATGCAGTCCCAGCGCCGCGATCGCCCTGAGCAGCGGCACGACGGCCCTCATCAGCGGGCGCAGCCGGGCCGCCCGCGCAAGCTGGCCGGCCAATGCCTGCCTGGCCATCGGCTCGATCAGCACGAGTCCCGCCACTTTGGCCGGATGGCGATGGGCGAACCACAGTCCGGTATTGGCGCCCAGGCAATGGCCGACGATGACCGCCCGCGGCACGCCCTCGGCCGCGAGCAGTGCCGCGAGGTCCGCGCACCAGATCTCGTACCCGACCCGGCCGCGATACAAGGAACCGCCGTGCCCGCGCAGATCCAGGCGGAGGATGTCCCAGGATTCGGCGAGCCGCGTCGTCGCCGCGAACGCCGACCAGCGCGTCATGTTGCTGGCCAGGCCATGAATGGCGACCAAGGTGCGGCGGGGAGCGGCGGGCCGCCAAAGCCGGTAGGCGATGGCGACACCATCGCGCGTTATGAATGTCCGTGTCGTGTCCATGGCCGCCTGCCTATATACTCACTGCCCAGTCATTCAACCAGCCCCAGCCCGGGGCCGGACTTTTTTGGAAAAGCAATGGCGATGACACAGGACGAACTCAAGCGGGCGGTCGCCAAAGCGGCCGCGGACCACGTCGCGACGCAGGTGCCGGCCGGGAGCATCATCGGCGTCGGCACCGGTTCGACGGCGAATTTCTTCATCGACGAGCTGGCGAAAATCAAGGAGCGCGTGGCCGCGACCGTCGCCAGTTCGGAAGCGACCCGGAAGCGGCTGGAAGGCCACGGCATCAAGGTGCTCGACCTCAACGAGGTGACCGCCCTGCCGGTCTATGTCGATGGCGCCGACGAGATCACCGCCGGCCTGGCCATGATCAAGGGCGGCGGCGGGGCGCTGACGCGCGAGAAGATCGTCGCCGCGGTGGCCGCGGAGTTCGTCTGCGTTTGCGACCAGAGCAAGCTGGTCGACACGCTCGGCAAGTTTCCGCTGCCGGTGGAAACGATCCCGATGGCGCGCGCCCACGTCGCGCGCGCGCTCGAAAAACTCGGCGGGCAGCCCAAGCTGCGCGAAGGCTTCGTCACCGACAACGGCAACGTCATCCTCGACGTCCATGGGCTGGCCATCGCCGATCCGGCCGGACTGGAGACCGCGATCAACCAGATCGTCGGGGTAGTCACCAATGGCCTGTTCGCCCGCCGTCCCGCCGATCTGCTGTTGCTGGCGACGCCGACGGGCGTCAGGACGCTGAAGGCGTAGTCAGGCTTTCGGCGGCACGTAGCCGGCGATCGTCGCCGCGCCTTCGCCGAAGAAGTGCTTCTCGACCTGTTCGGCCAGGTACTGGCGCGCACGGGCATCCGCCAGGTTCAGGCGGTTCTCGTTGATCAGCATCGTCTGGTAGCGTATCCACTGCTGCCAGGCTTCCTTGGACACGTTCTCGAACAGCCGCTTGCCGAGTTCGCCGGGCATGGGCGGGAAGTCCATGCCTTCCGCCTCGCGGCCGAGCTTGACGCAATTCACCATGCGGGCCATAAACTTGTTCTCCGAAGGTTCAAAGTATTGATTCTAGCGCCTGCCGGCGTGTCGCCGCGGCTGACTTTCAAAGCGCTTTCGTCAGCACTTTGGAGCGCCGTTGCAGGTTGTAGAGGTCGCGCTTCGCCGCCGGCAAGGTATCCACCGTCGTCTCGCCGAAACCGCGCTCGATGAACCAGTGGGCCGTGCGCGTCGTCAGGACGAACAGGCGCTTGATCTTCAAGCGCGCCGCGCGCGCCTCGATATGCTTGCGCAACTGGTCGCCATGGCCGCCGCGACGGTACTCCGGCATCACCGCCAGACAGGCCAGTTCCGCCGATTTCGGCTCGCCCTTGGCGGTTGAAATCGGGTAGAGCGCGGCGCAGCCGACGAGGACGCCGTCGAGATCCAGCACGGAAAAACGGTCGATCTCCATTTCCAGCCGCTCGCGCCCGCGCCTGACCAGCGTGCCGTCGGCCTCCAGCGGCGCGATCAGCGCCAGGATGCCGCCGACGTCCTCGTGCGTCGCCTGGCGCAGGTGGGCCAGCGGCGCGCTGGTCAGCACCGTGCCGATGCCCTCGCGCGTGAAGAACTCCATGAGCATGGCGCCATCGGTCCGATAGTCGAGGAAGTGCACGCGGCCGGCCCCGGCGCGACACGCCCTGACCGCGCCGGGCAGCGCCCGCGCCACGTCGTCCGCCTGCGGCACCTTCTTCGCCAGCAGGCCCTCGGCCTCGTCCGCGGTCAACGCGTCGATCAGGTTCCTCTTGCGATCGACCAGGCCCGGCGACTCGCACAGGTATATCAGCTTGTCCGCTCGCACGGCGGTCGCCACCGCTTCGGCGACCTCTTCCCAGGCCAGGTTGAAGATCTCGCCGGTCGGCGATGCGCCGATGGGCGTGACGAGCACGACGTTCTCCTGCGCCAGGTCCGCCTGGATCTCCTCGGCGACCACCTTGCGCACGGCGCCGGTCCACTGGAAATCGACGCCATCGACCACGCCGACCGGGCGCGCGGTAATGAAGTTGCCGCCCGTAACGCGCAGGAAGCCCCCCGCCAGCGGCGTGTTGGGCAAGCCCTGCGACAGCATGGCCTCGATCTCGATACGCGTCACGCCCATGGCGCGCTTGACGCATTCCAGCGCCTCGCTGTCGGTGACGCGCAGGCCCTTGTGGAAACGCGGCGTCAGCCCGCGCGCGGCCATTTCGGCATCGATCTGCGGCCGCGCGCCGTGCACCAGCACCAGACGAATGCCCATGGCGTCCAGCAGCGCCACGTCATGAATCAACGCCTCCGCCTTGTTCGATCGCAGCACCTCGCCGCCAAAGGCGATGACGAAGGTCTGGCCCCGAAAGGCATGGATGTAGGGCGCGGCTTGGCGTACCCAGGCGACGAGCCGGGTGTCGGTGACGGGCGCGGGTGCGGGTACGGTGATGGCAGCGGTCATGATCGAGATATCTTGGCGTTCCAGAACGCGGCCATCATAGCGTTTTTTCCCCGGCCAGCCTCGATCCGGCCTGGCGACCGGCAGGTCAATAATCGCCCCACAAAGCCATCATCGCCGCCAGCGCCGCCATGCCCGCCGTTTCGGTCCGCAGCACGCGCGGGCCAAGGCGGACCGCCTGGAAGCCCGTCAGCCGGGCCGCGGCCAGTTCGTCCTCCTCGAACCCGCCTTCCGGACCGGCCAGCAAAGTGACCGGTCCCGTCGGCGGCGCCAGGTCCGCGAGGCGCAGTTCCGCCCCGGGCGCCAGCATCAGCCGATGGCCGGACGGTACAGGCGCCTCGGCGAAGTAGTCCATCAGGTCGACCAGCGGCGCGACCTCGGGCACGCGGTTGCGCTGGCATTGTTCGCAGGCGGCCACGGCAACGGCCTGCCAGTGCGCTGCCCGGCGCGCCATGCGCTCGCCCGAGAGACGGATGACGCTGCGCCTGGCGACGACCGGCCGGATGCGCGCCACGCCCAGCTCCGTGGCTTTCTGGACGATCCAGTCCATCTTGTCGGCGGCCGGCAGGCCCTGGACCAGAGTGACCGGGATCGGCGCTTCACGGTCGACCTCGTCGAAGGACTCGAGCACCGCCGCCGTCGTCTTGCCGACGCGATGCAGGCGCGCGCGCCATTCGCCACCCCGCCCATCGAACAGGATCAACGCGTCGCCCTCGCCCATGCGCAACACCTTCGCCACATGGTGCGACGCCTCGGGCGGCAGCTCGAGCGTTGCGCCCGGCGCCAGCGGGAAGGGACAATGGATGCGGGGTATCATGAAACGATTATAGGTTCGGAGCGCGATCATGGTCAGCACGCCCACCCCCGTCTGCGACTTCGGCTGGCAGGCCCTCGACTTCGACCTGCCCGGCGTCGACGGCAAGCGCCACAGCCTGGCCTCGGCGCGCGGCCCCAGGGGCTTGCTGGTGATGTTCATCTGCAACCACTGCCCCTATGTCAAGGCCGTGATTCACCGCATCATCCGCGACACGCGCGAACTCCAGCCCCTGGGCGTCAATGCCATCGCCATCATGAGCAACGACCCGACCGACTATCCCGAGGATGCCTGGCCTCGCATGGCGGAAATCGCCCAGGCGCTGTCGTTCCCGTTTCCGTACGTCCTGGACGAAACCCAGCAAGTCGCCAAGGCCTATGGGGCGGTATGCACCCCGGATTTCTTCGGCTTCGACGCCAGCCTGCGCCTGCAGTACCGCGGCAGGCTGGATGCATCGCGCAAGGAAGCGGCGCCGGACGACGCACGGCGCGAGCTATTCGAAGCCATGACGCAGATCGCGCTGACGGGGCAAGGCCCGCGCGAGCAGATTCCCGGCATCGGCTGCTCGATCAAGTGGAAAAGTGACTGAAACCGCGGATTGACGGCTAAATTAATTCGCTTGATTGCCGTATAAGCTCCAGAGAACCCAATCAGATCGACGCCGTCGCATTTCCGGACGGTCATCGCCCGGCCCCCCGTCCTCGGAGACCGACGCCGCATGAAGCTCACCAAGAAAATCTGGCTGGCGCTCGGCCTGCTGGTGGGCGTGATGCTGACGGTGGATGTCGCCACGACCCGGCACGAACTTACCGAGGCCGCGCGGCTGGAGAGCGAGCACAACGCCCGCGACATCCATGCTTTTGTGATGGCGATGCGTCGCGTTTATCAGGACCAGTTCGTCCGAAGCGGCCTGCCGATCAACGAAACCACCCGAGGACTGCTGCCCGCCCACGCGCTCGCGCAAATCGCGCGCGAGTTTCCCCACTGGAGCGACAGCGGCATCCGCTTCAAGAATGTCTCGGATCGTCCGCGCAACCCGGACAACATGGCGGATCGCTTCGAGATGGACGCGATCGGCTGGTTTCGCGCCAATCCGGCTGCGACGGAACGAATGCGCGACATCATCGAAGACAACGGCATCGCCTTCCTCCATTACACCGCGCCGATCCGCATCGAGGCGCCGTGCCTGAAGTGCCACGGCACGCGCGCCGACGCTCCCCCGGGGATCGCCGAAAAAAACGACGCGGCGTTCGACTACCGGATCGGCGATTTGCGGGGCATCGTCAGCATACGCATTCCGAAGTCCAAGCTCGAGGAGCATGTGAACGCGACCTGGCGCAATCGCCTGATCAAAAGTCTGATCGGCTATGCCGTGCTCTTCCTGGGGCTTGGCCTGTTGCTGCACATATTGATCATCCGGCGGGTGGCAAGGCTGCAATCGAGCGCGGACAAACTGGCCGCGGGCAACTACCAGATACGCGTCGCATCGCCCGGTAACGACGAAATCTGCCAGTTGGCGAATAGCTTCGACCGCATGGCCGAAGCGGTGCAGGCCCGCGACCAGCAATTGGTCCGGCTGTCGCATTACGACCCGCTGACCGGACTGCCCAATCGCATGCTGCTCGAAGACCGCCTGGATCTGGCGCTGGCGCTGTCGCTGCGCCAGGCTACCCACGGCGCGCTGCTGCTGGTCAATGTCGACCGCTTCAAGATGCTCAACGATGCGCGCGGCCATTCGATGGGCGATGCCTTGCTGGTCGCCCTGGGCGGCCGCCTGTTCGGGCTGCTGCGCGATGGCGACACCCTGGCGCGCATGGGCGCCGACGAATTCGCCATCCTGCTGCAGGGTTTGCACAGCCATCGGGAAACGGCTTCCAACGGCGCCCTGGCCGTAGCCCAGAAAGTCCACGCCGACCTGCGCCTGCCCTTCGTGCTTGCCGGAAACGAGGAAATCACCCTGACGGCGAGCATCGGCGTCACGCTCTGCCCCGACGGCGGCAACGATTCGGCGCGCGAAGTGCTGCGCCGGGCCAATACCGCGCTGCATCGCGCCAAGGAAGCCGGCGGACACCAGACGGCCTTCTTCGAAACCGGCATGGGCGAATTCGCCGAGCAGCGCTTCCGCGTCGAGCGGGAGTTGCGCAAGGCCATCGGCGGCGGCGAGTTGCGCCTGTACCTGCAACCCCAGGTGGACGACCGGGGTCGCCGCGTCGGCGCCGAGGCGCTGGTGCGCTGGCAGCACCCGGAACGCGGCCTGCTGCCCCCCAGCGCCTTCATCGGCATCGCCGAGGAATCCAACCTCATCGTCGATCTGGGCGGCTGGGTGCTGGCCGAGGCCTGCCGGCTCATGGCGCAGGAAACGGTGGCCGGCCGGCCACTCCGCTTGTCGGTCAACATCAGTCCCCGGCAGTTCCGCCAGCCGGATTTCGTGTCCTGGGTGAAGGACGTGCTGGCCGCCAGCGGCGCCGATCCCGCGCACCTGACCCTGGAAGTTACGGAAGGCCTGGTCATCAACAATGTCGGCGACGTGGTGGCGAAAATGAGCGAGCTGACCGCGCTCGGCGTTCATTTCTCGATCGACGACTTCGGCACCGGCTACTCGTCGCTGGCCTATCTCAAGCGCCTGCCGATCGACGAACTGAAGATCGACAAGACCTTCATCCAGGATGCCCCCAACGATCCGGGCGACGCCGCCGTGGTCGAGACGATACTTTCGGTGGCGCGCCACATGCATCTAAAGGTGGTGGCGGAAGGCGTCGAGACCGAGGAACAGGCGGCCTACTTGCGCCAGCTGGCCAACATCACCTATCAGGGTTATCTCTTCGGCAAGCCCGATTCGGCGGAAACCTGGCTGAAACGCTGGAACGCGGGACCGAACGCTTAGCCCTGGCGCGGCGTCCGGCCACGGCTGACTTTGGCGGCAGGGCGCCGGGATGGCCCGATACTCGCCGGCACGATCGGCGCCTGCTCGACGATCAGCCGCGGCCCTTCTTCGCGCACGAACGCCAGGAAGGCCGAGGCCATCGGCAGCAGTTGCTTGTCGGCGCGTCTCACCACGTACCACTGCCGCGTCACCGGCGTACCGGCCACGGGCAGGCGCACCAGGCGGCCGGCGGCCAGTTCCAGGCCGATGGTGTGCTCCGAAATGAACGACAAGCCCATGCCTGCCATGACCGCCTGCTTGATGGTTTCGTTGCTGCCCATCTCGGTGGTGTCGGCGAGCGCTACCTGATGCCCGGCGAAGAAGCGTTCCATCGCGCCGCGCGTTCCGGAACCGGGTTCGCGGATCAGGAAAGGCTCGCCGGCCAGATCGGCGGGATCGACGCGCTTGCGCGAAGCCAGCGGATGACCGGGCGCGGCGATGATGACGTGAGGATGATCGGCGAACACCGCGGCCACCGTGGCGAACTCCCTGGGCGGCGCGCCCATGATGGCCAGGTCGACCTGATTGTCGCCGAGCTGGCGCACCAGGGTCTCGCGATTGAAGACGCCGAGCCGAAGCTCCGCCTCGGGATGGGCCGCGCGGAAAGCCACCAGCAGGCGCGGCGCGAAATACTTGGCGGTGGAGACCACGCCCAGAATCAGCCGCCCGCCCTTGGCGCCCCGGATCGCCGCCAGCGCCTCGTCCGCCTCGCGCAGCTGCTGGCCGACGCGCCGGGCATGGCGCAACAGCTCCTCGCCGGCGCCCGTGAGATGGATGCGCTTGCCCATCTGTTCGAACAGCGGCATGCCGACCTGGTCCACCAGCGCCTGGACCTGCATCGACACTGCCGGCTGGGTGAGATGCAACTCCTCGGCAGCACGCGAAAACGACAAGTGGCTGGCGACCGATTCGAAGACCTTGAGCTGGCGCAGGGTGACGTTTTTCATGGCGCGCCATCTTATCATCTCGATAAAAAAACATGACTGGCGCTTATGGGTCCCTGGCGCTAGTCTTGCCGCCATGACGACCCTGCAGGCCCTGATTTTCGACGTCGACGGCACGCTCGCCGAAACCGAGCGCGACGGCCATCGCCCCGCTTTCAATGCCGCGTTCCGCGATGCCGGCCTGCCATGGCGCTGGGACGTCGAGACCTATGGCGAACTGCTCGCCGTCACCGGCGGCAAGGAGCGCTTGCGCTTCTACGCCGAACGCCACGATCTCGACTTCCTCGGGCCACCGAACGCCGACGAACGCATCAAGGTGCTGCATGCCGCCAAAACGCGCCACTATCTGGCGATGCTGGAGGCCGGGCAAATTCCGCTGCGTCCCGGGGTGGCCCGCCTGATCGCCGAGGCGCGCGCGGCCGGCGTGCGGCTGGCCATCGCCACCACGACGACGCCCGACAATGTCACCACGCTGCTGCGTACCGCCCTGGCGCCGGATGCGTCCGCCTGGTTCGAGGCGATCGGCGCCGGCGACATCGTGCCGCACAAGAAGCCGGCGCCGGACATCTACCTTTGGGTGCTCGACCGGCTGGGCCTGCCCGCCGAAGCTTGCCTGGCGATCGAGGATTCCGCCAACGGCCTGAAGTCAGCCATGGCGGCACGCCTGCCGACGGTGGTCACCCGCAGCGTCTATACCGCCGATCACGACTTCACCGGCGCGCAGGCGGTGTTGCCCGACCTCGGACAGGTAGGCTGGTCCGACCTCGTGCTTATACATCAGATCAAAAAATCTTAATGTTATTTATGCCTGGCGCGCACTAGGATGGCACCAGTTCGATTCCGGCCACCATCGGCCACCGACATCACGATAAGGAGCAAACCATGGATCAATCCGCCCGCTACGCCGACCTGAGCCTTCGGGAAGAAGACTTGATCAAGGGCGGCAAGCACATCCTGTGCGCCTACAAGATGAAGCCGAAGGCCGGCACCGGCTATCTGGAAGGCGCGGCGCATTTCGCCGCCGAATCCTCGACCGGCACCAACGTCGAAGTTTCCACCACCGACGAGTTCACCAAGGGCGTCGACGCGCTGGTCTACCACATCGACGAAGCCAACGAGGAAATGCGCATCGCCTACCCGATCGACCTGTTCGACCGCAACATCACCGACGGCCGCATGATGATGGTCTCGTTCCTGACCCTGACCATCGGCAACAACCAGGGCATGGGCGACATCGAGTACGCCAAGATGGTCGACTTCTACATGCCCCGGCGCGCCATCGAGCTGTTCGACGGCCCGGCCAAGGACATCTCCGACCTCTGGCGCGTGCTCGGCCGCCCGATCCGCGATGGCGGCTACATCGCCGGCACCATCATCAAGCCCAAGCTCGGCCTGCGTCCCGAGCCCTTCGCCCTGGCCGCCTACCAGTTCTGGCTGGGCGGCGATTTCATCAAGAACGACGAGCCCCAGGGCAACCAGGTGTTCTCGCCGATGAAGAAGACGATTCCGCTGGTCTATGACGCCATGAAGCGCGCCATGGACGAAACCGGCGAGGCCAAGATTTTCTCCGCCAACATCACCGCTGACGACCACAGCGAGATGATCGCCCGCGGCGAGTTCATCCTTTCCGCCTTCGGTCCCGACGCCGACAAGGTGGCCTTCCTGGTCGACGGCTACGTCGGCGGCCCCGGCATGGTCACCACTGCCCGTCGCTGGTTCCCGAACCAGTACCTGCACTACCACCGCGCCGGCCACGGCGCCGTCACCTCGCCCAGCTCGAAGCGCGGCTACACCGCCTACGTGCTGGCCAAGATGTCGCGCCTGCAAGGGGCGTCGGGCATCCACGTCGGCACCATGGGCTACGGCAAGATGGAAGGCGACAAGGACGACCGCGCCATCGCCTACATCATCGAGCGCGACAGCTATACCGGCCCGGTCTATCACCAGGAGTGGTACGGCATGAAGCCGACCACGCCGATCATCTCCGGCGGCATGAACGCGCTGCGCCTGCCCGGCTTTTTCGAGAACCTCGGTCACGGCAACGTCATCAACACCGCCGGCGGCGGTTCCTACGGCCACATCGACAGTCCGGCGGCCGGCGCCAAGTCGCTGCGCCAGGCCTATGAATGCTGGAAAGCCGGCGCCGATCCGATCCAGTGGGCCAAGGAGCACCGGGAGTTCGCGCGCGCCTTCGAGTCCTTCCCGAAGGACGCCGACAAGCTGTATCCAGGTTGGCGGGATCGCATCGGCAGCCACAAGTAGCCGCCGACATGACCGACTACCTGATTCGGCGCGAGCCTTTCTACCAGCCCTGGGGCAACGAAGTCGGCCTCTACGAGGCCGCCTACGCGGCGCGCCTGCCGGTGATGATCAAGGGCCCGACCGGCTGCGGCAAGTCGCGCTTCGTCGAGCACATGGCCTGGAAGCTGGGCAAGCCGCTGATCACCGTCGCCTGCAACGAAGACATGACGGCCAGCGACCTGGTGGGCCGGTATCTCCTCGACGCCGATGGCACGCGCTGGCTCGACGGACCGCTGACCATGGCGGCGCGCATCGGCGCGATCTGCTATCTCGACGAGATCGTCGAAGCGCGCCAGGACACCACGGTCGTCATCCACCCGCTCACCGACCATCGCCGCACGCTGCCGCTCGACAAGAAAGGCGAGCTGATCGAGGCGCATCCCGACTTCCAGCTGGTCATTTCCTACAACCCCGGCTACCAGTCGCTGGTCAAGGACCTCAAGCAGTCCACCAAGCAGCGCTTCACGGCATTCGATTTCGATTACCCCGAAGCCACGCTGGAAGCCGGCATCGTCGCGACGGAAAGCGGGCTCGACCGCGATCAGGCGGCCCGGCTGGTCAAGATCGCCCATACGGCGCGCCACCTGAAGGGCCACGGCCTGGACGAAGGCATTTCAACGCGCCTGCTCGTCTATGCGGCCACGCTGATCCAGCGCGGCGTAACGCCGGTCGATGCCTGCCGCATGGCGCTGGTGCGGCCGATCACCGACGACGCCGACATTCGCACCACGCTGTACCACGCCATCGACGCCGTCTTCGCCTGAAAGTCAGCCGTGGTGACACGCCACCCGGAATCCCCAAGGACGCGTCGCGAGCGGGCGGAGCGCGAGGCGCACGGCGCGCAGCGACGAGACAGTACAAACAAGTACGGCGAGGAAGCGAGCACCGGGCAACGACGCGATACGCCCGCGCAGCAGCGTGATTGGGGATTCCGGTAATGCATCCGCAGGTACAGACTTACTGGTACGAACTCGAGTGCGGCTTCAAGCCGGTCGCCGAGGTATTCGAGGAATGCGTCTTCGAGGCGCTCGCGACCTTTTCGCGCGCGCAGATGAAAGCTTACCTCGACGCCGCGCGCGCACTGGGCAAACTCGGCCGCGGCCCCGAGCCGATGCTGGCCTTCCTCGAAGGCTGGCCCCGGGTCGCCGCCGCCGTCAAGGAAGACGCTTTGCCGGCCGTCATGGCGTTTGTGCGGGCCATGCAGAAATCGCCCAACGGCCCCGCCATCGCGCCCTTCCTGCAAACCTTGCCCGCCGTCGCCCGGCGCCAGCCCTCGCTGGCCCAGTTGCAGGGCTACATCGACATCGCCCGCGACCTGATGGCGCGCACGACAGGCTCGATCCACGGTTTCCAGCAGACCCTCCCCAGCCCCGGCCTGCCCGAGCTGTTCGCCCAGGCGCCGCACCTGCTGGATCTGCTTTCGCTGCGGGGACTGGGCAACTGGGTCGATTACGGCATCCGCAACCACGGCGATCATCCCGAACGCCAGGCCGAATATTTCCGGCTCGTCTCGCCCGACAGTCGCGCCGTCATGCAGCGCGAGCGGCGCGGCACGCTGTTCCACGATGTCGAGCGTCAACTCGACCTGTACTTGCGGGCGCTGTGGAACGACCCCGAGACGCTGGTGCCCTACGCCACGGCATTCGACGAATTGCGCCAGCCCGTTCCCTATTTCGACAAGCTGGGCATGCGCGTGCCGGACGTGTTCGATGACGCGACCGGTCCGGGTGGCCGCGTGTCCGGCATCGACCGCTACCGCGCGGTGCTGGCCCACATGGTCGGCCACCGCCGCTGGAGCGCGGCGCAGGTCGCCGACAACTGGAGTCCGTTCCAGCGCATGGCCGTCGAATTCTTCGAAGACGCACGCATCGACACGCTGCTGATGCGCGAGTACCCGGGCCTCGGGCGCATCTTCCTCTCCCTGCACCCCAAGCCGGCCGAGGACGCCTGCGATCCCGAAACCACGTCCTGCCTGCGCCACCGGCTCGCCATGCTTTCGCGCGCTTTTCTCGATCCTGGACACGGCTACCGCGATGAAGCGCTCAACGACTTCGTCGCGCGCTTCCACGAGGCGCTCGAGACGGGTCCGTCGAGCACCGCGGCGATGGCCGCATTGGCGCTCGCCTACGTCGCCAGGACGCGGCGTGCTTCCGATCAGTTCGCCCGAATCCACTTCGACGACACGGTGGTCGATTACCGCGACGACAACCGCCAGCTCTGGAAATTCATCGAGGCCGGCGACGAGGAAGAGGCTTTCGACGAACCGCGCCAACTGGATCGTTCCGACCCGCAAGGCCTGCCGCCGCGCCACTATCCGGAATGGGACTACCGCAGCCAGGACTATCGCCCCGACTGGGTCAGCGTGTACGAAGGGCTGCATCCATCCGGCAAGCCCGAGAAAATCGACCAGCTGATGGCCAAGCACGCCGCGCTCGCCCAGCGCCTCAAGCGCCTGCTCGATCTCCTGAAGCCGCAGGACAAGGTGCGCATCCGTTACCAAGAGGAGGGCGCGGAACTGGATCTCGATATCGCCCTGCGCTCCTTGATCGACTTCAAGTGCGGTGCCATGCCCGATCCGCGCATCAACATGAGCCACAGAACATCCGGACGCGACATCGCCGTGCTGCTGTTGCTCGACCTTTCGGCATCCCTGAACGAGAAGCTGCCCTCGAACGGCCAGACCATCCTCGAGCTTTCGCGGGAAGCGGTATCGCTGCTCGCCTGGGCGATCGACCGGGTCGGCGACCCGTTCGCCATCGCCGGTTTCCACTCCGACACGCGCCACCAGGTCCGCTACCAGCACATCAAGGGCTTCTCGGAAAGCTGGGGCGACGACGTCAAGGCGCGCCTCGCGGCCATGGCGGCTGGCTGGTCGACGCGCATGGGGGCGGCCATGCGCCATGCCAGCCACTATCTGGAAGCACAGCGCGCCGACAAGAAACTGATGCTGATCCTCACCGATGGCCGACCCTCGGACGTCGACAGCCCCGACGAACGGCAACTGGTCGAGGATGCGCGCCAAGCGGCGCGCGAACTGGACCAGCGCGGCATCTTTCCCTACTGCATCAGCCTGGACCCATGCGCCGACGACTACGTAGCCGATATTTTCGGCAAGCGCCATGTCGTCATCGATCGTCTCGAGCGCCTGCCAAGCAAGCTGCCCGAGCTGTTCGTCGCCCTGACGCGCTGACTGGCTTCTTCTTATTTCAATGATAAGAAAAAGTGAATAGCGCTTATGGTTCGAGGGGCTTACATTCCACGCGTGAGGTCGCGGTCACCGCGGCCTGCACATCTCCACTCCCTCTGGCATCACTGCCAGATTGGCCCCACCCCCACGACACGCCGGGGGTGGGGATTTTCTTGCCGGAGCGGCCTGGAGAGATGGGCTGATTGATGCACTTGGCAAAGGATATGGCAGGGCGCCGGATCGGCGGCGATGTCGGACGCGATCGGGCGGCTTGCGGCAGGAATCATTTCGATAAAGGGGAAACAACATGTCCATCAAGCATCCGATCATTGCGGTCACGGGCTCTTCGGGCGCCGGCACCACCACGGTCAAGCGCTCCTTCGAGCACATCTTCCGGCGCGAGAAGATCTCGGCGGCGGTCATCGAAGGCGACAGCATGCACCGGTACGATCGCGCCGAGATGAAGCGCGTGATCGCCGAAGCCGAAGCGCGCAGCGATTGCGGCCTGCCGACGCATTTCGGGCCCAGCTGCAACGAGCTGCCCGAACTGGAGAACATCTTCAAGACCTATGCCGAATGCGGCCAGGGCCGGCGCCGCTTCTATCTCCACAACGAAGACGAGGCGACCCCCTACGGCCAGCAGCCGGGCACCTTCACGCCCTGGGAGAATCTGCCTGAACATACCGACCTGCTGTTCTACGAAGGCCTTCACGGCGCCTACGTCGGCGACGACGCCGACGTGGCCCAGCATGTCGACCTGGCGATCGGCGTGGTGCCCGTGGTCAACCTCGAATGGATCCAGAAGATCCATCGCGACACCGCCGGCCGCGGTTACTCCGTCGAAGCCGTGACCCAGACCATCCTGCGCCGCATGCACGATTATGTGCATTACATCTGCCCGCAATTCTCCCGGACGCACATCAATTTCCAGCGGGTGCCGGTGGTCGATACGTCGAACCCCTTCATCGCCCGCGACATTCCCACGCTCGACGAATCCTTCGTCGTCATTCGCTTCCGCGATCCGCACGGCGTCGATTTTCCCTACTTGCTGACCATGATCCAAGACTCGTTCATGTCCCGGCCCAACATCATGGTGGTGCCCGGCGGCAAAATGGAACTGGCCATGCAGCTGGTGCTGACGCCGATCATCCTCGACCTGATGGAGAAGAAGTGGAAACGTAGCTCCAAGTAAGGAAGCTCGCCACGCACCCCGCCCCTCGCCCTTCGGGCCGCAGGGGGCCGAACACCAATACCTGCAACACAACGGGCCGGGTTTCGCCGATAATAAAAGGCTTTCCCGGCCGCAACCGGAGAGTAACCGAGATGTCCACTTTCAGCGATTTCGAGCCACCCGTGTTCAATAACCTGACCAGCGCCATCCGCGCCCTGGCCATGGACGCCGTGCAGAAGGCCAATTCCGGCCACCCGGGCGCGCCCATGGGCATGGCCGAGATTGCCGAAGTGCTGTGGAACCACCACCTGCGCCACAACCCGGCCAACCCCAAGTGGGCCGACCGCGACCGCTTCGTGCTGTCGAACGGCCACGGCTCGATGCTGATTTACGCCCTGCTGCACCTGACCGGCTACGATCTGTCGATCGACGACCTCAAGAATTTCCGACAGTTGCACAGCAAGACGCCGGGGCACCCCGAGTACGGCTACACCCCCGGCGTCGAGACCACCACCGGCCCGCTCGGGCAGGGCATCACCAACGCCGTCGGCATGGCCATGGCGGAAAAGCTGCTCGCCGATCAGTTCAACAAACCCGGTCACGAGATCGTCGATCACCGTACCTGGGTGTTCCTCGGCGACGGCTGCCTGATGGAAGGCATCTCTCACGAGGCCTGCGCGCTGGCCGGCACCTGGGGCCTGGGCAAGCTGACCGCCTTCTGGGACGACAACGGCATTTCCATCGACGGCCATGTCGAGGGCTGGTTCACCGACGACACGCCGAAGCGCTTCGAGGCCTACGGCTGGCATGTGGTGCCCAACGTCAATGGCCACGATCCCGAAGCCCTGCACGCCGCCATCGAAGCCGCCAAGGCCGTCACCGACAAGCCCTCGCTGATCTGCTGCCGGACCGTGATCGGTGCCGGCAGCCCGAACAAGCAAGGCACGCACGACGTGCACGGTGCACCGCTCGGCGACATCGAGATCGCCGCCACCCGCCCGCACATCGGCTGGCATTTCGGCCCCTTCGAAATTCCCCAGGAGATCTACGAAGCCTGGGACGCGAAGAAGAAGGGGGCCGAATGGGAGGCCGAGTGGAACCGCAAGTTCGAGCACTACACCAAGGCGTTTCCTGCGGAGGCGGCCGAATTTAGGCGCCGCATGGCCGGCGATCTGCCGGCGCAGTGGGCCGACTACGCCGCCAAGGCCATCGCCGCAGTCAACGACAAGGCCGAGACTGTCGCGACGCGCAAGGCCTCGCAGATCGCCATCAACGCGCTGGCCCCGGTTCTGCCCGAGTTCGTCGGCGGCTCGGCCGACCTGACCGGCTCCAACCTGACCAACTGGACGGGCTGCAAGCACGTCTCCGGCAAGACGCCTGGCAACTACATCTCCTACGGCGTGCGCGAATTCGGCATGTCGCACATCATGAACGGCATGGCCCTGCATGGGGGCCTGCTGCCCTTCGGCGGCACTTTCCTGATGTTCTCGGAATACGCCCGCAATGCCATCCGCATGTCGGCACTGATGCAGCTGCGCGTCATCTACGTGTTCACGCACGACTCCATCGGTCTTGGCGAGGACGGCCCGACGCATCAGCCGGTCGAGCAGATCGCCACGCTGCGCCTGATCCCCAACATGGACGTCTGGCGTCCCTGCGACACCGTCGAAACGATGGTCGCCTGGACTGCCGCGGTCGAAAAGAGGCACGGCCCGACCGCGCTGGCGCTGTCGCGCCAGAACCTGCCCTTCGTCAAGCGCGATGCCGCGACCATCGACGCGATCAAGAAGGGCGGCTACGTCGTCTCCCCGGCCAAGGGCACGGCGCGCGCCGTGCTGATCGCCACCGGCTCCGAAGTCGAGCTGGCGCTCAAGGCCCAGGAGGCGCTGGCGCAGGAAAACATTCCGGTCACGGTCGTCTCCATGCCCAACACCAACGCCTTCGACCGCCAGGATCAGGCGTGGAAAGACGGCGTGCTGCCCAAGGGTCTGCCCCGAATCGCGATCGAGGCGGGCGTCACCGGCGGCTGGTGGAAATACGTCGGCGGCGAGGGCACGGTCATCGGCCTCGACCGTTTCGGCGAATCGGCGCCCGCCGGCACATTGTTCAAGGAATTCGGCTTCACGGTGGCGAACGTCGTGAAGGCTGTCGAATCATTCGTCTAACCTTTTCCAGGAGATCAAGCACATGGCAATCAAAGTTGGCATCAATGGTTTCGGCCGCATCGGCCGCATGACGTTCCGCGCCATTGCCAGGGACTTTCCCGAGCTCGAAGTCGTCGCCATCAACGACCTGCTGGAGCCCGACTACCTCGCCTATATGCTGAAGTACGACTCCGTGCATGGCCGCTTCAACGGCGACATCAAGGTCGACGGCAGCCACCTCGTCGTCAATGGCAAGAAGATCCGCCTGACGGCCGAGAAGGACCCTGCCAACCTGAAGTGGGGCGAAGTCGGCGTCGACGTGGTCATCGAGTCCACCGGTTTCTTCCTGACCAAGGACACCTGCCAGAAGCACATCGACGCGGGCGCCAAGAAAGTCGTGCAGTCGGCGCCGTCGAAGGACGACACGCCGATGTTCGTCTATGGCGTGAACCACGAGAAGTACGCCGGCGAGAAGATCGTTTCCGCCGCCTCCTGCACCACCAACTGCCTGGCGCCGGTCGCCAAGGTGCTGCACGACAACTGGGGCATCAAGCGCGGCTTGATGACCACCGTGCATGCCGCCACCGCGACCCAGAAGACCGTCGACGGCCCGTCCAACAAGGACTGGCGGGGCGGCCGCGGCATTCTCGAAAACATCATCCCGTCCTCGACCGGCGCCGCCAAGGCCGTCGGCGTGGTCATTCCCGAACTGAACAAGAAGCTGACGGGCATGGCCTTCCGCGTGCCGACTTCCGACGTTTCCGTGGTGGACCTGACCGTCGAGCTGAACAAGGACGCGGATTACAAGGACATTTGCGCGGCGATGAAGGCGGCTTCCGAAGGCGCGCTGAAGGGCGTGCTCGGTTACACCGAGGAGAAGGTGGTCGCCACCGATTTCGTCGGCAACAGCGCCCCCTCGACCTTCGACGCCGAGGCCGGCATCGCGCTCGACAAGACCTTCGTCAAGGTCGTCGCCTGGTACGACAACGAGTACGGCTACACCTGCAACATGCTGCGCTTCGTCAAGCACGTCGCCAAGTAAGCGCCGGCCTTCGAGATTGACCATCCAAGCATTGCGCCGTCGCGAAGGCGCAATGCTTCAGTAGTCGATTTCCCACCTTTCCCCGGAGACAGCCCATGCCGACTCAGTCGTCCAAGTTCATCCGCATGACCGATCTCGACCTCAAGGACAAGCGCGTGTTCATCCGCGCCGATCTCAACGTGCCGGTCAAGGACGGCAAGGTCACGTCGGACGCCCGCATCACCGCCTCGATGCCGACCATCGAGTACTGCCTGAAGGCCGGCGCCAAGGTCATGGTCACTTCCCACCTGGGCCGTCCGACCGAAGGGGAATTCAAGCCCGAGGACTCGCTGCAGCCCGTCGCCGACGTGATGGCGAAGAAGCTGGGCAAGTCGGTGCGCGTAATCCAGAACTGGGTCGATGGCGGCGCGTGGGTCAATGAGATTTCGGCCGGCGAAGTCGTGCTGCTCGAGAATTGCCGCATCAACAAGGGCGAGAAGAAGAACGTCGAGGCAACCGCGAAAAAGTACGCGGCGCTGTGCGACGTTTTCGTCATGGACGCCTTCGGTACCGCGCATCGCGCCGAGGCTTCGACCTACGGCATCGCGCAGTTCGCGCCGATCGCCTGCGCCGGCCTGCTGCTCACCGAGGAACTCGACGCGCTCGACAAGGCGCTGGCCAATCCCGCCCGGCCGATGGTGGCCATCGTCGGCGGCTCCAAGGTTTCCACCAAGCTGACCGTGCTCGAGTCGCTGTCCGAGAAGGTCGACCAACTGGTGGTCGGCGGCGGCATCGCCAACACCTTCCTCGCCGCCATGGGCAAGAACGTCGGCAAGTCGTTGTGCGAGCACGATCTGATCCCGACCGCCAAGGCGCTGATCGAGAAGATGGCCAAGCGCGGCGCCTCGATCCCGATCGCCGTGGACGTCGTTTGCGGCAAGCAGTTCGACGCCGCCGAGCCGGCGGTGCTGAAGCGCGCCGACCAGGTGGCCGACGACGACATGATCTTCGACATCGGCCCGCAGTCGGCACAGGCGCTGGCCGACATCATCGCCCGGGCCGGCACCATCGTCTGGAACGGCCCGGTCGGCGTCTTCGAGTTCGACCAGTTCGGCGAGGGCACTAAAACGGTCGCCATGGCCATCGCCAACGCCAAAGGTTTCTCGCTGGCCGGCGGCGGCGACACCATCGCCGCCATCCAGAAATACGGCATCTACGACAAGATTTCGTACATCTCGACGGCCGGCGGCGCCTTTCTCGAATATCTCGAGGGCAAGGTGCTGCCCGCGGTCGACATTCTGGAAAAGCGCGCCAGGAGTTGACGACGGCCGCTGATCGCCAACACGGTCCCGACGCGCCGGGCCGCCACTCCGCCATGCCACGCACGACCAAGATCGTCGCAACCCTGGGCCCGGCCTCGTCCGATCCGGAAACCCTCGAAAGACTGGTGACCGCTGGCATCGACGTCGTGCGGCTGAATTTCTCTCACGGCTCGCTTGCCGACCATCAGCAGCGAGTCGACGCGTTGCGACAGGCGACGACCGTCCGTCGGCGCACGGTCGGCGTCATGGCCGACTTGCAGGGGCCGAAAATCCGCATCGGCAAGTTCGCCGGCCGCAAGATCCTGCTCAAGACGGGCCAGGACTTTATTCTCGCCGCCGATTGCGATCTCGGTGACTCGAACCACGTCGGCCTCGATTATCCGGAACTGGTGCGCGAAGTCGCCAGCGGCGACGTGCTGCTGCTCGACGACGGCCGCATCGTCATGGACGTCGTCGCCGTCGACGAAGACGAGATCCACTGCCGGGTGCGCCACGGCGGCGAGCTGTCCAACAACAAGGGCATCAACAAGCTGGGCGGCGGCCTCTCGGCGCCGGCGCTGACCGACAAGGACAAGGAGGACATCCGCTCGGCAGCGGCGCTGGCCGTGGACTACGTCGCCGTGTCGTTTCCAAAGTCAGGCGCGGACATGCGCCAAGCCAGGCAGTTGCTCGCCGAAGCCGGCTCCCGCGCCTTGCTGGTCGCCAAGATCGAGCGCGTCGAGGCCATCCAGAACCTTGAGGACATTCTCGACGCCAGCGACGGCGTCATGGTCGCGCGCGGCGACCTGGCCGTGGAAGTCGGCGACGCGGCGGTGCCGGCGCTGCAAAAGCGCATCATCCGCATGGCGCGCGAGTACAACCGTTTCGCCATCACGGCGACCCAGATGATGGAATCGATGATCCATTCGCCGGTGCCGACCCGCGCCGAGGTCTCGGACGTCGCCAACGCCGTGCTGGACGGCACCGATGCCGTCATGTTGTCGGCGGAAACCGCCGCCGGCGATTTTCCGGTACAAACGGTCGAGGCCATGGCACGCATTTGCGTCGAGGCGGAAAAAACCGTCGACGTGTCGCTGGAAAAGCACTTTCTCGACCGGGTGTTCACCCGGATCGACCAGTCGATCGCCATGGCTGCGCTGTTTGCCGCCAACCATCTCAAGGTCAAGGCCATCGCGGCGCTCACCGAGTCCGGCTCGACGGCGCTGTGGATGTCGCGCCTCAACGCCGGCGTGCCGATCTACGCGCTGACCCAGGATACCCATACCCGCTACAAGGTTTGCATCTTCAAAGGTGTGTATCCTGTGCTGATGCCGCAGACGGGCCACGATCGCGACGACCTGCTTCAGGAAGCGGAACGGCAGCTGATCGGCGCCGGCGCGGTCGAACCCGGCGATCTCATCGCGCTCACCATCGGCGAGCCCATCGGCACGCCGGGCGGTACCAACACCTTGAAGATCGTCCGCGTCGGCGACGCGCGGACCGCCGATTAATCAACCCAGGAGACCACCATGTCACTCGTTTCCATGCGTCAACTGCTCGACCATGCCGCCGAACACGGCTACGGACTGCCGGCCTTCAACGTCAATAACCTGGAACAAATGCGCGCCATCATGGAGGCCGCCGACGAGACCGATTCCCCGGTGATCGTCCAGGCCTCCGCCGGCGCGCGCAAGTACGCTGGCGCGCCCTTCCTGCGCCACCTGATCCTCGCGGCGGCGGAAGAGTTTCCGCATATCCCCGTCTGCATGCACCAGGACCACGGCACCAGCCCGGGCGTCTGCCAGCGCTCGATCCAGCTCGGCTTCACCTCGGTGATGATGGACGGCTCGCTGGGCGAGGACGGCAAGACGCCGACCAGCTACGACTACAACGCGGAAGTCACGCGGCGCGTGGTCGACATGTCGCACGCCTGCGGCGTTTCGGTCGAGGGCGAAATCGGCTGCCTCGGTTCGCTGGAAACCGGCAAGGCCGGCGAAGAGGACGGCATCGGCGCCGAGGGCACGCTCGACCACTCGCAGTTGCTGACCGACGTCGAGGAAGCCGCCCGCTTCGTCAAGGACACCAACGTCGATGCGCTGGCCATCGCCATCGGCACCAGCCACGGCGCCTACAAGTTCAGCCGGCCGCCCACCGGCAAGGTGTTGCGCATCGACCGCATCCGCGAAATTCACGAGCGCCTGCCCAACACGCACCTGGTCATGCATGGCTCGTCGTCGGTACCGCAGGAGTGGCTGAAGATCATCAACGAGAACGGCGGCGATCTGGGCGAAACCTACGGCGTGCCGGTCGAGGAGATCGTCGAGGGCATCAGGAACGGCGTGCGCAAGGTCAACATCGATACCGACCTGCGCATGGCCTCGACCGGCGCCATCCGCCAGTTCTTCAACAAGCACCGCAAGGAGTTCGATCCGCGCAAGTACCTGGCCGAGGCCACCAAGGCCATGAAGGGCATCTGCCTCGACCGCTACAAGGCCTTCGGCACCGCCGGCAACGCCTCGAAGATCAAGGTGCTGTCGCTGGAGAAAATGACCAGCCGCTACGCCAAGGGCGAGTTGAACGCGATCGTGAAGTAAGCCGCGATTTGCGGCAGAATGCAGGGGCTGCCGATTTCGGCGGCCCCTTGTTTTTCTCATCATGAACATCCAGTCCCATGCCTTCGATCGCATCCGTCGCTTGCTCAGCGGCGGGCTCGACATCGTCGAATATCTCGGCCTCGTCGTGATCGGCGTCGCCACCACGGTAGCCATGTATCACGAGGTGATGACGATGGTCGCCGCGCAGAAGGTGCAGCTCGCCGACCTGCTGCTGATGTTCCTCTACCTCGAGGTGCTGGCGATGATCGGCCAGTACTTCAAGTCCGGCCAGCTGCCGGTGCGCTTCCCCATGTACATCGCCATGGTCGCGCTGGCCCGCTACCTGATCCTCGACATCAAGGAGATCACCGAGTGGCGCATGCTGGCGGTGGCCGCAGCCATCTTCCTGCTGACGCTCGGCGTGCTGGCGATCCGCTACGGCCACGTCCGCTTCCCCTACCGCGAAGACACCAGCGAAGGCGCGCCCGACAAGGCCTTCGTCCGCGAGTGATCGCGCGCATCATTTTCTGGAGCTCCCATGACGCAACCGCTTTACCAATCCACCATCGAGAGCCTGCCCTTGCTCGGCCGCGGCAAGGTGCGCGACAACTATGCCGTCAATGGCAAGGATGGCGACCAGATGCTGATCGTCACCAGCGACCGCCTGTCGGCCTTCGACGTCATCCTGCCCGACCCGATTCCGGGCAAGGGCGAGGTGCTGACCGCCGTCGCCAACTTCTGGTTCGCCAAGCTCGGCCACATCATTCCCAACCAGCTGACCGGCATCGATCCCGAATCGGTGGTCGCCCCCCAGGAACGCGACCAGGTGCGCGGTCGCGCCATCGTCGTCAAGCGCCTCAAGCCGCTGCCGATCGAGGCCGTGGTGCGCGGTTATCTGATCGGCTCCGGCTGGAAGGACTACCAGGCCACGGGCAAGGTCTGCGGCATTCCGCTGCCGGCCGGCCTGAAGATGGCCCAGCAGTTGCCCGAGCCGCTGTTCACGCCCTCGACCAAGGCCGAACTCGGCGACCATGACGAGAACATCGATTACGCCACCGTCGAGAAGACCATCGGCGCGGACCTGGCCGCCCAGGTGCGCAACGCCGCCATCCGCCTCTACAAGGAGGCCGCCGACTACGCGCGCACGCGCGGCATCATCATCGCCGACACCAAGTTCGAGTTCGGCCTCGATGCCGCCGGCAAGCTGTACCTGATCGACGAAGTGCTGACGCCCGACTCCTCGCGTTTCTGGCCGGCCGACAGCTACAAAGTCGGTGAAAGCCCGGCCAGTTTCGACAAGCAGTTCGTGCGCGACTATCTGGAAACGCTGGACTGGAACAAGCAGGCGCCCGGCCCGAGGCTACCTGCCGATATCCTCGAAAAAACCACCGCCAAGTATCGCGAAGCGCTGCAGCGCCTCACCGGTTGAGCCGTCATGGCCGCCGCGTCGCACGAGGCCACCGGGCCCGCCGTTCGCAGCATCGGCCTGTTGCGGCCGCTGTCCTGGCTGGCCCGCGGCGTCGGCGACCTGTGGCATCACCCCGGCGCCAGCCTGTTCTACGGCTTGTGTACCTTCGTCGCCGGCATGGTCGTGCTGGTGGCCGTGGCACGCCTGCCCTATTTATTCGCAGCCGCCGTCAGCGGGTTCCTGCTGGTGGCGCCGATCGTCGCCACCGGCCTCTACGACCTTTCGCGCCGCCGCGAGCAGGGCGAGCCGCTGCGGCTGGCCGAATCGATGCGCGCCTGGCGGCGCAACCCATCGGGCCTGGTGGGCTTCGGGCTCTTTTCGCTGCTGGCCGGCACCGCATGGCAGGTCGTTTCGGTGGTCATCGTCGCCCTGCTCTACCGCGGCAATGCCGCCGTGCCGGCCGACGTCGCGCTGGAAATCCTGCTCAACCCGCAATACCTGAACCTTTTCCTTCTCTACGTGGGCATTGGCGGACTGTTCGCGGCCATCGTCTTCGCGCTGAGCGTCGTCTCGGTACCCATGCTGCTGGATCGCCAGTGCGACCTGCTCGATGCCATGCAGGCCAGCCTCGCCGCGGTGGCCGCCAACCCGCTGCCGCTCGCATTCTGGGCCGCGCTGCTGATGACGCTGACGCTGCTGGGCTTCGCCTCGGGCCTGCTCGGCTTCATCGTCCTCATGCCCGTGCTGGGGCATGCCAGCTGGCATGCCTACCGCGACCTGATCGAACCCTGAGCGGCCGGGCTTGTTTGACCGCCATTCGCCACTATTTCCATTCCTAGCAAGCAACCCTATATCGCCCCACGTATGAACCCACTGCTCGATTTCTCCGGGCTGCCGCGCTTCGACGCCCTCCAGCCCGGCCATGTCGCCCCCGCCATCCGCGCATTGATCGCCGAGAATCGGGCGCTGCTGGAAAAACTGTCGATCCCCGAAAGTCAGCCGTCGTGGGACGCCTTCATGCAACCGCTGACCGATGCCGGCGAGCGCCTCGGCCGCGCCTGGGGCATCGTCAGCCACATGCACTCGGTCATGGACGTGCCGGAATGGCGCGACGCCTACAACGCCCTGCTGCCCGAGGTGACCGGCTACTACGCCGAGCTGGGTCAGAACGAGGCGATCTACGCCAAGGTCAAGGCGCTGCGCGCCAGCCCCGCATACGCCGCGCTGACGCCGACGCGCCAGCGCATCGTCGACAACGACCTGCGCGACTTCCGCCTTTCCGGCGCCGAGTTGCCGGAAGCGCAAAAGCCGCGCTTCAAGGACATGCAGGAGGAGATGTCGGCCATCGCCGCCAAGTTCGCCGAGAACCTGCTCGACGCCACCAATGCCCACGTCGAGCGCATCGCCGACCAAGCCGAACTGGCGGGCATTCCGGCGGACGTCGAGGCTGCCGCGAGGAAGGGCGAGGCCTGGGAACTGACCCTGCGCGCCCCCTGCTACATCCCGGTCATGCAGTATGCCGAGAACCGCGAACTGCGCGCGCGCCTGTACCGCGCCTACGCCACGCGCGCCTCCGAGTTCGGCAAGCCGGACTGGGACAACGGCCCGCTGATCACGCGCCTGCTGGCCCTGCGCGCCGAGGAAGCGGCCATGCTCGGCTATGCCCATTACGCCGAAGTCTCGCTGGTGCCCAAGATGGCCGAATCGACCGCGCAGGTGGCCGGCTTCCTGCGCGAACTGGCCGCGAAAGCGAAGCCGTTCGCCGAGCGCGACGTCGCCGAACTGCGCGCCTTCGCGCGCGCCGAACTGGGCATGGACAAGCTGGAAAGCTGGGACCTGGCGTGGGCTTCGGAAAAGCTCAAGCAGGCGCGCTATGCGTTCTCGGATGAAGAAGTGAAGCAGTACTTCCCCGAGCACAAGGTGATGGCCGGCCTGTTCAAGGTCATCGAGTCGCTGTTCTCGGTCGGCATCGAGCCCGACCACGCGCCGACCTGGCATCCCGACGTGCGCTTCTACCGCATCGTCACGAAAGTCAGTCGTGGCGGCACGCCGGCCGGAACGCTGGTCGGCCGCTTCTACGTCGATCTCTACGCCCGCGACACCAAGCGCGGCGGCGCCTGGATGGCCGACGCCATCGGCCGTCGGCAAACGACGGACGGCATTCAGACGCCGGTGGCCTACCTGAACTGCAACTTTCCGGCGCCGGTGAACGGCAAGCCGGCGACATTCAGCCACGACGACGTGCTGACGCTGTTCCACGAAACCGGCCACGGCCTGCATCATCTGCTGACCGAGGTCGAGGACCTGCCGGTCTCTGGCATCGACGGCGTCGAGTGGGACGCGGTCGAACTACCCAGCCAGTTCATGGAAAACTTCTGCTGGGAGTGGGACGTGCTGCAAGGCATGACCGCGCACGCCGAGACGGGCGCGCCGCTGCCGCGCGATCTCTATGACAAGATGATCGCCGCCAAGAACTTCCAGAGCGGCATGCAGACGCTGCGGCAGATCGAGTTCGCGCTGTTCGACCTGCTGCTGCACAGCGAATTCGATCCGGCCGGCACGCGTACCGTGCAGGACTTGATCCTGGCCGTGCGCGAGGAAGTGGCGGTGGTTTTTCCGCCCGAGTGGAATCGTTTTCCGCAGAGCTTCGCCCACATCTTCGGCGGCGGCTATGCGGCCGGCTACTACAGCTACAAATGGGCCGAGGTGCTTTCGGCCGACGCCTACGCCGCCTTCGAGGAAGCGAAGCAACAGCGGGGGGCCACCTGCGGCAGCACGCTCGACGCCGAAACCGGCGAACGCTTCTGGCGCGAAATCCTGGCCGTGGGCGGCTCGCGGCCGGCGATGGACTCGTTCAAGGCCTTCCGCGGCCGCGAACCGGAAGTCGACGCATTGTTGCGGCATAATGGCATGATCGATGCCTGACCGACGGAGACCGCCCATGCGAATCCCGCTCGCCGTTTTCCTGCTCGTGGCGGCGTTTGCCGCCCATGCGCAAACGACCTATCGCTGGGTCGACAAGGAAGGCAAGATCCATTACACGGATCGGCCGCCCGCGCCCGGCGAAGCCGCCCAGGTCGAAAAAAAGCGGGCGACCCAGCTCGGCGCCGACCAGACGATGTCCTACACCCTGCGCCAGGCCACGGCGGACTACCCCGTGACGCTCTATACGCAGGCGGATTGCGGCGAGGTGTGCAAGCAGGCGCGCAACCACCTGGCGCGACGCGGCGTGCCGTTCAGCGAGAAGCTCGTGGCGACCGAAGACGACCTCAAGACGCTGCGCGCCCTGGCCGGCGAAGGCGAGCTGATCGTTCCGGTCATACAGGTGGGCAGCAAGTCGGCCAAGGGCTACCTGGCCTCCAGCTGGGACAGCCTGCTCGACGCCGCCGGCTACCCCAAGGCAAACGGCAAGGCCGACGCCAGCCGCTGACTACTCCGCCAACAGCGCCGACAATTCGCGGTCCAGCAACGCGGGATCGCCGGCGTTGAGCGCCACCAATTGGCGCAAGTGGGTGATGCTGTCGACGTCCATGCTCGTGCAGCGCAAGCCGACGCGACGGCCTTCGACATGGGCCACCACGGCATGCATGATGATCACGGCGACGTCCGACAGCTTGAGCTTGATCTGGCAGTTGGCGTCGACCTCGCCATGCCACTGCGGCGGCAGTTTCACCAAGGCACCGTTCAGGGAAATGTCGACGAGTTCGGCCGGCCAAACGCCCGCCGCATCGACCAGTTGAACCGGCGACCGAAACACAGCGCGCCAGAACTGGCGGCGATTCGAACCATTGCTCATGAACACTCCTTCCGGCTCCATGCGCCATCCACGCGATGCGATTATAGAGCGCGGCTCCGATCTCGTCGTCCGCAACACACCGAGCCCACAGGGCCTGGTGCGCGACAGTGCCGGCGTGCTGCCCGTTGCCGAAGATCCTGGTGGCGTCGCCCGTCTCGGTATGTCGCTGTCGAAATC
>WBZU01000577.1_pt1 | contig 31173 bp, 20 predicted proteins | sample 5204311 | NCBI WGS metagenome assembly WBZU01 (sample SAMN12344359, study PRJNA552823) | activated sludge metagenome | biome: Activated sludge suspended growth; feature: Nitrification reactor; material: Wastewater; isolation source: activated sludge from nitrification reactor of wastewater...
GATTGTCGAATGTCGTGGCCATTGCCGCCGGAGATGCGCATTCGATGGTGCTCAAGTCCGACGGCACGGTATGGACGTTCGGTTCTCGTTCCAATGGTCAGCTTTGCGATGGGAAAACCCAGGGCAATTCGTTGACGCCCGTGCAAGCAATGGGGTTGTGAAGCGCGGTTGCCTGCTCCGGCGCTCGTCCCCTCGTCTCCGGAAACCAACGCCTTTTCAACGGGTTACGCAAAAAGTCTCCCCGGCGCGACTTTTCTCTCTCGCTCCCCGCCTGTTTTTCTCTACACTGCGCACCTTTCCAGCTGAGGGTCGCGTCATGAGACGTCATCAGATGCTCATTGGTGGAGCGTGGGTCGACAGTGCGTCGGGGCAAACGCGTGAACTGCGCGATCCGGCCAATGGAGAACTCGTGGCGATTGTCCCGGAGGCCGGACGCGAAGATGCTCGTCGCGCCATCGATGCGGCTCGAGAAGCGTTCGACCGTGGTTCGTGGCGAAAAACCTCGGCCTTTGATCGAGCCAAGCTGCTCTTCAAACTCGGCGAAGCGTTGCATCGGCAGGCGGATGCTCTCGCGCGTCTCGAAGTGCGCAGTTGCGGCAAGCCTCTAGTCGAAGCGCAGTTCGATATCGCCGATGCCGCAAACTGTTTCGAGTTTTACGGCGGTCTCGCCACGAAAATTCATGGCGAAACAATGAATGTTCCGGGCAACAGCATGAGTTACGTCGTGCGCGAACCCATCGGCGTATGCGGACAAATCATTCCTTGGAACTTTCCGCTGCTCATGGCTGCTTGGAAGCTCGCGCCGGCGCTTGCCGCAGGCAATACGTGCGTGCTCAAGCCGTCGGAATTAACGCCGCTCACCGCATTGGAGCTGGGGCGGATGATGTTGGACGTGGGTTTTCCCGCAGGCGTCGTCAATATCATCACCGGGCCCGGTGCCGGAGTGGGCGAAGAATTGGCCGAGAGCCCGCGCGTCGATAAAATTGCATTTACCGGGGGAACGGTGACGGGACGCAAAATCATGCAGGCCGCGGCCGGTAATCTCAAGAAAGTCACCCTCGAACTTGGCGGGAAAAACCCCAATCTGGTTTTTGCGGACGCCGACTTGGAATGTGCGGTGGACGGCGCGCTTTATGGTGCGTTTGTCAATCAGGGAGAAGTGTGTTCGGCCGGTTCTCGCCTGCTCGTGGAACGATCGATTCACGATCGATTCGTCGAAGCGATGCTGGCGAAGGTGCCTCGGATCAAGCTCTCCCACGGCCTCGACGAGGGCTGCAAAATGGGACCGCTCATCTCCGGGCCGCATCGCGACAAGGTGTTGTCGTACATCAACATCGGCATCGAGGAAGGGGCGAGATTGGTTTGCGGGGGCAAACCGCCGGCGGATCCCGCGTTGTCCAAAGGGTTTTTCGTCGAACCCACCATCTTTGTCGACGTGACGCCAAAAATGCGTATTGCGCGGGAAGAAATCTTCGGTCCGGTGCTCTCCGTCATTCCGTTCGATTCGGAAGAGGAAGCGATCGCTATCGCCAATGATTCGGAATACGGCCTCGCTGCGGCCGTTTGGACGAAGAACGTCACCCGTGCGCATCGAGTCGTTCGCGAGCTTCGAGCGGGCGTTACGTGGGTCAATACGTACCACCCAACGTACAATGAAATGCCCTGGGGCGGCTACAAACAAAGCGGCATCGGACGCGAACTTGGGCTTTACGGCATCGAGGGGTATCTCGAAACGAAACAAGTCAACATACATTTGGACGAAGCGCCGATTGGTTGGTACTGAAATGGTTTTTCCAACGACATGTAGGAGGTCTTGAAATCATGCGCATTCAGCTCAAAACGGAATTGCCGGGACCGCGTAGTCGCGAGCTCATGGATCGACGCAAAAACGCCGTGGCTCGAGGGCCTTTTCACGGAACGCCGGTCTTCGTGGAAAAAGCGCATGGCGCGGTCATTGAAGACGTCGACGGCAATCACCTGCTGGATTTTGCCTCCGGTATTGCCGTGACGAACCTGGGGCATTGTCCCGAGGATATCGTCAAGGCATTGCATACGCAGGTCGACAAGTTTCTCCATACCAGTTTCAACGTCGTCCCTTATGCGGGATATGTGGAATTGGCGGAACGCATCAATCGTCTCACGCCGGGAAAGTTTGCGAAAAAGACATTTTTGGCGAACAGCGGCGCCGAAGCGATTGAAAACGCGGTGAAGATCGCTCGCGTGGCGACGGGGCGTCAAGCCGTGGTCGTATTCGAACATGGTTTCCACGGCCGAACCTTCATGGCGATGACGATGACCAGCAAATTGGGTTATCGTCAAGGGTTCGCCCCATTTTGCGGCGAAGTGTACCGAACGCCATTTCCGTACGCGTATCGATGTCCCGAAGCGGATGTTTCGGCTTGGGCCATGCGTCAATTGCGGGATCTCGTTTTGCACCACGTGGGCGCGAAAAACGTCGCGGCGGTCGTCATCGAGCTTGTGCAAGGCGAAGGCGGATTCATCGACGCGCCGCCGGAGTTCGTCACGCAATTGGCCGCGTTTTGCAAGGAACACGGAATCCTGCTCGTTGCCGACGAAATTCAGACGGGTTTCGGGCGTACGGGCAAACTTTTTGTTTCCGAGCATTATGGCGTCGAGCCGGACCTCATGACGCTGGCGAAAGGATTGGGTTCCGGGTTGCCCATTTCGGCCATCGTCGGACGTGCTGAAATAATGGACGCGCCGCTCGAAGGGGCCATTGGCGGCACATTCGGAGGCAATCCCGTGGCCATTGCTGCGGCATTGGCGGTGCTCGATCGATTCGAAGCGGACGGAGGGGCGATATTCGAGCGTATCGCGGCTGTTGGAAAACAGGTTGAAACGCGGCTCGCGTCGTGGAAAGAGCGCTTTGCGGTCGTCGGTGATACGCGTGGTATCGGGCCGATGCGGGCCATCGAGCTCGTGAAGGATCGCCAAACCAAAGAACCCGACAAGACCTCGGCGAATGCATTGGCAAAATACTGTTACGAGCACGGTGTCGTGGTGCTGGGTGCCGGAACGTTTGGCAATGTTTTGCGTTTTGCGATGCCGCTGGTCATCTCGGACGAGGAACTCGACGAGGGCCTTACGGTCATTGAAAATGGCCTCGCTGCAATCGACAAACGAGCCTGAAATCACGCCGTGTCGAATCATCGACATACGAAGCGTGAATGGGGACGAGTGAAGAGAATCGGTGGGTCAGTACAGCCCCGGATTTTGGAGCGTGACGGAATACAATGCGGTTCGGGCCGTGATGTACAGGGTTTTTCGATCCGCACCGCCGAACGCGCAATTCGCCGGCTGCTTCGCCACGGCGATCGTTCCCCATAACTTCCCCAGCGAATCGTAGACTTCGACGCCGACGTTCGTCGAGATGAACAGGTTGCCCTGATCGTCCACCGTCATCCCGTCGGGATTGGGGCTCGTCGTTCCCAATTTGAACATTGCCCCGGCTTTCCCTTCCGCATCCAGCGGATAGGTGCGCAGTTCTCCGGTGGCCGTATCCACGATGTACAGGGTTTTCTGATCCGGCGACAACGCAATGCCATTGGGGCGCTGCATATCGTTGGCGATGAGCTCTAACACGCCCATCGGCGTGATCCGAAAAACCCCCGAATATCCCAGCTCGCTCAGGTTCGGGTCGGCCAAACCATACGGAGGATCGGTGAAGTAGATATTGCCGTCGTTGCGAATGATCAGGTCATTCGGGCTGTTGAGTTTTTTGCCTTGGTAGTTATCGACGACGGTGGTGGCCATACCGTTGGCATCGATCCTCGAAACGCGGCGATTGCTATGTTCGCAGGCGTAAAGCTGGCCGTTTTTATCGAGCGCCAGGCCGTTGGAATTGCCTGATGGGTCGATAAACGTCGTAATGGCTGCCGGGGGTGTGAGTTCGTAGATTCGATTGGCGGGGATATCGCTGAAAAGCAGGGTGCTCTTGGCGGGAATCCATTGTGGTCCTTCGGTAAACATGAAGTTATTGGCGATGGGTTCCACGGCGCCTATCCCGTCCAAGGGATTGGTTTTCACCATCATACCCCCTGCGCCGCCATTTCCACCGGAATTGATCATACCGCCTTCACCGCCGGCGCCGCCATTTCCTCCGCCCGACGATGTCGATGTCGATGTGGAAGATGTGGACGATGACGTCGATGTTGAGGAGGGCGTCGTCGTGCTCGAGTCTTCGCACGCCATCATGAAGTGGCAAGTGGCGAGAAGACCAGCGCAAATAAGATGTGTTCGCATTCGGCGAATGTAGAGGGAAGGGCGGGGGATTGGCAAGTGCGAAATGCGGTCCGGCTGGAGCGCGCACGATTGGTGCGGCCATGGTTCATTCCGAATTGCAATGCTTCGCGTTCGCAAAGGTTGGCATTGTTATGGCCGAAGTTTTTACCATCCCCACTTGACCCCGCGAATTCTTTCGCTATAGCGAAGGTATGACCAAACTCTCATGCTTTTCGACGGCTTTGCCTGTATTCGTATCACTCGCGGCCCTCGTGGGTTGTGGTGGAACCGATCCCGATTTGGGGTCGAAACCACCGCCGCCGGAGGAATTGCTTGCCCCACCGCCGGAAGGGGAAGGGGTTCAATTCAAAATGACGACGGAAGTGGCTGCGGGCACTGAAGTCGAGCATTGCATGTTCGTGCGTGGACCGGCCGATGGAATGTTCATCAATCATGATGAAGTTCGATACTCGCAGGGCAGTCACCATGTGCTCGTGTACGAAACGCAGTATTCCGATATTCCGACGGCGAAGACGGATGGGACGAAAGTCGATACGAGCGGCGTATTCGATTGCAGCGACGGCGCGACGAATGGCTGGGCCGTGACGAAATTGGTGGCCGGTTCGCAGAACGCCAATGGAACGTCGATGTTGAGTTTTCCCCCGGACGTGGCGATGAAAGTGCGCCCCAATGCGGTGCTCTTGATGAACGCGCATTATGTGAATCCGACAAACGCGCCGATGCAGCCGGAGGTTCGGGTCAACGTGTATACCGTTCCCGAAGCGCAAGTGAAGACGGAGGGAGATCTTCTCTTCCTTTACAATCCCTTCATTTACGTGCCGCCCAATGGAACGGGACGGGCTCGAATGCAGTGCAAGGTGCATACGGACATCACGATTCAGAACGTGCAGTCGCACATGCATGCGCGCGGCGTCGGATATGAGGTGCGCGTGGCGGGCGAAGCAGAGCCCTTCTATACGAATACCGCGTGGGAAGGTGTACCGGTGAAAGATTTCGGTGCGGGTTTGCAGGTCAAAGCCGGATCGTTCCTGGATTACCATTGCGATTACAAGAACGCCGGCACCAACGAGGTTTTTCAGGGCCCCCGTTCGACCGACGAAATGTGCATGGTCATCGGCTCGTTTTACCCTGCCAACCCGTGGACGGCCAATTGCCAACGTGAGGCGGACCTGCCGCTTGGTTCAACCGTCACCGGAGCGGACTGGATTGGAAATGGCACGGCAACTTGTGCCGAAACGTTCAGTTGCGTGCAACAGGCGCTCGTTGCCGGAAAAGGCATCAATGGCCTGATGCCCTGTGTCACCGCGTCGGATCCATCGGTTTCGAAGGAAATGTCCGAATCCCTGCGCTGCTTGTTCAATTCCTACAATGGCGGCAAAGATCCGGCTATGGCGTGCCAAACTCAATTTGCCGCGTGCCAAGCGAAGTAAACGCTTGACTTTCTGAACGACATCCCGCCCTTCGAATTCCTCACCCTCGAGGACATCCACCAGCCAAAGCCATTTGACGCCGCCGGCAAAATCAACTACGCCTGCGCGTCATGATCTCCCGATGCTCTCGTGGGCTCTTCTCTGTCGGTGTTTTGCTTGTATCCGCCGTGGTTTCCTGCGGCCCACCGACAATCACGTACGTCCCCATGCCCATGCCCGCGCCCACGCCCGCGCCCGCGCCAACGTCGAAAGCGCCGCCGGCCGAGCCTGTAAAACTCGCCGTCCTACCCATTGAAGACGAAAAGCTGTTCCGTGTCGAGCGCCTCATGTTGCGGTTTGAATTGGTCGGGCATCTGGCCCGAGTTTTACCCGACCGCACCATTGTACCGCTGACCGAAGTGAACACGAAGCTGCTGCCCGTTTCGCAATCGACGGGTCTTCGATGCGCGTTCGACGGCGAAGAATTGGAGAAACGAGCCCGTTACAAAGGCTGGCAAATCACGCGCTTGTCCCACGTCGCCGGAATTGCCAACGGAAAGGGGGAAGAATTATGGGTGGATATCCTCGACGGCTTGTCGACCGTCGCGACATTTCGAGGACCGTGGAACTCCAAATTGCCCCGCGTGGACGCTTATCGTAATGCTTTTGCGGCGTTGGTCAAAGATGATGCCGCCGGCTTGGTCGGAGGTCTCCTTGCGCGCGGAAGCTACAAAGATGCCCTCAGCGAAGGACCCGTCACCGTTTGCGAAACCAAGTTTTTCGGAGCCTGCGATGAGGCCTCCGTCGATTGGAAGGATCGTATTGCCCAGGCGAAAACTTGTTTTACTGGTACGGATGAAGTCACGCGTGACTTGCTGGTCCAAGGAGACGTCGGCCCGTATTGCGAAATGGAAAACCTCGATGATCCCGGCAGTCCCGACTTGCAACTCGAGCAATGTTTATGCAAAACCCTCGGTACCTCCGAAGCGATGAAAAAGCGTCCCGGACGCCGAACGATTCGCGTACATTATGAATCGCCCGATCTTCACGGAAAACCCCGCCCCGAATTGCGGCTTCTCGAAACGTCGAACAACCTGGATCCCAGCGACGAGTGGCATTCGACGGAGGTCCTCGTCAATGGAAAGAAGGAAGTTCGTTCCATTCGACGTTTCGCGGTGGATAACCTCGATTCCCTGGCTGCTCCATTGGCGCGTTGCTCGGTTGCATCCGGCACGATTGTCCTCGCGGATCTGGACGTGCGCGAGCATGGCGTGCCCGTGGGTGGACGCGTCGTATCGAACAATGTGGACAAACCCGCCCAGACGTGCATTGAAGAGGCGCTCACGCGCGGCAGGTTCAACTGCACGAGCGATGGAGTGTCGGGCCGGATGCGATTGGCAATGGAATGGCGTTGAATTGCGTTTTGCGCGTCAGCGAATGCTGATCAATTGCGGCGCCGGTATCGACACTTTGGCATTCTCGCTGCTGCTTGTATCCAGCAAGGCCTGATGCTTCGGATCTGCGGTTTCCGCGGGCGGCGGCGGTGAATCCACGGGCCTGCGGAAACCTTGCAATACATAACGACCTTGCCCGGCGGCGACGGAGACCCACACCGCATGCAGGCCGCTCGATTTTGGACAAATGGCTTTTTTCGGAGCCAGCACCTTCACGCGATCAACGTCCAAATCGACGGCCATTTCCTTGAGGTCCGGATCGAGCACCTTGGCGACGATATTCTGAATCGTGCTGTCGCCGATGGCGAAAAATCGATAACATTCCTTATCGCTGAGCACGACGCGATACAGTTCGGGTTTGTCTTCCTTGCGCTGATATCCGGTAATGACCGGCGTCATGGGAATCATTCCCGTCGGGGCGACGCATTTATCCGTCAATTCGGACAGGATCTCGCTGGGGGCGCCTTTCATGGTCGCGCCGACATAACACGTCGCATCTTCCACTTTTCGTTTCGGGAAAGACACGCTCACCGCTTGGGCCGGTGCCGGTTCTTTCGCTTTGGCTGCGCACGCGCCCGCTTTCATTTCGGTCAAAGCCATTTCGGCCGTGCCTTTCGGCGGCGCTTTATCCTTTAAGTACAGCCAGCACGCGCACGCATCGCCGAGTTTTTCCTGCGCAACACACCGATCCACCGAAGCGAGCGGTTTTGGTGACGTTGCCGCGGGCGAATTTTCCGCTTCGCTCGTCCGCACGGAACTCGTGAATGCCGCCATGAGCGCGGAAGCCACCAAGTAGGGACGAAGGTTTGTCGAAGTCATCATCGTATCTCCTGCGATTTCAATAGGCTTGGGGCTTCACGTCTCACTTCGGGGGCGCGGTTTGAGGTCCGGACGGCGTCGAACGGCTCACGGGCGCCAAACTCAAATCGCGAATACGCCACGCATGTTCTTCGCGGTCCACGTCGACGCGCACCACGGGGCATCCGGCGGCATCGACGCCCGGTTGTTTGACGACGCGACCAATTTTTCCGACAAACGCTTCCATTTCCGATCCCCAATTGGCATTTCCATCGACCGGACGATGTTTACCGAGTTTCACCATCGTGCCGATGCGGATTCGTCCATAACTGGGTGAAGCTTGAGCTTGACCGCACCATTGCGGAATCAGCGTGGTATCTTCCGAGCTGGCCCCGTCTTTGACGATTTCATCCATCCCGACCCAATACGCATATTGGTTTTTCCCCTGCGGCACGCCTTTTTCCGGGCCGGGGTACATGGGCGACAAACCCACCAGCACATCCCAAATCACGAACGCGAGCGGACCGTCGTTGTCCCAGTACGTACCTTTGGTGCCTTTTTTGACCCGCAGTTTGTTGGCGTTGTCCAGCTGATCAACGATCGCCACGACGCGTTCGCCCGGTTTGAAGGGGCTTGCGGGAGCTTCTTCACAACCGCCGTCGGCGGTGCGGCGATATCCGTCCGGGCATTGCGCATCCGGAACGCAATGGCCGTCCTCTTGGTGAAAGAAACGGAAACATTCGAGCGCGACACGGCGCAAACAAAGGCTCGAGCTGCTATCCCACGTTTCCCCATTTTCATCACTGCAAAGCGATTTGCATTTGTTCCCATCCCACGCCGATCCCGCTGCGCACGTCGGCGTTTTGGGAACATCGACTGCTTTGGCTCGCGCATATTCCAACTCTGCCGCGGGAACGTTTTTCGCCGCTTCATAATCCGCAAGAAACAATTTCCAGCACGACCCGGCGTCGCCATACTTCTCTTGCGCTCGACATTCTTCGAATACCTGCGTCGACGTGGGACCTTTGGGGACTTGCGGCGGAGGAGGATTGCCGCCGCCGCACGCCGCGAGCGTCGATAAGGCCATCCATGAAAGAGCCGCCGAAATTGACGATTTTTTACCGTTGTCCACTGTCATTTCCTCATTCATTACCGACTCGATACCGCGCAACGGAAACCGATGTTCATTGATTTGAAATCTTGTTTTTTCGTCGTCCGCGTCGTCATCGTCACGTTGTCCGTTCGTTCGGTATGACAACCGCTACCGCGCACGATGTATTCGCCGCAATGTTCCCCCGCGGCGCACGATTCCGAAGACGTCCATTCCGCGACGTTGCCGTGCAGATCCTGAATCCCCAAACTCGTATTGCCTGACGCGAAAGACCCCACCGGAGCCGTTCCTTCATAACCATCGTCGCCGTCGAACGGAGTCCAGCGAATGCCGAGTTTTTGCGCAAAGTCGGCGCATTTTTTATCGCATACGTTCGCGTGTTGCGCGGTCATCTGTGTCGCTCCCCATGGGAAAACCCGTCCTTCGGTGCCTCGAGCGGCGTATTCCCATTCGGCCTCCGTCGGCAAGCGTTTGTCCACGGATCGACAATACGCTTCGGCTTGCGCCCACGTCACGCAATTGACCGGATGGTTGTTGCGATTGCTTTGCCCGCCATTACACAATTTGCTCCATTCCTGCTGGGTCGCCGCCGACGCTCCCGCCCATTCGATGTTCGACGCAGCTTTCGTGCATCCGCCCGAGGTTTCGCATTGACGATACGCTTCGACCGTGACTTCCGTCGTATCGATGAAAAATGTCGCAATCGTTTCGGTTTTTCCCGGTGCATCGCCCATCGTGAACGTCCCGCCGGGCACCTCCACCATGCCGGGACGAACCTTGATTTCCGCGGGAATCAACGGCGAAGACGCTGTTGCTTTCGGTGTCGAGGCCGCTTCGGCGGACGTACCGTTACCCTTGCTCGGATCTTCATGTTTGCTCGTCACCACGACCCCGATACCGATCAGTGCAGCGATACCCACAGCGGCGGCAATGCCCAATCCGAGTTTGCTCGACGCCGCCGGTTTGGTCTTTTCCCCGGATGGCGTAGGTGCCGTGGATTCCGAGCGAATCGTGGAGGAAACCGGTACGTCGGCACGAACGGTATTCGATCCCGTTTGTGCCGCTGCAGGTGTGGATTCGGCCGGATTCAATCCCGCAAACGGCATGGTCGCGCTATTTCCAATAAACGTCGCCGCATTCTCGGGCAAGGCGGTGAACGTCGCGCCGACGCCGAGATTGAGTGCACTTGGTCGAGCTTTGCCCTCCATGATTTCCGTCAACGCCTGCGACGCCTCTTTGGCGTCCGCAAAACGCGCTTCGGGCTGGCGGACGACGCACCGGTAAAACCAATCGTCGAATCCGGCCGGAAGAGCATCGGCGCGGCCATAATCGGCGGCACGTACGGACGCTGCGGGAATGGGGCCGCCCGAGACTTCCACGAAAATCTGTCCCGTTCCCGCATTGTCGTCATAAGCTGATTTCCAATAATGCTTGCCGACGAACAGGAAAAATGCCAAAAGCCCCATCGCCCAAACATCGGTGCGGCTGCTGATGACGGCATTGCGCATCATTTGCTCGGGCGCCATATACAACGGCGAACCGGCTTGAATCGTATTGTGCTGATTGTCCGAAACGATCTTCGCAATCCCGAAATCCAGCACTTTGACGATGAACGGCACGCCCACCAGGCGAGATTTGGCAAGAAAAACGTTTTCCGGCTTGATGTCACGATGCACGACGCCCGATCCATGCGCCGCGATGAGCGCCGCGGAAAACTGTGACCAAATCAGCGCAATCGTGTCTTTGGCGAGCGGCGCGTTCTTTTCGACGAACTCGTTCAGGGCCAAACCGTCCAGCAGTTCCATCGCAATGTACGGAAGTCCAAGCCGACTGTCGACGCCGGTGTGGATGATCTGAACGACGTGGTCGCTCTCGACACTGGCGCTGATTCGCGCTTCACGTTCGAATCTTTCGCGTAGCGCCGGGTTCGCGGTCAAACCCAAGTGCATCAGCTTGACCGCGCGGAGCATGTTCAAACTGCGCTGCTTTGCGACGAAGACCGAGCCCATTCCCCCGGAAGCCAACGGTCGAACGATCTCGAAATCGTCCCCGATCAACGTTCCCGCCGCCAATCCCATCTCAGTCACAACGAATGCTCCCGGTGCTTTGCTTGCTGCCCGCCGAAACTACAACGACGGAATGCTTGGAATCAAGCCTCTCGAGCCGAAGGACGCGATAATCTGCATGCGTGCAGCTACGTTACGCATGATCGCCTGGATTTCCGGGCCTTCGATCGTTCCCGACGTGCAAAATTTGCGTCGCCGTGCGCGGAAGCATCCGTTTGACCCCACGAAAAAACATGTTGACGCGCGATGAGGGCTATGTTCGACGAACCGACAGAGAACAGCAACGACAAACCTGGCGCGTCGGTCGGTTTGCCGTTATGCTCGCGACGCGAAGCCATGGACCCTGCGCAATCCCCTGAACAAGTGCCCTATACCGACAATCGATCCATGTCGGGGAAAATTTTTGTGGTGGTCTTTTTGGCTATCGCCGTCTTTCTTGCGGGTTCAATCACGATCATGCGACTGAACGTCCGTCCGAAATACGAAGCCGCAGTCGCGTCTTCCTCGGCAAAAGCCGCGGCGCTCGATGCCCAAAGGTTTGCCCCGACGGCATCCGCCAAACCGGCCGAACCCGCCAAGTAAACGCGGCGGCATAACGGCCGGCCGCAACGGTTCGTCGTGCCAGGTCGCCAAGCGGTCAGGAAAAACCTGCGCCGCGGTCCATATTTGAAGTGATGTGCGAATCGCGCGAGCGCTCGTATGGTTCGGCGAACGGAACGGTATCTCACGGAAACGAGCAGTTCGTTGCGAGTGTGATCGTCAAACCACGACCACCAATTTCCCGATGCTCGTTCGTCCGGCCAAATCTTCGTGCGCTGCGGCCGTTTGCTCCAGCGGATACGTTTTTCCTACAATGACCCGCACATCGCCTTTTTGCACCGCGTCCGCCAAATCCGCCAATGGCGGAGCGCATAACTCGCGCCGTTCGAGCAATGGCGTCATGTAATACCCCATCACCGACAGATTCTTGTTCATCAGTCCAATCGGCTCCACGGTCCCGCGCCGTTCACCACTGGCTGCGCCGAATACCACCATTCGGCCAAAAGGCGCCAAACAAGACAAACTCCGCTTGTACGAATCCGACCCGCCCAGCATTTCGAGGACGATATCGACGCCGCTCTTGACTTCCGTGCGCACCCGCGTCGCAAAATCATCCTGCCGATAATTCACCACCAAGTCCGCACCGAGCGAGCGCACGAATTCCATCTTCTGCTCGGAACCCACCGTTCCAATCACAAACGATGCGCCAAGTCGTTTGGCAAGTTGAACCGCCAGCGTTCCCACGCCGCCCGCGGCTGCATGCACCAAGACCTTTTCGCCTTTTTGCAATCGACCCATCAGCGTCAGCACGTGATACGCCGTGAGCCCTTGAATGGGCAATGCCGCGGCCGTCTCGAAGGACAAACCATTCGGAATCGGAAAAATACCTTTCGCCGGGACGCTCATGCGCTCCGCACACGCCGATGCGCCGAGCGCCATCACGCGATCGCCCACGCGTACATGCGTCACGTCATCCGCGACCGCCGTCACGACGCCCGCTGCTTCCATGCCCGGAATTGCGGGAAACCTGGGTTGCACGAAGTAATGCCCCTTCGTGAACATCGTATCGGCATAATTGAGGCCGATGGCGCGGACGTCCACGATGACATGGCCGGGCTTGATTTCCGGGTCCGGGGCGTCTTCGACGCGGAGAACTTCAGGGCCGCCGAGGGAATGAAATCGAATGGCTCGCATATCGTGCGCCCACGATACCCAAAGGACACGGGCGATTGCAAGCGTAATTGGCGCGTTGTTTGTTGGAAGCGTGGATTCGGCGAACGGCCGCGAGGTGAGGTTTGACCGCGACGATTACTTCGCGGCGGGGGGATTTTTCTTCTGCATTTCGGTCAGCTTGGCGCCTACGCCTTCGATTTTCTTGGTCGTTTCGTCGATGGACGCCTGGGCTTTGTCAATCTTGGCTTGCGCTTCGGCCAGTTTGTCTTTGTCTTTTTCTTTGTCTTTTTCGAGGACCTTGAGCGCGACTTCGGCTTCTTCTTTTTGCTTCTTGTAATGCGCCAAGAATTTCGTCAACACGACGCGCATGTTGAAGTACGCATCGGGTTTGTCCGGTTTGACCGCGACGATTTTTTCATAATATTCGTAAGCTTTATCGAGTTCCGCGGGGACGGCGGGCGCTTTCATGTCTCGAGCGCCTCCGCGTTGTGCATGCATTTCACCGATCCACGCCATCGACTCATCATCGGTGGGCAGAACTTTGAGCGCTTCCAAATACACGGCCTCGGCTTTCTCGAAATTAGGCTTTTGCCGCCAAAGGTCCGCGCCAAACCGAATCAATTTGGCTTTTTCCGCCGGTTCGGTCTTCGTCGCCGCCCATTTCATCAGCGTATCGACCGCCCCTTCGGTATCTCCCGCTTGCTGATGACTGTACGCTTTCGTCTCCCAAACTTTTTCTTGTTTGGGATCGGCTTCCAGCGACTTGCCGTATTCTTCTGCCGCCTCCTTCCATTCGTTCGCCACGCGGTGTTTGTCCCCGGCCATGAGGTGCGCTTTGGCCGGACTCGGAGGCTCTTCTTTGCATGCCGGCAACGCGGTCACGAGCGCGAAAGCCCCCACCAACCCCAAAGCTTTGACATACGTGTTCATCTGCGACAGACTCCCGTCGGACCAACGGTCCGAACTGGGATGGCTCGTACACCCGCTACGCGGCGAACACAAGAGGTTTCTCCGGGCGAGTTTTCGGCACCCCGTTTGCTCCTCGACGCATCGTTGCCAAACCTCCAACACCATACCAACGAGCTCAGGTGACCACGAGATGAGACGCAAACGTGACGGACGGAATGATGCGATCGCGTTGCGGATGCTCATTCGTCCGCCGGTGGGCATACGTCGATTTCTTCGGGATTTGATCCGCGAAATGACCAAAGACGACGTGCTCAACGGCGCCGCGGTGCTCGCGTATTATTCGATGCTCTCCATTTTCCCTCTCGCCATTTTGCTCTTGAGCTTGCTGCCGTATTTGCCCATTCCCAATCTGCGCGAAACCATTCTCGCTTTTTTGCGCCAAGCCATGCCGACCCAAGCGGCCGAGCTCTTTACATCGACCGTGACGAACGTCGTCTCCGAGCGTCGAGGCGGACTTTTGTCGTTCGGCATTTTGGGAACGTTATGGGCGGCGTCTACGGGATTGCAGGTCATCATGGAATTGCTCCATGCCACCTACGACGGACCGGATAAGCGTCCTTATTGGAAGCGTCGAGCCATCGCCGTGGGTCTCGTTTTCGCCGAGGGCATTTTGGTCATCGGCGCGTTTGCCCTCGTCATTGCCGGCGATTGGCTCCATGACCGATTGTTGATCGCTGCCGGCGAAGGCGCATTTTTGTTATGGGTTTTCCCGCCGCTGCGCTGGTTGACCATCTTCGGCCTCATACTCATGGCCATGTCATTGCTTTATTATTTCGGGCCGAACGTTCGCCTGCGATATCGGGTCATCACCCCCGGAGGTGTCGTCGCGGCGGTGCTTTTTGTTGTTTCGTCGCTGCTTTTCCGGACCTATGTCGCGCATTTCGGTTCGTACGAAGCCACCTACGGAAGCCTCGGTGCAGCCATTGTCTTGATGTTGTGGCTTTATGTCGGTGGTCTCGTCATTCTCATCGGTGCCGAAGTGAACGGCTTGCTCGAAGGATATGCCCGCGCGGACAAACCGGCCCCGAAGCCAAAAGCTCCGGCGCAGCCATGATGGTTCGTCACGGCTTGGCGATTTGCTCTTCCAGCCATCTCGTGGCCGCCGCAAATTCGTCCTTCAATTGAGCAACGAGCGGGGGACAAGTATCGAGAGTTTCGGGTTTGGATAATTTCTCGAGGCGCAGACACGTCGCGGACACCCGCATGGCCCCAAGCGACGCCGCAGCGGATTTCATCGAGTGAACGAGGCGCTTGAACGTGGCCGCATCGCCGGCCGCGATCAATTCGGGAAAACGCTCCATTTCAGCGCTCCAATTGCGAATGAAATCCCGTACCAGGTTGGTCAAGAATTCCGGTTCTCCCATCTCCGCCAACGCGCGTAATGGTTCCAGCGGCGCAGGATCGAAGTCCGGCGAATTCGTTGCCGTCGAAGTCGCCGTCGACGTTGCTGGTGTCACCGAAATGGGGGGTGGGGCGTAGAGCGCCGCCGGCGACTCGAGAATGTTCAAATCGGACGTCGCATTCGCCGAAACACCGCGCTCGCGCGCTCGCACGAGGGCCTCACGAAGCTCGGCAAGACGCAAGGGTTTGGCGATGAAATCGTCCATTCCCGCCTCGAAACATTGCGCTCGATCCTCGGGAAATGCGGCGGCGGTCAAGGCCATGAGATAAGGTTTGGAACCCAAAACCGCGCGAATGCGTCGCGCCGCTTCGAGTCCGTCGAGCTCGGGCATGTGGCGATCGAGAAAAATCACGTCATAAGGCGTTCGGGTCGCCGCTTCGACCGCGAGCAGCCCATTGCCGACGATATCGGCGTGTTGCCCGAGCTGAGCCAACATCGCCACGGCCACGCGCTGGTTCGTGTCATTGTCCTCCGCAATCAAGATGCGCAGCGGGGTCGCGGCAACGTTCGTCGTATGCACGGCCGTTTCTTTGGTGGCGGGTGCATCCACCTCCGGCGCCGGAAATACCAATTCAAACGTCGAACCTTTTCCAGGCGAGCTTTGCGCGGTCAACGTTCCGCCCATCAGCTTGGCGAGGTTGCGGGAAATGGCCAAACCCAATCCCGTTCCACCTCGGTTTCCCACGCGTTTTGAGCCTTCTTGTTCGAATGGCGAAAAAATACGCTCGAGGTTTTCCGGCAAAATGCCCATTCCCGTATCCGTCACGGAAAAAGCAAGCGTATGTTTGTCCGCTGAAACTTCCCGCGGAGCTACGATCAGCTTCACGCTCCCCCGGTCGGTGAATTTCACCGCATTCGACAAAAGATTCACCAGAATTTGCCGCAATCGCGTTTCATCGACCAAAACATGTCGCGGGGTGCCCGGTTCCATGGTCAGCGCCAGCACGAGCCCCTTCGCCTCGGCACGATATCGAACGGTGTCGAGAGCATTCTGCGCCAATGCCTCGATGTCGATCGGCACGGGGTTCAGCTCGAGGTGTCCCGCGCTTAGTTTGGCGTGTTCGAGAATGTCATTGATCAAAACGAGCAAACCGTTGGCGCTCTGATGAATCGCTCGGACATGCTCGTGCTCTGTTCGAGGTAAGTTCGAATGCATCAGCACTTCGGACAAACCGAGTACGGCGTTCATCGGCGTGCGAAACTCGTGGCTCATCGTCGCGAGAAAGTCGGATTTGGCGCGAGCCAATGCTTCGGCGCGATCTTTCTCGACCACGAGCTGCGCGCGTGTGCGATCTTCAGCCAGCTGCGATTTGAATTGATCCCGTCGCAAACGTGCGTACCGCATCGCGATCGGAAGGCCGATGAGGTGCACGAGAACGTGTGCCAACTCCAGCGATCGCGCCGCGACCGGTGGAACCTCGGAAGGATGCCGCGAGAATGCGGCGATGATCGAAAGCGCAAGCGCAGCCGCACCTCGCGTCACGATGGGGCCTGGCATGACAAACCAAAGCAGCGCCACGAGCAACAGGTTGATCGGCAGATGCGCGACGAAGTTCGGCGGTTGGACAAGAAAAACATGCGCCGAAGATCCCACGATCGCCGCCAGCATCAGCGCCAAGGTCCGGTCGAATGATGCGCCGGTCCGAGCTCGACTGAGCGCGCTCGCCGCCCCCGTGAGAACAGCTCCGGTGATCAGCCGATTGATGAACACGTGCAAAACTCGCGGATCCTTGCCGAGGAGCGCGAGGTCATCCCGGATGAACACGAGGCTGGCGGCGCCGAGAACACCAATGATGACAAATACTTGAACGGCGTCCGCCGTCATGAATCGTCGGCGGTACGCTTCTTCGTCTTCGAGTGGAGCGAGCTTGGGTTCGAGCATGGCGTGCGCAGCTTTGCCGAGGGTACGTGATGCAATCGTATCGGGTCCAGCGCGGACGGCGACGAGGATGTGCTGCTTTGCCGAAGGTGAGCGGCCTGATGGAGGGGGAATGTCGAGGTGCCCGACAAACTTCGTCATCGGCTCAAGAGGTGCCTTGCCCGAAGGTTCTCCGCAAACTAGGCTGCGCGCGTGATGTCGTTTGTTCGAACCTTTCGCCGCACGCGCGTTGCGGCAATTCACTGCGTCGGCGTACTCGTTGCCGGGCTTGGTGCAAGCTTCCTGAGTCTTGCGGGGTGTTTCTCCGCGGCCGACGGGTTGGCCCCGCCGGACAAACAGTTCTACTACCCCACGGCGCTGGCTGTTTCTCCCGGACAAACGGCGCTTTACGTCATCAACTCGGATTTCGACCTTCAGTACAGCGGCGGAACGGTGCAAGCGCTGGACCTCGTTGCGCTCCGCCAAACCACCGGGGCGTTGCGCGACGCGCTCAACGCGAACGCTCTTGCGGACGATCCGGTGGGCATCGACAAGGTCTGCGGTGGGCAAACACCGGCGCTTTCCAAGAACGACAACTCGGCGCTGTATCCCGGGCCGTGTTCGCCGGTCGAAGCGAGTACGTTCATCACGAACAGCGTCGAGATCGGCGCGTTTGCGTCCTCCGCGGCGGTCGTCGTTCAAGCGGATCCGTGCGACGAAAAGAAGGGGGGCCGGGCCGCTCGATTGTTCATCCCCGTGCGCGGTGATCCGTCGGTCACGTACATCGACGTGACGGACGATCGCGAGATCGTCTGCAATGCCGCGCCTTTGCCGCCTTCGTCTCCGTGCGGCGACGACCCGACGGCGGCGCGGAGCTGTTTGTCCTGTGGTTCCGAGACAAACGCCGGTCGTTGCTCGTCGAGTCACTTGATCGGCGTTGATCCGTCGCAGAGCGCGCGTGAACTGACGCTGGACGTCGATCCGTACGGGGTCGACGTGGACGAGCTTGGTGAGGCGCTGGTCGTGGTGCATCAGACGCAGCAGACGGCGAGCCTCATCGTGAATGATTTCAATGAGGATATTTCGGCGAAAACGGGGCCGAAGCTGCAATACGCCACGGCGAGTTTGTCGCCTGGGCCAACCGACACCGCGTCGCTCCCGATTCCGAGATTGATCCGCGAGAACAATCGTCAGTACGGCGCCGATAGTCCGAATTGGATCGACTACACCCCGGCGTTTGTCGTGTCGTACCGTTCGTCGCCCGAGTTTACGATCCTTCGGTATGAAGATGATTTCGGCGCCAATACGCCGCGTCCGTTCTTGACGCGAGGTTTGTCGTCGGGCGTATCGACGACGGCCAGTTCGACGGACTCGCGCGGCGTCGCCGTCGACGGCAGCGAACGTGCGGCTTGCGAAGACAAATGCGGTATGAACGACCGAGAAGTCTGCTTGCGTGCGTGCGCGGAAAACCACCCGCTCGGCGTGTACATGGCCAATCGAGCCCCCGCGGCGCTCGTCATCGGACGCATCGATACGGTTTTCGCCGAAGCCTCCGACGGCCAGGGCGGCGTCAAAGTCACGGGTGCTTATGAAATTCCCTCATTCCACGATTCCGTGCCGCTTGCATTCGGAGCGTCTCGCGTCGAGGTCGGTCATGTCGTCGACGAACAGGGGCGTTTGGCAAGACGCATCTTTGCGGTGACGTTCGATTCGCGATTCGTATTTTCTTACAATCCCGAAGAGCGGCGCGTCGACGCCATCATTCGGACCGGTCGCGGGCCGCACGCGGTCGTCTTCGACAGCGGGCTGGAGAAGGGAACGGACGGCCAAATGCATGCTCATTCGACGATGTACGTCGCGCATTTCACGGATTCGTACGTCGGCGTGGTCGATTTGGACATGAGAAATCGGGCGACGTTTGGTTCGATCTACATGACATTGGGCAAGCCCGTACCGCCGAAGGGGTCGCAATGAGTTTGTCGAGACGCTCGATTCACGGAGTTTTGGGTAAAATCGTGTGGGTGTCCCTCGGGACGCCGTTGGCCTTGCTCGCGACCGATGGTTGTACGCAGCAACAAACCTCCACTTCTTTGCGGGCGCTCGAGCATTCCGGGCGTGTGTCATTCGTTTGTCTCAACGCACCGGGAGACTCGTTATCCCCGGGCCGTCCGCAAAACGATTGCTCGGGCGTGCGTTTCGAAACGCCCGACGATTACGGCATGGTGGACGGCGAAACGACCAAGCCGCATTTGTACGCGCTCGTGACGCAAACGACGCGCGGGGAAGTCGCCGTGATTGATATGAGCACCAAGACCGAATCGGTGCTCGATGCCAATCCTCGTGTCCCCGGGACGAATTTCTTGCCCGTGGGGGCTCAGCCGGTGGATATTGCCACGACAAACGACGGAGACGCTGCATTTGTCGCCGTCGCGGAAGTTGGCAGGCATGGGATCTTTGCGTTGCCATCCAAGGATTTGCGCAATTGCGCGACGTGTGCCCCGAAAAACCTCTCCGACTGGCATTCGTGCGCGTTGCCCGGAGCTCCCGGGCAAATGCTCATCATCGACGATCCCGTGAAAGACGATAAGGTTCGTCGCACCTGCGACAGCTCCTACGAAACCTTTCAATCGAAGCTCACGGATAGCAAGGGCCAGGAAATCGTCAATGTGGTCGATCCGAAGCTGGGTCGTCCCAAGATTGTCGTGACGATCCCCGAACGTGGAGCGTTGGCCGTCATCGATGCGCAATCGTTGTTTGATCAAGCCGTCGACGATATGGGCAAACCCGTGGAAGAAGGCGGCGCCGCCGTCTACAACCACCCGCCGGGCAGCTGGAATCCGTGCAAAATCGAATATTGGCAACCTTTGAAAGTGGATGTGCCCGTCGAGACGCCGCCTCCCACGGGTGCCGGTGGTCCCGCCTGTGTCGATCGCAAAGTCGACGCTCCGAGTGTTCAAGTCGCCTTCGAGCCGCATCCCATGGGGATGGCGCGGTCCCAAGACAAACTTTTCATTGCCGATACGAAGGCGCCGGTCATTCACGTATTCGACATGAAGACGCCTTGCGAGCCGCTCGAAGTCGATCCGCTGCTTCCGTCCTCGGCGCGTGAACCCGAGCGGGTCGTTACGACAAACGCCGTCACGGTATCCGGCGTGTTGGCTTCGACGCTCGAACAATTCGTATATGCCGTCGACGATTACGACGGCAGCCTCATGGTCTTCGATGTCAGTCCGACGTCCACGTCGCGCCGTCCGTTGCTCCGGAAAAACCAACCGTGGGCGCCGTTTCAGCCGCCCGACCGGATCGATCTTGGTGTCCCGGTCCAAGATCTCGTGCTCATCGAGCGTCCGAATTCCCAAGTGATTCCGGCTTCGGGCATTTTGGTCGAAGGGGTTCGTTGCAGCCCGGATCCTTCACTGACGGTGTGTACGGCCGATTCGATGTCGTGCGATCCCGCGACGCTGTATCGCACGGGTGCGGCGTATGATCGCGGTGCCGGACCGACGAGAATGCGCGGGGCATTCGTGTATGCGCTTTTGTCCACCGGGCAAATTGCCGTTGTCGACGTGGACGATTACGACGCCGATTGTCGTATTCCACGACGTCCTTCGCATTTGAATGGTTGTCCCGCGGAATTGATCGGTCACGAAAAGGACTACGAGAGCTCGGGCGAAGCGTCATGCAATGCCGTCGTGCCGCATACGCTGCGCGATGCCGTGTATGTCCGTTCGAGCGATAAGACGGGGCAGAATCAGCCTGGAATCCAGAGTTTCCCCAGCCTGTACACCGATGAAGGCACATTGCAGGCTCTTTTCGACCCCAATGGCGTCGTCATGCGCGCAACATTGCCCGAACCGCCGGTCGAAAAAGAGCAATTCAATCTCGCCGTGGCGACCGGTGTTTGGGTGATCGACAAGGACACGGGGCTCGTCACCGCCGGTGGCGAAGTCGAACATTCCTTGGCCGCGAATGTGGAGGACCCGCGAGCGCACACGTCGAGCCAATCGTTCTCGGTCATCTACGAAGGAGCGTTGCCCGGTTTTTCCGGAAAAGCCGCGAAACTCTCGGTGGACGTGACTCCGGCGACGTTCGACGATGCTTCGAGTCGTTTCTGCGATCAAGGCGTGCTCGGTCAAAAAGCGTTTGTCGAAATGCTCATGGCCGAAACCCCCGGTTTGTCCAAAGCCGATGCGGAAAAACGAGCGCTCGAAATGGCCGATTACGTGCAGATTCTTTCGTCCACGCCCGCCGAAGACGATAATCATTGGGCCACGACGGCCAAAGGCGTTTGCACGTACGACCAATGCCAAGGGACCTTCGGGCCCATCGAAATTCCCAAAACAACGCGGGATTTCAAGGTGATCGAAGCCTACCAAGATCACTTGGAGCTGTCCGTGCCGAATGACCTGGCTTCCCTCGCGCCTTGTTGTTTTCCCTCGCTGCTCGCCTTCAACGTCCGCGTAGGGCATCAATGGGCCGTGATTGGAACGAATTCCGGGTTCATTCATCACGTCGTCCCGACTCCTCTCGAAGGATCCACTGCGGACCGAGCCGTCGGCGTTTGTCGCAATTCCTGCGATCCGCGGGATGTCCGGAAAAACGGTCGCGTTCGTCCGGTACCTCATGGAGAGATCGTCAAAGACGGTTCGCCCTACGCGTTCATCAATCCGTTTTTCCGGTTCTCCATCAATGAAGCGGCCCCGGGAAACCAATTCGACGCCAATCCGAAATCGGACGCGGACAACGCGCCGACACGCGGAACGTTTTTCCAGTTCGCCACGCAAGGCCAATTCCGTCCTTTGCTCTCCGATCTCGTCACGACCCTCGAGTCCACGGAAGTTCAGCCGCAATCGATTGGGTTCGTCCCGGCCACCGGTGAAATGGTGGTCGTCGATGGGTCGCTCCAAGGCATCATCCTCATGAATGCCGGGACGTTGGGCATCAACCGGCAGTATTACTGAATTCTCCCGCCTTTTCCCGCCAAACTCGTCCCGTGCATCAAGGGTTTGGCGCTCCCTCCCGCACAAGTTGAACATTTGGCGCTTCGGAACGCCTGCGGCGTCCTTCGCCCCGATCCCCGATGGGCTGGAAAAACGTTCCCGGGTTTTTCCGTGACTCACCCCGGGGCCAACCTGTGGTACGTCTCGGCCGTGCAACCGAAGCCGCAAAAGAAGATGACGCCCGTGATGCTTCAGCACCACGAGGCCAAGACCGCTCATCCCGACGCCATTCTCTTTTTCCGGATGGGTGACTTTTACGAGATGTTCGGCGATGACGCCGTCGTTTGCGCCAAAGCTCTGGACTTGGCTTTGACGAGCCGAAACAAGGAAGATCCTTCGGAGCCTCCGATGGCCGGCGTTCCTCATCATGCGGCGCACGGCTACATCGCGCGGCTTCTGGCGCTCGGGCACAAGGTGGCCATTTGCGAACAGATGGCCGATCCGTCGAAATGCAAAGGCATCGTGCCCCGACAAGTCGTCCGCGTGATCACGCCGGGCCTCGTCACGGACACCGATCAGCTCGACGCCCGGACAAACCATTGGCTTTTCGCGGTGGATCAAGCTGATTCATCCACGACGGACGTGTCGATCGCGTTGCTCGATTTGTCCACGGGCGAGCTCGCGGCCGGAACGATGAACGATCTGGCCTCGATTCTGGCCGAACTCGCGCGCTGCGATCCGCGGGAATTGCTGTGGGGGGCGCCGATCGATCCCAACGTTCGTTTGGGGATCTCCATGGCTGCCCCTCGCGCAGTGTTACGGGAGGACGAACCTTTGGCCGACGCCGACGTGATGCGGGAGATCGACGGTGCGGTGGCCGAACCGATCGCGGCGGAGGCTTCCGGACGGCTTTCGCGAGCGGCCATGCGCGCGGCGGCGCGGGTGTTGCGATTCGCGCGCAAGTGCATGCCTGGGGGGAATTTACCCGTGCGGCGCATCGGTTTGCACGAGTCATCGTCGACGATGCGCATCGATGAAACGGCGCAGCTGCATCTGGAGATCCTGCGCGGCGTCGAAGGCAATCGAAAAGGCACGTTGCTCGAGACGGTGGATGCGACGGTGACGCCTGCGGGAGCGCGTCTTTTGCGTCGGCGCCTCGTTGCGCCGCTGCTGGATGTGGCGACGATTCGTCGGCGACTCGATGAAGTCGAAGCGTTCGTGAACAACCCGCGTGCGCGGGCCGAACTGCGCGAAGCGCTGGAAAAAGTCGGCGATATCGAGCGTTTGTCCGTACGAGCGGTGCTCAAAGAGGCCACGCCGCGGGATCTCGGGGCGTTGCGCACGGGCCTCGTCGCGGCGCCCGCGGCGATCGCCGCCGTGCACTCGATCGCGGGAAGCGATGCCGTTGAATTGTTTGGAGGTGAAACGGATCCCGTCGCGGACGTGGCTCAAAGGCTCGAAGCGGCGCTCATCGAACGACCGCCGACGCTCGCGCGGGAAGGTGGGTTTGTCCGGGATGGGTTTGACCCGGAACTGGACGAACAGCGACGTTTGGCCAAGGACGGTGCCGAAGAGATGAACCGCCTCGAAGCGGATCTGCGTACGAAGACGGGGGCGACGGGGCTTCGCGTTCGTTACACGCGGGTGTTTGGCTGGTACATCGAGGTGTCCAAGTCGCATTTGGGCAAGGTGCCTGCGGATTTTCGGCGCAAGCAAACAGTGGCCGGCGGTGAACGGTACACGAACGACAAACTCGACGATCTATCGGACAAACTTCAGAACGCCGAGTCTCGAGCGCTCGAACGGGAGACGTCCATCTTCGAGGGGCTCGTGAAGCTTGTCGCGGAAAACGCCGAACGGATCAAACGTTTGTCGCGAACACTTGCGCAATGGGACGTTGCCGCGGGATTTGCCGATGTTGCGCATCGTTACGACTACGTACGACCGGATGTGGATCACGGTGAAGCGTTGGTGATCGAAGGCGGTCGTCATCCGGTGGTCGAACGAGCATCCGCTTCGGGAAGGTTTGTCCCGAACGATACGACGTTGGACCTCGCGGCCGAGCGCTTGTGGCTTCTGACGGGACCGAACATGGCGGGAAAGTCGACGTTGATGCGGCAAGTCGCGCTCATCACGATCCTGGCGCAAGCGGGGAGTTTCGTTCCGGCGCAATCGGCGCGTGTGGGCATCGTGGATCGCATCCTTTCGCGTGTTGGAGCGAGCGACAACGTGGCGCGCGGCGAAAGCACGTTCATGGTGGAGATGCGTGAAACCGCGGCGATTTTGCGCGACGCGACGCCGCGATCGCTGGTCATTTTGGACGAGATCGGTCGCGGCACGAGCACGTACGACGGTTTGTCGATCGCGTGGGCCGTCGCTGAACATTTGTACGATGTCGTAAGATGTCGAGCGCTCTTCGCGACGCACTACCACGAGCTGACCGAGATCGCGCAGCACGGGCCGGGCATCGCGAACTGGTCTGTCTCGGCACGCGAGCACGCGGGCGACGTGGTTTTTCTGCACAAACTCGTGCGCGGTCCGGCGAGTCGCAGTTATGGCATCGCAGTGGCGCGTCTCGCGGGCGTACCGGAGACGGTGCTGGCGCGGGCGAAGGCGATTTTGTCGACGCTCGAAAGCGGCGCGGCGCTTCCCTCGGGCAAACACGCGACGATGCGCGGGCGAACGAAGAACGGCGGCGTGCAGCTCGATTTGTTTGCGCCTGCGCCCGCACCGGAGACCAAGACAAACGCGGCGGTGGAGATGCTGAAGGCGGTGGACGTGGAGCGACTGACGCCGATCGAGGCGCTCACGTTCGTGGCGAAGCTGAAAGCGGTTTGTTGAGGGTTTTTCGGGAAAAAAGCAACGGCTCTTTGCATCTGGAGCAGTGCATCTGATTACGGTTCGACGGGTATCCGGACATTACGACGCTTCCAATGCATCGCGTTGTTTGCCATTGCGATGATTTTCCACCGCGCTGCTGTACGTGAGCGCGGTGATTGACGCTCGGGGAACGTTACGCATGGACAGCTGAAATGTCGGTGCGCTAGGCTCAGAACACTCGCGCTGTTCTTCGTTGACTCGTCCCAGACAAACCAGCGTCGAGCCTTGGAGGTATCAAGTCATGACCCAGCGTTTCTCGATCGCTTCGCTTCTTGGATTGGTTATGGGCGCCGTGGTCACTTTGGGGACCAGTCAGGCGAGCGCCACGAATTACACGTTATGGATCCACGGTCGATCCCCGGGCAATTCTTACAACAAAGTCACGTATCAGGATTTCGGGTATTGGGGGTCGAGCGCCACGTCGGCCGGGGTGAACAAACGCGCGGTCAATTGGGACGGGCAAAGCAGCATTTCGGCCAGCAATGGCGGCATTCGTAATGCGCTCGATTGTTACTGCACAGGAACCAATTCTTGTTACATCGCCGTGCACAGTGCGGGCGATTTGCAAATTGGTTATGCGCTGTCCATGTACGGCGCATCGGCGCGAAAAATAAAGAATGCCACGCCAAACTCGAGCGGCGTCTGCGGTGACACCACCGGCGGGACGCAAACCGGCTGGAACATCAAATGGGTCGATGTTGCTTCCGGGGCAAGCGGTGGCAGCGAATTGGCCAATGTCGGTCAGGTGTTTACGGGGTATCCCTTGGACAACGACCTGAAAACCGGCAATGCGCGGAACTTGTACAATCACAACACGACGCGCGGAATCTGGCTTTATCGGTTCGCCGGGGCGAAAGGGACGCTTTATTCCGGCACGTTGCCCGGTCAAGATGACGAAGTCGTCGCCTACCATTCCACCGGCGGCGTTTCGACGACGGGCAGCTTCTGCAATCCGGGCGATCTCCTTTGCAGTGGATCGCTCAACATCGGGACCAGCGCGACCAGCAATGGCACGGCATTGTGGAGTTATCAAAACGTCGAAGTTCGCGACGGCTCCGAGGTGTACAACCATTACGCCAATGGAACCTGGGGCGGGATCATCGCGCCCGTTCGGTCCGATGTCGTGACCTACGCGCTGTAATCGTCGCCGTTTACGGTTCCCCGCCTTCGTCGATTCCCTTCTCCACGTCCTTGCCAAACTCTTCCAAGTGCCGCGTTTTTTCCTCGCTTTGCCATTCGGCGCTGGAAAAGGCGGACTCTTCGTACGTCTTTGTCGTGTAGACTTTGCCCTCGAGCAGCGACATCAATTCGCGATCGGGGTCGCGATCTTCGAGCAACAAGAATCCTTCGACGTCGCGTAAAGTAAATGGCGTCTTGGCGCGTTGATCAATGACGAGCAGCCCGAAAATGCACATTCGAGCTTCACGTAGTCCCGCTTCGATCAAATCGTTGAATTCCAAATAAGCAAAACCATCGCCTTCCGCATCGTCCACTCGACCGACCAGAATGTACCGACCGGCTTTGGTCACATCCATCTGCAAATAAAGACAAAGTGACCCTTGCTCCATCACTTCGCGGATTTTTCCCGTAAAACGCGCAGGCGCCGAGGGCGTATAAATGAGCTGAAAATTTGCGCGACCTTCTTCCGAACCGACACGGACGTTCGCATCGATGCTGATCGGACCATGGTACGCGGAGAAACCTTCTTTCGCCGGAGCGAATGTTGCTATGGCGCCGCCTTGTTCTCCCGGGGCAAACGCGACGGGCACGGGGCCAATCGTCGCCGCGTTGGCCTCCGTTTTACCCGACACGGCAAAGGCCGACACAACTTCGCACGATGCGGGGTTGTCCGAGGTTTGGCAGGACATCCGCAATTGGGCGGATTCGTCGCCGACGAGGTACAAGCGATCTTGGCTGAGCGTGACGCGGGCTTTGGGGGTGGTTTGTCCGTCTTTCGTGGCCAAAGGTTGCGTGCTGGGCTGGACCGAATGCGGCTTTTGCAAATCCGGCATTTCGGACAATGGTCGCGCGCTCGGGGGATAACGAGCCCAAAGTTTATAACCTTCCAGCGTATGTCGAGCTCGGGCGAGGCGTTTGTTGGCGACGTCTTGCGGCGTATCCTGAGGCGAATACGTGAGGCCTTTTTTCGGCGCAGGTCTTGGTGGTCCCGAAGATGTCGCAGCCGTCGGCGGCGTTTTTTTCGACGCACCGGATTGTTGAAGTGCATCTTCCGAAATGGTTTCGCGTTTCGAACGCCAGAATAGAAATGCGACAAAAGCGACCAAAAAAGTCGCGGTGACCAAAACACGCCCAAGACGTCCGGTTGAGCGCGGCGTGCGATCTTTCTGGTCGGTCGAGCGTTTGGTCATCCCGTCCACGAGGAAATCAAATCTCGCGCGCTTTGTCAAGGTGCCGGCGGCGTCGCCCTCCCTGGAAAATATTGCCAATGAAACCCGCGGTTACGCCGGGCATTGCAGACAAATCGATCCTCGCCGACCCATTGGGTTTGTCCTACGGACAAACCCATACAAGGTCCAGGGCAGGCCCTGGCGCGGGTCCCGGGGCGCGGAGCCCCGGGTGGGTCTGGGCGACGCCCAGCTCCGCGCCGACGGGAATTGATTTATGGAAGGGAAAGGGCAGGGGACGAGGCGGGACGAATCAGCGATCAGGAGCGGCGACGACGCAGGCGCAAGGCGATTGCGGCCACGGTGGCGACCAATGCGCCCCATGACGAATTCGACGCCGAATGCGGTTGCGCCGTGCAGAGGATGCCATCGCCGGAAACGATGATTCCGCCGCCATTGACGTCGTCTTTGGGATCGTTGGGATCGCCTTCGTTTTCGTCAATGACGCCGTTGTGGTTCGGATCTTCCGTGCCGTCCGGAATTCCGCCCTTGTCGGTGTCCGGATCGAGCGGGTTTGTCTTCGTCATACCCATATCGGCATCGGGCACGCAAACGCTCGAGTCGGTATCGCTATTCGCGCAATCGGTGCCGGTTTCGGTACCGTCCAAAATGCCGTCGTCGTCGCTGTCGGGATCAAGCGCATTGATCTTGCCGTCGCCGTCGGTATCTTGGTCGTAACTCGGCTCCTGGCCGTCCGGAATGCCGTCGTTATCGGTATCGGCGTCATTGGGATCGGTGCCCAGCGTTCCTTCTTCGATGTCGGTCAAACCATCGCCGTCGGTATCGACGGTGTCGTCTGCCGGATCATTGGGATCGCCTTCGCCCATATCGATCGTACCGTCGTGATCGGCGTCTTCGGTACCATCCGGAATTCCGCCCTTGTCGGTGTCGGCATCGAGCGGGTTTGTCGTGGTGTCACCATTGTCGCCGTCGGGCACGCAAACGGTTTGATCGGTGTCCTTGCCCATGCAATCGGTTCCGGTCTCGGTCCCGTCCAGAATGCCGTCGTTATCGCTGTCGGGATCGAGCGCATTGATCTTCCCGTCGCTGTCGGTATCCTGGTTGTACATCGGCTCTTGACCGTCCGGAATGCCGTCGTCATCGCTGTCGGCGTCATTCGGATCAGTGCCAATCATCCCTTCTTCCACGTCCGACAAACCGTCACCATCGGTGTCGGTCGTCGTCGAATCATCGGCCGGATCATTGGGATCGCCTTCGCCCATATCGATCTTGCCGTCGTGATTGGCGTCTTCGGTACCATCCGGAATGCCGCCATTGTCCGTGTCCGGATTGAGCGGGTTTGTCGTGGTGCTCGGATCGGCATCCGCCACGCATACCGTCATATCCGTATCCGGATTGCTGCAATCCTTGCCCATTTCGGTGCCGTCGAGAATGCCGTCATTGTCGCTGTCGGGATCGAGCGCATTGATCTTGCCATCGCCGTCGGTGTCCTGATCGAGCGTGGGCTCTTGACCGTCGGGAACGCCGTCGTCGTCGCTATCGGCATCGTTCGGGTCCGTTCCGATGGTCGTTTCCTGAGCGTCCGTCAATCCATCGCCGTCGCTATCGATTTGCGTGGAATCATCGGCCGGATCATTGGGATCGCCTTCGGTCGGATCAATTTGACCATTCTTGTTTCCGTCTTCGACGCCGTCGGGAACGCCGCCGTTGTCGGTATCCGGATCGAGCGGATCGGTCTTTGTCGCGCCTTTGTCGGCATCGGGCACGCAAACGGTTTGATCGGTTCCATTGCCCATGCAATCGGTGCCGACTTCCGTTCCATCCAGAATGCCGTCATTGTCGCTGTCGGGATCGAGCGCATTGATCTTGCCATCGCCGTCGGAATCCGCGCCGGGCAATTGTTCCTGCCCGTCCGGAATGCCGTCGTCATCGCTATCGGCGTCGTTGGGATCGGTGCCCAAGACCGTTTCTTCGGCATCGGTCAAACCGTCGCCATCGGTATCCGGCGGCGGCACGTCGTCCGCTGCATTGTTCGGATCCTTTTCACCCATATCGATTTGGCCATTGTGGTTCGGATCCTCTTGGCCGTCGGGTACCGTGCCATTGTCGGTATCCGCATCGAGCGGGTCGGTCGTCGTCGCGCCCATATCCGCGTCGGGGACGCAGATATTTTGATCCGTATCGGGATTGCTGCAATCTTTGCCCATTTCGGTGCCGTCCAGGATTCCATCGTTATCGCTGTCGGCATCGAGCGCATTGATCTTGCCATCACCATCGGTATCCATATCCGGCTGCTGTTCGTCACCGTCGAGCACGCCGTCATCGTCGCTGTCGGCATCGTTCGGATCGGTGCCCAACGTCATTTCTTCGCCGTTGGTCAATCCGTCGCCGTCATTGTCGAGCGTGCTCGTGTCAATGACCCACGTGTACGTCGCCGGCGTCGGATCGACGTTTCCAAGGCTGTCGACCGCGCGAACCGCGATGGTATGCATACCGTCGGGCAAACTGACCGTCGAATACGTTTGCGGGCAGGGGCCGAACGGTCCGCCATCAATGCTGCATTCGTAGGTCACGTTCATTTCATTCGAACCGAATTCGAAGTCACCCGTGGGATCGGTGGTCGGCGTCGGTTCCGAAACGATAATCGTCGTATCGGGCGGCGTCGCGTCAATGACCCACGTGTATGTCGCCGGTGTCGGGTCGACATTTCCGACGGAATCGACCGCGCGAACCGCGATGGTATGCGTTCCATCGGGCAAACTGACCGTCGAATACGTTTGCGGGCAGGGGCCGAACGCTCCGCCGTCAATGCTGCATTCGTAGGTCACGTTCATTTCGTTCGAACCGAATTCGAAGTCACCCGTGGGATCGTTCGTCGGGTTTGGCTCGGACGTCAGGATCGTCGTATCCGGCGGCGTTCCATCGACAACCCACGTATACGTCGCGGGAGTTGCATCGACGTTACCTGCGGCATCCGTCGCGCGTACGGCAATCGTATGCGTTCCATCGGGCAAACTGACCGTCGAATACGTCTGCGGGCAAGGCGCGAAAGCCCCGCCATCAATGCTGCATTCGTAGGTCACGTTCATTTCATTCGAGCCGAACGTGAAGTCACCCGTGGGATCATTCGTCGGGTTTGGCTCGGACGTCAGGATCGTCGTATCCGGCGGCGCCGTGTCAATGACCCAGGTGTACGTCGCGGGCGTCGGATCCACCGCGCCGGTCATATCTTTTGCCCGGACCGCAATGGTATGCGTTCCATCGGGCAAACTGACCGTCGAATACGTTTGCGGACAGGGGCCGAAGGCTCCGCCGTCAATGCTGCATTCGTACGTCACGTTCATTTCGGTGGAAGCAAATGCGAAATCACCCGTGGGATCATTCGTCGGGTTTGGCTCCGTCGTAATGAACGACGTATCCGGCGGCGCAGTGTCGATGACCCAGGTGTACGTCGCCGGCGTCGGATCCACGTTGCCGACCGCATCTTTGGCGCGAACGGCAATGGTGTGGGTTCCATCGGGCAAACTGACCGTCGAATACGTCTGCGGGCAGGCGGCAAATGCTCCGCCGTCGATGCTGCATTCGTACGTGACCGGTGTTTCATTCGACCCGAACGTGAAATCGCCCGTGGGATCGTTGGTCGGGTTTGGCTCGGACGTCAGGATGGTCGTATCCGGCGGCGCCGTGTCAATGACCCACGTATATGTTGCCGGTGACGGATCCACGTTTCCGGCGGCGTCCTTGGCGCGAACCGCAATGGTGTGCGATCCATCGGGCAAAGAAACCGTCGAATACGTTGCGGGGCAGGGCGCATACGCACCGCCGTCGATGCTGCATTCGAACGTCGCCGTCATATCGGGCGAGCTGAAGACGAAATCGCCCGTAGGATCATTCGTCGGGTTTGGCTCGGCCGTAACGATGGTCGTATCGGGCGGCGCCGTGTC
>WBZU01000578.1_pt1 | contig 31135 bp, 18 predicted proteins | sample 5204311 | NCBI WGS metagenome assembly WBZU01 (sample SAMN12344359, study PRJNA552823) | activated sludge metagenome | biome: Activated sludge suspended growth; feature: Nitrification reactor; material: Wastewater; isolation source: activated sludge from nitrification reactor of wastewater...
TCCTGGTTCTCCTTGTCGTGGGAGTCTTGGGCGGCGCCTTCTTCGCCGGGCCGGGGATGTCGCCTTACGGCGTATTCAAGCGTTAGCGGTTATGTGGAAAAGCCCGCAGCACAAGCACAGCTTTCGCCGAGCCAACGTGGCAAGCACGTTATAAACCCACGCGATGATTGATTCGCGCGGCGACCGACCAGGGGCCTTCAGCCCTTCATTTTCGCGAGCACCTTTTGCAAGGTCTGAATCCGCTCGATTTGCTCGGCCGAAGGATTCTTTTGAAGCTTTTTCATCGTTTGCAGCATCTCCAGCGCGTGGGCCTGCGCATCCGGGGCGAACGCATCGGGGCGAGCGCGGAACAAGGGCCAGATCGCATCGAATGCCTCCACGGCCGAAGCGAGCGCCTCCTCATGCCGACCAAGCGCGTGTTGGTATCTACATAGAGCGTTGAGGTTTCGGGCGAGGAATGCGAGAAATGCCTGCGGGCGAGCTGCGACGAGCTTGCGGCCCAGTTCGACAGCCCTTTGCGTGTTGGCAAGCGCCTCTTCATAGCGCCCAAGACTGCCCAACATCGAGCCGAGGTTGCCGAGACACGTAGCGAATGCCGAAAGGACTTTTTGCGGCTCGGTTGCATAGACCTTTTCGTAGGCATCCAACGCGAGCTGCATGGAGACGACCGCCTCTTCGCGTCGTCCAAGCTTTGCTTGCAAGTTGCCGAGATTGTTCAAGCAATTCGCGAGGTCGCCGAGGATCGCGTCAGCATGCGTCTTTGCAAGCTCGCGATAGATGGCGATGGCCTCCTGCACCGAAACGATCGCGTCCTCGCGTTGCCCAAGCGCGCCCTGCCGAGAACCGAGCCCTGTGAGGCTGCGGGCAAGCAAGGGCAGGAACCTCGCCGGATCGGTCTCGGCGAGCTTACGACGAAGGGCGACCGACCGCTCGGCGAGGGGCAGCGCGTCCGCGTGTCGACCAAGCTCGGCCAAGCGATTGCCTAGGTTGTGAAGGCTTCCGGCAAGAAAAGGCGTGAAATCGGCCGGCCGTGTCGCAGCGAGCTGCTCGTAGAGGCGCACAGCCTCTTCGGCGTTGGCCAGCGCGTCTTCGCGTCGTCCAGCTTCGCTTTGCATGTTGCCCAGGTCATTGATGTGCCGCGCAAGCTCCGGCAAGTATTCGTCCGGCTTCTCGGCAGCCCGCTTGCGCAGCTCGGCGACGGCCTCGGAGAGCGCCGCGATCGGGTCTGTCTCGGCAGCAGCCGGCGTAGCAATGGGTGCGGAATCCTTGGTTTTGGTGCGCGGCTTTGGCTGGGCCTTCGGCTTCGACATGGCGCGGCATGTAACACGCGACCCGTCCTGATTACAAGCGGAGTTTTCAATAAGAGATTCGTCGCGAAACGCAATCGGTGAAAAAACAATTGCCGTCGTCGAGCAGCCATTGCGATTGCAGATTCGTTTGGGATGGCCGGAGCATCGTTTTTCCGGCTCGATGCATCTGCGGTGCAATGTCTCCAGGCCGTGGGTTGATGCCGAAATAGAATTCGGTCAGGGCCGAACCGGGCACTGGGCTCACGGGATATTTCAGATTCCAAATGGGCTGCAGAAGGCTCAGCGTGCGCGTTGAAAGATGCGACGCGAGGTTCGGAATGAACTTGCACTCTTGACAACGCACTTGGCCCCGGTACGGTGCTCATTACGCGACGGAGGTTTTTCATGAACGAGCAAGTCGGCAAAGTTCTGGAAGTGATGCGGGTCGGGAAACTGGCGCGTATTTATGTTCTGGGATGTTTCGATCGGCGCGTCACCGTGTATTCGCAGCAGGTTCGCGCATTGAATTTGGTCGACGCACTCGTCAGAACCGGCGACTTGACCAATGAGGCCGCAGTTGCTGTCGTGGGAGCGGGTTCGGCCGGACTCACGTTTGCCGCGGGAGCATTGCGTTGTCGGGCCAGGGTCACCATTTTGGAAAAAAGCGACCAATTGCTTTCGTTGTTCCGTTACGGCACGGATGAACTGACGCGTGAAGGTAATAAGCGCTGGCTGCATCCACGGGTTTATGATTGGCCATTGCCTGGATGGGAACATGAACGCACAGGATTGCCGGTGCTGGGTTGGACGGCGGGGACGGTTTACGAGGTGCGCGAGCAACAGCTTGCCGAATGGCGGAAGGTTGTCGCGGAAGCTAAAGATCGATTACAGGTTATTTTGAATGCGACGCGCATCGACGTTTCGAACGAAACGACGAACCGGCCGGTCGTCTCATGGAATACCTCGTCGCCGAATGATCCCGCGGGCCCTCAAGAATTCGATTTGGTGGTGTTGGCTGTAGGGTTTGGCGCCGAGCGTGCCGAATACCCTGACTATCGCACGTATTGGGAACCTGACGACCTCGACGATTGGGGGGCATTTCGCGAAGGTACGGACAAACCCCGTCGATGGCACATCTCGGGTGATGGCGATGGAGCTCTCACGGATTTATTGCGCCTGTGTATCAAGAATTTTCGTCATGATCAAATGATCGGCCGGTTTGTTTCGGATCCGGCACTCGAACCCATCAAGCAACGTATCATCGAAATTGAAAAAGATCCGCGAGGCAAAGGTCCGGCCGGCGCCAAGTTTCTATTTGATGAATACAATCGTCTCCGCTTCGAGCCTTTGATTGCATATTTACGCGACCCGAAACACGGAGCGCGAGTCGATACCAAAGTTACGTTCAATACGGCCGGTCCGTATTTTTTGACGACCAAAGCATCTTCTCTCAATCGATTTCTCGTCGCGCAGCTTTACCATGCTCGGCGATTCGAGTCACAACCGGGCAAAGCCAAAACGGCCAAACCCGTCGATGGGGGATTTCTGGTATCCGTGGAAGGCAAACCCGATGAGGTTTTCGATCGTGTGGTTTGGCGCCACGGTCCGCGCCCTCGGGCGATCGAGGCATTTCCAAAGTTATGGGAAGCTTGCGAGGATTTGCGCCGTGCTTGGGAACAAGCCCCGTCATTGCTTGATCAAACGCGGGATCGTCATTGGAATCCAGGCGATTTTGGACCTGAGGAGCGATTCGGCGCAATGGTCGCCGACGAAGCGATCGATTCCAACGGTTCGGCGAAGGAGAATGTGACTCTTCTTTCGTCGGCACCCCTCGTCGCAGAAATGAAATCGGTCGTGCTTCAGGCGCCGCCTCGTCGACGGTTCAAGTTATTCGGGCGCGAGGCCTTGATCAAGGATGCCGTCGATAAATTGCAAAAACGTTCGCCTTTGGTTGTCTACGGTATGCGCGGCAATGGGAAGAGTTCGCTCATTGAAGCGCTGGCCCGTGAAGCTCCACTTGCAGGCAAAGAACAAGTGCATTTTCGAGCGACGCCGAGCATGACGGCGGCGCAATTTTTTCAGCATATTGTGGGGATTCTCGGCGAAACTGCCGAATTTCCGGCACCTCCCACGGGAGACATCGACACGATCAAACGCAGGCTATTGTCGGATTATCCCCATCGGCGGTCGGCGTGGATCTGGATTGATCAGGCGCATCATTTGCTCGATGCACAAGGCTTTCGGGATCCTGAAGTCGGTAGACTGTTGTTGGGTTTGTGCGGAGCTTGGGGCAAATCATGTCCGGTCGTTTTGGAATTGCGTGAACGTCCCCCTGCGGCCTTCGAACGCCAAGTTGCGGGTAGTTGTCACGTACCGGGACTTGACAAACAAAGCTTGGCGGAATGTTTGCAAGACGGTGCTCCCGAAGGTCATAGTGCTGCGTGGAAATTCAGTGGCAATGACTTGAATCGATTGTACGCATGGTTGGGTGGTGGGCACGGAAAACAAGCCCATCCTCACGCCATTCAGCTTTTGATCGACGTTGCTCGTGGCCGCGGGGAAACGCCAATCACGGTTTTGCAGCGCCATCTGGACACATTCAATCAACGAGTCGAGGAGGTCTTGTTGCGGGACCTCGTGGAAAATGTATTGAACGACAACGAGCGAACGATGCTCGATGTCCTTGCTCTGTATCGATCCGCAATTCCGCACGATCACGCCGATGCTCTCGAGCGCCATTTGAGTATTCCCGGTGCGTGGGATGGTATCGATCGGCGCTGCTTGCTTGCGTCGGATGTGGATCAATCGCGGTATTATTTGCACAGTTTCATTGCGGGATGGGTACGCGTGCGTATGGGTTATGTCGGTTATGGTGAAGATGGTGATGCCGACGTTGCCGGGTTCAAAGAGCTGAGATACGAGCGACCCATTCGGCGTCTGCATAATCTCGTGGCTACATGTTGGTTGGAACAACTCAATCAAAGTCAACGCGCGACGCATCTGAACATCGAACGCGCCCTCGAAGCGTTCCATCACTTGGTCGCAGCGGGTGAATCTTCGCGTATTCAAGCCATTTCGGTAAAATTGCTGACGGGCAACCAAGCTTGGGCTCGCAAACGCATTCGGTTTCTGTATGAACATCTGCATCGATCCAACGCTCCGCTGAATCAGCTACGTCAGGCGTTGGCTTATGCGGCCATTCTCGATCCCGAGAACTCGCGTATTCATCGTTTTCTCGGCGAGTGCTGGGCCAAAGAAAAAGGGTGGGCAAGCAAAGAAGCTTTGAACTGCTTCGAGACTGCATGCAGATTGCAAGGCGACTTTCCTGCGTATTGGGCGGATCTGGGTAAAGCTCTCTTGGCCCAAGGTCAAGCTGGAGCTGCGGACTTTTTGAGCCGTGTACAAAAATTGCGCAAAGAACGTCCGAGAGTCATCGACGATTACGTGATTGCCGTTGAAGCCGATTGTCTCACGGCTCTTGGTCGAGCCGGAGAAGCGTCGGCGCTTCGAATGAAAAAAATTGATTCGCGTAATGCGAGTCCGGTCTTCTACGTGAACGAAGCTCAAGCTCGAATCAGGGCGGCCGATTATGCCGGGGCCCTCGCCATTGTTGGGGAGGCCAAGAAAAATCGTGCCTACGATGCATATACGGCACGAGTTCATGCTCAAGCGCTTGATTTGTCCGGCAATCATGAAGACGCGACAAACCTGCGTATGACCTACATTCGTGCCGGGAAGGCGGATTCGGCATTGTATGTGGATGAAGCAAATGCCAGACTTCAAGCCGGTAGTCCTCGAAAAGCGCTCGAGATTTGCAACCTCGCCAAAAGCAATAAAGTGAGCAACGAAGTCATCGAAAACATCCAACGGCGTGCGCTACGAGAGTTGGGCAGGAGATGATGCGTGGTGCAGGCGCCGCAATGGCGTCTCGGAGCTGGTCGAGCATTATTCCGGATCACACGCTCCATTGCATGTATTCACGATGGTCCCATTTGGCTGGAAGAACTGATCGAGCTGCGCTTTGCTTGCTCCGAGTCGCCGGACACTTTCGTGCACGGGATTGTCTTGGGCGGGCGGGATCGCGATGTCTCCAGGCAGCGGGTTGATACCGAAATCGAATTCGGTCAGCGCCGAACCGGCCACCGGGCTCATGGCCGTTTCCATATTCCAAATGGGCCGCGGTGCAGGTTGTAGGTGCAAGAGGCCCAGCGTACGCGCCGAAAGATGCGACGCGATGTTGGGAATGGCCGGGTCGCCCATCCCTATTTGCATCGCAATGAAACGATTCGCCGGCGTACCGGGAAACGGGCTCTTCAATACATGCGGAGCGTAAGTCAACGGATCGATGCGGTCGAGCGATGATTGCAGCAGCGCCGCGAATTTTTGCTGATCGAGCGGGTCGGGTAAAACCCCGGCGATCACGAGCAGAAACACCAAAAAAGCCCGCGAGCGAAACATCATGAGCGAAAAATCCGCGCCGCATACGCTCAAAGCACCTCGTTCAATGCGCGGAACCAGCGACATGTACGTTGTACCAAGGATCCCACCGAGGCTATTACCATAAAAGTATGGCGTGGAAAATGCCAATGCTTCAGGCGGCATCATCTGCATCTCGGGTATTTGAGCGAGGTTTGTTGCGGCCCATTCTTCGACCGAGATGAAGTTGCCCATGGCTTGATGGACTCGATCCGTGAATTGGGCGGTCAAGGCTGGATTGGTAACAATCGTGTCGCCAATGGGCGTGCGATCTTCCTTTGCCATGCCCCACCAATCGGCGGCGAAAACGACCATTTTGAGTTCGTCCGCAAATACGTTGACGAAGTCTCCCGCGGCTTCTTCGCGTGATCCGAAAAAGCCGTGCCCATATTGCATGAGCCGCACGGGCGGATCGCCCGCTTTCCAATTCGCCACGCTGCGCGGAATCCATACGGAAAAAGGCACGTCGAATTCTCCCTGCGGCTCGACCTTTCCTTGGGCATTGCGACGCAAACGCGCGTTCGGCTGCTCGGATTCCAAGTAGGCCGGCACCTTGATCGTGCCATCAATGCGGCGCTGAATGTACGTATCCACATTGTCCGTAACCTTCGCAATGGTCACTTTCGGCGCGGCCATCGATAGGTGTTGCAAAACGTCTTGTCGCACATCGAGCATGTCCCGCACGATGACGTCTTCGGTCACCGTCGTGAAATCCCAGGCCAAATTCAGCATGCTTCGATTGATTCCCGCGGCTTCGATAATGGGAAAAATGTCGGTATCGTAATGCTTGGTCACGTCCGCCAAAGCTGGGGTTTTCGAACCTTCACCATCGCGAAGACGTCGGAACCCTTCGGAAGGCGCAAGAGGAGCCCCGGTCTTGTCCCGCAAGGAATGGAGCACCACGACATACCGCGTTTTTTCTTCCAAACGAACGAGCGGCCGAATGAGCAACGCGCGACGATCGTCTTCGGTGGCTCGCGGATCGAGTTCGGCGAAATGCGGAATGAGTTTTCCCGTATTCGCTTCGAGCAACAAAGTGGGACTTTCTTTCGTCGTGGTACGTGAAAAATCACCCGTTGCGCCGGTCAATGGGGAATCATCGACGCCTCCGGGGAAAAGCGCCAGGATCTGGGAACCCAGCGAATACCCGTCGACGGGGTGCAGCGCCTGCATGTCATTCGATCCCGCCGGTCCGATGAATGCGAGCGATTCCGGGGAAAGACGAATACGTTTTCCCGAAGGGAGGGTCGTATCGTCGACGCGAAAATGATCCGATGGAAACGGCAGCAAGCAATCGCCTTCGAAAGCAATGGGATTGCATCCCGGGGCAAACGTAAATGGGTCGGGTGGTGCCGCATCCGGACCGCATCCCGTGACGATGATCGAAAGGGCGGCAGCCGAAAAAGCATGAAAAGTACGACGCATGTTTCGAGATTCCTTCCAGGGTTGGGGGCGGGGCGCAGAAAGCAACCGAATCAGGGCTCGTCCTTGTATACCGCCGGCCACGCGTCGGACGCCGGCCAATTTGTGTGAAAGATGCAATCGCGGCGTGGATCCGCGAGCAGCCGACGCGGTCACGACGCCGGTTGCATTTTACCGAGCCAATGTGCCAAGGCCTCTGACAGGCGATTGAATCGTGGCTATAGTCAAGTCGTCACCCAAGTACGAGGAAAGTGTCATGCCATTGGTGAAATGTCGAAGATGTGGCGGTGATGGCCGCCATTCCGATCAAAACCCAACCCGGCCCGGGGTCATGGACTGGTGCCATGGTTGCGGCGGGGATGGCGAGGTCAGCGTGGTTGATCCATCGATTCTCTGTAAACGATGCGGCGGCGACGGACACCATTCGGATCAGAACCCAACCAGACCGGGCGTGATGGATTGGTGTGCCGGCTGCGCCGGAACGGGCTACGCCAGGTAGTCGACTCTATCGGAAAAATCCCCAACCACGTTGGCACGACTCCGCCAGTTTATCGAAGCCGTGCTTGGAGAGTGCCTGAAAATCGAGCCTCGACAAGCGCAATCTACGAAGTGGCGGAGTAGTGTCAGCGGCCGCCATCGAGCGCGCCCGAATCGTTCAGAAACAATCCTTCGATGCCAGCTCCATCAGCGCCGCGTGCATTGCGACGTGCTCCTGTTCGAGCAATTGCTTGTTGCGTTGCGCGGTCTTGCGAATCTTGGCCAGCTCCGTCGCTTGCTCGGCGGCATCGAGCGGCACACGGTTGATGCACATCGGCGGAATGCCGTCGCCGTTGTACGGGCCGTAAACGCATTTGACGACCGCGTTTTTCTCGAGCGCCTCGACGACTTCGGTTTCGAGCGCCAGCCAATGTTTCACGCCTTCGTCGCGTATGATTTGGGAAGAACTCCGCAATCGTTCGAACACGGTCCAAGGGTCGCCGCCTTCGGCTTGGCGGGTAAAACGGTTATCTTGAATGGTCCAGCCGTAACTCGTGCCGACATGGACCCAATCGTCTCCGCGGCGGAAATCAATATGCGCTCCTTCGCCGACGATCGATTTGCCATTCGAATGCACCGAAAATGAAACGCTCCAGTCTTTGCTTCCCGCGAGCTGGTTATGGGCGCCGCTGATCAATATGCCGAAGACCTGAGGCCATTGTTGAGGATAATGCAGCGTTTCGACGCTCGCCCATTCGACGCCGGCCCGCTCGTTGAATCCTCCGCCATAACATCCGCGGGCGGCGCCTTGTCCCCGGCACCAATCTTCTTGCACGAAGTTGCCGATTTTGCGCAGCGGAAAATGCTCCCACGCTGCGGCGCGTTTGGAAAAACATGTTTGCGCCGAAAGAAAACGACGCTTCTCATCGTCGGATGTAAAACGTAGCTCCTCTAGTTTCACGTGGGCGTCTTTGCCGACGTAGTCGCGGTCGTCGTGTCCTTTCGACGAACCCGTCGGCGTCGATGATTCGCTGGTTTTTGTGCCGGGACAACCCGATACCGAGAGCAGAAACAGCGAGAGCAACAACAAGCGCATGCGTTGATGATTGCATGAGCGGATGCGTTGTGCGTATGAAAAAGTGTCGCCAGAGAAAACAAGCGCAGGTCCGAGGTACAGCATGGGGAACGAAGAGCTGTCCATGGGATGAACGTTTGCCCTGGAATGCGAGAACGATTTCGAGTAATGGTGGGATTGCATGAACCGGCGTTCCTCGAGCGTGGCGATGGGAATCTTCAGCGTGGTGCTGGCCGCCTGCTCCTCCAATGTGGCGGGCACGGCTCGAAATGACGTGCGTCCTCGAGAAACTCCCGCCGCTTCTCCCAAACCGTCCGAATCGGCTCCCGTTAGCGGCCCCTTGGCCTCCGCTGCTGCTCCCGTGGGCAACGCGCCTGCGACAAACGAAGAAGTCGAAGCCAAAGTCGTCGGCACCTTTCGCGGCAATGACCCCTTTGCGCCTCCGCCTTCGGGACCGGCTCCGAAATGGGAACCCCCGCCGGCTCGTCCTCCTGGAACGGATCCCGAGGATCCGGCGCGAGCGATCAAGCAATGCGCCGAGGTCAAGAGCTGCGGAGCTTGCAACAATTGGGGATATTGTGGGTATTGCGCGGCAAACCGGACATGCGTTCCCAAAGACAAATACGGAGCGTATCCGGGGACATGTTCGGCAGGATATACGCCGAATGATTGTTTGATGACGTTTTACTTCGAAGAACACGAACCGGAAACGCGTCGACGCTTGGTTGAATACATGGCCGAATTAAAACCCGAAGGAACGCCCTTCGATCGCCAGGCCTCGATCGGCACGACCCTCCGGATCCCGGTTACGCGGGGCAAATGTTATGGGGCGACGTTTCGCGTCAGTCACGACGCCGACGGACGCGTCAATCCCGATGCATCCGTGACGGCGAAATACATTGGAATCGGAGGGAATTGGGCTCCGATTTATACCGACACGTATGCCGTGACTCCATTTTGCCCGCAAGAAAGCGGGCACATCGTGGTGTCCACCAAACCCGAGAAAACCACGAAGGGCACATTTCGCGTGCAATTGTTCAGCGCGCCGATCGCCGACGCGGAATTACGCAAGCAAATGGACGAATACGAAACGAGGACACGGCAGCTCATGGTTCAATCGGCGTGTGCCCATTGCGCGAGAAATCAGGCATTGTGTTTGTTGGAAGGGGCTCCGCGGTGTCTCGCCAATTATCTCGTTTGTCTGGGCGAAGTACACCTCACGCCGGAAGATTGCGAACGCGGCGACGTTGCGCCGAAGCCCCCGGAGAAGCTTCCTCCGCAGGCTCGGCGTAATCTCGGGCCCGGAGATGACTCCGTCCGGATTGCACGGCGGGGGGCCTTGGTCTCCAATTCGGCGCAGCAGTCGTCAATCGAGTAAAAATTCGTTTGCATTTGGAACGCATTCGCGCGATGCTGCGCGTCCTGCTGCACGCAACCCGCGTGCCCACTGCGTGAGTCGACCCATGGGCCAAGCCAAAATCCAAGTTTTTTACCCCGCCAACAAAGGACGCATCGTCCTGCGTACCGAATTCGATTGGAACAAAAACCTCGAACCTCATTATGTCAGCGAGGATCGAACGATTACCGAATTCCTCATCGAATCCGATCAAAAATACTTTTACTTCAAACCGGGCCTCGCCACCGCCAACGACTTGAAGTGGTCGCAAGGCGACAATTACCTGGCCACGACCCGCGATGATTCCATTCGTCGCTGTTACCCGCACTTTTTCTCGGAATCGCGCGGCACGTTTTCGTCCGTCATCGACGTTCCCGAAGGACGAACCGATTGTCGTCATAGCATTCGCGTGTATTTCCCGCCGGGGTACGACGAAAACACGCTCAAACGTTATCCCGTCCTTTACATGCACGACGGCACGAACCTCTTTTTCGGTGACGAAGCATTCGGCGGCAATGAATGGCGCGTCGACGAAAATGTCGAGCTGCTCCACAACATGAACCTCATCGACAAAGTCATCGTCGTCGGCATCTACGCTAAAGATCGCATGTTCGAATACACGAAACCCGGTTATGAAAAATACGGCGCCTTCATGGTGAACGAGCTCAAACCGTACATCGACAATCGCTTGCGAACGCTCACGGATGCCAAAAATACGGCCGTCATGGGTTCGTCGCTCGGCGGCGTCGTCTCGTTTTTCCTCGGCTTTCAATACCCCGAGGTTTTCGGCAAAGCGGCGTGTTTGTCGAGTACATTCGGTTATCGCGACGATCTGATGGAACGCGTCGCGGCCGAGCCGAAGAAGAGCACGCGATTTTACATCGACAGCGGCTGGCCCGAGGACAATTACGAAAATACCGCCGCCATGAGGGATCAGCTTCAAGCCTCCGGGTACGAATACGGCAAGGACTTTCTGCATTTCGCGTTCCCCGGCGATCTGCACAACGAAATGTCCTGGGCCGCGCGCAGCCACGTTCCTTTCCAATACTTTTTCGGCAAAGCGGCGCGCGGCAAGTAACAGCTTGCGTCGAATGACTTCCGCCGAACAGTCCCGCCATTTTTTCCTGGTCGTCCCGAGAAAGTCCTGATAACAACGCGGCGTATGTCCGCGACCAAAGTCGAAACCTTCCTCGAATCCGCGCTCACGGGCCGGCCCATCGGCGCAGATCGCGCTGCTCCGCCCAACGTCACGCCCGTGAATGCCAGCCTCATGCGCACGACGATCGGCCCGTTGTTGCTCATGATCTCCACGCCCATTCTGATGCTCGTATTGTGGATGTCGGCGCGATATCACGGCGGCTCATTGCTTGATTTCGCTCTGGCGGGCCCGGACATCTGGTTGCAGCACGTGCCGAAACCGACGGGAACGGCGGTGGCGATCATCGTCGGCTGGTTCATCGTGCAAGGGATGCTCTTGCAATGGCTCCCGGGCAAACGATTTCTCGGCCCGGTGACGCCCGCGGGGGTTCAGCCCGAATACAAACTCAATGGCGTTTTAGCCTGGTTCATTACGCACGTCGGGCTATTTGGTGTCGCTTGGCCCTTGGGGCTGCTCGACCCGGGCAAACTGTACGATCATTTCGGCAGCGTGCTCATTACGCTCTGCGTGTCGGCGTTCGTTTTTTGCATTTTCCTTTCGTGGAAGGGGCGCAATTATCCCACGGCGCCGGACAACGTACTCACGGGGTATCCGCTTTTGGATTTCTTCCAAGGGCCCGAATTGCATCCGCGCCTGTTCGGCGTGAACTTGAAGCAGCTCATCAATTGCCGCGTATCGATGATGGGATGGAGCTGCATTGCGATTTGTTTGGCCGTCACGCAATATCAGCGTAATGGCACCGTTTCGACCTCGATGGTCGCCGGCGTCACGGTCCTCGTCGTCTACCTCTTCAAGTTTTTCTGGTGGGAATCGGGGTATTTCACCTCGCTCGACATCATGCACGACCGCTTCGGGTATTACATTTGCTGGGGCGTGCTCGTCTGGGTGCCTTCCGCGTACGAGATTCCCTTCTTGTATTTGGTCGAGCATCCCATTCAATGGTCGATTCCCGTCGCCGCGGCGATGGTTGCGTTCGGCGTGTTATCGATTTGGATCAATTACGACGCCGATGCGCAACGTCAACGTGTGCGGGCGACAAACGGGCAAACCAAGATTTGGGGCAAGGATCCCGAGATGATTCGGGCGCAATACACGACGGCGGACGGGCAAAAGCGAGAAAGCCTGCTCTTGGTTTCGGGTTGGTGGGGTGTGGCGCGGCATTTCCATTACGTGCCCGAGATCGCGCTCGCGGCGGCGTGGACCGTGCCTGCGGGTTTTTCGCATCTCTTGCCTTGGTTCTACGTGATTTTCTTGACGATTCTGCTCACGGATCGATCGGTGCGCGATGATCGGCGTTGCGCGGCGAAATACGGCGAATCGTGGAACGAATACAAGAAACGCGTTCCGTATCGCATTGTGCCGTACGTGTTTTGAGCCGGTTTGACTGGGTTTCACCCAGGCCCACCCGGGGCTCCGCGCCCCGGGACCCGCGCAAGGGGCGGCGGCCCCTTGACCCTTGCATTGGTTTGTCCGGTGGACAAACCAAAAGGGATCAGGCGGATTTTTGGAAGAGGGCGATGTTTGTGCGCGGCATCTCCAGTGTGTAATGGAAGCGCCCCGCGAGCCACTCCATGGTGGTGGGCCGATAAAAACTCACGTGCGTCGGATCCCGCGGGTAATGCCATTTGGGGAACGGCCGTTCGTCCAGGACCATTTCCGTCATCAATCCCAGAACGCCTCGCGGACGTAGAAGATGGTCCAGGCGAACGAATTCGATAGCGGGCTCGTAAAAGTGTTCGACCGTCTCCGTCGCCGTGATGAAATCGTAGGTCCGTTCGAGCACCGCCGGGTTTGGCGCAAAATACGGATCGAAAATCGCCGTCGGAAACCCTCGTTCGGTCAGCATCTTTGACAACGTCGGCCCGGGACCCGAACCGATATCGATACCTTCGGCGCCGGGAGGCAGGCGATCGATCAGCGGCAATGCCAATCGGTCGAGGAAATCGCGATAACGCGGGTCGTTCGGATCGTTTTCGTGCGTCAAGTAATGCGCCCGTTCCGCGCCGGCATCGAGCCTTTGGGATGGGTCGAGAAAAACCAGGCGACACGTGGGGCAATCGAAATACGAGCGGTGGTGGACCGTCGCGAAAAGACGTGTGTCCGGGTCATGGCACAACGTGCAGGCGGGCGGCATGAGCGGAGTGGCGACGAGACTGCTCAATAATGCCACGGAAACTTGGAATAATCCTGTTTTCGTTTTTCCAGGAACGCGTCGCGACCTTCGCGAGCTTCTTCCGTTCCATACGCCAAACGCGTTGCTTCGCCGGCGAAGAGCTGCTGACCCACGAGCCCCTCGTCGGGCAGATTGAACCCGTACTTCAACATGCGCATGGCCGTCGGGCTCTTGCCATTGATGAGTTTCCCCCATTCGAGCGCCACGTTTTCCAAATCCGCGTGCGGTACCGAGGCATTCACCATGCCCATCGCCGCGGCTTGATCGGCCGAATAATCCAGCCCCAAAAAGAATATCTCGCGCGCTTTTTTCTGTCCCACTTGGCGCGCCAACAGCGCCGAACCATACCCGCTGTCGAAACTCGCCACATCCGGATCCGTTTGCTTGAACTTCGCGTGTTCTTTGCTCGCAATCGTCATATCACAAACGACGTGCAAACTATGCCCGCCTCCAACCGCCCAGCCGGGAACGACCGCGATCACCACTTTGGGCATGAAACGAATCAATCGCTGCACTTCGAGGATGTGCAATCGTCCAAGACGCGCCGGATCGGGCTTCAGCGCTTCGTCCCCTTCGTACTTGTATCCATCCTTGCCCCGAATTCGTTGATCCCCGCCCGAACAAAACGCCCACCCGCCGTCCTTCGGCGACGGACCATTTCCCGTAATGAGCACACAGCCCACGTCCGACGTCGTTCGCGCATGTTCGAGCGCCGTATACAGCTCGTCCACCGTATGCGGTCGAAATGCATTCCGCACTTCCGGCCGATTGAATGCAATTCGTACGGTGCCTTGATCCTTGGCGCGATGATACGTGATGTCGGTAAACGAAAAACCTTCGACGACATTCCAACGGGATGGATCAAAAATGGCCGAGACAGTCATGAACGAAAAACCTCCTCGCGGGCGCGAACGTAGTCGCAACCGTTACCCATTTCAATTCGCTCCCGGTGAAAAATCAGATGACACTTTGTCGCAAAAACGAACATGGGTGGACAAGTTGGCGAAACCTGGAGCTTTTGAGTAAAGGCGTGGATCAGGATGAAGGTGGAATTGCATCTTGGCACGAGTTGTGCTGAAACTGCGAGCATGAAGTCGAAAGATCCGGACAAGCTAGGGGCGAGACGCAATCGTCGAATTTGGCGTTGGGCGGCGATGTCGGCCGTGATGGGCGCTGTTTCCACCGGCGGTGGAGTCGCGTTGGCCGATATTCAACTCAAGTATCAGTCACCGACGTTTGCCGAGCGCAATCCGGATTCGCGCACGGCGACGCCGGCGCTTCGTTGGGTCATCAATCGCGATGAATGCAACAATCCGGATGCGACGTTCACGTTCAAGCTCGATGCGCCCGGGTACAATGGAATGAACGGGTATTTCGAGGTCTGGGGGACGCTCACCGGAGCCGATTGCACGGACGTCAACCAACGCAACACGGGCACACCGGACAAACCGGTGGCGAATCAAGGAACCTGTTTTGCCATTGCGCACAAGGGCGAACCCACGGCGACACAATCTTCTTTTTCGATTACGGTCGATGTGGAGACCATGGTGAGCCTCAAGCCCGAGCTTGCCGAATGTGGAATCAATACGGACGATATCACGCCGCGAGCTTTGAAGATGTATTTCATGTTTACGTCGGGAGGCACGATTCAAGGTCAGGCGTTGATTTGGCCGCCCACGGATGTCGTATCGACCATTGATTTGTGGGGACCGGCGGCGCCCACGGACGTCACGGTGACGCCCGGCGAAGGTTCGATCGTCGTTTCACCGGATGGAACGAAAGAAGCCGGCGCGACGGACGTCGTGTATTGCGCCAAAGGCGGGGAGATTCTCGGCACGGAGACCACCGAAGAGGATACATCGTCGTGCTCGTGTTCCGGCGTCGGCAACGACAGCACGGGCAGCGCGGGTTCGGCGGGAACAACCAATACGGGAGGATCGGCGGGCGCGGGTGGAGCCGGTGGAGCCGGTGGAATGGGCGGTTCGGGTGGCGGCACCGGCAATGGTTCGCAGTGTGAAACCTCGCCGCTCGTGGAAAATGCCCTCCCCGACGCAACGTGGGTGCCGTGTGCGGATGGAACGACGACCGTCGAGAACCTCGAGAACAACGACGTGTATGCCATTGCGGTGGCGTATCGCGATCAAGTCGGCAACGTGGGCAAGTTGTCACCCATCGTGTGTGCGACGCCCGAACCTGTGGATGACTTCTTCGAGGTGTATCAAAACAACGGCGGGGCGGCCGGCGGCGGAGCGTGTTCGATAGCTCCGAAAACGCTGCGCAATACGACCTTCGGTACGGCGTTTGTCCTGGGCGCGATGGCCTTGGTCCTTCGGCGTCGAAATCGTTTGTCTCGCAATGCCTCGTCCAAGGAGGTCTCGAAGTGAGGTTTTCCCATATTGCATCCGCGCTCGTTGCGGGATCGCTTTTGCTTGCGGTGCTCCCGGCCGAAGCGCAGTCCCGGGGCATATCGCGTAACAATTGGCGCAAGAAAGATCGCGGAAGCGGCATTTACAAGGGTACGCCGCAACGATTTGCATTCGAATTGCGGTTCGGCCCGTATTATCCGCAAATCGATCAGGAAGCCGGATTGAGCAGTCCGGTTTTCAAGAACACCTTCGGCGATACGTGGTTTCTCAATATCGGTGGTGAATTCGATTGGCAGGCTTTGCGAGTTCCCTGGGTCGGAACCTTGGGTCCCGGCATCGGATTCAGCTACGTCGCGCCTTCCGCCGCTGCTTTCGGCGTGGGCACCTACGGCACGGACAATCCCGTACGCAAGAATGAAACGTCGTTGACGATCTTACCGATGCACGTTTCGGCGGTGTTGCGCGTGGACGAGCTCTTTCGCCGCACGCATTTTCCGATCGTTCCTTACGGGAAAATCGGATTTGGATACGGCTTGTGGTGGTGCACCGTGGCGGGCAAAGATTGCAGCTCGATCGACGGCAAAGAAGCGCTCGGCGCCAGTTACGGCGTGCATTGGGCGCTTGGTTTGTCCGTACCGCTCGATTTCCTCGGACGACGCGAAATGTCCGCATTGGATCAGGAAACCGGCGTCAACCACATCCACCTCTTCGGCGAATGGTTCAACCAGAACTTGGGCCTTGGAACCAATCAAATGCTGATCGGCACATCGACGTGGGTCACGGGACTCACGATGGAATTGTAAAAAAAACGTCCCGTCTCACGTCCCATCCGGCGCGATCGCATCCCAACCCGTCGCTTTGGCCAATCGACTCATGGCCATATCGAGCTCCATCGTCGCATTCATCCACGCAAAACGGTTTGTCGCATAAGACTTCGCCGGATCGAGCACGTCTTTGTCTTCCCGAGTTCCGACATCGACGCCTTGCTGCACCGCAATCATCCATTTCTTCGCCGACGATTGCGCCTTGTAATACGCATCCACGCGCTTTTGCCAATCCACGACTTCCGCGTACGCCGTTTCGACCTCGGCCCCCGTGCCTCCCGTGGCGAACTTTTCGAGCGCCCGGACCTCTTCGAGCTGCGCTTGGGCATAACGAATGCGTGCGCTTTGCGCGAACATATCGAGTTTCCAATTGAAGACGATGCCGGCGCCATACCAAAAAAAGTTCACGGAATCCGCACCGAAAGGATTGATCTGATTGGTCACTTCGGGAGCCCGCGCATAACCGAGGTTCAATCCGAGCCCGATGTCTGGAAATACCTGCGCCCGCGCCACTTCCAGCTGCGCCGATCGCGCCATGACCCCATAACGAGCCATCTGTATTTCGGGACGATTCACGTTCGCCGCCAGCAAGTACCGCGTCAAACCGAGCAGCTTGTGTTTCGGACCGTGCAATGGTTCGTCCGGTATGTCCACCTTTTCGATTCCCGAATAAAACCTGAGCCCGGCCAGAGCCACCGTGGCAAACCGCGTCGCTTCGGATTCGCGCACCTCGATCTCCGCGACGTACGTTTGCATCTTGTACAATTCAACCGGATCGACTTCGTCGTTCTCCACCTGCTCGGTGACCTTGTCGACCCCTTTTTTTACCGCTTTGCGCACTTCGGCCAACAAAAGCTTGCTGTCGCGTGCCAATTGCAGACCAAAATAGGCCCGGCGAACATCGAGACGAACGGCGTCGCGTTCTTTCTCAATCGTTGCTTCATTCAAATGCACGTTGGCTTCCGCCGCCGCCCATAGATTCGTCATTTTGCCGAACGTCCACAAAGGCAATGCGCCGTCGATGCTCGCGCGCCACGCAAGCCCAAGACTGCTCGTCAGGGAAACGTCCGTATTGGGGCTGAAAATGTTGTTCCCGAGGACCGTCGGGGCCAGGCCCACGCCGCCGGTCATTTTGAATTGCGAAAACGGGGCGCGATGCGCTTCGTCGAGCTGCGCACGAACACCCAGAAGGCGCGCCCTCGCGGCCAGGATGTTGGGATGATTTTTGTCGGCAGCTTCGAGGATTTTGGGCAAATCGAGCACGACGGAATCGGCGGCGAAGGTCGTGTTCGACGCGCCAAACGCTGCGCCGAAGATCCCCGCCATGAAAAACCCGCGCACCCAAGCTGCTCGCATCATGCTGCGCGCATTGTTCACGAAGTCCCAAGGTGCGCAAGCCTGACGACGGAGCAGGCGGAAATTGACGTCATTCCGATTCACGTTCGTCCAGTCCTCGCAGCTCCGATACTCCGCGCGTTTTCTTCAGCAAACGCCGGAAATTGGACCGATCCATGCCCGCTTGTCGCGCCGCTTCGCTCACGTTTCCGCCCGTTCGCTTCATGAGCCGCTCGAGGTACGTCCGGTCAAACGTGGCTCCCGCTCGTTCTTTCGCGTCCGCATAAGGAAGATCGGCCAACGTTTCGTCCCACATCGGCGGCGACGAATGCTCGTCGTCTTCGAATCCCCGTCGGTCTTTCTCGTTGAGCAGCGGCAAATCCGCAGGCATGATGCAATCACCGCGCGCCATCACGACCGCGTGTTCGATGGCGTTTTCGAGTTGACGCACGTTGCCCGGCCAGGGTTGTTCCCGCAAAACCCGCAACGTCTCCGTCCCGATTCGTTTGATGTCCCGACCGCTGCGTTGCGCGTATTTCTGCAAAAAGTGGTACGCGAGCAAAGGAATGTCTTCTTTGCGTTGGCGCAGCGGAGGCAAGTGCAAAGGAATGACGGCCAATCGATAATAGAGATCTTCGCGAAAACGGCCCTGCCGGATGCGTTCCCGCAAGTCGACGTTCGTCGCGGCGATCACGCGGACGTCCACGTTCTTCGGATCCGATGCGCCGACGCGTTTGATTTCCCCGACAGCGAGCGCGCGAAGAAGTTTGGCCTGGGCGCTCAGCGGCAAATCTCCGATTTCGTCCAGAAAAACCGTACCTTTGTCGGCCAGTTCGAAGAGGCCCGGACGATCCATCGCGCCCGTGAAGGCTCCGCGCACGCTCCCGAATAGCTCGGTCTCCACCAGCGTTTCCGGAATGGCGCCGCAGTTGATCGCCCGCAAAGGTTTGTCACTCCGTAGGCTGTGTTGATGCACCGCTCGCGCCACGAGCTCCTTGCCCGTCCCGTTTTCGCCCAGAATGAGCACGGTCGACGTCGTCGGTGCAGCTCCGAGCGCCACGCGATACACCTCTTGCATGCGTCGCGATCCGCCGATCAATTCGCCGAAACGTTCATGCGTGGCCAGGCGTCGTTCGAGCAGCCGCGTCAGGTCGATGAGGCGTTTGTGCTCGGCCGCTTGAGCCAGCGCGATCGCGACGGTTTCGGTCGGCCCGAAAGGTTTGGTCAAAAAGTTGTAGGCCCCTTGCCGCACGGCGGCGACGGCCGTGTCGATATCGGCAAACCCCGTCATCATCACGACTTCGACGTCGGCGTGCGCTTTTTTGATCCGCGCAAGGACCTCCATGCCGCTCATGCCGGGCATCATGACGTCGAGCAACACGACGTCGACTCGCGTCGTTTGCAGCAGCGAAAGCGCCGCCGCTCCGTCTTCCGCGGTGAGGACATCGAACTGTTCGGCGGAAAGAACACGCGCCAAACTCCGGCGTAACGCGGGTTCGTCGTCGACGATGAGGACGCGGGGTTTCGCCGAAGTCGGGATTTCTTTGCGCTCCGACGGACCGGGCGACGCGGGCGGGACCGAGTTTGTCTTTTCGGAATCCGAGCTTTTCATGCGCGCAGCGTCCGTCGTTCGCGGTGATGCATGCCGGGGCCTCGAACGAGCTATTTCGCCGGAGGAGCCGCGGGAGCTTGCGCTGTCGGGGCGGGGATGTCGACTTGCAGGATCACGCCCGCATCGGTGTCGACGACTTTGTAGGTGACGCTGCTCGGTTGGCGAAATTCGACGACGAGCTCGATGTCTTCGTCGTCGACCTCCACGAGGCTCACGCGGGAGACTGCGGTCTTGAAGAAGCTTGTTTCGAGGGGCAGGAGGTTTGTCGTGATGGGTACGGACGTACCTTTGAGGCGGTAGGCGACGCGCCCTTCGGCTTTACGTTCGGCGACGATGACTTTCTCGCTGATCTCGACGTTGATGCGGCTCGAGCCGTCGGGCAGAACGCGGAACGAAGGATAGTTGGCGACGGGTCCTTTGACGGCCTTGCGTTTTTTGGCCTTGCGTTTGACGCGTTTGGTGGGTTTGGCCGGGTTGTCCGAGGTTGTCGGGGTGGATTCGGGCGCCGAGGCGGCGGTTGTGTTCTGTGTGGAACCGGTGGCGGTGTTTCGTGCGGATCCCGCGGCGTTCGGCGGTGTTTCTTGCGCGGTGGCGACGGAGGCGATGAGCGAACCGGCAACGAGAAGAGGCAGGGACTGGCGCATGGGAAGGTATTGAAGCACATTCGCAACCACGCGATCCAGTTTCCGTCCAACGGCAATCAGGCTACGTCGCTCGTCCGTCGACCCTCACGATGAGTCGAATGGAGCCAAAGAGTTTGGCCGAAGACGACGGAGCACTTTACGCTTGCTTGCGAAGCCTTACTTTGGTTTCAATGCGCATGCATCCAAGGAGCACGATGACGATGCTTAGGCGATGGGTACCGGTGGGCCTTGTTCTCTCGAGCGTGGTGGCAGTTTCCTCCACGGTTTCGGCTCAAACGGCACCGACCAAAACGGCGGCGCCAACGACGACCGCAAAACCTGCGGCACCGACGACGACCGCAAAACCTGCAACGACGTCCAAACCGACGGACGCAAAAACAGGAACGACGGCTTCCAAACCGACCGACGCAAAAGCTGCGAAACCAACGGATGCCAAAGCTCCGGCGACCACGGATGCGAAAGCAACCACGGCCTCCGCGACGGCTGCGGCGCCGGCCCCGACAAACGATCCCAAGGCAGCATCCGCAGCGGCGACGCCGCCGGCGACAGACGCGGACAAAGAACTCGCTCGTCTGCTCGACGACGCCAAAAAATCGTTCAAGGCCGGACAATACGAGAAAGCTCGCGAGCTTTACGCCGCCGCCTACAAGCAGAAGGCGGACCACGCAACGTTGCTGCTCCTCGCTCAAGCCGAAGCGAAAGCCAACAAGAACATCGAAGCTGCGGAACATTTGGAGACCTATCTGCGCGACGCAAAATCTGCGTCGGCGGAAGATCGCGCGGCCGCGGACAAACTCTTCTGGGATGTGACGGCGAAGATCGCGACGTGGCATGTGAAAGTCAGCGTCGATGGCGCGGACGTCTATCTCGACGGCAAACCCGTGGGCAAATCGCCGCTCGCCGGCTCGTTGTTCATCGACGTGGGCACGCATGAAGTCGAGGCCAGGAAAGAGGGATTCCTACCGGAGAAGTTCTTGATCGTCGCGTCTCCGAATACGGAGACCGACACGATGCTCGGCATGAAGCCCGCGCCCGTGGAAGTGAAGCCGAAAGAGGACGACAAGAAGGACAAACCAATTGTCGCGCCTCCGCCGCCTCCGTCGCCGAAATGGCGAACCTACGGGATCATCGGCGGAGGAGCGCTCACGGCGCTCGGTTTGGGGCTCGGTGTGGGCCTCACGGTATCCGCCGGGACCAAGGGCGACGAAGCGGACGCGCAATTGGCGGAATTGAAGCGCACGACGCCCAATACGTTCGGGGTTTGCGGGGCAAACCAATTCCCGCTCAATCAAGCCGGCTGCACCAAGCTCAATGATACGCTGTCGTCGCAAGATGCTCGAGCCAATGGGGCCGTGGCGGGATTTGTGATTGCGGGTGTCGGGGCCGTGGGCACGGTCGGACTCATCATGCTGCCGAAGTTTTCATTCGGTCGCAAACTCATGGCTATGAAACTCACTCCTGTGATTGGTCTTGATCGCATGGGTGGGACCTTGACCGGTACGTTCTGAGCGGGATGGAGAGCGCTGACATGCGGCCGACACAACGCGTGACGTGGTTGATTGGGCTTTCGTTGCTCGGACTCGTGGGATTGCAGGGTCCCGGTTGTTCCAACGAAGTGGACAATATTGCTCGTAATGGCAAAGATCCCGCTTCGAAGGGACAATGCACACCTGCGGCGGATGATGGGGATCCTTGCACACTCGAGGGATGCGAGGGGCAAGCCAATGCGCATACCGTCGTTGCCGGGCTCCCGTGTGGGCTCAACAATGACCTGACGTGTACGCCGACGGGCGCATGCGGCGGGTGCATGAGTCCCGATCAATGTGGTTCGTCGACGGCCTGTTTGCCTTGGGTTTGCGACGTCGATCATATTTGCCGACAAACGCCTTCGCCCGATGGCCAAGCGTTGCAGACGCAGATCCCCGGCGATTGCAAAAAACTCGTCTGCGACGGTGCGGGCGGCGAAAAAACCGTCAATGATGCCACCGACGTGCCGTCGTACGATTGTTTCATGACGACGTGTTCCAATGGTATGGAAGTCAAAACCCCGGCGCCGCAGGGAACTCCGTGCACGACCGGCGGCGGCAATTCCTGCGACAGCGAAGGCAATTGCGTTCAATGCAATACGGACGCCGATTGCGGTGCCGCAGGGAACTTCTGCGATCCCAAGTCGAATACCTGTTTCCGGTGTGACGACGGCCTCCAAAGCGGCGACGAATCGGACATCGATTGCGGTGGTGACAAGTGTCCGGCGTGTGCGCAAGGCAAGAAGTGCAACGTCATCCAAGACTGCGGTTCGAACCTGTTCTGCGCCGACGGCGTGTGTTGCAACAGCGCGTGCGACCAACAATGCGAATCGTGCAACATGCCCGCAAGCATTGGAACGTGCGACTTCATTGCGAAATACGAAGACGACCCGAGTTACGGCATGGGCATGTCGTGCACGAGCGCGGCGATGAAAACATGCAATGGCGCGGGCGCGTGTCGCGGTGATCTCGGCGTCGCGTGCACCGGCCCGACCGATTGCGCGAGCGGCAAGTGCAGCACGACGACCAAAGTCTGCGTCAAGAACACCGGTGATTCGTGTAATCAACCGACGGAATGCTTCAGCGGTTCGTGCACGAACAACCTCTGCGATTGACACTTCGTCAGATGACGAAGACGTTTGTCTCTTCCAAACCTTCCCCGTGAATCGTCGAGGAGGCATTGATGATGCTCCCCGGTTATCGCCTCCTCGACGTCATCGCCGCCGGACCTCGGTCGATCGTTACCCGCGCCATTCGTGAATTCGACAGCACGCTCGTCGTGCTCAAGCGTCCCCGCCGTCCGGAAGACGCGGAGCTGCTGCGCCAGGAATTCTCGATTACTCGTTGTTTGCCCGGAATTCGCACCGTTCGCCCGTTGGCCATCGACGTGAGCTCGGACGGCCCGGTTCTCATCAGCATGGACGTGGGTGGAGCGTCGCTCGAAGCGTATCGTCACAATCGTTTGACTCTGCCAAACTTTTTGCGTTTGGCACTGCAAATGGTGGATGCCGTCGCCGAGGTTCATGGGGCGCGATTGGTGCACAAGGACATCAAGCCGTCGAATTTTTGCCTCGATGCCAAGGGACAATCGGTATTTCTTGCGGATTTCAGCATCGCCGAACAGCTGCCGGAAGGCGTCGACGATTTGCCTCGGGCTTCGGCGCTCGGCGGGACGTTGGCGTATGTATCGCCGGAGCAGACGGGCCGTACGGAACAACTCGTCGATTATCGCACGGATTATTATTCATTGGGGGTGACATTTTACGAATTACTCGCCGGAAAATTGCCATTTGATTCGACCGATCCGCTTGAAATCGTTCACGGCCATCTCGCCAAGGATCCTCCCGCGCTTCCCGGCGACATTCCGGAGTTTCTTGCAGCGATCGTCTACAAATTGCTGGCGAAGTCTCCGGACGAACGTTATCAAAGCGCCGCCGGATTACGCCGCGATATCGCGATGTGTCTCGAATACGTCGAAGGACGGGCGACGCTGGGGGAATTGACGATCGGCGTGTACGACGTCCCCGAACGATTTCGCATTCCGGTCCGACTTTATGGTCGAAATCGCGAGGTGCACGCGTTGTGCGCGGCGTTCGAGCGCGTTACGCAGGTGAATGCGGGCGCGTCGCTCGTGCTCGTGGCGGGATATTCCGGAATCGGCAAATCATCGTTGATTCACGAACTTCGTCGGCCCATCACGCGAGCTCGCGGGAAGTTCGTTTCGGGAAAATTCGATCAATTGCGGCGTGACATTCCTTATGCGACGTTGGCGCAGGCGTTGGATAATTTGGCGCTGCAATTGCTCGGATACCACGATACCTATTTCGATTTGTTGCGCGATCATCTACGAAATGCATTGGGGCCCAACGCGCAGCTCATCGTGGACTTGAGCCCTCGATTCGGCCCGCTGCTGGGGACGCATCCGGCGCCCGCCGAGTTACCTCCAGCCGAAGCGAAGACGCGCTTGCATATCGTTTTGGCTCGATTTTTCGCCACCATTGCCCAACCCGATCATCCCTTGGTTCTTTTCTTCGATGATCTTCAATGGGCCGATCCGGCGAGTTTGTTGGTGCTGAAGGCGCTCGTGACCGCGCCCGACGTGAGGCATTTGCTCATCGTCGGAGCTTATCGTGACAATGAGGTCAGCCCTTCGCATCCGTTGATGCGCACGCTGGCGGATATTGAAAATGACGGGGGCCGATTCGAGCTGATATTCTTGGGAGGTTTGCCCGAATCGTACCTCGAAGACCTCATCGCCGACATGTTTTCCATTCACGGGGACGAGACCAAAGGATTGGCGCGCCTTTTGTCGGAAAAAACGCACGGCAATCCTTTTTTTGCTCTCCGCTTTCTTCGTGAAATCCATCGCGACGGATTGCTGGTGTTCGATCCGCAGAAGGCGCAATGGCAATGGGATCTCAACGCCATTCGATCGCGAAAATATGCGGAGAACGTGGTCGAGTTATTGACGCGACATATTGATCGCCTGCCCGAAAATGCGCGTCGGGCCTTGGCGATGGCCGCGTGTCTTGGAAATGTCGTGGCGACCCATGATTTGGCGATTGCGCTGCAGCGCAAGGAGGAAGAAATCATCGAGGACTTGGTGGTCGCTTCGCGGGATCACCTCGTCCTGCGTGTCCCGAAAGGATATGAATTCGCGCACGATCGCGTGCAACAAGCGGCTTACGAGCGAATTGCGGAAATCGATCGACCCACCGTGCATCGCGAGCTTGGGTGGAGGTTATTGAAGCATACGCTGCCGAATGAAATCGAGGGGCGCATATTCGATATCGTTTCGCAATTGGGCCGCGGTTTGTCGGCGATGGCCGATTCGACCGAAAAACAACAGCTCGCGGAATTGGAATTGCTGGCCGCGCGAAGAGCCCGCCGGGCGTGCGCATTTCGTACGGCGTCGAAGTGTTTGTCCGTGGGGATCGAGGCGCTCGGGACGAACGGGTGGGCAACCGCGCCCGCGACGATGCGGGAACTTTGCATTTTGAAGGCGGAATGCGATTTTTTGAGCAGTGAGTTTTCCGAGGCGGAGAATTTGTGTCGCGAGCTCATGACGCATGTCCCCGACGGCCCTGAAAAGGCCGCGATTCATCGGCTGATGATCGGCGTCTGCACCGCGACAGATCGCCCGCTCGACGCCTTGCATTGCGGGCTGGAAGCATTACGCGGGTTGGGCGTCGACATTGGGGAACGACCGACGCCGGAGGAGGTCAAGCGGAGTCTCGGCGGAGTCATTCATGCCTTGGAACTGCGGCCGCTCGAGACCTTGGCCGAATTACCGCAAATGGTTGATCCGGTAAAACGCGCGGCGATGTCCATTTTGCTGGAGATTGCTCCTGCGGCGGTGTTCATCGACAAGGGACTTTATTCCATGGTCGTCGCGCGGCTGTGCGAATTGACCTTGATGCACGGCGCGACGGACGAATCCGCCGCGGCGTTCGGATACCTTGGGATCATCCTGGTCGATCGCAGCGTCGGTCAATATCGTTTGGGTTGGCTGGCTGGAAAACTCGGCTGGGACTTGGTCGAGCGTCGGCAGTTATCGCTATTGCGCACGAAACTCGGTTTGTTGTTCGGCGATATGGTCAACTCCTACGGTCGCCATTATCGTGAAAATCGTCGCTATTTGATGGATGGCCTGCGGGCGGGCCAGGAAAATGGCGATCTGATCTTTTCGTGTTATACCTGCAATCACCTGCTCAGCAATATGCTGATGTGTGGAGATTCTCTGGACGAAGTGCAGCGAGAATCGACGCGATTGCGGGATTTCGTCGAACAGGCGCGCGACAAGAACATCGTCGACATCGTCCGGTTTCAATTGCGCCTCATCGCGTCTCTTCGCGGCGAAACGTCGTTCGTCGGGTCGTTCGACGGTCCCGATTTCAGTGAAGTGCAGTTCGAACAGCACATCCAAAAAAGCCAAATGGCGCTCGTTCCGTGTTGGTATTACATCCGAAAGACGGAAGCGCGTGTATTCGGAAGCCGATTCGAAGAGGCGGTCCTCGCCACCGAAAAGGCCGAATCGCTTTTGTGGAGTTTCACGAGCGAAGGGGAGCTGGCCGAGCACCTCTTTTTCGGCGCGATAGCGTATGCCGGAATTTGGGAGACCGCAGCGGAGGAAAAACGCGGAGACATTGTCCGGGTTGTCCGGGAAAACCATCGGCAATTCGATGTCTGGGCCGAATATGCTCCCGAGAACTTCGAATGCCGTCGCGATCTCATCGGCGCCGAGCTCGCTCGTATCGAGGGGCGCGTGATGGACGCGCAGCAGCTTTATGAAAAAGCTCTCGCCGCCGCCAAAGAACATCGATTCATTCATGTGGAGTCCCTGGTCGCCGAACTTGCGGCGAACTTCTACCGGCGACGCCATTTACTGATTCCCGCGAGCGCTTATCTGCGCACGGCGCGCGACGGTTATGCGCGTTGGGGCGCCGGGGGCAAAGTCCGGGCGCTCGAAATCGAATTCGATGAATTGCGCCGTAGTCAAGGCCCGGCGTCCGAGCGACCCGGGACGGCAATGGCGACCTCGACGGCCGATCGTCACCTGCATACGACGCTCGATATGGCCGCGGTGCTCCGGGCTACGCGAAGTATTTCCGAGGAAATTGTCCTTGACAAACTCGTTTTTGCCGTCTTGAGGGTGCTCCTGGCGGACGCGGGGGCCGAACGCGGGCATCTGATTTTGCTTTTTCAAGGCGAACCGGTCCTCGTCGCCAGCAGCTCCGGGGATACGACCGACGCGCCGCGCATGACGCATATTCCGCTTGATCATTGCGACGACATCTTGCCGACTTCGCCGGCGCGATTGGCATTACGTACCGGCGAAGCCGTCATCGTGCACGACGCGCGGGAAGACGCGCGTTGCACGGCCGATCGCTACGTCGCGCGATATCGTTCGCGGGCGCTCGCGAGCATTCCGATCGTAAATCAAGGAAAACTGCTCGGCCTCGTGGTCCTGGAGCATCGTCGTCTGGTGGCGGTGTTTTCCCCGGAACGATTGGAGCTCATTCGTATCCTCGCCGCGCAAGCGTCGGTTTCACTGGACAATGCCTTGCTTTATGAAGAACTCGATCGACGCGTCCGGCAGCGCACGCGCGAGCTCGAAGATGCGCAAAGGCGGCTGGTCGACACGGCTCATCGGGCGGGCATGGCGGAGATTGCGACGAACGTATTGCACAACGTCGGCAATGCTTTGAACAGCGTCAGCGTGAGCGCCGACGTCGTCTTGGCCCGATTGCAATCGTCACGCGTCGGCACGGTTGAACGAATCGCCGAGTTATTGCGCATGCCCAAATCGGACCTGGGGCGATTTTTCGCCACGGATAGCCGCAGCCAAGCTTTGCCCGAATTGCTCGATTCACTCTCCAAACACTTGGCCGGCGAACGCGAAGCCAATCTCGAGGACCTCGCGCGCATTTATAAGCATGTCGGGCACATCCGCGACATCGTCTCGTTGCAGCAATCGTTTGCTCGAGCGCCGCGGCTCGTCGAGCACGTCGTCATTGATGAAATCATCGACGATGCCATTCGGATCAGCGCGATCAACGAGACGCGTACGGGGATCGTCATTCGGCGCGAAATGGTCCGAGCTTCATGGCCGCTCGAAAAACATCGCCTCCTGCAGATCCTCGTGAATTTGATCTCCAATGCGGGGCATGCCTTACGCGCCGTGGACGACGCGCGCTCCAAAGAAGTCGTCATTGTTGCCGGTATCGAAAACGATGATCGATTACGCATTGTCGTGCGGGATACGGGGTGCGGAATCTCGCCCGAGGTCATGCCTCGACTATTTACATTTGGTTTTACCACGCGAAAAGGCGGACATGGATTCGGCTTGCATTCGTGCGCCGTCGCGATCAAAAGCATGGGCGGCGAAATCATCGCGCAGAGCGACGGCGTGGATCAGGGCGCGTCATTCACGCTGATTTTGCCGCGTGGAAATTCCAGCTACGCGCCGTCCGGCGGAGCCTGATTCCCCATTTCCCGAATGACCACGATCGCCGCCGCTTCGAACATCGGCGCAATCCGAGCGTCGAAGAGACGTCCATTGCCGGGACCCGAAAACTTGAATTGACAAACCGTCCCCGTATCCATCACGCGGGCGAGCAATTCCAGCAATCGAGCGTGAAAAGACGAAGGCACGGCGTCGAGTAAATCAACGGGAGACAAATTGGGGATGACCTTGCCGTCGACGTACGGAGGCTCGAGGCGGCGGCCGTGACGATCCACATAATGCATCGTATCGGGCAAGGCGGAAAATAAAGCTCGCCATGATGCTTCGCGCTGCACGAGCTCCGACATCAAATGCGTCCGTTCGCAACAAGCGCCCATCCGCGAACAAAGCTCTTCGAGAAGAGCGATTTCGCCGCGATCCGGAACGACGTCGCCCCAGCGCCACAATTCGAGCACCCCGAAATCATGGTCCGCCGACCGCACGGGAACCAAAAGCGCACCTCGCAAACCGGCCTTCGTAATCAACCTCGAGCGATCATCGTCGTCAATCGCTTGCCCGGAATGATAACTCGTCGAATCACTTCGTTTGTCTAGTAAAACGCGCGCGTCTTCGTCGAGCGCCAAGGTCGTGTTGCGCAAATCGGTCAGCGCTTCATCTCCGTTTTCCGCGAACGCTCCGATACATTCATTGCGACCATCCGGACGACGCTGCCACAAGGCGACGAACGGCCACGCCATGGTTTTTCCCACCAATTGAGCGACTTCGGGCGCACAGAGCGCCGGCGAGCTCGAACGGACCAAGAGACGCGTGACCGCATGCAGCAATTCTTGCCGCCGATACGCCGCATGCAGCGCCGCTTGCTCGGACCATTTCATCGTCATCGCCGCCGCCATTTGCCGAACTTCGGCCGCGTCGAAGGGTTTTTTCAAAATGAGAAACCGCCCTTCATTGTCGATTCTTTCGGCCACCGCACTCCACGACCAGTCGGCATAAGCGGTACAAAGGACGGCCTGAATATCCTGATCGTCGTCGAAGATTCGCGCCAATGTTTCGACACCGTCGAAGCCCGGCGGCATGCGGACGTCGACGAACACCAGCGCATAAGGACGCATGTCCGCGCGGGCCCGACGTATTTTTTCGATGGCTTCGGCGCCTTGATACGCACTGTCCATGTCAAACCGAATGCGTCGAGGTTCCGGGGAGCGGCTGCCAAAGACGGCCGCTTCCATCGCATCAAGCTCCACAGGTTCGGCGTCGCCGACCAGGATTTTGCGAAAATCCTCGTGAATCGCAGGCTGATCATCGACAACGAGAACGCGCCGATTGAATTGCGCGCCGTCTTCGCCTTTGGCCATGAGTCGAGTTATCACCCAAACGTTGCTCGATGACAAGCGTCCGATTGAACGAAACGTCGTTTTTTGTCGGATGGAAAGTCGCGACGTTGCGAGTGAATGCCTACGACGGTTGTAGCTTTGGTGGTCTTACGTACGTGCGTCGAGCGACGGAATCATTCGGGATCACATGAACCATTGCAGAATGCTTGAATGATCCCGGTTCGGAAGAATGCGTCGGCTTGTTTGTACGAAGGATCGAGGTGACGGACGGTGCCGTGGGGATCATTGTCGCCTTTGGTGGGCGTATTGGTGTCGGGGGCCGGGGGCAAACCGAATTCGTATTCGACCATGGCTGCTCCCTGAAGCGGCGCCGGAGCTTCTTCGACGCCCCAAATCGTTCGATTGACCGGGGTCAGGTTTTTCGCGCCAACTGTCCGAGCGATGATATGCGCGCCGAGGGGGGAAACTTGATAATCGCCGATCGCGACATGAATGAGCAATTCATGCGCCGGGGTATTGGGCAGCGTATTCTCCCGCAAATACGGGGCATAACCGTTGGGTTCGCTGCGATCCCACAACATCTGCAAAAGCCCTTCGACGAGCTGGATGTTGCGCCCTTCGCGATACGCGCTGCGGAGGAAAACGAAAAAGGGTCCGAAGTCCGTGCTGCGATCGAGCAGCATCGTGTAGGGCATTCCGGGCACGCTGACGAGTCCCCGCGTCACGTCGGTCGAGATGGACATGTACGTCGTTCCGAAAATGCCGCCTTGGCTATCGCCGCGGTAAAACTTGAGCGTCGGATCAATCACGCTTTGCCCGTTGACTTGCAGCATCGGTTCCTTGACAAACCGTCCGGACATCATGCGCATCGCGAGCAGGCTGTTGATCAGCCCTTGGTGTTGGCGATCGACCGATTGACGAAATCCGCCCGCATCGCTGACGATCGAATTCGTGATCGAGGCGACGTCCGATTCGGACATACCAATCAAGTCGACGGAAAAAGCCACGTAACCGAAGCGATTGGCGAATTCTCCAAGGTATCCATCGCCGCCTTCGAATTTGGAACCCAAGAGGCCGTGGCCATTTTGCACGAGGGCCAATTTTTGTCCGTTTTTCGCCGCGTGCGGGACGTGGACGACGAATTCATAGTCGGCCCATCCGTTTTGCTTGGGCAAACCATTGTCGTCCAAAACCATTTTTCCTCCGGGGCCGGGAACGTCCAAATACAAAGGCACCTTCATGTTGCCCACCAGGCGCTGCCAAATATGCGTATTTTGCGCTTCGGTGAATTCCTCCGTCTTCGTGATCGTGTATTCGGGACCGTCGGCTCCGACCAACGCCAAAGCATCGTCGCGCATGGCGACCATGTACCGCGTATTGTTTTCCCGACTCGATGTGGAGAAATCCCAGGCCAGCTGCAAATCTTTTCGAGGTACGCCGGCCTTTTCGAGTTTCCCGAAGATATCTTCGTACTGGGCCCGACGAGGTTCGATCGTCGGCTCGCACGAAGACGTACCGTCTCGTAATGCGGCAAAGGCCGGCGAAGGAGCAATTTCGTTTC
>WBZU01000579.1_pt1 | contig 31075 bp, 21 predicted proteins | sample 5204311 | NCBI WGS metagenome assembly WBZU01 (sample SAMN12344359, study PRJNA552823) | activated sludge metagenome | biome: Activated sludge suspended growth; feature: Nitrification reactor; material: Wastewater; isolation source: activated sludge from nitrification reactor of wastewater...
AGCCCCACCCGGACTCGAACCGGGACGACCTCTCGGTCAAGGGATTTTAAAACCGGGTGGGCGTACGCTACAAGCAGCAAACAGCATCAAACACGAGGTTTCAGAGAACGGTTCGACACCGTTTACGACCCCTTCCGGCGTTTCACGGCCTCGCTCCGGCGATTCAAACTTGGAAATTCGCCGCCAATCATCGGACGTTTGCGATTCTTGCGATTCGTTGGCGATGACGCCGTCGCGTCGTGAGGAGCTGGTCGCCATGCTGATGCGCGTGCAGATGGCGGCGATGGAGATGGGGGACGGGGAAGCGGCGAGGGTGGTGCATGAGGCGGTGGGGAGGTTGATGAAAACGTGATTGGCGGCGTTTTACAAACCTGCTCTATCTCTGCTCACAGCTGATTTTCCCGACCAGCCAGTCAAATTTGTGCCTGTTGACGCCGGTGCGCTGCCTCCACGGGCGATTTTTGCTTCGCCAATCGTTCACGTTCATCCGCACGGGCTGAAGCAGCTTGCTGATCGGTGATATCCCAGCGCTGGACCTGATTCGGCCCCGCCGCAATACGCTCGCGACGTTTTGCACGCCCTTGTCTGCCGAGATTCGTTAACGGTGATTCATTCGGCACGCGTCACGCATGATCCGACAAAAGCGCCACTTGTAAGCGACGTTGTCGCCGCATTGTTTTGGTGGAGGATGCCATGGGGAGTGGCGATGACTCGAGTCTGCGACGTCAAAGCTGTGCACGTCCACCGCTGCGGTATGCATCGAACCATGCAAACAATTGCGGCAATGTCGCTCCGGCCCGTCTGGCAATGACGACCGGTGGTTCTTCGCCTTGCATCAAGTTCAATACCGCGGTCTCCTTGACGGTCACGGAAATCCCACTTTCGATCAATTCGCCCGAATTGGCCGCCTCGGGCACTGTGCTGATTTTTTTTCTCGCAGTTGAAACGACATTTTTTGCCAATGGTAATCGAGTTGCAGGATCACCTAGCAACATGTATCCACGCAAATCATTCCGCAGCATCCACAAATGGCCGCGATCTTTAGGATCGATACTATCGGTTTGCCCTCGCGCTTTGGCGTCGGCTTCGAGCTGATAACCCGCCATGAGCGCATCATTGGTCTCCCGGTAAAACCGCATCAATGCTCCTAGACCGACGCCTGCTCGACTTCCTCGGGCCATGACTTCCAGCGCCGAAAAAAAACGCGACTTACGGCTTTCGTTCAAATTGGTGGCGTTCGAAAAACCATACGTCCACGCGAGATCCATGTGGCCAATGATCGCCAATGGTCCCGCAGGGTTCGCCAGCGCTGCTTGAGGCAATGCAGCGAAGAACGGGCGCCCGTCATTCTGAGGCAGACTTGCCAAGACGGATTTCGCTTTACCCGTATACGCTCCTTCTTTCGCCAAGGTCAAGAGCCACGCATGATAAGCGCTGGAACTTGGAGTTCCGGCTCCAAAACACGCCAGCAAGAACCACAGACCTCCGGGCAAAAAAGGTTGGCTTGCCAAACGTTCGGCATCGAGAATGTCATTGTGACCCACAACCAAAGCGCCTTGTCGGCGCAGTTGTTCCGCATCGCTCGACCAGCCATAACGAGGCGCCCCAAGACCATGGCTTATCGAGAGCAAAACCGAAGGATTGTCTTTGGCAGCCGCGGCAATGAAATCGTCGACGCCGGCTGCTTCCATCGCCAATAATTCGTTCACACTCAGCTTTCCCGATTCCCGATTTTTAGTCGCTGCTTCCAGGCAAGGTTCGAGCAATCGAGCTTCGGCCGCTTGCGTTGCACTCGTTCCGTCTCGAGCGACATGAAATAACATATCGGGCACAATGGCGGACGAGCCTGTTTCGGCATAACGCACGACTTTATCGGCATACGCTGCATAAGCATCAAGGTTTTCTCGACGATTCGTATGCGCAAAATGGGCGCGCCCTACGAGCGCGCAGTTGGCGAGCGAATGTTGCAATTCGAGAGAAACTTCATCGGCATCGCCGAGCAGCAGCAAATACAGCGGTCGCTCACTTTCATCAACGTCTTCCGACCAATACACTTCATCTTTCCAGGCTACCGCTGCGCGCGCATCCATATCGGCGGGCACTCGATAGATCATGCTCGGCGCACCTTGTTCCGCTTCTCGCAATCGAATGAGCGGCGCAATGGCTTCGAGCAAACGATCGCCGGTTTTCCCTTCCGGAACGATTACGCCCCAACGTTGCAAGGCCAAATCATTGGGATCCGCATCGGTACGAAGCCAATCCGGCGCATCATCACCACGAATCGCTTTTTTCGGCTTCGGCACGCTTTCCAAAGCATCACCCGGCAAACCGTCCCGCAAGACCGGTTCGATTTCATCCCCACTTGCTAACAATAGGTCGAGTCGATCGTTGCGCATGTTCATGACTCCCGAAGGTTCACGCGACAGCCGAAAGGCGTGTTTGTCCCAGTGTGTGCAATTGAGCGTTTTTCCATTCCACGAGGGACATGGCCGCTCCTCCATCGGGATCCGCTTCCACCATGACGGCGGTGAAACGAGTCAATATTCGGGCCAGTTTTTGGTGCGCCGAATCGAGGCCCTTGTTGCGACGAAGTTCGTCCAGGTACTCCACCCATTCCAGATCACTCGCATCGGAACGGGGAAGTTGCATGAGACCAATCCACGTTCCCGTATTGGCATACACGAGCTTCCCGTCATTTTTCCACCGTGCGGCGTGCGTATGACCAATAACGACGGCTTGAGCGCCGAATTTTTTGCTCAATCGTTGCGCTTCCGTCCATTCATCCGGCGTCGGTTCGAGCGCAAAATAGGTATCGCCTTCGGTCCCGGTCATGGAACGTTGCAATCGAGCGTAAAGCGACAAGGCTGCCTTGCCAATTTTGACTGCGGCTTTGCCAATCAATCCTTCGTCGTCGGATCCAAAATCGACAATAGCGTTGGGATTGAGCAGCGACTCCATGGCTTCGCGCTCTTCGTCCGTCAAATTGGCATTGGCGAGCCGTTCTTCGGTATCTCCTTCGGAAAAACCGGAAGGATCGGTCTCGGGTGGCGGACCACCTTGAAACACAGCCGCTTCTTCCTCGGCGAACGTGGCGGCCATTCCCTTACGGGCAAAAAGCTGAGCCAACATCGTGATCGTCGTGCCTTTGAACAATTGTTTCGCGGCAGTTGGATCCACAGCCAGCGCAGAAAGAGCGGCGCCTTGAAAATCAGGCTTGAGTAAGCTCAAAAATTGCATTCCGTGGCGACTCGTTCCGGGATTGAGGATTTTCTTGACCAGCACCGAACCCGGCGCGTAGGCGTATCCTTTGTCCCCGCGACGTAGCTTTTCATAATCGACTTTGTTCCAACGATCGTCCTGCTCGCCATGGGTGACGAGAATACGAGCGCCACCCACGGACAAAATCGCCGGCGCGTCGCCGGACGCAAACACGAGTTTTTCGGCAATGTCGCGCGGTTGGCCCAATGCGTCGCGAAAAACGTTTTGCACGGCGGGAAAAGCCAGTTCGACATCGTGATTTCCGAGGCGAATCGTCACTTGGCCTCCTCGTGCCAATACGCGACCGAAGGCTCGCAATACGGCTGAGCTTCCAGGATGGCCGGCAATCGCTCTTGCTTGCTGCGCTGCACGCGTTTCATCCAATTCGAGCGGGTCTTCATTCATCAAGAAATCCACCCCATCGCCGTTGACCAGGACGTGCAGCGGCTCCCCGCTCAAAGAATCAAGCAATGCAGGCAACGATTCCTGTCCTCGAAAAACATCCCATGGCCCGCCATTCCCCAGGTGCAAATCACTGATGATCAATGTTTTCATGGCATTACCGGTTCTTTCTTTTGAACACGCACACGATGTTTTTCGGGCATCCGTCGTTTCGACCCTACGTGGCCTTGCGTTTTCCCATGAATTGACGCCAAGGGGCCATGACACGACATTTCACGACCTTCGATCACGGAGAACCATTTCCATGGTCGACGTTTGTTCGAGCAGCTCGTAGGTCATTTTGTCATGCCGTGTCATGGGCGGTCATGGCGAGTCATGCTTCGACGCCGCGGAGCAGATGTTTCGGCGCAAAGCCATTACACGATATGACAATCACCGTGTCATATCGTGTCACGTAGATTCACGCACGAATGAAGCATTGTTCTTGAGAATCGCGGCACGGCTGTTAGCGATAGGGAAACATCTCTTGTCCATTTCAAACAGGATTGACGACCATGAAGCATCTCGAACTCTTGTTGTCGCACGCCGACGATCAATGCCCGGTCCTCGAACGCGGATTGCCCATGGATATGGCAGGCGATGCGCCTCGTCCGGCCATGCGCCAAGACCTGCACGACTTTCGTCATGATGGCGGAGACCCGAATTCATTGTCCGAGCAACGTTGGGGGATTGTCGCGCCGGATGGCCCGGTGGGCGATCGATTGCTCGAGGTGATCGAGCCGCTGCGGCGCGCCCGCGAAGAGCAACAAGGTGAACCGGCGATTGTTTTGCGGGCTCCTCCGGGATTGAAAGATGAAGAGGTGAGCGCGTGGTGGTCCGAGGTGTATGGAGACGAATCCATTGATGAAGCGGATCGCCCTCGTTATTTGGTGATGCTTGGGGATGCCGACCTGCTTTCGTGGGAGCTTCAGCAAAGGTTGGCTTCCGACACGTTCGTCGGTCGCCTCTGTTTCCCGCACGAAAGCGATTACGAATCGTATGTCCACAAAGTGCTTGCTGCGGAGCGGGCGACGCCGTCGGCAGGATCGCGCGCTTTGTATTACACCGTCAAAGATGGTACAGCCGCGACAAACATTGGTTACAACGGACTGATGGTTCCGACCATCGAACAATCGCGAATTGGTCAGGAGAAGAAGGTATTTTCGGCGAAAGAAATCGTCGAAATTGGCGACGGCGATAATATCACGGCCGATGAATTCATGGCCGCGACGAATGGAACGACACCGTCGATGCTCTTTACCATCAGCCACGGGTGTGGAGCGCCGCGCGGCGGTTGGTCGAATCCCGAGCAGCAAAGGTTGCTTCAGGGCGCCATGAGTTTCGGGCAAGGTCAAAAGATTACCGCGGAGGATTTGCGTAATCGGCCATTCTTACCGGGTGGATTGTGGTTTTTCTTTGCCTGCTTCGGAGCGGGAACGCCCAATGACAGCGCGTTTCGCCATTGGCTCGCCGCATTACGCGACGTAGGGCTTTACGGACGAAATATCGACGCCGTGTTGCAGTCACTCCCCAGCGAAAACGAGCGCCCGTTCGTGGCGGCATTGCCGCAAGCCGTTTTGGCCAACCCGAATGGGCCGCTCGCCGTGATGGGGCATGTCGACTTGGCCTGGACGTTCAGTTTTCAAGACGTAGGGACGACCAATAAATATCGCCCCTCACGATTTCAAGATATTTTCCGTACCCTGGTCGATGGAAAACGCGTTGGAGCCGGGTACTTCGAGCTGCAACGATTTTTTAATCAAGCCAGCGTGGATTTGTCGACGATGTACGATAAAGACGCGCGAAAAAAGCTCAAAGGAACCGAGACCGAAGACGACAAGGTGCGCAAGATTCGCAAAGCGACCTTATGGATGTTGCGTCAAGATCTATCGGCGTATGTATTGCTGGGCGATCCCGCTGCGCGCCTCAATCTCGAAGGACCGCTGGCGCATCAAGTCAAACGAGCGACGGCCGAAGAAATCGAGGTTCGTCGACCGCCGCGTCGGGTGACGGATACCATAAGAGAAATGCCCGCTGTCGTCATTGGGCAAAGTCCCGGGGCATCCATGCCTTACATCGCGCTTTCTCCCGCTGCAATCGAGGCTTTGGCGGATCGGTTGTCGATGCCGCACACGGAGCTCGAACGGATTCTCGCGACACTGCCACGAACGAGCTTTTGCCCGGCGGGGGGCGAACATGTCTTTTCACAAGAATCGGAAAACATCGAGGAGCCGGCATCGTTCGCGGATGAAGAACCGCTTCCGTGGCACACCTTCATTGCAGATTCGGGCAAACCCGAAGCGGGAACGACCATTTCGGAGGCTGTGTGTCGTGAAATCGCCGCAGCTCGTGACGCCATTGCTCGCGAAGACCGTTTGAAGCCGCATGGCAAAGGGCATATGTACGCGGGGCTCGAAGACAAAGCGCACCTGGCCTTCATTCGCGATTATTTGCAAAAGCGCATGGCGACGGCCGACGCTGCCGACAAACGCAAAATCCAAGCCTTCCAGGCATTTCAAGCGCGCGAAGGGAGCACGGCGGCCATCAATACCTACGACGATCAAATCGTCACGTGGGGGACGGGTTGGGGCGGCCTGGGATGGCTCGGGAGCGTCATGACGCGGACGCTCGCGAATGAAGCCGTGCGCGATTTGTTTGGCCGATGCGGTCTTCGTTATCGTGGGAAAAACACGTATGATGTCGTGAACCTCGAAACTCGACGCGTCGTCACGGGAAAAAAAGAGGCGCTCGAGGTCATGCGGGCATCGATGCCGCTCATTTGGATGCTGATCCATGCCGCACGTGCGCCCGAGACGCGGGAAGCGGTCATCGATGCGCAATTGAAGACGTTTTTCATCAGCGCTGCGGACATTGGGCGAGCCGACGCGATTGCCACGCAAGCGCTCTACAATCTCGTGGCGCATTTGCGCCATTGGGCTCCAGGGTATGCCTCGGGCTGCATCGAATGGGCTCTGACGCAAATGGAACCCGGCGCGCCTTCACCCGAGCGCGACAAACGCCTCGTTGTTCTCGTCGGACGTTACTTTTATGGCAAAGCGCACAAATTCAAGTGGATTCCGGATTGGAAACAATTCCAGCTCTATTGGCATCACATGAAGCAAGATGGATTGGATTGTCTCGACGATCCATTCATTCGAGCCACTGCAGTGCCGACGGAAGATCCATTTGCGGGCGAAGCAGCTCCGGCCACGGCTCAGGCCAAGGTATCGGCGGCACCCACGATGAACCCGCAACTCCAAGCGATTTCTCGCGGCCAAGGTGCATTGCGCAAAGGTGCTCGTGGACCCGCCGTCACGGCTTTGCAAGAGATCCTGCTGCGTGCTGGGTCGGTTTTGCCAAACGGGGCGAATGGTGAATTCGACGCCGCGCTCGAATCCGTGGTCAAAACATTTCAAAAATCGCATGGGCTCGCGGACGACGGTGTCGTGGGTATGCGGACGATGAGCGCGCTCGCGCGATCGATGGCGACGTGAACGAAGGAAGGATGGAGGTCGAGCGATGATTGTCAAAAATACCTTACCCGGACAAGAAAAATCCGGAGGATTGCTGATTGATGCATTTCGTGCAGGAAAAACCGAACCGCTTTCATGGGTCGAAATTCCCTGCGGGGATCTGCTCATTACGGTCGCCCAAGATGCAATGAAAGCGACTGTCCGGGACCAAACGGGAGTTCGTCTTCCGGTCACGTACCGGGAAGCGGTGGAATTGTGTCGCGAATTGGGATGCATTTCGCCGACGAAAGAAATGGCCGATGCCATGTTCGAGCATGGCGCGCAGCTCAATTTCGTGCCGCTCGTGCAGACGGCGGCGGATTCGGCGCGGATGACGACCGTCGATTTTTCGTTGCGATTTCACCAGGGCGTCGAGAAACAAATGGCTGCGGCCAAGGTCGCTCCCGGAAGGTTGGTCTTCGGCGCCTGGAAATTGTGGATTGCGCACCCACGTCTCGTCGAGCGCGGCGCGGTCAATTACGGATTCTGGGACAAGAGCAAAAAGCCCCCGGCACCCATTCAAACGGTGGGAGGTCGCCACGATGCAGGCCATTACGATTATTCCCAGGTATTTCAGCCGGTAAAACGAATGGCGAAGGATCGCCAGACCGGTCGCGAAGTGGATCTCGTCGAATACTTGGCGACGAAAGCGAAGATTCCGGAAAAGTACGTGGAACCTTATCGGCTCGCTCCCGGCGTCGATATCGAGAGTTTTGCCGAGGGCGATCCGCCGACGAATCTCGTGGACGTGCTCAACGCTGCGGGAATTGCGGTCGAAGCTTCGCCTGGTTGGGAAAAGGCGGGCCGTCCCAATTTCACACCGCTCGGGATCATGCTTCATCACACGGCGGGCCCGAAATCGGGCGATGCTCCGACGTTGGCCGTTTGCAAAAATGGTCGTCCCGATCTATCCGGGCCGTTATGCCATATCGTCTTGGGGCGGTCGGGCAAAGCCTACGTCATCGCAGCGGGACGTACAAATCACGCGGGAGATGGTGCACAACAGGTGCTGGATCGGGTGAAAAAGGACGAACCCGTCGTCGGTAATGCCGTGACGAACAAATATGCCGACGTAAAAGGACTCAGCGGCAATGGATACTTTTTTGGTATCGAAGTGGAGAACACCGGCGTTGGAGAATCGTACCCCGACGTTCAGATCGACGCTTTGACCAAAATCTGCGCGGCCATTTGCTTGTGGAAAGGTTGGTCTGCGAATCGGGTCATTCATCATCGGCAGTGGACCGTGCGCAAAGCGGATATGTCTTTCAAAGGCGATGTCCCGGCCATGGTGGCTCAAATGATGGACACCGGCACCTTGCATTTCGGCACTTCATTTGCCGAAGAAGTGGAAGAAGCGCCGTTTCCGCCCGGAGTGGAAGAGGGAGTGCCGCAAGAGGAACACGACGAGTTCTAACCTGCGGCTTGATTCTCGTTACCCACGCGCGATTTGCCATTTCACATTTCCACCCGATTGGCTACATTCTCCGGCTCGGTTTCTCGCCTCCCGTATCGCCGGAGCCACCGTGTCAAGCGAAATCTGGAAAGATAGACGATTCGAGCCGACCGACGAATGCACCGCAATCGACCTTGAAGTCGACGAGGTCATTGAAGAGCGAGCATTTTTCGAGCATCCGCGTTACGAGGACCTGGGGCCCATTTCGCGTGGTGCATTCGGTGATGTGCGTCGTGTTCGCGATATGCAGTCCGCTCGTTCATTGGCCATGAAAATCATGCGCCGATGTATTGCCCGAGAATCTCGGCTGCGTGCACGTTTCGAGCTCGAAATCGAAATCATGACCTACTTGCGACATCGAGGGATTTGGGCCGTGGAAGATCATGGTGAACTGGACGATGGGCGGCTCTGGTTCACCATGCCCGAAATTTGCGGTCGCACGTTCGCGGAGGTGCTCGATGCGCTGTATGCGTCAAATGCCCGCGATGTTTTTCAATCTTTACCCTTTCGACAAACGCTGCGGTCGTTTGCATACCTATGTCTCGTCGCCGATTTCGCGCATGAGAACGGAATCGTGCATCGGGATTTGAAGCCGAAAAATATGATGATCGCCGACGACGGAGCAACGTTCGTCATCGATTGGGGCGTGGCGAAACGAATGCCCGCGGGCTCGCTGAACGCGGTTTCATTTACCGAGCCGGGTGAAGTGCTCGGAACTCCGGCCTACATGTCGCCGGAACAAGCGTTTGGAGATGTTTCGGTGCAATCGCCGGCCAGTGACGTCTATTCGCTCGGGGCTGTGCTTTATCATTTGCTCACCGGCCGGCCGCCGTATCAAGGTAATCGGGCCGCCGTCATCGCGAGAATCAAGCGGGGTGCTCCTCCACTGATTTCGGATGTCGTCGAACCGGATCGAATTCCGCCGAGTGAACTGGTGGCTTTGTGTGAGGCAGCCATGCGACGGGCTCCGGCTCAACGAATCCCGAGGGCGCTGGATATCGCCGGAGTCGTTCTGGATTGGCTCGATTCATTCAAGTCGGCCGATTCATAACCTCACGACCTTCACATTGGGCACACCGATTCGGATTTCGCACGTCCCCGTGCGCCGTTCGATGAGCCCCGCAGCGCCTTGAATTCCCAGCTCCGCGAATTGCTTGCGCGCACGGTAAATCTCGACACCCAGCTTCATCGCGTCCATTTCGAGACCCCGGCATATTTCCTCCCGATCCACCCATCCGCGCATGGAAGGCGTTATGCCTTCTTCCGCAATCCACGCGCGGGCCAATGTCACCAGCAAATAATGGTAGCGCCGTTCGGGCAAGCGTTTCGCATGACCGCCGATGAGGACCGTAACTTCAACCTGTTCCTCGTCCGGTGTGACGGCAAGAGACAGCGCAATCGATTCGAGCGTCGGCGCGCCCATTCCGCTTTGAAGTGTACCCGCTTCGAGATTCGGTAATTCCAAACGATACCTCGTTCCATTCAGCTCGAGGATCTCGCCGTCCACGACGACTCTCGAGAGTTCATTGCTCTCGACCAACCATTCACCTTCGCTGTTCATGAAGATGGTCACGAGGGGGTTTTGCGCCCCCGGCAGCGCGAGCAAGCCTCGTTCCGCGAAATAGGCCACATGGGTTTGCTGGTCGATGGCGACTGCGCCGGGAGAGGACGCGTCCACGAGTTCGAATTCCGCCACGTGACGGCCCAGCATGATGAGCGCGCCCGTGTCAATCGACAAACGCCCTCCAGGCTCGAGACGTCGACCGTCCACGTAGGTCCCATTGCGGCTGCCCAAGTCGCGGATTTCCCAACCATCGCCCACCCAGTGCAACCTTGCGTGATGCCCCGATACTTTCGGTGAATCGATACGAATGTCGCATTGTGGAAAACGGCCCAGCAACGCGTGAGATCGCATGGAAACGTGTTTGTTCGAGTTTTTCCAAAAAAGTCCGCCCATGTTTCGGTTCCTTCCCCTCAATGAAAATCAACGTAATGCCGGATCGAATGCCCGAGCCACTCGCTGCCGGCACTTTGCAAGATGTTCTTCGGCGAGTTTTTCTGATACTCCAAGGAGTTCACGACGTAATGCGACGGGAGGGCAATACGTCGTGGCGCGCCATAATCGGGCGTCATCGGGGCCGGTGAGCGAATTCAACGTTGGCCAAACGGTGCCCCAGAATCGGCTCATTCCCGTCATGGAATCCTTTTGCTCGTGGGATGCGGTGACGATGCGCGAGCCATCCGGGCTGAATGCGGCAATCGTGGGATAAAGTTCCGGGAAGTGAACGACGATTGGCTCGCCTACGCCATTCGTTCTCCAGATGTGCAGCGTTTTATCGTCCGCGATGGTCACGAATCGATCGCCGTCGGGGCTGAAGGCGCCCGCTCCGCCAATGGCGCCAGTTCCAACGGCTGCGCCGTGCTTGAATACACGTGGCGGGTCGTTGCCCTCGGAATCATGAATTCGTACCGTTTTGTCCCACGAAGCGGTGATGATATGTCGGCCGTCTGGACTGAATGCCGCCGAATAGACGCCCGCACTGTGTCCGCGTAAAACACGTGCCTCGCCACTACCGTCCGCGTTCCAGATCCGCGCGGTCTTGTCCTCGGATGCACTGATGATGCTTTTGCCATCCGGGCTGAACGCCGCGGAGTTGACCGTGTCTTCGTGACCGCGCAGGACGAGCGGTTCGTCATGGCCATCGACATTCCACACGCGCACCGTCTTATCCCAGGAAGCGCTCACGATGCGTTTGCCGTCGGGACGATAGGCAGCCGACCAGACGGCATCGTCGTGACCACGCAGCACGTGCAAGGTTTCGCCGCTCTGGGCATCCCACACCCGTACGGTCTTGTCTTGTGATGCCGTCACGATCTGCCGACCATCCGGACGAAATGAGGCCGACGCGACTTTGCCCACGTGGCCGCGTAAAACCAACGGCGCTTTGGTGTCTGCCAAGTCCCACACCCGCGCTGTCGAATCGATGGCTGCCGTCACGATGTGGCGGCCGTCGGGACTGAACGCAGCCGATAGAATGGTGCCGTCGTGGCCTTCGAGGCGCCGCGGTTTGTCGCGGCGGTCGGCATCCCATACGCGTACGCTCTTGTCCAGCGCCGCGGTCACGATGCGTTTGCCGTCGGGACTAAATGATGCCGAGCACAGTTTGTCTTGGTGTCCCTCGAGGATGAGGAGGGGATTCCCTCGAGCATCCGAATTCCACACGCGCGCGGTGCGATCCCACGATGCCGTGACGATGGTTTTGCCATCGGGGCTGAAGGCGGCGCTGCGAACCGCATTGACGTGTCCCGTGAGCACCACCGGCGGGCCCTTTCCATCGGCTGCCCACACCCTTGCCGTGTTGTCGAACGAAGCGGTGACGATACGTTGACCATCCGGGCTGAATGCCGCCGAATGCACGCGATCCCGGTGTCCCCGTAAAACGATTTCCCGGCCCTGACGATCCGCATTCCACACGCGCGCCGTACCGTCGTCCGATGCCGAGACGAACCGTTTGCCATCGGGGCTGAAGGCGACCGAATTGACCGTGCCTTCATGACCTTTGTGCACGATGCTCGTGCCCGATCCATCGGCATTCCAAAAACGCACCGTTTTATCGGCCGAGCCTGTCGCGACGCGTAATCCATCCCGGCTGAACGCGGCCGACATGACCGCCTCCTGATGCCCCTCGAGCACGATGGGTTTACCCAAGCCATTGGCATTCCAAATGCGCGCCGTCTTGTCCGACGAAGCCGTCACGATGCGTTGGCCATCGGGACTGAATTCCGCCGACTGTACTTGATCGCTGTGCCCTTCGAGCAAGATCGGTTCGCCGCTGCCATCGGCATTCCAGACGCGCGTTATCCCATCCCACGAAGCGGTGACGATGTGTTTGCCGTCGGGACTCTGAGCTGCCCATTGCGCCGGCTCCGGGTGCGTCAGCACCACGCGCGCGATTTCGTGCTGCAATACCCATTGCGCCAATTCATCCCACTTGTAGGGCAAAGCCAAGGTCGGATCGACTTCGCGCACCAATGCCAGCGCCAACGTTGCATCGGATCGAAGCGCGCTGGCGACCGCCATCTTGGTTGCATTGCGAGCTTCCAACGCGCTCCGCTTGGCTTCGTCCGCGTTTTTCGCAGCTTCGATAGCTTTGACATCGGCTCGTCGGGCCTCGTTTTGGGCTTGCAACCAAAAAAACGAAACGACGAAAATCACGCCGCACAGAAACGTCATGACCCCGCCGAGCCACTGTTTTCGTTTGCGCGTCGTTCGATCCGCCAACCGCACGACCGCATCCAAGTAGTTCAATTTGAGCGTGCCTATCTCGAGTGTTCGGTTCTCGTCGGCATGCTCCCGATAATGCGTCAACCATTCTTTTGCGCGCACTGCGGCTTGACCCCGCCACAAGAAATCATCGGTTCTCCCGTTGTCTTCCCATTGCATGGCGGCCAGTCGAACTTCTGCGAGAAACTTCGCGTCAGCTTCATTCTCTTGCAGCCATTGCCGCAACGTACTCCACCCGTCGATTAACGATTCGTGCGTGAGCTCCACCGTCCGGCCCGAATTCTTATGACCCGCTTCAATATGCAGCAATCGAGCGTTCGCCAGATGTTGCAAGACCTGCTCGACCATCACGGCATTGGGCGTCAAGGTCACGAGTTGGTCCCAGCTTAATACGGCTCGAGTCTTCTCCGAAGTCACCAGCCTCGAAAAAATGCTGCGCGCAAGCCGCCACTCTTGCGGCGTCATTGCTGCGAGCACGGCATCGGCATGCGTCGATAATGCTCCAGCCACTCCGCCGAGCGAAACGTACGCGTCACGAGTCAAAAGTCGTCGTTCGCAATCACGCGCGTCCCACAATTTCGCGGCCATGAATTGCAATAGAGGCAGAGGGGTTTTCATCCCGGCGAGGCCGTCGAGAATATCGAAGACGAGTTTTTCGTCTTCGAATCGATATCCTGCCGATTCGAGCGGCTTTTCCAATGCTTGCTGCAATCCGTCGACCGTCGGCGCCGGCAAGAACACGAGTCCGCGGGTCATCTCCGCGAGATGCCGACGTTCTTCCGCCACCCGATCGAGAAAGTCCGAGCGAATCGTCACGATGACCCGCAATGGCGACGACGCATCGTCGGCCACCCCTTCCAAGCATGCACAGAATGCAGCCCGCTCGGCGGCCTGGATTTCTTGGGTGTAGAGCTCCTCGAATTGATCGATGAACAAGACCAGGCGCTGACCATCGCCGCGTTTTTTGCATCGAGCTCGCAACCGGGCCCCCAAATAGCCCGGCTCCGAGCGCATCATTGCCGCGACGCAGTCGCGATCCGCTTCCGGATCTTCAAGCGACACGAGCATATCGGTCAATGCCGCCAGAGGCTGGCGACCCGGCCGAACGACGCATGTCTCCACATCTCGATGCACTCGTTTGAATGCCGGAATCACCCCCGCGCGCACGAAAGAGGATTTTCCCGCCCCGGAGGGTCCCGCAATGGCCACGAGCGGTTCTTGCCGAAGTCGCGCCAAGATCGCGGCAACCTCGTCATCGCGTCCGAAAAAATAGCCCGCATCCGTTTCTTGAAATGCCGAAAGACCAGCAAACGGACACTCGTGCTCGGCTATCGCCCGCACCGGCATTTGCTGCTGCTGCAATCGTTCCAATGCCTCGACCAATTCCGCCGCCGAGCTGAATCGGTCATGGGCCTGTTTCATTAAACATTTGTCTATGATCCGAGCCAAATCGGAGTGCCCCGGTATTTGATCCTGCGCGCTGGGCATGGGCACGTCCAGCATCGTCACGTCGGCCAAATCCTCGGCGATCAGCAATTCCATCGGGTGAAAACCCGTCGCGATCTCGAATAATATCAATCCAATGGCCCAAATATCCGCCCGCGCATCCACCGGCTCGCCCAACCATTGCTCGGGAGACATGTACTCCGTGGATCCCACCAACGCGCCGTCTTCGGTCAACGGACGGCGTGAACCCCGGGCAACGGACTTACCACCACCTCGAGGATCCATTGCGGCGATTTGTTTGGCAATGCCGAAATCCACCACTTTAACCTGGCCCGTTTCCGAAATCAGAATGTTCTCCGGCTTCAAGTCGCGATGAATGACGCCCATCCCGTGCGCACACGCGAGCGCTCGCGCGACTGGCAGGAGCAATTCGACGGCCAGCTTCGGGCGGTCCGGTATGGCCTCCAGCATTCGTTCACGAAGCGTCCGCCCTTGGATGTATTCGAGCACCAAGTAGGGAAAACCGGCGATTTCTCCCACGTCGTAAATCACGACGATGTTTTCGTGTCGACATGCCGCGGTCGTTCGTGCCTCGACCACGAAGCGCTCCACAGCGCTGCGCGTCTCCACGACCAGGAACTTGATCGCCACCAAACGACCGAGACGAACATCTCGGGCCAGAAAGACCAACCCCATGCCGCCCGAACCGATTTGCCGAATGAGTTCGTAGGGCTTGATGACCGCGCCCGGAGACAAGTCAGGCAGCTTTTCGCGACGGTTACGCTCTCGACCGACGGCAGGCGCGCTCGCAGGTATTGGGTCCCCCTCGGAGGGAACCGCAAGCGTCGGGCCTTTGGCATCATGTTGGACAACCATGATCGTTTGTCGGAGCAAGAAACGTGGTGCTCTCGACCGACCACTGTATGTCTTGAGCGTCATGCCAGACCCCAAAAATTCCTTCCCATTGCGTGTCGAGCGCGAAATCGTGTGGGTTTGGTCGTCACTTCCCGGCGAAACATTCATCCGCCTTGACAGGTCGCAGGAGGTCGTTCCGGCGGCCAAACGTTGGTCGAATTGAAACCAGTTGGTCATGACAACGGTTGGTCCTCTGCGGGTGTTGGTCATGACAACGGTTGGTCTTTGTCAACCAGCCTTCGTTCCGACGTGTTCGAAGGGGTTCGTTGTTGAGGACGTCAAGAGCTGTGTACGTAACGCGACGAAGTGTTTTGTTTGAACATTTTCGCGTGTAATGCCGTGTCATGGCCTTGGAAGGCGCATTGGTGGGTCGATTGATCTTGTGACCAAGCGCACGTAATGCGCACTCGGGAGAATGAATTCCGCGAACGGGTCGTCGTGCCATTCCGCGATGCTCCGCGTCACTTGCCGAGAAGTAGGGACAGAATCCATCTCTGGTGGGGCACGAGCTTTTCGCGATGCCGCTCGAGAGCCGATTGCACCGCCATAGTCGGCCCGAGATCTGCCGGGTCGATCTCCAGTTTTTTCAGGCGCGAATACGCCGCTTGCAGCGTCCGATCGCTGATCTCCGCCAATTGGCGCACGTCACGGCACTCTCGGGCGAGGCCCAAAAACAGCAAATCCTCCAACGTCTTCGCCAGATCTGCATCACATCTCCGCGCCCGCACCCCGCTGTCGACACTGCGCCTGCTCATGCCCAGGGCGCTTTCCAATTGATCCGCAACGGGCTCTTCGCGATGCAGCAAGACCACGAATCGTTCGATCGCATTTTGCATTTCGCGTACGCCGCCGCGCCACGGCCGATCCATGCAGCACTGAGACACGTCATCAATCTCGGCGACGGACAACATCTTGCGATGACGAAGCAATGCATCCATGATGAGTGTTTTCGATATTTCTGCGATATCCTTTGGTTCCAAGGGCGGGATCCGCAAAAGTAGGACACTCAAACGAAAAAACAGATCTTCGCGAAATGTGTCTCCAGATCCGGCATCGAGGGCCCGATGCGTTGCCGACAAGATCCGTACGCTCGAACGTCGTTCCGTCACGGCGCCGACCGGCCAATACGTACCGGTGGCAATGAATCGCAACAGTTTTGCTTGCGCATCGAGGGGCAAGTCGCCCAATTCGTCGAGAAACAAGGTCCCGCCGTGGGCCAATTCCACGAATCCAGGTTTGTCCGCCATTGCGCCCGTGAACGAACCGCGCACGTGACCGAAAAATGCGCTATCGAAAAGAGCCGGCGGAAACGCGGCACAATTGACGGAAATAAAAGGGCCGTTCGCCTGCGCGCTGTGATGATGAATATCGTTCGCCAGCACTTCTTTGCCCACACCCGTCGGACCGAGAATCATGACCGGGCACGACGATGCCGCCACCCGTTGAGCCAACTGGAGCACGTGTGAACGCGCAGCCGTTTTCGCCTGAAACTTCCACGTTGATGTGTTGGCAGCCGGCGATTGTGATCCATCGAGCGCAATGCGGGGCAATACATTCATGATGTTCGCACGTCGGTTGATTGGTCGTCTGTTGCAGGCGGAAGACGCCACGTTCACCCAAGTCGACCTTCCACCACCATAACTTTGCATGACACGGCCGTGTGGTGCGCATTCGGTGGCGACGCATTCCCGACAAGCCGGCGATCACGGCGATCCATGAGCATGCACATCATGGCTATGACACGACATGACTCGGCGCTGAGCTTCACGGGCCTGGACCGCCACTTAGGATTTCCACGCCTCGTCAATCCTGTTTTCAATACGATCAACGAGCTACTAAACTCGCGATGAAATTAAATCAACGTCGCTTTAAAACGACGCTCGTGCGGCTAGCTAGACTCACGAAATCCGCCGATATTCGCTCTGGCACAGATAGTGCTCAACGCTGTTTCGCACGCGCATTCTGCTCGAACAGCTCATAGCTACAATGAAGCGGTTTCATGCCGTTGGTGAGCCGTTTGGTAGCCAATGCACGTGCCCAAGAACTAGCTCTCAGATAAGGACGCACAATCATGGCATACAAAGAAACCAGATCGTTTGGCGGCAATGGCGGAGGAGCATTCAATCCCGTAGTGGTGAACCGATTCGCAGTAAACTCTGGAGATGAACTCGACGCAGTCATCATCAACGACAACCAGTACGGAGGTAATGGCGGCATGCGACATGACACGTTTTACCTCCAAAGTGACGAGTATTTCAACTACATGGATATTCGATCCGGAGACCGCGTCGACAAAATTTGCTTGAGGACGAATAAAGGGCGAGCCTACGGGCCTTATGGTGGCATGGGCGGCGGCTTTCAAGTCTTCGAGAACATCCGGATCTTCACCATTGGAGGGCGAAGTGGTGCTCGTGTCGATCGGCTGGATGTGACGATGATCCGCGATTACCAGCCGTCGAGCATCTACCAATCGGGACCATCCGACTTCGTCGTGACCAAAGTATTCGGCGTCGGTACACATAAGTTTTACGAGGCCGAACGAGCTCGGACGGCAATCACCTACCGGGATTTGTGCTCGACGACGGTGGCCATGAACGTCTCCGTCGAGGCCGAGTTTTTTGCCAAGGTCTCCACCAGTTTGAATGCCAGCGTCACGACGCAGTCCGAAACGGAGAAGGTCGCCGAATCGGAAAAGCAGGCCTCCACCACATCCACGTATACCATCAACTCCGGTGAAGTGGGCTTGGTCATTTCTCCGGCAGATGTCTTTTCGAGCAGTGGCAAGGCATGGTTTGCCCCCACGGGTCCAGCTACTTTCGTCACTGCGAAGTGCGGCACGTACGAGCAAATCAAGGCGCAATTTCTGAACAAACGGGTGTGGGATTTCTCCCGCTCGATGGACGTTCAGGCGCCGGTGCTGAACGGGAAAAGTATCAATGAACTCGGAGCCATCTGCTACCAGTTTCCTTCGGACACGGGGGTCATCATCTACCAGAATGGGGATTATCAGGGGCGAGCCACTTCCTTCGGCCCGGGGCGCTACAACGTCGACTCTCTCGGCTGGGTCGGTAACGACCAGGCGAGCTCGGTGCGGGTGCCGAGCGGGTTCAAGGTCACGCTCTTCGAGCATGCGGACTGCTCGGGGCGCAGCAAGGTCCTCACGAGCAGTGCTGCCAATCTCGGCAATGACTTCAACGACATCGTCTCGTCGCTGATCGTCGAGAAAATCTGACCTCGGCCGGGCCGCGAGGGCGCGTGATCGTCGACGCGCTCGATGAAGTCGTAAAGGGTGCCTTACGAAGTCATGGACGAGCTCGACGAAAATTGTTAGCGTTTCGTCGGTGCACCGGGCGTATCAGACTCGCCACGAGCCACCGATGAAACGCGGGGTTGGACGAGCCCGGAGCGGCGTGCGTGGCGCGTTGTGCGACGAAGCGCGGAAGTGCCTATGGGGATTTCGGTGTAGCCGGCGCAGTCGCAGCATCAATACACGTATGACACGGCCGTGTGGTGCGCATTCGGTGGCGACGCATTCCCGACAAGCCGGCGATCACGGCGATCCATGAGCATGCACATCATGGCTATGACACGACATGACTCGGCGCCGGGCTTTCATGGCTTGGCCACGTTCGCCCCGCGAAACGTCGAATCCGCGCCCGCCTGCAATGACGCCATGACACTCCATGACACGACAGCGCTGTAGAATGGTGATCGGAGCTATCCTGAAACCGTCATGACGCACGTTCCCTCCGCTCTCGATCCACTTCTTCGACAACACCTCGATGTCCTGCCGCAACCGCCCATTCAAATTGCGGATGGCTTGATCCTCCTCGACTACGACATCGACGAAAACATGTTGGGGTGGCTGCTCGTCAGCCTGTGGGGTCGAAAGCTCGAGCTTCATTCCACAAGGGCCGGGGTATTCGAAGGGCACATCTCTACGGCGCTGGTGGACCTTGGACCAAGGGGGGCGTTTTTCTTGGAACACGTGTCCATTGTCATTCAACGTCGACCCTTGCCGGACGAGACCGCCATCGAAATCACCGGTCGTGGCCGGCTTGAACTTCGCGGCTTGGCCACGTGTGACTCGAACCCGCTCGTGGTGCAGGGGAACTTGCGTTTGGTCCATGCCGAAGGGACGGGCGAAAAGTATGTACGGCTGGATCTGCTTCCGGCTCGGATATCGTTGCCCATCGTTGGCGGGGTGATCTTTTCCTTCGTGCCCGAGCGTCTTTTTTTCATTGTCGACGATGCGGGAACGCTCGACATTGAAATGCGCGCTCAATGCTCCATTGCGGGACTTCCTCCTTTCGTACACGACGCTTTGGGAAACGACGTCATCCCCGTGGATGTTCGCGTGACGCCCGATGGTTTGTCGCTTCATGCCGCGACCGTGCATGACCGATTGAGACTGATATGGCCCGCTCTTCCGGCCATCGGTTCATTGCCTGAATTTCACCCGGGCGAGTTTGTCGCCGCCATTCGCCACTTGCATATCGATGTTGGCGAACAAATCGTGGGTCGTGTCGACGTTATCGTGCAAGTGCCGCATGTTTTTCACGATTTTGCAGAACCTCAATTTTCCGTGCGGATCTTGGCCGACGCCGACGGTGTCCAAGTTCGTCTGCTTTCGTCGCCTTTGCGGGCGCTGAGGGTTCGTCCGCGCGCGGGTGAATCCCTCGACGCTCACGTTGATCTCGGTCGCTATGGTACGCTTTCGTTTGCCTTGCCCGTATTGCGTCTCGAGGCATCGACGGGAAATCTCGTGGCCGAAGGACGTTTTGCGTACGAGGACCTGCGTATTCCGCTCGGCCCGGTCATTACATTCCTCGGTCAAGCCGGCCGGCAGCGAATTGCCGAACGGCTTCCGGAGTCGATTGCCGTTCAGCCGTTTGGATGGACGAACATCCTAGACGCATTAACGAATCTTTTCCGGCTGGCATTGGGCGACGGGGCCATTGCCGAAAAGGCCTACGAAGAATTGAATTCGCTCGTGGAAAAAATGGATCGCTTGCCCAAACCACTGCGTGAAAACTTTCTTCGCCTCGAGCCGCCGACGGAATTGGCATATCGTCTTGAATTGACCGCGGATCTGGGGGCTCGTATTCATCTGTCACCCGCCGCATCACCTACGAAATCCAAACCTCTGCGTTTGCTGGTTCCGCTGCTTGGACCAAGCGGCCCCGAACTGATTGGCGTGTCGCTGCATCAGCTTGCCTTGTGTCCGATGCGGGCCGGGCAATGGTTCACCGTCGAGTTGGACGCGGATGTGCAACGATTCGAGCTTTTGCCGATTGCTTTGGCGATGACGCTGGCCAAGGAGGGCATGTTCGCTGCGCCGGACGAATTGCATACGCAAGTATCATTGCGAAAGATGGTGGCCGTTTTGTCGTTTTTCGGCGGCACGCCGCTCCTGGTCCCGGTTTTTTTCGATGAAATCCACGTCCAACACGAAGGGCTCGACGGGCTTGGTTTGGCCGGGCGCTGGAGTTTTCCTCGACCGCACATCGACGCCACGGCGCTTTTGGGAATGATGACTCGATTGCACAATTTGCAAAATGGGGATCTGTCCGGGCAAAGGTCCGATGGCTTGATGCGTATGCACGTCGAAGCGTCAACCGGGCCGTTTTGGATTCGGTGGCCGAGTTATCTTGGAGCTGGGCGTATCGATGTCGAACAAGCGACCATTGAATTCGAAGAACCGCGAGCGCTCGAGACGTTCGTCGCGGCAATCCAGCGCATGGATATGGATGCACTTTTGGGCCTGATTTCCTTGGCGCCGGAGGGGTATCCGATTGAATTTCGCCTCGGACCATCATTTCGCCAGGCGTCACGACAATGGGCGAAGGTGGTGGAGCCCACGCAGCTCATGGCGTCGATTTCGCCGGACGAACACTTCGCCGAAACGAATAAGGTGGACATGGCGGGCAAGTTTCGAGCGTGGACGGGCCGGGTGGTGGACGAACTGGCCGCGATGGGGAAAACCTCCAACGACGTACGCGTGACAGCGCGCATTGTGCAGGTGACGTCGCGAGGCCTCGAGGTGGTGGTGACGTTGCCGGTGCAACCTGGGGAATCATCGGTGGAGCATCGGCTTGAATTGCAATGGGGGAATTTCGTGGGTAGCGCGATGAAACTCGCGGCGATGGTGGGCGCCGAGCTGAGGTAGCGGGTGTGTTTTGCTTCGCCTGCTGGTACGCCTCATCGAGGACTTGCAGCAAATTCGTACCGAAATGGACCACTCCGACTTCGACCACCTCGATGATGGGGCAACCACGAACGCAACAAGAAACTCATCGACAACACGCTGATTGTGTTGGCAAATGAACGGGAGCTGATCGTGCTCGAGCGTCAGGGCTCGTCTGCCGGTGTTTACGTTACCGCGCTACATTCGGTGATCGAGGCGGAAGTCCAAGATTATCGCTTGTATTTCGCGGGCTCGAGCGCCGTCGCTCCGACTTGCCACGACTCGAGGGCATGTGTGTTCGCCTCTTCGAGCGTGCCCGCATTGATGTGTTTGCTCTCCGCAAACTCCTGCGCGGACATCCCACTGTCCCTCCATTCAGCAACGAGACGCCGCCACTTGCACTCGGTTGGCGTCAATGGATGCTTCGTATGTCGTGCCATGAAAAACCTCCGGCGCCAATGATTGGCGACGAATGGTCATGGTTGGAAGAATGGAGGTCGCAGAACGAATACAAGGGCGCCGCTTGAGCCCAAGGGGCGGGCTCTTTTACTATTTGACAGGCACGCCTCGTTGCACGGTCGTGGCTTTCTGTGTCGCTGCCTGTGTTTTGTTTGGGGTCCCCGGTGAGGCCGCTGGGGTTTTGGCCGGCGCAGTCGTGGGAGGGGGGGCTGCTGCTTGTTTGTTGGCCGTGCTAGCCGCCAATTTCGGGGGCACATATACGAACCAGAATTGGTCGGCCATGCCCTTCTCGTACGCGAGTGTGATGCAATAAAGGCCAGGCACGACCGCTTTGAACGTTATGCTTTGCTGGGCGCTCTTGACAAAGGTCGTACTAGCGGAATCTTTCTTACTGTCGAGCACATGCTCTTTGCCATCCCTGATCAGGAACAGCTCCACGGACCGTTTCGAATCGTTTCCGCGCCTCACACTGACCGTAGCTACTTCTGCTGGCGTTAGATCGGGGACGATGCACCACTCGACCGTAGCCGAGTCGGTTCTTCCTGCGGCAAGCCGATTCACCTTGACTCCAATGGTTCCGCTATCGTAGCCGGGGGCATCGCGGAGGGTATCGGCCGGCGTATTCGGGTGGGTAATGGTCCCTTTGCCACCTTTTGGAGTAAACCAAACATTCTTATCCGACAGCACGATGCTGTCGATGGCAAACTTTCGGCGGCCGCGAACGAGATACTTGGAATGCTGTGTATCGTTATAGCTGGTGGCTCTCAATGCGTCCCCGATACCAATTTGAACCTCGCCGCTATCGTCGAGCATATCGAACATCTTGTCGCCACCTATATCACGCCGAATTTGGCAACAATGCACTGCCGCCATCGAAATCCACGGCATGCGAGCGGCAAGTTCCTGCAGAGCTTGTCTTTGCTCTGCTGTGACATTCTTATGGATGGGGTGAAACGGCTTGTGTTCCGGGCCCTGGAAATCGGCACAAATCGTTGACCAGTGATTGGGTAGTCCGCGAATGGAGTCCCATACCTTCGCCGGCCATTTCGTCGGGTCGGGTTCGCTCGTCACGGCGGGTGACGTCAAAATGTCCGTCTTCAAGGCCAATTTGAAGTTCCACGTCATGTCATTCCAACACGACCGGCAATATTGGGACCATGCAAGGCGGAGCATCGTCACGTTGAGAATGTCGGCAATATTTTGCCATTTCTCGTCAAAACTCTCGCTATCCCCGCTCATCACCAGTACGCTGAAGTCGCCTACGCTCGTCAGTGATTGCAGCGCAGCATTGATCGTTTCACGCTCCTTCTGCGAGGGCAAGTTCATCTTGCTGTCTCCTCTGAGCTCGACTACTTTGTTGTTGTCAGCTCGAGCTTGCCTCATCTTTACCGCCAATTCGCGCACATGGCCTTCGTATTGCGCAAACATCTTTGACGGATTGACCAATACATCGACTGCGGACTTCTTGCTCCCGAAGGGAGAAGGGGCGCCGGCGATGGTGTTCAACGCTTTTCCGAGCCCGTCGTGGACATCCTTTTGCTGGAGCGTTTGGCCCGTCAGGTCGGCGACCGGGGCCGACAGAGCGGTATACACGATCGGCGCGAGGCCTAGGGTAAGGGCGCACGCTGCCAATTTGAGCGCTCCTGTAAAAGCGCCGGCGGCTATTTGACTAATCCTGCTGGCCACAGTGGGTTGGCCGGAGATCTCGACGACGCGGCCATACGCTTGATCCCATGCTTTTCCAGCGAGGTGGTAGACGTAAGATAGGTTGGCCAAGGTCAGTTCGAGCTGGTCAGCGTCTTCAAGGTTCGTCGTGAGCAATGCGACCTGATTGGCGAGATCACCGAGCATTTCTTCGACGACGGTAGGATCCACCCCGCCATCCGCGGCGGGCATCGTCGACATCTCCGGCAATCCGGGCAGAGAATTGATCAAGGCTGCACGCAGGTCTTTGTCGGCACTGACAAGTCCACCATCTTTGAGCGCGCCGAGCAACGCTTCCCACGCTCTCTCATCAACATACTTCATCTGTCACTCCTCCATCGATCCGAGTTCATCGCTGCACAGCAATTCCGATGCCATCTTTGATTTGCCGCAAATTCGAGATGTGTCGGTGATCTCGGGCGACTATTTAAAGAAAGCTTTCATTAAAATGAAAGCGCGGTTTAAAAGTCGTACCCCACGCTACATCGAATTAAAGGTCGCTTTCATTTTAATGAAAGCGACCTTTAATCCAGTGACTGACATTCACAAATATCGGCCAAATATCGACAAATTTCGGTGGCACGTTCGTTGCTGTCCAAGCGACCACGCGTTGGGCAACGAAGTCTCTGCCGGAGGCCTGATCCATGTCGGCACTTACCGAAGTCGCATCTGTACCTGTGGATGACCTCATCGAATCCGTGGCGATGGGCATTGCAAACGCTCAGTATCGACTCGACCTGAACGGCATTCGAATCGCCCAACTCATGTCTGGCCTCGACAAGTCGAAGCGGGTATCGCTCGGAACGAAGACGTATTCGCTCCTCGAGCTTGGCTTCACCCCCACGTTTTACCAATTCGTCGACACCGTGATTGAGGTCAAAGTCTCGATTTCGGTCACGCAATCGCAACAAAGCTCGACTCAATCGTCGGATAATACGACCACCGAGGTGGCGTCACGCAAAAAAATGACGACGAATGTTTCGTCAGTGACCGCTAGCTATTCATCGAAATATCAATACTCCGGAGAAGCTTCGAGTCTGGTCCGCACCAAAATCGTCCCCGTGCCTGCCCCCGCATTGCTCGGTGAACGAATTCGAGATCTCATTGCTGCAGAAGAAGAAGCGAGAAAGCAACAAAACCCACTCATTCCGCAGGTGACACAATGAGTAGCCCGGATGTGCTCGAAGCCGTCGAAATCGGTGACTTGGTCGGATCCGTCGCTCAAGACATCGCGCGCGCGCAATTGTCCATGGATATGACCTCCATCAAAGTGGCGGCATTGATGGCGGAAAAGAACGTCACGTTCGGGGGGGAACAAGTCAGTGTCCTCGAGCTTGGATTGACACCCGTATTTTATCAATTCGTCGATACCGTCATCGAAGTCAAAATCACCATCACGACCATGAGCGAAAGCTCGAGCGAAAGGTCCACCAGCGAGTCGAAATCGACAACGAAAGAAGAACTCGACGTATCCGTTGGTTGGTTCAGCGCATCGGCGTCGTTGACGACGACGACCATGACCAGCACCGTGGATACGCGATCCGCGACGCGTTTCCAGCACAGTTCGGAGCTGACCAGCTCGCTCCGCACACGCATTGTCCCCGTGCCGCCGCCCACCCAATTGATGGAACGATTGCGTTTGATTGGTCAAGGATGAAGCCATGTTGAATACCACGACAAACTCGCCGAACGAGACCAAAGAACGCGGGCATGCATCGTCGCCGATCTCCGCCGAAGACGCCCATTACGGCATTTTGGTGACCTCCATCGGCACCGCTGGGGCTTCCATCATTCCCGCTTTGAAAATGGCCTCCAGCCTGCCCGAGCAAATCCTGGCGTTTCGGCTTTTTCAAGCGCCTTCGATGTTGTTCAAAAGCCTGACGCGCCCCATCGCCTCGGAAGCCGTGAAAATATTACGACAAGCCGGCGTCAAATGCGAGGTGCGACATCAGGACGAACCATTTGCGCAAGGTGACTCCGACCATGAAGCGGCGCTCGTCATTCGTGATGTGCAGCAAATGAGCGCTGTCCTGGAATCCGTCATGCTGCTGCTCGGGGTGCCCATTACGCAAGCCAAACAAATCGTGTGCTCTACTCCAGCCGTGCTCGTCGGGCGAATCTCCGCATCGACGGCTGAAGCATTGAAGCAGCGGTTTGCCCCATTCGGTGTCGACGTCGACGTCTCGTATACTCCGAGCGCCACGTTCGATGCCTTCATCGGCGACGTGGCGGCATCGGTTCGGACGCAAGCGGTACAATTGGCGCAGGCAAATGGCATTGATGTGATTCCGTCACGAGATGGCGACTCGGGGACCATCTTCGCCACGAACGTCAATCGTGAACAAGCCGAGCGCCTCCATTCGACGCTCACGCGAGCTGGTTTTCCATTGATTGTCGTCAATCGGGATTTTCAGCGCTTCGACGTTCGTCTCGAAAAAGCAATACCAAGCTCCGAGTTGACTACGTTTCTGGTCGAAACTGCAGGCATGCCCGAACGAATCGTCCCGAAGGTTTTGTCACGGCTGCCCGTCGTGACGCATTCGAGCGTTAATTTCGCAGAAATGCACGGGCTCATTGCGAAATTCGGGGCGCTCGGCGCCGTGGCTTCGGGACAATTGCTCTCCTTTCAAGCTTATGGGCTCTCGATCGAAAAGGTGGGCGACATGAACGCGTCGACGATGATCCTGCGCGGAATCGGCGGCTTGTCGAAAGAAGCAGCCGAGAATGCATTGACACGAGCGCGCCGCATCGAAGGTCCGCTCTCCTCTACGCTCGCACGATGGCTGCAACACGAGCTGAAACAAGTCGGAACGCACAGCAAGGTGGTGGCGCGATGAACGAAATGCCGCATCAGCAAGAAGACGGACCGCGGGTCAGCAATCAGGCCGGTTTGCACATGGGCGTGGCAATGCGCGGGAAAATGTATGCGCTCGGCGGCAACCACGCACGTGCATTGCAGTATTATCGCATCGCCATTCGCATCTCCGTCGAAGCGAAGGATCCGGAACTCTTTTTCCGTCATTACCTCGATTGCGTCATGGAGTCGCTCGAGTTGACGGGGGCGCTCGACGACGTGCTCGCGTATTGCGATCGCGCCATTGCACTCTATGCGGAGAAACCACCGCCCAATGTCTTGGCCCGAATGGACCTGGCCTCCATTCATCAACGCAAAGGGGTCGTGTTGATGAAGAAGAAAGAGAACAAGGCGGCTCGCGCGGAACTCAAAGCCGCGTTGGACGAGGCGCGCAAGGCAAACAAACCAATGCCACTGGCCGCGAATGTGATGCGCTGGCTCGATTCCGGGTTTGCCGTGGATATACCGCGGCTCGTCGCCGAACAGAAACGCACCGGATACTTCAACGTTCGGCGTGAAAATGTAGATCCAGGGCACGCCATCGAATTGTCGGATGCCGACTTGATGGCCGTGGCGAGGCTTTGATCGACGATTGGACGATTACCACAAGGAGAAAGACAATGGCAGATTCGAGTGGAACAGAGGCGCTTCAACAATCCGCAGGCTCATTTGCCGAGCAAATCAAGACGCTGCCGATTGGCGACATGGTGCGCGATATCGCCATGGGCGTCGCGAAAGCGCAGGCCGAGCTCGACATGAGCTCGCTCAAAATGCTGCGCGAATATTCCAAGAAAAACATCGACCTCTATGGCGATGGCTCCAAACAGGTCAGCTTGCTGGAGCTCGGCTTCTCCCCGCACTTCTTGTTCTTTCAAAAGGTGAACATCCGCGTGCACATGGAGATGTCGTTCCATACCGCGCAGGAGAGCTCGAAGAACTTCAGCGTCAATGCGAACCTTGGCTACGAAAGCAACAAGACGACGCAGAGCAATACGACGCCGGCGGGTGGCGGCGGCGGTGGGGCGATGACCCCCGCCCCGGACCTGCAAGACGTCAAAGACATGCAGAATCAAGGCACGAACTGAGCGGCACCAATTCACCGCATAGCAGAGAAGAATCGAAGAATCAAGGAGCGAATCATCATGCCTGAGCCTACCACTTCGCAATCGCAGCCCGCTGCCGACACAACACAGCCGGCACCGAATACCGCGACGAATACCACATCGAGCTCGAAGACCACGGTCGCCATTGGCGTATCATACAATTCGACCGAAGCTCGAAAATACAGCCTCGACGTCACTGCCATGGCGGAAGTGACCGCCGAAATCGTCGCCATCCCGGCGCCGGCCGATTTGACTCGACTCCTTGCGGAGAGGTTCAAGCAGGGATCCGCGAGCCCACCGGCCGCTCCAAATCCCGCGGAACAACCGCAGGTCGAAGAGCCGCCGGCCGAAGAGACGCCGGCCGAAGAGACGCCGGTCGAAGAGACGCCGGCCGAAGAGCCGCCGGCCGAAGAGCCGCGTTGACCGATTCGGAGACCTGACGAGACAGCGCCGACTGCTCGGGAGCAAAAAACATGGCCGAAAATCGAGTCCTCAAGTTGATGGAGCAATCGCCGCTGCCACAAATGGTCCAATCGCTCTCGCAGAGCGTGGCGGATGCGCAGAACGCGTTGACCATGAAAGCGGTGGAGTCGCTCATGGCCATGGCCGATCAAAACAATGGCGTGGTGCTCCCGGGCGAGACGCAAAAACGATCTCTGCTCGAATTAGGCTTCGAGCCGTCGTTCTTGCATATCTCCGAGGCGACCATCACCGCGCGTGTCGCGTTCACCCAGGTGGAGTCGAGCGAATACCACGTGAATGGTTCGATTACGGCTTCGTACGGCATTCTGTCCGCGTCGGTCACCGCGGGATACGCGAACAAGTATTCCTTCGAAACACAAGGTTCGAGCGAGATCAAGACGAAAATCGTCACTGTTCCGGCGCCTCTCCCCCTCTCGGAGAGGCTCAAGAGTTTGTCGAAGCGTAAATAGGCGCAGCAAGGAAGGAAGTATCATGGCACAAATCGGACAAGAGCTCCTCAACGTACCCATGGGTACAATGATTGAATCCATGGCGATGGCCATTGCCAAAGCGCAATGGAACCTGGACAAGTCCAGCATGACCGTCGCCGAAATGATGAGCGGTCGGCGCGTCTTGCGCGACCTCGAGACGGGTGCGCTCATTGGCGGCGACGGCAAAGGGACGAAGAACCCGGTCGTCCTCGATTCGCGCGTCTACTTCGGTTATTCGATCGACATGGTTACGACAAAAGACCCGATTGATCCAACCAAGACCATCACGACCCCGGTGCGCAGACCGCAACTGTTGTCGATGCTGGAGCTCGGATTCACGCCGACGTTCTACCAATTCGTCGACACCATCATCGAGGTGAAAATCTCCATCTCGATCCGCAGCGAAACGACGACCACCAAAACGTCCAGCACCAATGTCGTAGAAAACAAAGACGAGACCGAGAGCGACTACTCCAGCAGCCACTCCTACCGTGGCTCCAGCTATTGGGGATGGTATCATGGCTACGGTTCCGGCAGTGACTATTCGTCATCCAGCAGTCGGACGGACACGAACACGGTGACGACCTCCCAAGTCAATGCGGCGTACACGCAGAAGTACGGCTACACAGCCGAAGGTTCGAGCCTTCTGCGCACGAAATTGGTCCCCATTCCTCCTCCGGCCATTCTCGAAGATCGTATTCGTGAAGTCATGCGCATCGAGAATGCCTACGAGCAATGGAACATCCTGAGCGGAATGCTCAAAAGCGCCCAAGATGCTCTAACTGGTCTGACGTCGGGCACGGATCCGTACAAACAAAAGCAAAAAGAGATCGACGGGATTGTCGCAAACATCGATCGGGCGCTCAACACGATGACAGGTGGCGGCAGCGCATAATCAAACCCCGGCGATCCACGTGCTCGATCGCAATCATGGAGAAATGAACGATGACCGTCCCCGATGTTGGCACCCAAATTGGAAAAGCAATCTCGGAAGCCCCCATCGGGGACTTGATTCTGAGCATCGCCACAGGAATTGCTCGAGCGCAGCAAAGCCTCGATCTCGCCTTGCTGCGCTCCGCTGCCTTCATGGCCGGCGAATTCGAGGATGACAATGGCGAGGTGAAGGATAGCCGAGTCAAGCTCGGCGGCGAAGAAGTTTCCTTGCTCGAGTTGGGTTTTACGCCCACGTTTTATCAATTCGTCGAGACGACCATCGAGGTGAAAATCTCGCTGTCGATGAATGCGACACAGGAACAGTCGCAAACGAATTTCGATCTGAAAGCCAAAGCCGGTGTCGAATCCTCAATTGGATGGACTGGCGTTGGCGCCCAAATGACGGCGAGCGTCTCGGCGGTGACGGCGACGAATTCGTCGAAGTTTCAATACCAGGCCGAAGCTTCCAGTATGGTTCGGACGCGGATCGTGCCCCTGCCCCCTCCGGCATTGTTGGAAGAACGATTGCGGCGCATCGTCGACAAACGATATACGAAGTGATTCGAGGGGGTTATGGAAGAGCACGTCACTTGGCAAGATCTGCTGGACGAGGAAGAAGCGTCGACGCACGACGTTTCTGCTCGGGATCCCAGCGCCGTCGCGCCAACGGACGGGGAAGCAGCGCGTCCAGGGGGTTTGCCTGCGAACGTGGCGTTGTCGCAAGAGCTACTCGATTTGCAGGCGGAAAAAGAACGGCTCGAAAAACAATTAAAGAGCCTGACGGGGCAGGGGGAGCCGGATCCAGAAGCCAAACGTCTGGCGCTCATGTTTCCAACGCCGGTCTTCAATCTGGAGGAACGGCGGCAAACGCGCAAACAACAAGCACGGCGAGCCCGTTCTCGTGCCCGCCGCATGGAAGCTCGAGCGCTGAACGAGCGATTCGACAAGCCCGAAAAGAGTTTGGCGCGCCGAGTCATCGAGAAACGCGCGACGTTGGAACGACCCACGCGTAAGGTCGATGAGCCCCGGCCTGTCGCGCGATATGCGGACGCGGAGGCACCTGCAGCGTCAAGGCCGGAGCGTACAGAAGAGACGCGGCGTCATGCGCAGCCGACGAAGGGGTCCATCGAGTCGAAGGCGTCAACACTGGTGCTGAGACCGGCGCAACGACCGACCAAGACATCCAAGGATGTCGTTCGGCGTCGAAAGACATTCTCGGAGCGGTTGGAGACGCGCCGTCGTGCAGCGGAACGGGTTCGTCTCGAGAAGTTCGTTGAAGAGCGTAAAAGAAAGAATGAACCGCCCCAGCCTTTTTATGCGGAACCACCGTTCGAGCGCCGCGAGGCGAAGCCGAAGTCAGTGGAACCACCTTTCGAGCGTCGCGAGGCGAAGCCGAAGGCAGCGGAACCACCTTTCGAGCGTCGCGAGGCGAAGCCGAAGGCAGCGGAACCACCTTTCGAGCGTCGCGAGGCGAAGCCGAAGGCAGCGGAACCACCTTTCGAGCGTCGCGAGGCGAAGCCGAAGGCAGCGGAACCACCTTTCGAGCGTCGCGAGGCGAAGCCGAAGGCAGCG
>WBZU01000581.1_pt1 | contig 30986 bp, 38 predicted proteins | sample 5204311 | NCBI WGS metagenome assembly WBZU01 (sample SAMN12344359, study PRJNA552823) | activated sludge metagenome | biome: Activated sludge suspended growth; feature: Nitrification reactor; material: Wastewater; isolation source: activated sludge from nitrification reactor of wastewater...
TCCGAGGAAGTTCAACGTCAGGGCGCCCGTACCGCCCTCTGGGGCTGATGTCCAAGTCGCCTGGGATGCACTCGGCGACCTCCTCGCGTGGAAGCTCGCAGAGGCCAGCACGTCATCCCTGAAGCTGACGGACGACAACATCGGGAGGTCGATCGCGCGGCATCTTCGACCGATCCTTTTCGAATCCGGCACGGCGAGCGCGGGCGAAGCGCTTCGGAATCTGCACGTCTTTCACGCGCTGATGGACGCGCAGATCGAGTTGAACGAGTTCATCTCCAGGTCCGCCGAGGCGTTCAGTTACGACGGCGGAATTCGGTTCGAGCGGCGAGGCGAGCGGCTCGAGATCGTCGAGGTGGATCCAGCCGCACGGGAGGCGTGGCAACGCGACGGGCTCAAGCTCGAGCGCCTGCATGGTTACTGGTTCCACCGGGCTGTCGAAGCCTACGTCGAGCAGGTGGCCGCCGATCGGGCCACGTGGATGATCGGTCGACCGGAGAACGCGGAGGCCAACCGACTGGCCTGGCTACGGGCTCTCCAAGCGCAGCTTCGACTGCGTGAGGCGTACGGTGTCGCCGACGACGTGGCGTCCGAGTCCGGAGACTCAGTCGATCTCTTTCGGGCGCTGCTGTCGCTCAACCTGATGTCGTTCTTCTTCAAGCAGGACTTCCTGGCTGCCTTTGCAGAGCGCGTTGATGCATCGGGGGACTGGGTCGCCGCGCTGCAGCGTCTGACCATGGACGGCCTGCGCGAAGGGCTCCAGAACCGAATGCCGCTCACGTGGTCGAGCCGGGACTCGAAGGTGTCCAACATCACGGGTTGGACCGTCATGAAGTCGGAGCCCGCAGGTAATCCGAGGATGGCCTCCGCGATACTGGACTTCTGGACTTACGACATGGTCGCGGCGGCAGAGCGGCTTCAGCGCAAGGAGCCGGGTCTTCAGCCCCACCTGTTCGAGCGGCCGGTCCTCAAGTTCGGGGCGACGCTGGTGCAGCTGCCGTGGGTCGTCGGAGTGCAGAACAACAGCACGGCCGCGATCAACAACCTGAGGCGACTCGGCGCTCGCCGCGGACAGGCTCGGGACGAGGCGCAACGGATCGAAGCAGGGCTCGCAGGGCTGCTCGAGAGTCGCGGGTTCAGGACGCTGCTGAACTGGGTTCCGCCGCGCGACGTGGAGGCCGCCGGCGAGGTGGATCTGATAGCCGCCCTCGACGGGCATCTGTTCGTGATCGAGGTGAAGTCGACGTTCATGCGACGATCTCAGCGGGAGGCGTGGCTGCACGCCACCACCACACTTCGCAAGGCCGGTCAGCAGCTTCGGCGCAAGGCCGAAGCGGTATCGCTGGCCATCGCCTCTGATCCTGGGTTTCGCACGATGCTGGGTTGGGCCGAGGGCCTGACACCGACTCAGCAACATGTGTGGATCGCCGACACATGCATCGAATGCGACCACCAGCGGTTCGGCGGCTTTCTGAAGGTCTCCGTCGAGGAACTGATCATCGCGCTTCGCGATGATCGCCACCTTTTGAACGATCCAGGAGGACTGCTCGCCGGCAACTACGGAGTCGACGGGGCGCATGAACCCGGTGGAAAGGAGTCCGGCTGGAGTCTGTACCCCGACGGCTTCAGTGCCGAACGCTTCGTCGAGGTGATCGAGACCGAGGCTGTTTGGGACTTGCAGGCCGCAACGCGTGGTCCCACTCTGCAGTCGACCGACCGCGAGGACATTGCGTACAGGAAGTAGCGCCCAGAGAAGAGAGACAATCGCGCCGGTGCTCCTGCGCAGACGGACGTTGCATTGGCCTCGCGGTGCGTGGGAACCTGAACGATGATCGTCTAGGCTAGGGGCGCTGCGTGAGAGCGGTAGCGCTGTGACGGTAAAAAAATCGCCGCAAAGACTCGATGCGACAACAACTTAACGCGTTTGATGCCAGCGTTGTCGTGACCTCTCCTCGAGGGGGCAGATCGTCTGCTCGCGCGTCAGAGATCGCGTGCGAAGAATCGATAGACCGCGATAGATCTCGAAAGCTGGCCATCGTGGACGCGCCGACTGTTCTCGATAGATGTCGATCGATGGTGAAAGCTGCGCGAGGGGATCCCGCTCGAAGTGGCGGTACATCTGACGGTAAAACCAGCGAGGTTCGAGCTGTCGTACAAGCGAATCAACGGCTTACAGGAGCCGTTGATGATTGAGTGGGAGTAGGGGGACGAGACAACCCTCCGGGGCTGTCTCCAGCCTCGTCACGTCGGTCGGCGCGCGGGCCGAGCGATGGGGAAGGGCGCACGCGGGCGAAGCGCCTCACTGAGGGTTCATCGGCTCATTGATCGTGTCCTCGACTCTGGTTGGCGACGGGGGCTGGGACGCTCGTCGGATCCTTGGTCGTAGATGCGAACTCTCGCGGAAAAGGGTCGGGGTGATGGAAGAGCTCTGGCGAGTTGCGTGTTCTCCCAATTTGGGAGATACTGCCGCCGGTGAGGGTCATCGCAAAGCGCAGCCTGCAGAGGTTCTGGGAGCGGCCGGGTTGCGCCAATGCCAGAGGGCCGCTGCACAGCTGGTACGCCGAGGCGATCAAGGCCAATTGGCGCAGCCCGCAGGACATCAAGGACCAGTACGCCAGCGCGAGCATCTGCGGCAACAACCGTGTCGTGTTCAACGTCGGCGGCAACAAGTACCGGCTGGTGGTCGAGGTGCAGTACCAGGCGGGCATCGTATGGGTGAAATTCGTCGGGACGCACGCGCAATACGACCGCATCGACGTGGAGACCGTGAATGACTATTAGGCCGATCCGCAACGACGAGGACCTGCGGCGCGCCTTCCGTCGCCTTGAGAAGGTCTTCCAGGCCGAGGAGGGCACGCTACAGGCGGACGAGCGCGACGTGCTCGTCACGCTGATCGAGGCCTACGAGAACAAGCACTACGACTTCGGTCCGGCCGATCCGGTGGAGGCGATCAAGTTCCGCATGGAGCAGGAAGGACTGACGCCTCGCGATCTGGAGCCCTTCATCGGTCCGAGCGGGCGGGTGTCCGAGGTGCTGAACCGCAAGCGGCCGCTCAGCCTGCGGATGGTCAAGCGACTGCACGAAGGGCTGAAGATCCCCTACGAAAGCCTGCTGGCCGGGGCGTCCTGAGTCGACCGCAGTGCTCGATGGCCGCCTTTTCCCGCTACATCGGCATCGACTACTCAGGGGCCGAGACACCCGAGGCCAGCCTCAAGGGCCTGCGTGTCTACTGCGCCGTCGGCGAGTCCGAGGCTAAGGAGGTCGCCCCACCGCCCAGTCCTCGCAAGTACTGGACGCGACGTGGCATCGCGCACTGGCTGGCCGAGCGGCTCGCGGAGGATGTTCCGACGATCGTCGGCATCGATCACGGGTTCTCCTTTCCGCTGCGCTACTTCGAGGTGCATGGGCTTCTGCCCGACTGGCCGACATTCCTGGAGGATGTCGGGGCGCACACAGCGCCAGGGTCGTCGAGCCTCACCTCACTTGTGAGCGGTGCTCCGAGCGCCCCAGCGAACGTCGCCAGTGCAGAAGCCATGACAGCTGGTTGTGCTATCATTGATAGCATCCTTTTCTGGAGGTGGCGACATGCCTGACTTGCTTGTTCGCGGCGTCGACGAGGCCCTCGTCAAGGCGCTCAAGGAGCGCGCTGGCGCGCACGGCCGAAGCGCCGAGGCGGAACATCGGGTGATCCTGGCCGAGGCGCTCGCGCGCCCGCGCAGGCGCGCTCTGGCGGAGCTGCTGGCTTCGATTCCGGACGTCGGCACCGACGCGGATTTCGAGCGCGTCGAGTCCGAAGGGAAGGCGCCCCGTGTATTTGATTGACACCAACGTCATCAGCGAAGCCCGCAAGAAGTCCAGAGCGAACGCCGGCGTCATCGAGTTCTTCAATCGCGTCGCCCGCGCCGGCGACCCGGTCTACCTGTCGGTCATCGCGATCGGCGAGCTTCGCCGCGGCGTCGAACTCATCCGGCTGCGCGGCGACACCGAACAGGCGGGCTTGTTGGAGGACTGGCTCTCCGGCGTGCTCGACCAGCACGCGGACAAGGTGCTCGCCTTCGATGCCGACGCCGCGCAGGTGTGGGGGCGACTCCGGGTTCCGAACCCCGAGCACGCCCTGGACAAGCAGATTGCGGCCACCGCGCTGGTCCACGATCTGACGGTGGTCACGCGCAATGCGGCGGACTTCGCAGGCACCGGCGTGAAGGTCATGAACCCGTTCGTGGCGCCAGTGCCACCGCAATGATGTCCATGGCGCACGGTCGCGAAGTGTGGTCGAGGTGCCATTCCAGGCGCAAGCATCGCCTCGGCGACGTTCGTCGGGCGCACGCGCAGTACGACCGCATCGACGTGGAGACCGCGGATGACCGTCGAGCCGCAGCGACGAGGATCTGCGACGCGCCTTCCGCCCTCGAGAAGGTCTTCCAGACCGAGGACCTTCCCGGGGCTCCGACCGATGCGGCGAATGGGTCCGATGTCCCGAAGAGACATTGACATGTGGCGCACATGTTCATATGCTAGCCACATGCCAACGATGATCCAGTTGCGCCACGTTCCGGACGATCTCCATCGCAAGCTGAAGGCGCGGGCCGCCTTGGCGGGTATGTCGCTGTCCGATTACCTGCTGCGCGAGATCCGGGAGATGGCAGAACGCCCAACCGTCGCGGAGTTGCGGGCGCGGCTTGACCGCCGCGCGTCGGTGCGGCTGTCGCTTTCGCCTGCCAAGGCGGTTCGCGCGGAGCGGGACGCGCGTTGATTGTCGTCGACGCGTCCGCCGTCATCGAGGTATTGCTCGGCACCCCGGCTGCAGATCGAATTGCCGAGCGGTTCTTCGCCGCGGGCGAGACATTGCACGCACCGCATCTGCTCGATGTCGAAGTCGCGCAGGTGCTGCGAAGGTACACCCTGGCGGGCGCATTCACTTCGGAGCGCGGTGGCGAGGCGCTCGAGGATCTCGAGGATTTTCCGATCGCACGCTATCCCCATCAGCCTTTCCTGTTCCGTATTTGGGGGCTGCGACACAACGTCACCGCCTACGACGCGGCGTATCTCGCCTTGGCTGAAGCGCTTGGCGCGCCGCTGGTGACACGCGACGCGAAGATGGCTTCGGCCGCCGGACATGGAGCGCGGATCGAACTGATGTAACGCCCCTGGTCGACGCGACGGGCGCCGCCTCGCTTGCGCTCCCTGCGCGCGCGGTCGTCGATTCCAGGCAGGAGGTGTTGGCCTCCGCATTGGACTCGTGCACTGGCTGCGTCGAAATCATCGACTTGGTGCCGACGCTGCTGTCCTGGCCGCGAAGTCCTTTGGCGTGGGCGTCAACATGACATCGAGTACGGAACACCGGATCGTCTCCCTGAACAGGATCGGCGCAGGGCGCTGAAACGCGCGTTGGAGTCTTGGTGGTGGATGCGGGCTTCTGCGAGGAAGTGTCGGATCATTGCGCGACGGGCACGGCTGCGGGGACTCGACAGGCGCCCGAACGACAGCCGGCCCCCATCGATACGGTCGGCTCGGGACGCGCACGGCGAGGCTGCCGGTTCCGGGGCGCGGGACTGGAACCCATCTCCAATTCGCTTCAGGAGGATCCGGTGGGTTGGAGTGTCGCAACTTCAACCCAATCGGAACCGCGCCGAATCGGTCGCCGAGAGCGGCACAAGTAGCCCGTCGCGAGGATGGCCGCGACGCAGTCCAGTCCGGAGCAAGGTACCCGGAGTGAGAAGGACGGAGGCGAGCAATGCCATGTCGACGGGGTCGTCTCGCGTGCAGTCGGGCGCGTGACGACCGCGATCTCGCCGGCGGCGGCATGGCTATCCATCGTGCGATCCGCGTCGGCGATGTCGTCCGGCGCGACGACACGGCCGGCCATGCCGGCCATGCGGACGATGCCGGGCTCGCGCACCGCCCGGCGCGGCGGCGACGGTGCCGGTCTCGCCTCGATGTCGAGGATGCGCGGGAAGCTTGCGCCCGACGCGGCCCCTCTCGGCGGCGCCGCGCGAGAGCCGTGCACTCCGGGCTCGAACCGCGAGCCCGGCCGCGCCTGCGGTCGCGGCGGGATCGTCGCCGACGGACCTACGCCTTCGGGGCGTACGCCCTCTCGACGCGCGCGATGAACGTGTGGAATTCGGCCATGTAGTTGCGCAGGAACTCCGCCGTCTTCTCGACCGTGACCTGCCCGTCGTCGGTGATCAGGCCGGGCGTGAAGTGGACATAGGCCTCGATGGTGTTCATCAGCGGCGAGTTGCAGAAGCACAGCACGCTGCGCAGGCTCTGCTGGGCGACCGCCGTGCCGATGGAACCCGGCGACGTGCCGATGATCGCGGACGGCTTGCGGGTGAACGAGTTCGTGCCCCACGGCCGGCTGGCCCAGTCGATCGCGTTCTTCAGCGCGCCGGGGATCGAGCGGTTGTATTCGGGCGTCACGAACAGCACCGCATCGACGTCGGCGATCGCCTGCTTGAAGGCGCGAGCGACGGGCGGGTAGTCCGCGTCGTAGTCGTAGCTGTACAGCGGCAGGTCCCCGATCGGGATCTCGGACATGCTCAATTCCGGCGGCGCCACACGGACCAGCGCCTTCGCCAGTTTGCGGTTGATCGAAGCCTTGGCGAGGCTGCCGACGAAATAGCCTACCTTGTAACCGGCCATGATGGGCTCCTTGGGCTGGTGAAAGGAAGTCGAACCGGGAGCTTACACATCCAATGCCGAACTATCATCGGGATTGGCCCTGATGCGGCACGTGCCGCTTTCCCGGAAGCTGCGCGCGGGGGCGAAGCTGTCTTCCACGAACCGGGCGCAGGCGAGCCTTTCGCCCCTGGCGCGTGTCAGGATCGCGTGAAGCGACGTCGCGGTCATGCCCGGGACGTTCGAGCGATAGGTGACGCATCCGACGATGGCCGCCCCGTCGCCGTTCTCGAAACGGTCTTGCGTCTCGAACGCGACGACGGACCTGAACCTGAAGACGTCCTTGAAGGTCTGCACCAGGCCTTCAGTCCCGGCGGGGGTGCCCGCCCAGGGCATGATCCGATTCAGTTCGGGATTCTCATGGTTGAGGGAAACGTACATGAAGTCGTCGGTCGCGTACCGCCGCACATGCGCGAGACCCGTCGGATTTTCCAGGACGGCCTGGAGGAGCGCCAGGGGACTGTCGACTGCGGCCGGTGCGGCGACGCTCGCGGGCGGCGCGCCCTCGTTGCTTGCGGTTCTTGCATAGACGTCGGCTGTCATTGCGCGTCGCCTCGCTCGCCAGCGATCACGGCGCCGAAGCGACGCCGGGTTGGAGCACGATGGGCTTGTACTCGAGGAAGTCCTCCAGTTGCGCCATGCCGCGCAGCCGTCCACGGCCGCCCTGCTTGTAGCCGCCTTCCTCGAACTCGTCGCGCATCACGACCCAGTCGTTGATCCAGACTGTTCCGGCCTGGAGCTCGCGCGCCACGCGCAGCGGGCGATCGACGTCGCGCGACCAGACGGAAGCCGACAGTCCATGCTCGCTGTCGTTCGCGGGGCGGATCGCCTCTGACTCCGTATCCAAGACCTGCATCGTCAGCACCGGGCCGAACACTTCCTGCTGGACGACGTCCATGGCCGGAACCCCCCAGCACCAGGTCGCAACCATTGCGGCTGCATGGCGAACGACGAGGCCAGGAGGACGATGCACGGCGAGGGGTGCCCGCCGACGGCATCTGGGCTACCATCGCCGCGTGCGTGCCGTTGCCGATCGCCTTCGCCCGCTCGCCCCGTGATGCGGTGGGTTTCCGGATCGGCGGACCTGCCGGCGCTCGAGCGGCTCGAATTGTCCGGCGCGGGCGCGTGCGCGTTCCCGCGGCGGTGCTCGAGGCGTTCGCCGGCGAAGGGACGGGCCTCGCCGGACGGCGCGTTCTCCGGAGAGCAACCATCGATGAGTGATCCGACGATGTCGCCGGACCGGCCGGATTCGCCGGCCACGCCGTCCCGTCAGCCGGTCGACGATTCGCACGGCGGGCTTCATCTCGCGCAGCGTCCGTTCGAGCGCGACGACAGCGGCCCCGGCCGTCCGGCGCGCCCGCTCGTGGCGCGCGGTGAATGCCGGCGCGTGCCGGTGGCGATCCACTTCCCGGCGCCGTCGCGCCGCGCGCGTCGGGCGGCCGTCGACATGCCGCCGCTGCGTCCCTGCGGCGCGCCGACCTTTCGCCGGCCGCGCGATCGCCGATAGCGCGACATGCCCGGACCGTCGCTCTTGCCGCTGATCCTCGCGTTGCCGGTCGCCGGCGCCTTCGGCGCCCTGTTCTTCCGCGTCAACGCCCGCAACGCCGAGGCCTGGCTGGCGGGGACGTGCGCGCTCGCCGCCTTCGCGATCGTCCTGGGCTACGCCCCGCAGATGTCGCGCGGCGAAACGGTGCGGCTGGCGTTCGACTGGATGCCCTCGCTCGGGCTGGCGTTCTCGCTGCGGATGGACGGATTCGCGTGGATGTTCTCGCTGATGGTCACCGGCATCGGCTTCCTGGTCGTGCTGTACGCCCGCTATTACATGTCGGCGCGCGACCCGGTCCCGCGGTTCTTCGCGTTTCTCCTCGGCTTCATGGCCAGCATGCTGGGAGTGGTGCTCGCCGGGAACCTGATCCAGCTCGTCCTGTTCTGGGAACTGACGAGCCTGTTCTCGTTCCTGCTGATCGGTTACTGGCACCACAACCCCGCCGCGCGGGACGGCGCGCGCATGGCGCTGATCGTCACCTCCGCGGGAGGGCTGGCGCTGTTCGCCGGCGCGCTGCTGGTGGGCCGGATCGTCGGCAGCTACGACCTCGACGCGGTGCTCGCCTCCGGCGACCTGATCCGCTCGCACGCGCTGTACGTGCCGGCGATGACGCTCGTCGTGATCGCCGCGCTCACCAAGAGCGCGCAGTTTCCGTTCCACTTCTGGCTGCCGCACGCGATGGCCGCGCCGACGCCGGTGTCGGCGTACCTGCACTCGGCCGCGATGGTCAAGCTCGGCGTGTTCCTGCTGGCGCGTCTGTGGCCCGCGCTGGCCGGGACGGACGAGTGGATGGTGGCCGTGGGCCTGCCCGGGCTGGTGACCTTCGTGCTCGGCGCGTTCATCGCGATCTTCCAGCACGACCTGAAGGGGCTGCTGGCCTATTCGACCATCAGCCACCTCGGGTTGATCACCGTGCTGCTCGGCCTGAACAGCCCGCTCGCGGCCGTGGCCGCGATCTTCCACATGCTGAACCACGCGACCTTCAAGGCCTCGCTGTTCATGGCCGCCGGGGTGATCGATCACGAAACCGGCACGCGCGACATCCGGCGCCTGTCGGGCCTGCTCCGCTGCATGCCGGTCACCGGCACCGCCGCGATCGTGGCGGCGTCGGCCATGGCCGGCGTGCCGCTCCTCAACGGCTTCCTGTCGAAGGAGATGTTCTTCGCCGAGGCGCTGGAAGTCAGCGGTCCGGTGCCCTTCCTCGATCGGGCGTTGCCGTTCGTGGCGGTCGCCGCAGGCGCGTTCGGCGTGGCCTATTCGTTGCGATTCATCGTCGGCGCGTTCTTCGGACCCGCTCCGGAGGGCTTGCCGCGCACGCCGCACGAGCCGCCGCGCTGGATGCGGTTCCCGATCGAGCTGCTCGTGCTGGCCTGTGTCGTGGTCGGCGTGCTGCCCGAGCTGACCGTGCGACCGCTGCTCGACACGGCGGTGCGGGCCGTGCTCGGCGCCGCCGCCCCGACTTACGAACTGAGGCTCTGGCACGGTTTCAACCTTCCGCTGGTCATGAGCGCCGTCGCGCTCCTCGGGGGCATCCTGCTGTATCGGTTGCTGCGCAGGCGCTTGGCCAGGGGCGCGGATCGCGTCCCGTTGTTGCCGCGGGTCGACGGCCGCATCGTGTTCGAGCGCACGATCGACGCGGCGCGGCGCGGCGCCCGCCGGCTCGAGGGCTGGCTCGGTACGCGCCGCCTGCAGCCGCAGTTGCGCTGGATCGTCGCCGTCGCGCTCGCGGCCGGGGCGGTTCCCATCCTGCGTCGCGGGATGTCGCCGGGCGACGCGGCCGCGCCGTTCGACGCGACCGGGTACGACGGGTTGTTCGCGCTGACCTGGCTCGTCGGCGGCGCCTGCGCGCTGGCCGCGGCGATCATGGCGAAGTTCCATCGCCTGGTCGCGGTCGTGCTCGCCGGTGGCGCCGGTCTCGTCACCTGCGTGACGTTCGTCTGGTTCTCGGCGCCGGACCTCGCCTTGACGCAACTCCTGGTGGAGATCGTGACCACCGTGCTGCTGCTGCTCGGGCTCCGCTGGCTGCCGAAGCGCAATCCCTTCCCGGCCACGCGGGCCGGCGCGCTCGCCGCGTTCCCCCGTCGGACGCTGGACTTCACGCTTGCCGCAGCGGTGGGCGGCGGCCTGGCGGCGCTCGCGTACGCCTCGATGACGCGACCGCTGGCGGACAGCGTCTCGCGCTTCTTCGTCGCGCGCGCCTACAGCGAAGGCGGCGGCACGAACGTCGTCAATGTGATCCTGGTCGACTTCCGCGGCTTCGACACGCTGGGCGAAATCACGGTGCTCGCGGTCGCCGGCGTGGCGCTCTACGCGCTGCTGCGCCGCTTCCGGCCGGCGCCGGAGAGCGCGGCACCGCCGCCGCAGCAGCGGATCGCCTCGGACGCCGACGCCGCGAAGGACCTGCGGGTGCCGGCGATCATCATGCGCCTGATGTTCCCGGCGACCGCGATGCTGGCGCTGTACCTGCTGGTGCGCGGCCACAACCTGCCCGGCGGCGGGTTCGTCGCCGGCCTGACCCTGGCCATCGCCTTCATCCTGCAGTACATGGCCGGCGGCACGCGCTGGATCGAGGCGCGCCTGGACATCCGCCCGGTGCAGTGGATGGCCTCCGGACTGCTGCTGGCCGCGGCCACGGGCGCGGGCGCCTGGCTGTTCGCGCATCCCTTCCTGACGTCGCACGTGCTGCACCTGCGCCTTCCCGGGCTCGGCGAACTGCACCTGCCGAGCGCCTTCCTGTTCGACATCGGCGTCTTCGCGCTCGTGCTGGGCGCCACGCTGCTCATGCTGATCGCGCTGGCGCACCAGTCGCTGCGCGGCGATCGTCGGCAGCGCATTCTCTGACGGCGCCGCCATGTACGAACTCATCTTTGCGCTCGCCATCGGCGTGCTCGGCGGTTCGGGAACGTGGCTGCTGCTGCGGCCGCGCACCTTCCAGGTCGTCATCGGCCTGTCGCTCATCTCCTACGCCGTCAATCTGTTCATCTTCTGCATGGGCGGCCTGCGCAGTCACGCCGCGCCGATCGTGCCTGCCGGTCCGCCGCCCGACCCGGCGTTGCTGGCCGATCCGCTGCCGCAGGCCCTGGTGCTGACCGCCATCGTGATCGGCTTCGCCATGACGGCATTGCTGCTCGTGGTCCTGCTGGCGGCGCGCGGCCTCTCGGGCACCGACCACGTCGACGGACGCGAGCGCGAGCGATGAGCGCCTGGCAGGAGCATCTGGTCGTCGTGCCGGTGGTGCTGCCGCTGGCCGCGGCGGCCGTTCTGCTGGCCATCGACGAGCAGCGCCGGGCGCTGAAGCGGGCCATTTCCTCGGCCTGTCTGCTGGCGCTGGCGGGTGTCGCCGTGGCATTGGTGCGCGGCGCCGACCAGGGGCCGCCCGCCGTGTATCGCGTGGGCGACTGGCCGGCGCCGTTCGGCATCGTGCTGGTGGCCGACCGGCTGTCGGCGCTGATGGTCCTGCTGGCCGCGCTGCTCGGGCTGGCGGCGTTCCTGTTCTCGTGCACGCGCTGGGACCGCGCCGGCCCGCGCTTCCACAGCCTGCTGCAGGTCCTGCTGATGGGCGTCAACGGCGCCTTCCTGACCGGCGACCTGTTCAATCTGTTCGTCTTCTTCGAGGTCTTCCTCGCGGCCTCCTACGGACTGGCGCTGCACGGATCGGGGGCGGCGCGCGTCCAGGCGAGCCTGCACTACATCGTCGTCAACCTGACCGCGTCGTTCCTGTTCCTGATCGGCGCAGCGCTGGTCTACGGCGTCACCGGGACGCTCAACCTGGCGGATCTCGGTGCGCGAATCCCGGGCGTGGCCGCGGCCGACCGCTCGCTGCTCGAAGCCGGGGCGGCCATTCTCGCCGTCGCCTTCCTCATCAAGGCCGGGATGTGGCCGCTGTGCTTCTGGCTCCCGCGCAGCTACGGCGCGGCCTGCGCGCCGGCGGCAGCCCTGTTCGCGATCCTGACCAAGGTCGGCATCTACGCGGTGCTGCGCGTCGGGTTGCTGTTCTTCGGCGAAGGAAGCGGCGAGTCGGCGGGCTTCGGGCGGGACTGGCTGATGGCCGGCGGACTGCTGACGCTGGCGTTCGGCGCCATCGGCGTGTTCGGCGCGCAGGAGTTGTCGCGGCTCGCCGGCTTCAGCCTGGTCGCCTCCTGCGGCACGCTGCTCGCGGCGGTGGGCGCGGGACAGGCGGCGGTCAGCGGCGCGGCGCTGTACTACCTCGTCGCATCGACGCTGGGCGTGAGCGCATTGTTCCTGCTGATCGAGCTCGTCGAGCGCGGGCGCGCTCCCGGCGCCGACATGCTGGCGATCACGGCGGAGGCGTTCGGCGGCTTCGAGGCCGGGGAACGCGAGGAGATCGGGGTCGCGATCCCCGCGACCTGGGCGGTGCTGGGGCTGTCCTTCGTCGCCTGCGCGCTGCTCCTGGCCGGCCTGCCGCCCCTGCCGGGCTTCGTCGCCAAGCTTGCACTGCTCGACGCGCTGCTGCGACCGGAATCGGTCGGGTTGCCCGCGTGGATGCTGCTGGCGCTGCTGATGTTCTCCGGTTTCGCGACCGTGGTCGCCGCCAGCCGGACCGGAGCGCGGATCTTCTGGGTTCCCGAGCGGCGGATGTCCGCGCGCGTCAGCGTGATCGAGATCCTGCCCGTCCTGTTGCTGCTCGGCGTCGGCGTCGCGCTCGCGGTCGAGGCCGGCGCCGCGATGCGGTATCTCGACGCCGCGGCGCAGGCGCTGCACGCGCCGCGCGGCTACATTGACGGAGTGCTCCGATGAGGCGCTGGCTGCCGTTCCCGCTGCTGTGGCTCTCGCTCACCGCGCTGTGGCTGCTGCTGAACCAGACGCTGTGGGTCGGTCACGTGCTGCTGGGCGGGGGCCTGGCCTTCGCCGCGTGCCTCGCGTATCGGCGGCTCGAGGAGCCGCGCCCGGCCCGCCCGGGCCTCTGGCGGCGCGCCGCCGTCGCGGCGCGCCTCTTCGCCGACGTGTCGATCGACATCGTGCGTTCCAACCTCGCCGTGATGCGCATCGTCCTGAACCCGGGCATCCACAAGACTGCGGGATTCCTCGACATCCCGATCGAGCTGCGCGACGCGCGGGCCCTGGCCACGCTCGCCTGCATCGTCACCGCGACGCCGGGCACCGCATGGGCGCGCCACGACGCCGACCGCGGCATCCTCACCCTGCACATCCTGGACCTGATCGACGAGGCGGACTGGATACGGATCGTCAAGGACCGCTACGAGAGCCGGCTGAAGGAGATCTTCGAATGAGCGCGACGGTGCTGAACGGCAGCCTGTGGCTCGCCCAGGGGATGCTGACCCTCGCCATGGCGTGCGCCGCCTTGCGGCTGCTGCGCGGCCCGCGCGCGCAGGACCGGGTGCTCGCCCTCGACACGCTGTACGTCAGCGCGATGCTGGTGCTGCTGACGATCGGCATGCGCGGCGGCAGCTCGCACTACTTCGATGCGGCGCTGGCGATCGGCATGCTGGGTTTCGTCGCGACCGCGGCGCTCGCCCGGTTCCTGCTGCGCGGCGAGGTGATCGAGTGAAGCGCTCACGGGAGACCGGCCGATGACGCATGCCGCCGAACTGCCGCCGGCGATCGCCGTGCTGACGGCGCTGCTGGTGCTCGTCGGAGCTGCGCTGACGCTGGTCGGCGCGTTCGGCCTCTTGCGGCTGAAGACGTTCTACGAGCGCGTCCATGCGCCGACCCTGGGCACGACGCTCGGCACCGGATGCGTGCTGATCGCGTCGATCGTGCTGTTCTCGGCGCTCGAGTCGCGGCCCGTGCTCCACGAGATCGCGATCGGCGTGTTCATGACGATCACGACGCCGGTCACGTTCATGCTGCTCGTGCGGGCGTCCGTGCAGCGCGACCGGTTCGGCGAGGGCGCCGACCGCCGCGGGACGCCGGGCGCGGAGGACGATGGCGCGGCGGGTTGATGCCGCGACGGCCGCGGCGCCCCGGGAGCGACGGTCCGGCGACGCGCCGGCCGGCGAGGTGCCGGCGCGCCCATTGAAACGGTGGCCGGGGAAGGCTAGAGTGGGTCCGATGCCGCGCGCGCAGCGGCCGCGACCCCGGCCGCGAAGGAGGAGTCATGGGCTTCAGGATCGAAAGGCGGGGCGACGAGCTGCTGGTCCGGATCGTGAGCGCCACGCGCGACGAGCAGGATGTCTTCGACCGGATCGCGGCCTGCCGCAGTGCGAGCTGGTGGTCGTGCCCCTCCGGCGAATGCGCGAAGATCGGCGTCTGCGACGCTCGGCGCGACGGCGACGCCACGGTGCTCGCGCTCACGCCGCGGCCGGGCGAGGCGCTCTCGGCGACCGGCGTCGAGGAGTGCCTGCGCTACGTGCTGGACGAGGCGGCCCGCGCGTCCGCCGGCAAGGCAGGGCCATCCGGCCGGTGACGATCGGCTGCAGCGTCCCGGTCTCGTCGACCGCGCGATGTGCGGCGCGGCGCCGCCGCACTGCCGGGGCCGCGAGGCGAGCGTGACCGACCTCATGACCGGCAGGAACGTCGTCGTGACCGGAGGGACCGGCGCGCTGGGCGAGGTCGTCGTCGCGCGGCTGCTGCGTGCGGGCGCGAACTGCCACGTGCCGAGCCGCCGCACGACGTCGGCATCGGCGCGAAAGGGCGAGCGCCTGCACGTCGCGTTCGGCGTCGACCTGACCGACGAGACGGCGGTGGACCGCTACTACGACGCGGTTCCCGGCCTCTGGGCCTCCGTGCACCTCGCGGGCGGCTTCGCCATGGGACCCGTCGCCGAGGCGACGCGCGCGGACGTCCTGCGCATGATGGAGTCGAACGCGCTGACCGCGCTGCTGTGCTCGCGCGCCGCGGTGCGCGCCATGCGCAGGACCGGCGACGGCGGGCGCATCGTCAATGTCTCGGCCCGGCCCGGCCTCGACCCGCGCAAGGGGGCGCGCATGGCGGCCTATGCCGCCAGCAAGGCCGCGGTCGCGGCGATCACGCTGGCGCTGGCCGAGGAGCTGAAGGACGAGCGCATCCTCGTGAACGCCATCGCGCCCTCGACGCTGGACACCGCGGCCAACCGCGCGGCGATGCCCGGTGCCGACGCCTCGAAGTGGCTCGCGCCCGAGGCGGCCGCGGAGGCGGTTCTCCAGCTCGTCTCGCCCGCCAACCGGGAAGTGAGCGGCGCGGTGCTGCCGCTGTACGCGCGCGCCTGACGTCCGCGATCAGGCGCGATCGGCCAGGAGCCGAGCCTGTTCCAGCGCCTCGGCATCGCGCCCGATGGCGGCGACGGCGAGGGTCGCGCCGTTCCTGAGGTAGCTGACCGTGCAATCGCGCGCGGCGATGTCGCCGTCGACGCGAATCTCGTCCCACGCCGGTGCGTGGCCCACGTACCGGATCGTGACGTCGTGGTGAGTGCTCCAGAAGAACGGCACGTCGCGGTAGGGCTTGCGCGCGCCCAGCATGTTCTCCGCGGCGACCTGCCCCTGCCGCTCCGCCACCACCCAGTGCTCGACGCGCGCGGTCTCGCCGGCGGTGCCGTACGGCCAGCGGGCCACGTCGCCGGCGGCGAAGACGCCGGGCCGGGAGGTTTCCAGGAATTCGTCGACGACGATGCCGCGATCGACGGCGAGACCGGCGCCTTCCGCCAGCGCGAGGCGCGGCTTCACGCCCACGCCGACGACGACGAGATCGGCGGCGATCTCGGTGCCGTCGCTCAGGGAGACCGAGCCGCGCCGGATCGAGGCGATCGAGGCGCCCATATGGAAGGCCTCGCCGTGGCCTTCGTGCACCTTGCGGATGAAATCGCCCAGTTCCGCCCCGAGCACCCGCTCGAGCGGGCGGGCGTCGAGCGAGACCACGTGCACCGCGAGCCCGCGCGCGTTGAGCGCCGCGGCGACCTCGAGCCCGATGAAGCCCGAGCCCAGCACGACGGCCGATTTCGCGCCCGCGGCCTGCGCGATGATGGCGCGGCTGTCGGAGAGCGAGCGCAGCGTGTGCACGTGCGGCAGGTCCGCGCCGGGGATCGGCAGGCGCACCGGCTCCGCGCCGGTGGCGATGAGCAGCCGGTCGTAGGGATGGCTCGCGCCGTCCGCGGTGACGACCGCGCGCGCGCCCGGGTCGATGCGGCTCGCGATCGTCGAGAGCTCGAGGTCGATGCGGCTTCCGGCGTAGAAATCGCCGGCGCGCAGCGGAATCCACTCTTCGGGGGCGTGGCCGGCGAGATAGTCCTTCGACAGGTTGGGGCGGTCGCAGGGCGCGTCGGCGTCGGCGCTCAGCACCGTCAGTCGTCCCTGCCACCCGCGGCGGCGCAGCATCTCGGCCGCGGCGAATCCCGCAGCGCCGCCGCCGACAATGACGATGCGTCCGGGCTGGCCCGGCGAGGCGGTGGGGACGGACCGGGGCGCCGGTTCGGCCTCTTCGCGGACGAAGAGCCTGTCGCCTTCCCGTTCGACCTTCCAGCAGGCGATCGGATCGAAGGCCGGCGCGCCGAGCGCCTCGCCCGTGCGCAGCGAAAAGCAGGCGTGGTGCAGCGGGCAGCGGACCGTGTCGCCCTCGATCGCGCCCCGGTCGAGCGAACCGCCGTAGTGGGTGCAGGTCGCGCCCACCGCCAGCACCTCGTCGCCCACGCGGGCGAGCAGCACCGCCTTCCCGCCGACGTGGCCGCGCAGCATCGCGCCGCCGCCGAATTCGGCGAGCGTGACGCCGCCGCTCAGGTCGGGGCCTTGATCCGGGGTTTCCTGTGCGGACATGTCCGTTCTCCCTCCGAGGCGGGCTCGGGGCCGCCAGGCGGCGAAGTCCGCGCCCGCCGGGTCCTTACGCCTGGCGGTTCCGGCCTTCGATCCGGGCCGCGGCCAGCACCTTCGTCACGATGCGGTCGCAGCGCGCGCCGTCGAACGAGAACGCCTCGGCGAGCGCGCTGTCCATCGCGCCGGCGAGGCCCTCGCGCAACAGGCCGCGGGCGCGGAAGTAGCGGGTGCGCACCGTCGCTTCCGGAATCTCCAGCGCCTGCGCGACCTCCTCGACGCTCATCTCCTCGACTGCGCGCAGCGTGAACACCGTGCGGTAGACCTCGGGCAGCAGGTCGATCCGCGACTCCATCAACTCGCGCACCTGCGCGCGCAGCACGCAATGCTCGGGTCCGCGGTCGGGGGCATCGGTCAATGCCGTCTGGAGCTCGGGTTCGGGTGAGGTCATGGCCGCCTCGAGCGGGATGACGTGCGCGCCGCTGCGGCGCAGCCGCCCCAGCGCCTCGTTCGCCACGATGCGCACGAGCCACGTCGAGAGCCGGCTCCGGGCGCGGAAGTCGCCGAGGGCGCGCCAGGCCCGCAGATAGGCTTCCTGCACCGCGTCCTCGGCCTCGGCGTCGTTCCTGACGATGCTGCGCGCGGTGCGGAACAGCAGCCGGTTGTAGCGCCGCATCAGCACTTCGAAGGCCGCGCCGTCGCCCGCGGCCGCGCGGGAAACGAGCTCCGGCTCGGAGGGGTTTCCCGGGACGGGGGCGGGTGCGGGGCGAGGGGCGGATTGCATGGATCCTCCTGCTTCCGGGGGGGCGGGACAGTGGCGCGGCCCGTTCCAGGACGCCGACGCCGCGCAGGCCTGCGCGCTCGCGATCAGTCGTTCCGGCGCTTCATGAGACCGAGGAACTCGCTCCGCAGGCTCGCGTCCTTCAGGAAAGCCCCCCGCATCACCGAGTTCGTCATCGCCGCCCGGCCGTCCTTGACCCCGCGCCAGCGCATGCAGAAGTGGTCCGCTTCCATGACGACCGCCAGCCCGTCGGGGCGGGCGCGGCGCTCGATCTCGTCGGCGAGCATCACCACGGCCTCCTCCTGGATCTGCGGCCGGCTCATGACCCAGTCGCACAGTCGCGCGTACTTCGACAGCCCGATCAGGTCCGACGCCGCGTTCGGAAGCACGCCGACGAAGACCCGGCCCATGATCGGGCACAGGTGGTGCGAGCATGCGCTGCGAACGGCGATCGGTCCCACGATCATGAGCTCGCTCAGTTGCGCGGCATTGGGAAAGCCCGTGACCTTCGGCGGCTCCTCGTAGCGCCCGCGGAACACCTCGTCGACGAACATCTTCGCCACCCGGCGGGCGGTCTCCGCGGTGTTGTGGTCGCTCGCGGTGTCGATCACCAGCGCTCGCAGCATCCCCTCCACGTGCGCCTCGACCTCGTCGCGCAACGCGTCGATCTCGCCTGGACGAACGAATGCGGCGATGTTGTCGTTGGCGTGGAAGCGCTGCCCCGCTTCGCGCAGGCGCCGGCGGATGCGGCTCGAGGCCGTCATCCGCGCCGGGGCTCCCGTCGTGTCGAACGCCGGGATCGCAACGCCGATGGCCATGTCCGGACCCCCTTTCACGCCGTCAGTCCGCGAACTTGTCGGGGAAGGCGGCGACGTGGCCGCCGGCGAGCGCGACCGGCGGCTGGAACGAGAGACCCGGGACCGCCGCGACCGCGAGAGCGCGGACGGCGCGTCGAAGCGGGGAAGCTTGCAGGGTGGACGAGGGGGGCATGGCGTGCTCCTGGGCCGCGGGCGGTTCCGGGGGAGGCGATCCGGGCCCTGCGCGCGAGGCCTCGTGTCGTCCTTCCTGACCATTGGATGCAGCCCGCCCCCGCCGCGTTTCCGCGCGCCGCGACTTTTCGCGATTCCGCGAGCGTGGATCCCGGAACCGGGCCGCGCCGGCTCAGTCGGATCCGCGGACGCCGAACGCCACCGGTGGCTGCGCCGCCTCGTTCACCGAAAGGCGGAACACGTCCGGGCGCGCGTAGTGCCCGGCGACGTCGAAGTCGTACTTGCCGCGCACGATCTCCTGCGGGTCGAGCTCGGCCTCGAGGATCGCCTCGCCCTCGAAGTGCGGCGCGACGAGCACGCCCCCGAGCGGTGCGACGATGCACGAGCCGCCGCGCATCAGCACGAACGACGGGTCGTTCGAGAGCTCGCAGGGATAGTCGTCGGGGTAGGCGCCGCGCGTGACGTGCTGGCATGCCGAGAGCACGAAGCAGCGCCCCTCCAGCGCGATCATCTGCATCGAAGGCAGCCACGTGTCGCGGTCGTCCGCGGTCGGCGCGCAGTAGAGCTCGACGCCCTTCGCGTACATCGCCATGCGCAGCATCGGCATGTAGTTCTCCCAGCAGATCACCGCGCCCAGGCGACCGTGCGGCGTGTCGACCACCGGCAGCGTGGAGCCGTCGCCGTAGCCCCACACCAGCCGCTCGGCGGCGGTGGGCATGAGCTTGCGGTGCCGGCCGAGCAGCGCGCCGTCCGCGCCGAACAGGAGCGCGGTGCAGTACAGCGTCCCGCCGTCGCGCTCGATCACGCCGATCACCGCGTGGAGCCGTGCGCGCGCGCAGGCCTGGCCGAAGGCTTCGGTCTCGGGGCCGGGGACCGCGATCGCGGCAGCCGCGTAGCGCGCGAACCATTCGCGGCCTTCCGGGCGGCGCGCGCCGACGAGCGCGCCGAACGTGATCCCCTTCGGATACCCGCCGAGGAACGCCTCGGGAAACACCGCGAGCTCGATCCCGCGCTCGGCGCAGCGTGCGACGAGCCCGAGCGCCTTGTCCATCGTCGCGGCGGTGTCGAAGGGGATGCTGCCCGCCTGCACCACTGCCGCCCGGATCTTCTCCCGCTGCATGATCGCCTCCGCTCGTGCGCCGACGTGGACAGATTACCCCGTCCATCGGTCCGTGGGCCGTTCCGTCCGGGGCGGCACGGAACCGTCGCCGGGTGCGCGGGGAGGAGGAGGCGAAGGCCGGATCCGACGGCAACCGCCGGGAAGTCCCGCCGGGCGGTCGCGGGCTACGCCGGCTCGCGCGCCGCCGGCCCCGCCCCGGGCATGGCCTGTCCCGCCCGCTCAGCCGCCACGCGTTCGTCGGGCGGGACGGCGTGCCGGAACCTTCGCGGCAGCACGCATCCCTTGCGCCCGAGGATGCAGGCCGCGTCGAGCCGCCGGCACCGGTCCGCCTCCGGCTCGTGATGCGGGCACGACCAGCCGCTCACGCGGCGTCTCCGGTCGCGTGAATGTCGCTCATGGTCGAAAGTCCTCGCACCGACCTCGTTGCGCGCTCCGTGCGGCGTCGGCGGTCGGCTGCGGCGCCCCGGGCGGCTCCTCCCGGAAAGACGGCCGGTCGGATCGGCCTCCGCCAGCCGGCGCCGCCGCGAAATCCTATCACACATTGAGGCTCGCCCGCGGCCGCCGCCGCCGCGCATCCGCGGCTGACCGGACCGGCGCAGATCGAGCGCTTCGCCGCAAAGGCGTCGTCGGGAACGAACGCAAGGTGGCGGCGCTGTCGGGCAGCCTGCGGAAGGACCCGAACGAGAGGCGGCCGATGCCCGCCGTCGAGAACCTCGACGCCGGCGCACCCCGGGTTCGAGCCGGTGCGCATCGACGAGCTGCCGCCGTACTCGCAGCGGGTCGACGCGGACCATCCGCCGAGCGCGCGGTCACCCGCGGAGCTCGCTGCCCTTCCTCGACGTTCCCACGCTCGGGCAGCCGGAGGCGTACCGGCACTTCCGCGACGGGATCATCTCGGCCGACGGAAAGTCGCCAGCGGCTCGACGCGCGAGTTCCTGCGGCGATTCGTCGCCGCCCGTGCGGCGTGGGTGGAGCGCTTCGCGCCGAAGCCATCCTCCGCGAGCCGCAGGCGGCGCCGCGCCCGGGATTCGCCGAGGCGGGCGCCCGCGCGGCCGGCCGGTCCCCGCGCCGGCGCGTCAGCGCGCTGTCGCGTGCGGGCTCGCGTAGTCGCCGACCCGCGTGCGGAACGCGACGTTCAGCCGGTTCCAGCCGTTGATCGCGACGATCGCGAGCGTCAGGTCGACCAGCGCCTTCTCGTCGAAGTGGCGACGCGCTTCCTCGTAGACCGCATCGGGGACGTCGTGCGTCGCGGCGATCCCGGTGAGCGCCTCGGTCCAGGCGAGCGCGGCGCGCTCGCGCCCGCTGTAGCACGGCGCCTCGCGCCACGCCGATATCAGGTACAGGCGCTGCTCGGTCTCGCCGCGCGCGCGCGCGTCCTTCGTGTGCATGTCCAGGCACCAGGCGCAGCCGTTGATCTGCGAGGCGCGGGTCTTCACCAGCTCGAGCAGCGATTCCTCGAGGCCGCTCCGGTGGACCTGCTGCTCGACGTGGAGCATGGCCTTGAAGGCGTCGGGGGACGCGTGCTTGTAGTCGAGGCGCTGGTGCATCGGGGATCTCCTTTCGTGCTCCGGATCGGAGGGCGGACGCCGTCCACGCGCCGCGGCGCCGCCCCGGGGACTTTCACGGTTCGGGACGCGACGCCGGAAATCTATCTCAAAGTGATCGAATCGCGAAACGCGTCGCCTGCGGGCGCGGCGCCGGAGGCGGAAGACCGCCGCCGCCGGCGGTTCCCGGGCGAACCGCGCAATCGCGGCGGACGTTCGGGCAAGGCGCATCGCGTCCGCGGACGCAGGGGCAACGACCGTGGATCCGCGGCAGGGCGTGCGCGCGCCGGTTCGCGGAAGATGCCTCCATCGCCCCTGCGCGGGGCCTACCCGAACGGCGAAGGCCGAGAGAGGCGCAACCATGAGCACCCCCCGAACCGTGATCGACCACCACCTGAAGCACTTCTTCGAGGGCGACCTCGACGGGATCCTGTCCGACTACGCCCCCGGCGCCGTGATGTTCCTGCCGGACGGGCCGATCCGCGGCGCCGGGGCGATCGGCGCGTTCTTCCGCGCGCTGCTCGACGACTTCGGCAAGCCGGGGGCGCGCTTCGACCTCCGGAGGCTTTCGGTCGACGGCGACCACGGCTACATCGTCTGGAGCGCGGAGACCGCGGACAACGTCTACGAGCTCGCCACCGACACGTTCGCGATCCGCGACGGCAAGATCGCCGTGCAGTCGTTCGCCGGGAAGATCGTGCCCAGGCGCTGAGCCGCGACGCTTACCGGCGCGCCCCGGGAAGGAGGCAGAGTCCCGACGCCCAGGCCGCGCCGGCGAGGGCGCCCGCGACGACGTCGCTCGGGTAGTGGACCTGCAGCCAGGCCCTCGACACCGCGACGACGATCGCCGCGAGCGCGGCTGCGGCCACGAGCGCGGGGCTCGGGCGCTCCCGCGGCGCCAGGGCGAGCGCGACGGCGAACGCAGCGGCCTGCGTCGCGTGCCCGCTCGGGAACGACAGGCCGCCCGGAAGCGCGACCAGCGCCTCGTGCAGGTCGGGGCGCGGGCGCGCGACGACGACCTTGGCGACGCGCACGATCAGCCACGCGCCGCCGACGGCGAGAGGAAGGAGCCACGGCGCGACGCGATCGCCGCGCCGGCGGTACCACCACGCGAGCGCGAGCGACGCCGGGAGCAGCACGGCGATCGACCCGAGCCACGTCGACGCGGCGAAGAATGCGTCGAGCCACGGCCGGCGCATCGCGGCGAGGGCGTCGAGCGCCCACCGGTCGGCGTCGAGTGCCCGGCAGGCCCCGCCGGGGCAGACGGCGGCGGCGCCCGCCGCGATCACGAGAGCGGCGAGCGCCCAGGCGGCGAGCGTGGCGAGCGGCGGCGGGACGCGGGCGGCGCGGTACATCGGTGCGGGTTGCGGAAGGTCGACCGCGACGCGGCCGGGGTCGTTCGTGCGCGGCCGGCGCGCCGCCCATTGTCGCAGGAGCGTCGACACCGCGCCTGCGCTGCCGCACAATCGGCGCCGCGTGCAATCCATCGCCATCCCGATGACGACCGCTCCCGACTGCCTCGCCGCCTGGCGACGGCTCGCCGTCAAGGAGCGCGCCGGCCAGGGCGCGCTGGCGGTATCGCGCGGCGACGAGTTCGCCGTCGCGCTCGCGGCGGCGCCGCTCGCCGTGCCCGCCGACGCGGCCGTCGCCGAGCGCGACGCGAACGGGCGGCGTCTCGCCTGGCTCGCGGGTCCCGGCGCGATGCCCGCGACCGACCACGTCGAGCTGCGCCGCCGGCGGGTCGACCTGGGCCTCGTCGAGCGCGACGGGTACGGGCGTGCGTGCCGCCGGCTGGTGGCGCCGCCCGCCTGTCGCGACGCGGCCCCGGGGCTCGTTGCGGTCGACCCCGGCGCCGTGGCGGACGAGGCGCGTCGCGAGCACGCGTTTGCGCGCGCCGAACGGCGCGCGCGGCACGAAGCGCGCGAGGACGGGAAGAGGTGAGCCGCCGCAACATCCCGTCGGGCGCGCCCTGGGAGCCCATCGTCGGCTATTCGCGGGCGGTGGTCGTCGGCGACCGGATCTTCGTGTCGGGAACGACGGCGACCGACGGCGGGGGCGGCATCGTCGGCGCGGGCGACCCCTACGCGCAGGCGAAGCAGGCGATCGCGAACATCGAGCGCGCGCTCGGCGAGGCCGGCGCGAGCCTCGCCGACGTCGTGCGCACGCGGATCTACGTCGTCGACATCGGGCGGTGGGAGGCGGTCGGCCGCGCGCACGGCGAGGCGTTCGGCGCGATCCGGCCCGCGTGCACGATGGTCGAGGTGTCGAAGCTGATCGCGCCGGAGATCCTGGTCGAGATCGAGGCCGACGCGGTGATCGGGGCGGGGCTTCGGTGACGGTTCCGCGCTTCGAGCGCAGGCACCAGCAGGTCGCGGCGGCGGGCGTCTTCGCCCGGCGCATGACGGTGTTCGTCGCCATCGCGCTGGCGCTGACGTTCGCGTGGGTCGGCATCGGCACGGTCGTGTTCAGGCAGACGATCGAGGGCGCGAGCTGGGTCGACGCGTTCCGGCACGCTTCGCTGCTGGCGTCCGGCATGGGACCCGCGCCGGACCTCCGGCAGTCCTCCGACGCGGGCAAGATCGCCGAGGCGCTCTATTCGCTGTTCTCGGGCTTCGTGCTGCTCGCCTCCGCGGGCGTGGTCGCCGCGCCGATCGTCCACCGCGTGTTCCACCGCTTCCATGTCGACGACCGCGAGCGCTGACGACGGGCGCTGGATGGACGAGGCGCTCGCACTCGCCCGGGAGGCCGGGGCGCGCGGCGAGGTGCCGGTCGGCGCGGTCGTCGTGAAGGACGGCGCTGTCGTCGGGCGCGGCGGCAACGCGCCGATCGCGGCCTCCGATCCGACCGCGCACGCCGAGATCGCCGCGCTGCGCGAGGCCGCGCGCGCGCTCGGCAACTACCGGCTGCCCGCCTGCTCGCTCTACGTGACGATCGAGCCCTGCGCGATGTGCGCGGGGGCGATCCTGCACGCGCGGATCGCGCGCGTGGTGTTCGGCGCGCGCGATCCGAAGACCGGCGCGTGCGGGTCCGTCGTCGACCTGTTCGCCGAGCCGCGCCTCAACCACCACGCGACGCTCGTTCCGGGCGTGCGCGCGGACGAGTGCGGCGCATTGCTGTCCGCGTTCTTCGCCGCGCGCAGGGGGCGGGGATGACGCGGGGCGGCGCCGGCGGCCTCTCGGTCGCGATCTACGCGCCGTCCGGCTTCGCGCAGGAGCCGGCGGCCGTGGACCGCGCGGTCGCGCGGCTCGCCGCGCTCGGCTGCGAGGTCCACGTCGACGTGTCGGCGCTGGCGCGCCACACGCGGTTCGCGGGCACCGACGACGAGCGCCTCGCGGCGGTCCTGCGGACTGCAGCGCTGTCGGGCATCGGCGTCGCGCTCGCGCTGCGCGGCGGCTACGGCTGGACGCGGCTGCTTCCGCGCCTCGACTGCCGCGCGCTCGCCGCGAGCGGCAAGCGCTGGATCGGGCACTCGGACTTCACCGCGTTCGGGCTAGCGATGCTGGCGGCTGCGGGCGCGGTCACCTACGCGGGCCCGATGGCCGCCTACGACTTCGGCGCCGAGTCGCCGAGCGACTTCACGATCGGGCACGCGCTCGCGATGCTTCGCGACGGCTCGGACGAGGCGCGGTTCGCGTCCGGCGGCGCGGACCTGGACGTCGAGGGGACGCTGTGGGGAGGCAACCTGACGATGATCGCCTCGCTCGTCGGGACGCCGTACCTGCCGCGCGTGGACGGTGGCATCCTGTTCGTCGAGGACGTGGCCGAGCACCCGTATCGGATCGAGCGCATGCTTCACCAACTGCACTTCGCGGGCGTGCTGGCGCGCCAGCGGGCGATCCTCGTCGGCGCGTTCACCGGGTACGAGCTCGCGGAGCACGACAACGGCTACGACCTCGGCGCCGCGATCGCGCACGTCGCGCACGCCTGCCGCGTGCCGTTCGTGACGGGACTCCCGTTCGGCCACGTGCGCGACAAGCTCACGCTGCCGGTGGGCGGGCGGGCGCGGCTCACCGTGCGCGGCGGCGAGGCGAGGCTCGCGATGAGAGACGGGCGGTGAGCGGGGACGGGTACCGCGTGCGCGCGTCCGTGTGGGCGCGCGACGAGAAGGCGCTGCGGCTCATCCGCTTCGCCGTGTTCGTCGTCGAGCAGCGCGTGCCGGAAGATCTCGAGTGGGACGGCATCGACGCGCGATGCGAGCACGCGATCGCCGAGGACGGCGCGGGTTCGCCGGTGGGCTGCGGCCGCCTGCTGCCGGACGGCCACATCGGGCGGATGGCGGTGCTGCGCGAATGGCGCGGCCGCGGCGTCGGCGGCGCGATCCTCGACTGGCTCGTCGAGCTCGCGCGGAAGCGCGGCCACGCGGTCGCGCGGCTCAACGCGCAGACGCATGCGATCCCGTTCTACGAGGCGCACGGCTTCGCGCCGGTCGGCAAGCCGTTCGACGAGGCCGGCATTCCGCACCGGGCGATGGAGCGCGCGCTACGCTGAACCCCGGGAACGTGGATCGATCCACGTTCCGGGGGGGCAGGGGGCGATGCGGAAGCGCTCGTCGACGGTTCCGGTCAGGCGGCCCGCCGCGTCGAACGACCGCTCGACGAAGCGCGCGCCGCCGTCGCGCGCGACGACGAGCACGGTCGAGCAGCGCGTGCCGTACTCGTCGCTCACGATGAACGGCGCCGACAGTCGCCGCTCCCAGTCGAGCGGGACGCCGGTCGAGGGAAGCTCGCGGTCGGGCGCGGGGTCGCGGTCGGCCAGCGCGCCGAACAGCTCGTCGATGCGATCGCCGCCGCGTCCCGCCCACGCTTCGATCGCCGCGGAGAGTCGGCGGACCTTGGGCCAGGGTGTGTCGAGCGCCGCGTTCGACAGCGCCGACACGCCGGGCCGGATCGCGCGCGACGCCGCGCCGCGGTTCGACGCCCAGCGCGCGATGCCCGGGTCGCCCGCGAGCAGGTTGTAGCCGTTGTAGCGATCGGCGTCGGCGTCGATTCGCGCGAGGTAGTCCCCGAGCGGCCCCGGCGCCAGCGCCCCGGTGACGAGCCCGCCGCGCGACCGCGCGCCCGCGTCCTTGCGTCCGGGCTCGCGCACGTTGGTGACGAGCGCCCAGCGGCCGTCGCGCCGCACGCCGAACCAGGTCCCGCCGGCGGAGAGATCGCGCCCCGCGAGCCAGCCTTCCCGCCACCAGTGCGCGGGCTCCGCCGCGCGCGCGTGGAACTCGTCGCGGTTCGCGACGATCGCGAGCGCGTAGCGCGGGTGAGCATCGAGCGCGAGCGCGACGAGGCGCATGATCAGGCCCGCTCCGGCGGGAGGGCGGCGTGCGTCATTCGGCCTCGATTGCGTCGCAGGCGACGAAGCGCTCGACGTGGCGTCCGCCGTTCGCGTACGCGAGCGCGCCGTGACGCTCGAGCGCGGAGGCCAGCGCACGCTCGAACCCGGCGGGATCGACGACCGTCTCGTACACCTCCATCCACGTCGACGGATCGTCGCTGCGCCTCATCAGCCGGCCGGCGACGCCGCAGTCGACCGCCACGTCGAGCATCATCGCGGTGACCGCGGCCCGCGCCTCGCAGGGGTCGCCCGCCAGCCGGTACCAGACGAAGTACGAGCGGGCGGAGGCGCCGCCGCGGCTCACAGCTTCACGCGTTTCGGCGCGCCGGCCGGCAGCGCGTACGGAAGGGGCAGGCGGACGAGCGCGGGGCCGTCGGGCGCGCCGACGCGAAGGTCGCCGCTCTCGACGGCCGCGACCTGTGCGACCGCGATCAGGTCGCTGCCGCCCTCCGGGACGGGCACCGCGTCGACGACGCTGCCGCAGGCCTGGTCGCCGAACACGTCGCTGTAGAGCGGCGTCGCCGGCGCCGGCGGGGCGGCGTCCACGTGGAACGGGTGCGCGCGCTCCTTGAGGATGCCGAGGTGCTGCGACCGCGCGACGATCTCCTGCCCCGGGTAGCACCCCTTCGTGAAGCTCACGCCGCCCAGCACCTCCCAGTTCGCCATCTGGGGAACGTGGCGCTCCTGAGTGGCGAGCGTGATCTGGGCGACCCCCGCCCGGATCGCGAGCCAGCGCCAGACCGTCTCGTCGGCGGGCAATGCGTGCACCGCGAGCGCCGCTGCGACGGCGTCCGCCCGGTCGGCGGGCACGACGACGAGGACGCGCCCGTCCGCGAGCGCGATCGCCTCGCCGCCACCGTCCAGCGCGACGGCGCGCATCGACGCGGGATCGACGCCGAGCGCCGAGCGGACCGCCGCGGCGGCCGCCGGCCCGCCGACCCCGATCGCGGCGAGCGGGGGGGCGCTCGCCGCCAGCGTCACCTTCGAGCGCAGCACGAACATCGCGAGGCGCTTGCGGATCGGCTCCGCCAGGTCCGCGGAGAGCGCCAGCCGGCCGGCCGGGCCGGCAGCGGGCCGCCAGACCAGCATCGTCGCGAGCATCCGCCCCTTGGGCGAGTTGTAGGTCGCCCACCCGGCCGTCCCGGGCGCGAGGCCCGCGACGTCGTTCGAGAGCTGGCCGTGCAGGAAGGCGATCGCATCGGCGCCGGAGGCGTCCAGGAACGCGAGGCCGGGGAGCCGGGCGACCACGGCTCCGTCGCGGGCGGCGGCGAAGGCCTGGGAGGGGGAGGGGGCGGTCATCGGGTCGGCTCGCGCGGGCGGCAGGAAGGGGGACGCGGACGGCAAAGGCGTGCTAGAATAGCAAGTTAGCTCGATCCGGTTGATCCTATCGGGGGCGCAGGCCGCGCCCCCTCCGGCCGGGCAATCCGCGCACCCGCGGGGTTCAGGGTGCTCGCCGGGAACGGCGCCTTGCCGCGCCGTCCCTGTCGGGCCAGATTTGTCCCCGGGTGTCGCTCTTCAACCCTGAGAACGAGGAAGTCGACATGTCCGTCACGATGCGCCAGATGCTGGAGGCCGGGGTCCATTTCGGCCACCAGACCCGCTACTGGAACCCGAAGATGGCCGAGTACATCTTCGGCCACCGCAACAAGATCCACATCGTCAACCTCGAGCGCACGCTCGAGAAGTACAACGATGCGATGAAGCACGTCCGCCAGCTGGCGTCGAACAAGGGGACGATCCTGTTCGTCGGCACGAAGCGGCAGGCCCGCGAGATCATCTCCGAGGAGGCGCGCCGCTGCTCGATGCCCTACGTCGACCAGCGCTGGCTGGGCGGCATGCTGACCAACTTCAAGACGGTCAAGCAGTCGATCAAGCGCCTGAAGGACCTCGAGCAGATGGCCGAGGACGGCACGTTCGACCGCATGAGCAAGCGCGAGGCGCTCTCCCACAAGCGCGAGCTCTCGAAGCTCCAGCAGAGCCTCGGCGGCATCAAGGACATGAACGCGCTGCCCGACGCGATGTTCGTCATCGACGTGGGCTTCCACAAGATCGCGGTCACCGAGGCGAAGAAGCTGGGAATCCCGGTCATCGCGGTGGTGGACACCAACCACTCGCCCGAGGGCATCGCGCACGTGATCCCGGGCAACGACGACTCGAGCCGCGCGATCCGCCTCTACGCGCGCGGCGCGGCCGACGCGGTGCTCGAGGGCCGCAGCACGGTGATCCAGGAGATCGTCCAGGGCGGCGACGAGTTCGTCGAGGTCGCCGAGGAGGCGAAGTAGGCGGGACGCGTCGACGAAGGGGGCCGCTGGCCCTCTTCTTTCGAGGACCACGATCCCCGCGCCCGGGCGCGGGGACCGGCGGCGGCGCAAAGGCGCGCGCCGCCGCGACGTCGAGACACGGAGTCAGAGCATGGCGGACATTTCCGCGAGCATGGTGATGGAGCTGCGCAGCCGCACCGGGCTGGGCATGATGGAATGCAAGAAGGCGCTCGCCGAGGCGGGCGGGGACATGGCGAAGGCGGAGGAGCTGCTGCGCATCCGCTCGGGCGCGAAGGCGTCGAAGGCGGCGTCGCGGGTCGCGGCCGAAGGGATCGTCGGGGCCTGGATGGCGGCCGACGCGAAGGCCGGCGCGATGGTCGAGGTCAACTGCGAGACCGACTTCGTCGCGCGGAACGAGGACTTCGCCGCGTTCGCGCGGAAGCTCGCCGAACTCGTCGCGCAGAAGAACCCGGCCGACGTCGCTGCGCTCTCGGCGCTGCCGATGGACGGGGGCACGGTCGAGACGGTGCGCCAGGCGCTCGTGCAGAAGATCGGCGAGAACCTGTCGATCCGGCGCTTCCGCCGCTTCGCGACGCCCGCGCGGCTCGCGAGCTACGTGCACGGCGGCGGGCGCATCGGCGTGATCGTCGAGTTCGACGGCGGCGACGACGCGCTCGGCAAGGACATCGCGATGCACGTCGCGGCGTCGGGCGCGCCGGGCGCGATCCGGCCGGTCGCGGTGTCGCGCAACGAGGTGCCGGCCGACCTCATCGCCCGGGAGCGGGAGATCTACACGGCGCAGGCGGCCGAGTCGGGCAAGCCGGCGGACATCGTCGCGAAGATGGTCGAGGGCCGCGTCGGCAAGTTCCTGGCCGAGGTGACGCTGCTCGGGCAGCCGTTCGTCAAGAATCCCGACGAGACGGTCGAGAAGGTGCTGAAGGCGAAGGGCGCGTCGGTGAAGGCGTTCGCGATGTACGTCGTCGGCGAAGGCATCGAGAAGCGCAAGGACGACTTCGCGGCCGAGGTGGCCGCGATGGCGAAGGCGTAAGGGCGCGAGGCGGCCGGGGTGCGAGCGCTCCGGCCGGTCCCCGGGTCCCGTGCGGCGCGCGGGGATCCGTGCGGGTCGCCGGTCAACTCCCGCGCCGGATGCGTGTCCGTTCGGAGATAGCGATGAACCCGCCCGTGCCCACGCCGCTCGCCGCCGTGACGTCCGCGGCGCCCAAGCCGGCCTACAAGCGCATCCTGCTCAAGCTGTCGGGCGAGGCGCTGATGGGCGAGGACGCCTACGGCATCAACCGCGAGGTGATCGACCGGATCGTCGCCGAGATCGGCGAGGTGCACCGGCTCGGCGTCGAGATCGCGATCGTCATCGGCGGCGGCAACATCTTCCGCGGGGTGGCGCCCGGCGCGGCCGGCATGGACCGCGCGACCGCCGACTACATGGGCATGCTCGCGACGCTGATGAACGCGCTCGCGCTGCAGGACGCGCTCAGGCGCGCCGGCGTCGAGACCCGCGTGCAGTCGGCGCTGCGCATCGACCAGGTCGCCGAGCCTTACATCCGCGGACGCGCGCTGCGCCACCTCGAGGAGCGCAAGGTCGTCATCTTCGCGGCCGGCACCGGCAACCCGTTCTTCACCACCGACACGGCGGCGGCGCTGCGCGGCCGCGAGATGGGCGTCGACATCGTGCTCAAGGCGACCAAGGTCGACGGCGTCTACACGGCCGACCCGAAGAAGGACCCGGCGGCGCGCCGCTACGCCGAGCTCACGTTCGACGAGGCGATCGTCAGGAACCTGAAGGTGATGGACGCCACCGCGCTCGCGCTGTGCCGCGACCAGGACATGCTGCTCAAGGTGTTCTCGATCTTCGAGCCCGGCGCGCTGAAGCGCGTCGTGATGGGCGAGGACGAGGGCACGCTGGTGCACTGCTAGATGAGATCCCCCCGAAACTCGCTGCGCTCGCTTCCCCCCGGGGGGCCGCGCCCTTGGGGCGGCCCGGCGGGCGCGCGGGTGACATCCCCCCGAAACTCGCTGCGCTCGCTTCC
>WBZU01000585.1_pt1 | contig 30817 bp, 26 predicted proteins | sample 5204311 | NCBI WGS metagenome assembly WBZU01 (sample SAMN12344359, study PRJNA552823) | activated sludge metagenome | biome: Activated sludge suspended growth; feature: Nitrification reactor; material: Wastewater; isolation source: activated sludge from nitrification reactor of wastewater...
GATCATAAGAGGAGTTTTGCAGAGCGCATTTCTCGGATACAGTATAGATGAAAAAGAAAACGGGAAAGGCATAGCTACTGAAGCCCTTGCCCGGGTAATAGAAATTTCATTCAATGAACTTAATCTTCATCGTCTCGAAGCCAATATCATACCCTCTAACTCTGCATCAATCCGTGTTGTTGAAAAATTAAACTTCACAAAGGAAGGATATTCAAAAAATTACTGTAATATCAACGGTATGTGGCAGGATCATTTAAGATTCGCAATCATTAATCAGAATTATGATGATCATAAGTAAGGCGGTAATTTTTGATATGGACGGTGTGCTGATAGATTCAGAACCGGCTTACCTTGAAATGAACAGGAAAATGTTCGCCGAATATGGAATAGAAATGGATGATGAAGATTATAAAGCACTTGTCGGATTACCTTCAGTTCCGATGTGGACAATGCTGAAGAAAAAATACAGTCTAAAGAATGAAGTCAGTGAGTTTTTAAAGATCGAAAAGAGAAGAATGCTTGAGATACTTGATTCTGATGTCATATCAGGTCCGATTGAAGGAATAACCGAACTTCTTCAGTCATTGAAAGAAAAAAATGCTAAGCTGAGCGTTGCATCTTCTTCAGCAAGAGAAAATATAGATTTCATCCTGTCTAAATTAAAGCTGACCGGATTTTTTGATTTTGTAATAAGCGGAGAAGAGGTCACAAACGGCAAACCGGCCCCTGATATTTTTTTAAAAGTTTCCGAAAGATTAAATGTAATACCGGGTAAATGTTATGTGATAGAAGACTCAGCAAACGGTATCAAAGCTGCAGGTTCAGCAGGAATGCACTGCATAGGATTCTCCAACAATGAAACAAACACACAGGATCTCTCGGGTTCTGAAATCATTCTGAAAAATTTCAGCAGTATAAACAGAGAAATATTAATTGATCATATAAATAAATAATTTTATTTAATGGGAACATTCGGTAAAAGCATTTATCTTGCAAAGAACGGTGCCAGGGTAATTATCAGGGATGCAGAGATAAAGGATGCGAAGGAACTGATCGATGTAAATATGAACATAGCTGAAGAAAAAATATATATGATGAGAGAACCTGATGAAGCTTTATACACAGTAGAAGGCGAGAAGAATAAGATCGAAAGATATTCCAACAGCGAAGGATGTCTGTATCTTGCCGCAGAAGTAAATAATAAAGTTACCGGATATATAGATTTTCAAAACGGAGGACTCAGAAGAACAAAGCACGCCGGATCGTTCTCAATTTACATATTAAAACAATGGCGGCAGTCAGGTATAGGAAGCATGCTTCTGAGCTCTATGATCAACTGGGCAGAAGAAAATCCGCTGATCGAAAAAATTACTCTCGCAGTATTTTCCACGAATGAAAACGCACAGATACTTTACAGAAAATTCGGATTTACTGAAGAAGGCAGATGTCCCAGGGATATGAAGCTGAGTGACGGAACATATCTTGACAGCGTCCTTATGTATAAATTCGTAAAATAAAGAATGAATCCGGTAATATCTGAAAGTTCAGGAACAGCAAAGGGAGTCATAGCGGGGCTGACCGGGTTTTTATTTCTGGCACTGACAGGTATCTGTGTAAAATTTGAATTCAAGTACGGGGCGACTGCCGAATGGATAATTTTGATCCAGTATCTTACAGGGCTGATCATAATTTTAATAATTGCTTCCCGGAATAATTTCAAAGACCTCAGAACTTCAAATCTAAAATTTCAATTTATAAGAGGCATAACAGGTATACTTGCTTTTACCTGCTATGTAACTGCTATTTCCAGGATACCAATAGTTAATGCGTCGCTTCTTAATAACAGCGCCCCTCTCTTCATTCCGATCGTGACTTTAATATGGCTGAAAAATAAAATTGATGAAAAGATCTGGTGGGGAATTATTGTGGGATTTACAGGAATAGTCTTCATTCTTGATCCGAGTGCAGGAGATTTAATAAAAAAAGGAGATCTTTACGGAATCGCTTCAGGTATTCTTCTAGCTGTTTCGTATGTAGCACTCGGTGAACTCACAAAAACAGAGAACTTTATCTCCATATTATTCTACTATACCTTATCCGGTATTATTCTTTCTTTACCTTTTGCAATCTTCAACTTCAATGTGCCTCCGCTTATTGTCTGGATCTACGGAATTTCAGCCGGATTACTTTTCATAAGCTATCTTTATCTGATACAGTTTGCTTACAGGTATGTGAAGGCAGTCCAGCTTGCACCGCTGAATTTTTCTGTTGTCGTGTTTATGGGAATTCTTGACTGGCTGATATTCGATAATGTGCCAGGTCTTTTTTCTTTAATAGGAATTGTACTTGTATCATTTGGAGGTATCCTGGCTATTTCGCTTCATGAAAAGGATAATAAAGATCTGAAACATCACTGGCATTAACTAAGATTGAATGACTGAATTTAACTAAGATTAAATGATTGAATGATCACTATGATTTTCACTCTGCTTGTAATTTGTGAATCACACCGTTAAGAAAAAAACATTTCAATTTATCGTAAAGGATTAAATATATGAAAACACTTATCACAGTCATCATTCAATCAACCGAATCATAGTTCAACGCAACATAAATGAAAGAGGTCCTTTGGGGTCTATCATTGCTGTCAGATCACTCAATGGAACTGTAACATACTGTATGCCCATAACATATGGACCGGCCTGATAAGGATTGAAAATAATTATCAGCGTATCATTTTCGACAACCCAGTTGTCAAAATTCTTAATATCCGCTGATGCTCCGTCAAGTATCATATCGCGGATGTTGTCATAACCTTCTTTCTCAGCATGTTCAGTCAGCTGACGTATGCTGACGGTTGATAGAAAATTAAGATATTCAGAATCCTTTTTAAAAAGATCGGAGATGGAAAATGGTCCGGCTCCGTTAATATCATAATTGAATCCGGTAACAGTTGTGAGCGGATGAGCCATTCCTGCGACATTATTAAAAACTGTCATTTCAACTGAGAGAAATGAGCTGTTGGAAATCCATCCTTTACCGGATATGTCAAGCAAACTTTCATTTTCCCGGGAAGCTTCGGATGGCATTTCTGAAACAGCTGCCTTAAAATTTTTGATTATTCCGCTGACAGTCGTGTCGAGTGAATTATTTATATCAGATGCAATTCCCCTCACTCCCATTAAAGCCTCCGGTCCGAAATCCACCTGTGGATAATTTGCATTAATAGAATACCTGAGCTCTGTGCTGCTGTCCTTTATGGATTTATATGTAACATTCATCACCTGTGAGTCCGCATTAGAATATGCGAAACACAAAACTAAAATTAATAAGAAATTTTTCATATGAAAATTATAGGTTATTATAATTTAGAATCACATTTAAATTCATTAAACAATCTGGACGGAGATTTATATCTGCCAATATTTTTGTCAGATAGAATTTCCGTCCTGAGTTTTTTAAAAAAATATTTATTTGATCAGAGTCATCTTCTTGGTAGAAACAAAGTTACCCTTTTCGCTTTGAGCTGTTACTTTATAAAAATAAATCCCGCTCGCAAGATTCGAACCAATCTCATTTGCGGAGAAGGTAACATTATATGAACCTGCATTATAGAATCCTTTTACAATTGTACCAATTTCTTTTCCGGATATATCCATTATCTGTAAAGTTACATTACTGTTGTATGGAATATCGAAATTTATTTTTGTAGAAGGATTAAACGGATTCGGGAAATTCTGGGAAAGAGAATATTCACCCGGAATTTCTGATCCGTTATTCTGTATTGATACCTGATTTGTAAGAGTGAAATTAGCATTTGAAATATCGAAGAAAATATTTCCGACAGATTCCACTTTTATCCTTGCTGTTGTAATGTTAAGACTCGGCAGAGTCACACTTTGACTGCCGTCATTCGGTGTACCGGAAACCAGTGATGTCGGAAAAGTAAGTCCGCCGTCGGTTGATAGCTTAATATTAACCTGAGAACAGTTTACAGGCGCTGCAGCTGTATTTGCAACATCCCAGGTAACTGTCTGAGGCGAATTAGTATTCCAGCTAACATTTGTATTCGGTGCACTTACTAAGAAAGGACCTGCTGTTGCATCTGCCGTAAAAGCCACCTGATCATAATCCACACCTCCGCTGTTGTCTCTGACCGTCATTCTGAAAGTCAGATTTCTTGAATATGAAGGAAGTCTTTCGCCGTATAAAGCTGTATTGTTTACAAGATTAGTAATTCTTGGAACAGTTCTGGTCGGTGATATGTCCGGATTCAATGATCTTATTATCGGCGCATCACCGGAAGGATTGTTCACAGTTCCTGCAGGTCCAAGATCCATTTCTTCCCAGCAATATGTAAGAGCGTTTGGAGTTTCAAGGTCAATAGCTGATCCCGTCAGTTGAAACGGAGTGCTAATAGGAATTACAAATCCGCCTGCAGGAACAGTTATTGTCGGAGGAGTATTTCCTGTATTTGTAATTGCAGGGCAGGTGTTACCTGAACCAATTTGAGTATAAATTACCATTTCGGAAAAATTTCCTGAATGAAAATATGCATCACTGTTGTTCTGCAGATTATCTCCGCCGCAAAGTCCTGCGTAACCCATGATAGTACTGGCGCTCCCCGGTTCCCAGGCAGTTCCCGCATTTCTGTTTCCACCGCCGCATCCGCTGGTGACGCTGTTAAATGAATGGTTTCCTCCGTACTGATGTCCCATTTCGTGAGCAACATAATCTATATAAAAAGGATCGCCGACAGGACTCGGAAGACCCGTAACGCCTCTGGCTTTTGCACCATTCTGACAGATACATCCTAAATAAGCTACGCCGCCGCCTCCTGTGCTGAATACATGACCCATATCATAATTTGCAGGTCCGATCACGTTATCAAGATTTGACTGATTCTGACCAAGCATTGTACTACCGTTATTGTTAGAGTAAGGATCGGTAGAAGCGTTTGTATAAACTATCAGATCATTGTTTGCTATCAGAGACATTCTTACAGACATTTCACGTTCATACACACCGTTAACTCTGTTCATTGCAGTGACAATCGCTGCCATTCCGGCAGCTACAGTTCCTCCGAAATATGCTGTATATTCTCCGGTTGCAGCCATTGCCAGTCTGTAAGTTCTGAGCTGAGGACCGGAAGAAAAGAATCCTCTCATTAAATCATTATTTTTTGAGTCAGTATTATTATTTTCTTCAACCTGACAGTCAAACGGCTGATCAGATACAAAATCTTTTTTGAAATATGAAATATAGATTTCCTTTTCTTCACTGCTGTAAGGATCAATGAAATAGCTGCCGTTCGGAGTTAATACCATTGCGTGAAATCCTGCAATGGTAACATCCATTTTTCCGGTTGCATAAGGATCGTCAATTCCTTTAATGTTGTAAGTTTTATATGTTGGAAATTTAGCTGAAAGTCCTGACTCCATCATGGAATATTCAGTAACATAAAATTTTGACATTCCGCCGTTTGGTAAAGGAAGTTCAATTGTAACCGGTGAATTGACTGCTTTGTCAGTGAACTCACGCGGGGCTGCAGATAAATCAGTTTGAAGTGAAGAAAGATCAGTCTTGACAGTTCTGTACTGCTGAGGCAGTATTCTCCGTTCTCCTTTAATATTAAAGCTTCCTTCTCTTACATCTGTCCATCCCGCAGCATTTCCTTTTGCGTAAAGATTGGTTTTAAAAATTCCCCCTTCATTGTTTGATATGACTATATTTATGATGAACAAAAATACAGCCAGTAAAGCAATGTTTAAAATGTTTTTCATTTTCTTGATTTAGTGTTTGTTAAAAATTGTTTTAAATAAAATTACAGTGTGATAAATAAATACTCCTCCGAACTATATACTGTTAAAAGGAGAGGGAATGGAGATGAAAGTTTAACAATACTTCAGTTATTAAAGGTTCTGCTGATTTTAATTTAAACAAATATAGCATAAAGAATTTTTTAATACTATATTTTTAAAAATGTAGCTTTGAGCAGTTATGTTTTAGTAAGCCTGTTAAACTCTTTCAGAAATTTTTTATGAGAAGTATAATGAATGGTATTAAAGCCGGCTGCTTTCGCCGAAAGGATGTTACTTCTGAGATCATCTATGAAAATACTCTCTTCGGGATTTAATTTGAATTTATCTATGATATGCCTGTATATTTTTTTATCCGGCTTGATGCACCGGACCTTGTACGACAGGATCCTTTTTTTTACATTCTTTACGTAAGGGAAATTATTATCAATGAAGTTGATGTGGGAAGAGTCAACATTGGAAAGCATAAACAGTTTGTATCCTGAATCAAGCAGCCTGTTTTCAAGGAAATTTTTCATATAAGAATTCTCCCAGAAAATATCACAGTACAGATAATAGAAATCGGCATAGCCGATCCTCATATTGAATTTCTTCTTTAATATTTTAAATGCCTGTTTTATATTAAGTTTTCCTGAACCGATCTTAATATCAAATTTATTATCAACAAAATACTTTTTCAGGCTCCGTGCATATACTTTTTTTTCCAGCTTGGCTATGCCGTCATAAAAATAACAATAATCGAAATAGACGAGAGTATTACCCAGATCTAAAATTATATTTTTTATTTTTCCTGAGGGCAATCAGATATATTTGGTTTCTATTACATTTAAATTATCGTCAAGAATATATTCCTTTGGCGCACCTGTCGGAATTTCAGTCTGCAATATCTGTTCAGGCGTGAGCTTTTCAAGATGCATTATAAGCGCCCGCAGGCTGTTGCCGTGCGCGGAGATAAGAATGTCTTTTCCTTTCATAAGCTCCGGTTCGATCTTTGATTTATAATAAGGCAGAACTCTCGCTGCTGTATCTTTCAGGCTTTCTCCGTTTGGAGGAGGCGTATCATAGCTTCTTCTCCATATCTTCACCTGCTCATCCCCGAACTTTGTTCTGCATTCATCTTTGTTAAGACCCTGAAGATCTCCGTACATTCTTTCGTTTAGAGCTTTATCGTGTTCGACAGGAATGCCGGACTGCCCGATCTCTTTTAAAATGATATCAAGAGTTCCTGATGCCCGTTTAAGATCTGATGTGAATGCTTCGTCGAACTTATAATCTTTTAGTTTATTACCTGCTTTTAATGCTTCTTCTTTTCCTGCAGGTGAAAGATCTATATCTACCCAGCCGGTGAAGCGGTTTTCAAGGTTCCATTGAGACTGCCCGTGGCGGACGATTACTAACTTAGGCATAGTTGTTTTTTAAATTAAAATATTTACAAAATTAGTTTAAATAAAATTTTCATACAATTTTATTTTCAGGCACTTAACAGTTTAACTGTTTATCCACTTTATCGAACACCCCATCGAAGGTATCTGCTGAAAGTCTATTTCTTTGCCGGCTGAAATAAGCTCAACAGCTTTCTCCAGATCTTTTGAAGTGATTTTGCTTTCATCTTTCCAGCTGTCATCGAGCCTGCCTCTGTAACGGAGGTTTCTTTCTTTATCATACACATAAATATCCGGTGTACAGACGGCATCATACTTCATCGCTGTTTCCTGCGTTTCATCAATTAAATATGGAAAATTCATTTTGTGTTTTTCTGCAAAGAGCTTCATGTTTTCAAATGAGTCCTCCGGGTAAGATACTGTGTCGTTTGGATTTATAGCGATGAGCTGGACATTTTTATCAGTATATTTTTTCTGAAAGGAAACCAATCTGTCCATAACAGCTTTGACATAAGGACAATGGTTGCACATAAAAATTATTACAAGTATATCTTTGTCTGTAAAATCTGAAGGTGAGTAATATTTCTCATCCGTGCCTTGGAGGGAAAAATCAATCAGATGTGTTCCTAAATTATTTTGACTGCTTTGAACGGCCACTGTTAAATTATTTACAATAAAAAATCAGATGATTAATATTATATCAGTTCATCATTAAAGATCTCTTCATCATCGTCATCTTCCTCCATTTCGGGATGATAATCTTCGTACACAAAGGTAATTTGCTTTTTGTTACCGTCTTCAACAAATTCCTTAAAGATCTCTTCCGTTATGAATCTGTATTTTTCCCTGTTGTCATATTCGCCGTGCGAATGGAGAATAATATTATGTTCATCCAGAGCTATAATAAGTCTTGTAAGCTCATCTTTTATTTTTTTCGGATCAAGTTTGCTTAATTCAGTGAATTTTGGTTTGCCGATCTTTTTATAAATGCTTATCATCTTTGCCTTCGAATGACCTTTCTTGAATTCTTCAACCTTGTTAATAAATTCCTCGTCATCCTCTTCGTCCAGCTCACCTAGCATTTCTTCCTGCAGCATTTCTTCTATTTCACGCTCATCCTTAAGAAGATGATCCGAATCAGGATCTTCTGTCTGCAGCTTTTTAGGTTTCGGTTCTTTTTTTGATTTAATATTATTTTTTTTACTTTCCATTTTTTCTCAAATTAATTAAGCGATTAATCGTAAATATTTTTTAGCCGTTGTTTTAATAATTTAGTTTAACACAAATTACAAGAATAATTTAAATATTCAATTATATTTTTTTTATTAAATCAATAAAAGTATAATTGCAAAAAATTTAACTTTCAAGAGCATTTATAAAATTTTATTATTTAACATACATGAAATAAATAAATATCAAAGGAGCTACAAATATCAGACTGTCAAATCTGTCAAGTATGCCGCCGTGTCCGGGAATAATCTCAGATGAATCCTTTACATCACAGTATCTTTTTAAAAGTGATTCGAACAGGTCTCCGATCTGTGAAAAAATTCCCGTAATTACACCGATGACTAATGCATCGGTCAAAGTTACTTTCTCAGGAAATATAAAATAAACTGCCAGTGAAATAATAATTGTAAAAATAAATCCTGAGACTGCGCCTTCTCTGGTCTTCTTAGGGCTTATTGCAGAAAGCGGATGTCTGCCGAAAATCCTTCCTCCGAAGTATGCAGCCGTATCGCAGGTCCAGATCAGAATAAATAAGTAAACTACAATATTGAAGTCCGAGAGTTTTATCAGCGCATTTAAAACAACAAACGGAAATGTAATGTACAATAATCCAAATATAAGAACAGCAGGATTCATAGGATTCTTTCCGCTACGGAAAATTTCCGCTGCGGCAAAAAATGCCGTCATTGCAAAAATAATTACAAGTAAATATTTCCAGTCGGAATATAAAATTATAAGTATTGCAGCCGATACAATTATCCCGGAGTATTTCATCGGAGACAGTTCCTTCTTTTCAAACATGAGACAAAATTCCCACAGGGCAATTGAAGTAACTAAAACAGAAAAGACAAGGAAATATATTCCGCCGAAATAAGAAGCGGCCAGTATTACCGGTATTCCGAAAACTCCTGCGATAATTCTTTTTGATAAATTACTCATGTGCGGCAGGAGGTAAATTTATGCTTTGATCTTTCATAACGGAAAATTTTCTGATCATAATAACCGTAAAAATAAAAATACCAAGAGAGATCACACCTAAGATCAGGAACTGCAGCTGCTCTTCGGAAGTCATATTTGATGCTGTATCAGTTCCGAAAGAATCTTTTCCGTAAATAAATACCGCAAGTGCAGAGATAAAATTATTTAAGAAATGGCAGACCACAGCTGTGTAAATGCTCCCGCTGTGATAAACTACTAAGGTTAAAAATATTCCTAGCACAGTTAAGGGTATAAGATTGAAAGGATGAAAATGGAACAATGCGAATAACAATCCCGTGAAGAAGATCGCCTTCGATGCCGGTATCATCTTTTCAAAATTTTTGAATACAAGACCGCGGAACAGAAACTCCTCGCAGATTGCTGGTGTGACAGCTATGACGACCACTATCATAATAAATTCAGGGACAGAGTTAGCGGTAACAAGCTTTTCTGTCGTAGATTCCAGTGTATCAAATAACTCTTTAAGCTGAGTGATCAATTCTTTTCCGAAGGGAAGATTAAAAATCAGTTCATTCTGATAATACATATATACCTGCAGAAAAGGCTGTATCACAAGTATCCCCAATACAGCAAAAAGAAAAACGGACATCTTAGGCTTTTTCAGCCTGAATGTTTCCTTCAGATTATTATCCTGAAGCATTACAAGAATGATTGACGGAAACAGTATGAACATGAACTGTGCGAAAGTCAGAATTAATCTTGTAATGCCGACATTTTCCGGATTGAGATCCATATCGGCACCGAAGAACATATATGTGATGGCACCACCGATTATCTGGAAAAGAAAAAATACAGCAGACAGGGAAATAAAGATGAATACCGCAGGAGAGACATTCGCCAGCGGTCCTTTCTTATGTCCTGAGAGGTTTCCGTTAAAATTCAGATTGTTATTATCCAAGAAAATTGTTTTTGCAATATCATTATTTTAAACTATGAATTAAATGATTAAATGAAAGTTTATGAGTTGTAAAAACAAATCCATCCAAATCATTTTAAATAATTGCTGTAAAATTTTTATTTATTATAATTAACTTTAAAAAACATATTTGAATATTACACAACCCCACCCGCGAGAGTCTGTCTCGAACATAAAAATATTAAGACCACAAAGCCACAAAGGCACAAAATATTCTTTAAAATATCTTTTTTAGTGTCTTTGTGCCTTAGTGGTTTAAAAGGATATTTGAGGCATCTTCGCGCGAAATATATAAATCGTTTTCGGCAGCACTGCAAAATCTTTGTGTAATTTATCATAAAAGGAATTGTATAAAATTATTATTATGATTAAATTAACAATTCGTATGGAAGGAGTCGTAGTTCAGTTGGTTAGAACGCCTGACTGTCACTCAGGAGGTCGCGAGTTCGAGTCTCGTCGATTCCGCAACAAGTAAGCCCTTTAAGTAAATAACACTTAAAGGGTTTTTTATTTTCTATTTCTTGGATAGAACGAAAATTCAGGTAGGATTTGGGTAGGATTTCATTGGAAACCTTAACTCGTGAGAGTGCTAGGTATTAATTTTAGTATTCTCATATAAGAGAATTTATTTTATGTTATTTGAAAACTTTTAAATTAAAAAATTATTGTGAAGCAAATGGAAACAACACTGTATGACGAATCCGGAAAACCAGTTGCATATATTGTGGACGATGATTACAACCACATATATCTTTGGAACGGAAAAGCAGTTGCATATCTAGTCGACAATAAAGTATATGGATTTAATGGAAGACATTTAGGTTGGTTTATTAGTGAAATCATTTATACAATAAGAGGTTTGAAAATTGGCTTTACAGAGAACACCTGTCCATCTATAAAGAAAACCAAACCTATAAAGTCAATAAAAACAATAAAAAAGATAAAGAAGATTAAACAAATCGCTTCAATTAAACCTATTCTGAGATTAACTTATTCGGATATTCAATTAAAGGATTTTTTAGAGAACGGTGATTAAAAATCAATTTTAATCATCTTCCATTTATATTCTGTAAGATTTTAAAAGGATCTTTAATTTGCTAATGAAGCTATTATTGTAACGAAATTACTTTTTCAGGAAATTCTTTTTAGGAAAATAAAAATTAATTTGGAAGTAACGAAAAATGAAATGAATTTATTAAGAAAATAATTTTAAAAAGTAGATGTAATGTATAAAGAGTCTAAATTTAAATAAGGATATTATAAAGGTATGGTTATCTTTGTAGCTTATCCCTCGATTAACTTACATAATAAAGATGGGTTCTAATATTTTTTTATTTCCTGTTATTATTTAAAAATCTTAAATTAATTTAGACAAGTTGAAACAGTTGTAGATTATAGTCTTAAGACTGGAGACATTATTTTTATAGATAACTAATAAGTATACGAAGGACAAATAATTCGGCAAATTTGTTAAGACAACATAATTTTCTATAATAAAACGGTTAATCAACAAACCTTAGGACGACGATATATACACGAGGCAAGTAAGTAAATCTGAAATTAAATAGAAGAATATTAAGCAAAATGAAGTATAAGTATCAATTAATAATTCTTGGAAGTGACGTACCAATCATTCAAAATCTCCTAGACTTATTAACTAGGAGAATACAAGAATTAAATCTTCCATCTGGTTCTTTGAAAATTCTTAACAGAAAAAATTTTGAGGATGAATATTTAGGAAACCAGCCATCTTTTGTATTTTATTTTGGTGATGTAACTGGTGATTTTAAGGACATTGATATTGTCCAACAATTGCTTAAAGATAGTTCTATGATTTTACCAATTTATTTTACGGATGAATCATTCTCAAAAGAAATCCCCAAAATTTTGGAGAATCAAAATGGAATTCATTACAAAGAAATAGAAGAAGATAGGATTGTGAATATAGCATTGGAATCATTTGAATTATTAAGAAGCACGAGGAAAGTGTTTATAAGTTACAAAAGGAATGAATCTACATCAGTGGCTATACAATTATTCGAAGCTTTTGAAGCTCATAATTTTGATGTGTTTTTGGATACTCATTCAGTAGGTAAAGGTCAACCATTTCAAGAGGAATTGTGGCATCGTATGACCGACTGTGATGTAATCGTATTGCTTAACACTCCAGGATTTTTAAATAGTCATTGGTGTAAAGAGGAGTTTGCTGAAGCAGGAGCAAAACAAATCGGTATTGTTCAACTAGTTTGGCCTAATCACAATGTGAAAATGGATGACACTTCTCACATTAGTTATCCTAAACAATTATTTAAGGAAAATTTTGAAAATGATTTATTTGACAATAAAGATTTATCTAAATTAAAGTTGAATATAGTCGAAGAAATTGCTAAAGAAGTTGAATCGGTTAGAGCAAGAAACCTTGCTGCTAGACAAGATAGCTTAATCACCGACTTCAGAAATATTGCTGAGAGACTTGGAAAGAAAATTGTAGTCCAACCGGAACGATTTTTAACAGAAGATCTTTCAAGTGGATTGCGACGAATTTTTATTCCTACTATAGGAATTCCACAATCGAATAGCTGTCAAACAGCGGAAGTTAAAAATGAAATGAATTCTGGCAAAGTCAGTATTAGATTAATATATGACGACCTAAGAATAAGGGAAAAATGGATTAATCATTTAGATTGGCTAAATATAAACTTAAAAGTTGATATTAAAACTTTAAAAAAACAAGAGTTTGAATCATGGCTGCAAAAGAATTAAAAAATATTTTTCTATCTTCCAGCATTCCTCTACCAGAAAGGGACGCAAAATATTTTGAAACAGCAGATATTGTTGCGATTAGAGATGCAATAATCGCTTTGACAACAGTTGTTCTTCCAAAACATAAAATAATTTGGGGAGGTCATCCTTCTATTACTCCTTTAATTTATTACGTAATGGAAAAACTCGGCCTAAATATTCAAGAACACGTAAAATTGTATCAGTCTCTATGGTTTAAAGATTTGTTTCCAGAAGATAACAATAAATTCGAGAACATCGTATTTACTGAAAAACTCGAAGATATCCCCTCAAGCATCTATTTAATGAGAGAACGAATGCTGTCTGAGAATGAATACTCGGCGGCTGTATTTATTGGTGGTATGAATGGGATAGAGGATGAGTATAAAATGTTCATGGAAAAGCATCCGAATGCTTTACTCTTACCTATTGCCAGCACTGGTGCTGCAACAAGAATTGTTTATGACAATCTCCTACCACAGGATTTTAAAAATGAAAGACTCTTAAAGGATTATGGATATATGTCTTTATTTCAAAATTTATTAATTGACAAAATATAAAGTAATGGGGAGAAAAATTTTTGTATCTTATAAGTACACCGACAGCCAAGTAATGGATTTAGATATTTATGAGCAAAACTGGCACGGTACTTCTAAAATTCAAACTACGGCAAGGCATTATGTCGATAAACTATCTGAAATTTTGGAAAATGACGATCATATATACAAGGGGGAAGACGATGAAGAAAGTTTAGCTAACTTTTCAGATGATCACATTGCTTCTAAGTTAAGGGATAAAATCTTTGACAGTACTATCACTATCGTTTTTGTATCCAAAGGCATGAAAAGTCCTTGGCTCGCAGAAAGGGAACAATGGATGCCGTGGGAAATTTCGTATTCCTTGAAGGAAATAACAAGAAATGACCGAACAAGTAGTTCGAATGCAATAATTGCTGTTGTACTGCCAGATCAATTTGGTAGTTACGATTATTATCTAACCTATGATTCAATTTGTAATTGCCGATCCTTAAATACACCATTTCTTTTTGAGATATTGAGATGTAACATGTTTAATGAGAAAGCCCCCACAACCACTAAATGTTCGAATGGCAGTATTGTTTATTATGGAAATTCCTGCTATATCCAATCTATAAAGTGGGAAGATTTCAAATCTTCTCACAACTTTTATTTGGAAAAGGCATTGGAAATTCGGGATAATATAGACATGTATAATGTCACGAAAAATGTCAAATAAGTTTTGTTACAAAGCTTAAATTGAAAATTGAACAACATAAAACATTTCTGTCAATGCACATTAACTTTTCTATTTTAAATTAGTCATAATGTAATCTGAGAAGGTGGAGCTTTGCAAATTAGAATTCATTTCCTCAACTTTTCCAGTAGTCCTTCTTCACTAAAATCCTTGAATGCGAATAGTCAGTAATATCTAGCCACAGATAATCCGTCTATTTATATTCATGAAGACAAAATCTAAAGTAATACTGGAAAAGAAAGGATGCCAACGTTGAGGCGCGACAAAACTCATTCTGCCTCCACCAGAATCCCAAACTGGAACAACTGTACCGGATAAACCCGAGGATTTTGAGCAACTTTGTAGTCTATGAGTTAAAATGTTCTGTTCATGAATAGATTTGATTCCGAATGACGAATCAACAGGAATAATGATTAAATCGACTCCCTGTTCTCTTATATGAGCAATATCATAAGTTTGCATTATGTAAATTATGTTTGTTTTAAAAAAGAATATTTTTCTAAAAAACAAAGAATATCCTAAAAGAGTTTACCTATTTAAGAAAATCGAATATTATAAGAAACAAATATAATAAATATAAAATAAACAAAAATATGATATACCTTGCATAAAACAACAATTTTATCTGAAATCAAATTATCTAATTTTTTAAACTAAACTTTTGAAATTGTAATTTTAAAATTCTATGTGAGAAAGTCTAACAATTTCTAAGAATTTCAAATAACTATTTTAATTACAAGTCAATAGGTTCAAAGCAATTTTCTTCAAACAAATTTTTTATCATAATGTATTTTGTGGAAAAATTTGCGAATCAAAGAAGTGGTAAGATTGAGAAAGTTTTTATACCATATGTTTTCTAAAAACTCTTAATCATTAGGTCGGGGGTTCGAGCCCCCCAGGTCGCACTAAGTAAAACCCTGTAGAGCCAATACTTTGCAGGATTTACATTTATGACTTTATAATGTAAGCAATTCTTGGGAACGGTTTGGGAACGAATTTCTGAAAAGTAATGCTGTTACAGAGTACAAATATATAATGTATTCTTAGTTTCGATCTTTCACGAGTTGTTAATTCTATACAACTCCATATTTCTATATATTTAGTTCCCAAGTTTCCATAACATTCAGGGTAATCTATTGGCTTGCTAGTCTAACGAGAGCAAATTGATAAATTTCAAACTGACTACTAAGAATTTCTCCAAAATCTAACCATCTATTTATTATGCTTTCATTTTGTCTTGTCTCACCTTCAAGGATGCCATTGCTCAATTCTTTTAAAAGCGAAATCGAATTCGCAAAATTTGTCATTTCAGTTGTGGGTTGACCATCTCGAAAATTTAGAAAATCATAAATTGTTTGACCGAGTGTTTGTCCACCATTAAGACTTTCGGGGAGATGAAAGCAAACTTCTTTCCCCGATTCTAAAAAACTATACTTATGTTTATGAGTTGTCACTTTCGTATGAGGTGGTATAACTATGTGTTCTTTTAAAATTGGGATATTTTGAAACCGAATGCTTCCTGTAGAAGTTAGAATGTCTTGCGATCTTTCATAAAAGGGCTCATGCATTAACCAATGCCAGGGTCTCCAAGAAAGAATTGAGGACATATGAACTGCCAATAAATATGCTGTTCGATTCAGAAACAATGGAGCGGTATAAAATGCTTTTCCTATACCTAAACTGTCTAATTTTGTTTTTAAGTCAAATAAAATATTATGCTGAAAATCTGTGTGGTGAGGCTGTTTATCCCTCAATTCGAAAAACAATGTCCTGGGTGAACAATTTTTGTTTAAGTTTTTCCTATCTTTTATAATTTTTGAGCTGCTATCATCTGGGTATGCGAAGGATCTTTTAAATTGAATATACAATGGGCTAATGGATTCTATGATCGCATCTGCTCCATATATTATCTCATCTCTCTTTGATAAGGGGATCAAAGCAAAGGGAGCTTTCGGAAAGCGAATTACAGTTAGCATAGATTGAATCATGAATCCGACAAGGTCTTCTGTAAAATCCGGTGTAATTAATTTTGATTTACTCATTGAAGTTTATCATAATTATAACTCTGAAATGCAAAAAGTTACTTTCCGGAAAACAATTATTTAATAGTTTACATATAATAAGCATATTTCTTTTTGGGCTTATCATCTTCTGAAAGATATTTCATTAACTCACCAACTTTTCTTGCACAGCCAATAGTAATTGGATACTTATTGTCAAACTGTGTGTTATTCCAATTCATCTTTGATAATCCTAAAATCTCATTGCAAATAGTTTTATTTGAAGTGGCTCGTTTAACAATTCGAACCAAAATAGGTGCAGGAATGTACAAGCCCGGATAAGTTTGATAATGTTGAACTGATCCTCTTGTGTAAAGCAGTATCGTGTTGTCGTCAAGAGTAATCATAGTTCCTCTGTTTGGCGGATACAAGCCCAATCTGAAAAAACGAAGTTCAGTTTCTTGAATACTTATAAAGTCATAAGCCACTACATTAAATTTTCTTGCTGCCTCTTCAAATCCTTGCAACTCGTCATCATAAAATTTTGAGGTTTTGTGCAATACCAATCTTCCTGGTATTGTATTCACGGCAAATTTATAATGCTCTAAAGCCTGAAACAACAAGTCGTATGCTTGCTGATATGTTAAGTGTGGTATTCTATCGTCCTTATCTTGTTTTACTGGTGTTCCCCTGAGAATTATTCCGTTTCCGTTTTCATTAAACACTTGTGCCAAACTTGTACTGATGATTTTCCTATCTCTACTCCGATAAAAGCTTACTCCTACATAACATGCTGGTGGTAGATTTTTATCCCTGTAAAGTTTCCAAGGAACTGTTTGCATTGCTTTATAATAAATTCCAGTGCAGAAATTCCATGCCCTTGTTGCTCTGTCCTGAGTCTTTTTTGTTTCAGAAAGTGCATACTCACGTATCAACTGAAGTGGTGCATCAAACTGCATGCATTTAGCTTTCAATGCTCTCCTGAAATTTAATTCTGTTTCAGGTTGTTCATCATCCTCTGCTGATGCTTCAAGTTTTTCAACATCCTTTTCAGGCACAATTGTCTTTTCAAATGATTGAGGAATAACGCAGACAATGACATCTACTTTTTTGTCTTCTGATAAAAACTTACAATGATTAAAGAAAACATCAATCGCTTTTTGAACTCTTTTTGTCCTGTCCATTTCGTTGAGGATTTCTTCAATCTCTTGTCCAGTTATCCTTCTTGAAATTTCATTGCTGTATTGAGAGGATGCACAAAAGCCTTCTTCTTTATTAAAACCAGGAAAAGGTATGTTCAAATTTATTTGACCTGTTGTTTTTCCTGATTTAATATTTCCTTCACACAACTTAAACCACTCGTATGCTTTCTCAACATCTTCATCAATCCCAACAACTCCCAGTAGAAAGTCTGTTTTCCTTGCCTCCATATTCACATCAAAAACACTGTGTTGAGCAATACCCATTCTCGGGCAAATGTGTCTACCATTGCCAAATTCCAGCTCGGGTTCTTTTAGTATATCTATTTTCATTTTTCAAAAAGTGGAATAATTCCCGAAGGATCATTTAAATTTTTTTTGCCTGCACTGCTCTCCAACTTTCTCCATTCTTCATCGGGAATTATTGGATAAGAATTAAGTGTATTAAAGCTTTCAATTTTCAAAAATTTGTAATCGGAATATTCAGCGAACAGAGGCTCGCTATCATTGGGCTGTAAGTACCAAAGAATAAAATTGAGATGATTAAAAACATGAATGTTCTTTTCAAGTCGCTTTTGTGCAGCAATATACTTAGATGCAAACCAGCTTACCTTGAAATCACCATAAGTTACAATCCAATCAGGCTTTACGGTCATAAACCAATTATGGTCGAAATGGTAAAAGTCAGCAGCGAAAGACAAATGCCAAATGTTTCGTAGCTCGGTTGGTTCCTCTTTTTTGTAACTGCATTTCACAACTGTTCTTGTCGCCTTGTTTTTTCTTTCCCAAGTTATTACCCTATTTTTCCATCGTTCCATTGCATCCTTGCTTACTGGCATAAAGACAAATAACTTTTCATCCTTGAACCATTTAATCTGCATTTTATGAAGTTTTGTTTTCAAACAATTACGAAGCAAGGATTTAAAAACACGAAGTTCTGCTTCGGATTGGTTGTAAAATTCCTGACAACTTAATGGAGTTACAGTTCCTAAATCTATAATGTTTGCAAGTGGCAAGTTGTGGTCTGTTAAATCGTGAAAGGTTATTAACTTTCCTCCATGACAGTTCCAATCATGGGGAAACCGAATATTCTTTTGGTGAATTGCAGCCACTGTCACATCAAACCAGCTTGCATCTTTCTTTAATTTCTTTTCTGTATTCCAACTGCTTTCAATAACTTCATTTCTGTCTAAATTCAAATCTGCCACATAAAGTGTATTGGGAAAAGAAATATTCAAAAGATTTGCATAAATCAATTCTGTGTTCCGTGTTGCATCTGCGCTCCACTTTTCAATTTCTTCTCTGATAGCGTTTTGAATTGCATCTTTTAATTCAAATGCATTTTTGACCGGCTTCCAAAAAAAAGAAGCACCTACACAATTTGCAAACTCTTCTTGGAGTTCTTCTTTTTCATACTCGGTATTAAAAACCAATGTTGGAATATTGTTTTCTTGTGCGGTGAGGTATTCCAGCTCTGTAATTGATTTACCATTGAATGGTTGCCAACCATAAACACCTCCTAAAATCAAGAGATAAATGTTGCTGTTTTTTACTTTTTCTAAACAGGTATTTACGCTATTTTCATTTTGAGCGTTGATTGTATATTCAGACATAACTGGTTCACCACCAATAACTTTAACTGCTTGAAGTGCCGCCTCTCTTTCATTAGGCATGTCCTTTATAGTAGAGCTAATAAATATTTTTGTTCGGTATGGTATCATAAAGTTATTCATTTCAATAGAAAAAAATCCGCTTAGCACTAAAACCTAACTGCTGTTTTCAGCATGGAATAAATATTATTCTTACATCATATTGATATAAATTAATTTTTATGGGTTCTAAATTCAATGTGAATTAATAATTAGTATCGGTTTGAATATAACCATTAATATGACGATTATGAGGATTATTAACTTTTGATGACTCATTCTTAAAATCTTTTAAGCTTTGTATAAATAAATGGTTTATGGCTAATACTCATTAAATTAAGTTATCATAAAATAAAACCTTCTAAGATTTTGTTCTTAAAAGGTTTTTTAATAAAAAAACTAGAATATCTATATGGAGTAATTGAAGATAGTTCTGGGTTGTTTTTAAATTCATGTGTCCTAACCTTGACATAATCTCAAACAATGGTAATCCCTGTTTGGAGGATTGGAAACATACCTATGTCTAAGGTTATGCCAGCCCAAATTATTTTGCTGTAACTCTCTAACCTTTCGTTCAAGAAATTTGGGAACATTAGACCACCTTCTAAACAAAAGAACATCACCCTCCATTGAAATGTGTTTAAGACAATCTAGTTTTAAAACCTTTCTTGGTACAATATCAGAATGTTGCTCTTGAGGGTATAAAGAACAATGAAGTCTGATAAAATATCTTTGCCGGTAATCCTTAAAGCTTCGTTAATTCGTGCACCCGTATCGCGCACGGTTTCAATCAAAAGTTGTAGCCCTATCACACAATGCCAAGACATCACTAATTTCCAATAAATAGGATTTGGGTAGGGTTGTCACATATTAATTTTGTTAAACATTTTTTTATTTATAAATATGTGACAACCCTATTTAAATTGAAATGTAGGTTCTCAAAGATTAAAATATCTTTCTGATTATATTAGTACAAAACACGAATCATCATAATGTATTTGTGATTGGTAAAGTAAGACAACGAGAATTTTTATGAATACTTTGAGGTGATGTAATAAGATGCAAAGATAAGGCGATGCTGGCAGGTGGAGCAAATGTATGGCTGATTATTTGGAATTTTTACCTTTTGTAAATTAATGTCTGAAAATCAAAGATAGTCATTGAAAGCTTTAACCCTGTTTGAACATAATTTTTGTTTTGGGATTGGACAATTTAATTTTTTGAAAAAGCCATTCCCGATAATTGAAATTTTTCAATTTTAAGGTTTCAATAATTAATGTATCTGTTTCTACATTAGGATCGCCCTGTCCAAGGAACACGAGTCGTTCTAAAATACTCAGGAATTTGTTTAACTTTTTCTTTTTTTCAATTGGCACTAATTTATTGCGCCACAAAAACAGGCGAAAATTTTTTACCTGACATAGTAACCCATCCATATATTCCAAATCATAATAAAGCATAAGATAAAGAATTTTGATATCATACTTTATGATGAACGATTCTTCCTGTATTTCTTTCAAATACTCAAATGCTTTGTTAAGGAGTTCATGCGAATTTGTATTTGTACCTTTATGATAATAATATTCCGCTAAAGATAAGTTCTTAATGTTTGTCTGTTTCATCGGATGAACATATTCTAAATAATCGGATATAAAAGACATGACCCATTCAAATTTTTTTAGTCTAAGAGCCAATACTAAGATGTTTCTGAATAGATCCTCATTTAAGTATATGGATTTCTTATCACAGAATAATTTTTCTTTCAAAAAAGTATTGTAAATGGTAAAAAGTTCATTGTCATAATAAACTTTGATTTCAGTAGATGAATTATGCATCAAACAATATGTAATTAGCATACTATATTGATATGATAATTCATCTTTACTTAACTTATTAAAATATTTTGATACCAATGCCCGATAGTTGAGATAACATTGCCTATCTCCAATGTTTTGAAATGCAATAAATAAATTGTAGTACAAATCAAATATAAAATTATTCTTATCAACTAATTTTATTAGTCGTGACAACGAACTAAGATCCAAAGCTCGTAATAACTCTGATGTTAAACTAGTATTTTTCTTTATCTTAAATTTTGATTCCTGTACTGACAGTTTCAAATGAGAGTTAATGATTTCTGTAACTACATAACATATTAATGAAATTACATATTGAGTAATTAAATCACTGTTATTTTCAGCGTGTTTCCCTGATTTCTCGCAACGATTAATAATTCTGTTATTGAACGTGTATAGTTCCAATCGACTTTTTATAAAGTAATTTTTCCCTTCTATGCCATCATTCTGGAGTAATGTGTATCCTTCCTTAAGTTGAGTGTTAAACATATTATTGTTTTTTTTTCTCATAAGCGCTTTAAGTAATAAAATCTTGCTATCATATTCACTTTTAGAAATTTCCTCCGATATTAAAAAATGTTCAATTTGAGTTTGAAGATCTGAAACAAGGTTTCTAAATGTAGAATCATTACAGTTATTTTTTGAAGAAATTTTTTTGGAAATTGACTCACTCGTAAAACCCTTGCTGCAGAATAAAGGATAGTATCGTTTAATTTCTTTAAATAATATTTTTATCCGGTTATTAGTATTGCAATAAGGAGAATCAAGAAATAAATCTAATCTATTTATTTCAGCGCGGGACAATTCCTTCAATATATTGACTACACCTAACATATAAATAAGCTTAAATAATTGAAGCCATAAATTTTATTAAAATATCAATTTCTATAAAATATTCAAAGTTCTTATTTCACCCCTAAACATCCTAAACATAAATAAATAATTTAATTACTCCCATTCTAAGCGACAATCTAGAAAAAGTGTAGTTTGTAGAAATTTTTCATTCCTCCTATAATTACTTAAAACAATAATAAGGAGAGGTATGAAGAATTTAATATTTGCTTTTTTTCTGTTTATAAGTACTTGCCTTTATGCTGGCGAGAAACTTCAAGCAACCGTAATAGAAGCATATTCAGTAGTAAAAAAACAGGTATCTAATAACAATGAACCGATTGAAGGACATAAATATGAAATTGTTTATGAAGACGGATTGTGGTGGATCTATGAATATAATGAAGATGGTGAGTTAGTAAATATATATCCGCTAGATGATTAATCTTTATGAAAAAGCATCACCATGGCAAATTCTTTTTGAATTATAGATGAGGAATGATTTTAATAATAATTGAAACATTCAATACAATATTTTAAAAATCTCATCAAATCAATTTTTTAATTAATTAAAAATATTCTGAATTTTATATAATTTAAAATATTATCATTATGGCAACAGCAGTCTCAGTCCGTGAAATTGACAGTGGTAACATAACTTTCTATTCTACTTATGATGATGCACGAAGCGCGGCAAACGCAGGCGATGTTATAAGTATATTTGCAAACTTGAACGAATCAATTTATTTGAAGACAGGAGTTGATATCTATATTGATCCCGGAACTGTAATTGAGGTAACTACCTCTGAACCTACAATTTTTGATGGCGAAGGAGCTATCTGCAATATCACCGGAGGTGGTATAATTAAGAATTCAAGCAATGCAGGTATTTCAATTATCAATAATGGATCAATAGTAAATATTGAATGTCAAAGGATCGAAAGTGAAGGTTCTGCATCAATAGTATTTGACGGAGCAGATCGATGCAGCCTTATTTGTGATAGTGTTTTTAACCAAAATGGAACGGCTATCAATGTATCAAATTGTCTGGACCTATTTATGCGAATTGGCAAGGTAGAATCCGGAACACCTGAAGATCCAAACGGAGGTGATCCTGTTATTTCACTTGCTTCAAGTCCGGGTTCAATTTATATCAATGAAATCATTTGTAATGGATACGGATCTTGTATTAATCACATTTCCGGAACAATTGCTGCAAACATAACAAATATCTATACTCTCCTACCGGATAATGAAACACCGGATACGGCTTCACCTACTATTCTCCTTGGTGGGGAAGGAGATGATCCTGATCTCACTTTATACTTCGATGAAATAAAAAATCTAAATTCGAATGAAGGTGACGCTGTAAAAATTACTAAAGGAAAAGCAAACTTAATTGGCAGAAAAATATTTTGTACCCAAGGGAAATCTCTTGATCTAACTGATTCAATAGTTTCTGCATTTATTCAGTGTGATGAAATAATTAGCTTAACAAAAGGAATAAATTTAGAAAATTCCGATGAACCAATTATTATAGATGCGAGTTATATCGAAGGAAGTGATGGAAATGGTGGAGTTGTGAAATGTAATGATGTTTGTAATCTGGTTTTAAGGAATGCGAAGATATATAATACAACTGAGTCAACATCGATTGGTATTTATATAACAAATAGTGAAAGTGAACAAATTATAGAAATAGAAAACTTGATTATAGTAACAGGTACAATTGAGAATCAGGATTACAGCATATTGAGAGTGGGGAGTATTAATATTGATATTAAGAATTTGCTCTTGTTTGTAAAACAGCCAATTTCTGGTCAAATTACTTTGCTGATCGGTGATGAAAACAACTTTAAATATATTGAGGATCCTGCAATAGAATAAAATTAACATGAAAAGCATGCAAAAAATATTATTAATTTTTATTTACTTAATTTTAAGTAAAAGCATTTCTTCACAAGTTAAAGAAGAATGGATTTCAATTTATGATGGACCTCCGGCCAATACGAGTACTTCCAGATCAATAAAAATAAATAACAACAAAGAATTGTATATGTTAGGATCCAATTCAAACGATATTGTTATATTAAAATATAACTTGAGTGGAGAACTAAGTTGGATTGCTCGATATGAAGGTCCGGAAAATGGAAATAATATTCCGAATGAAATGCTACTTAATAAAAGGGGAAATATTTACGTTGCTGGTAGTAGTTCTGGCGACGATTCAGGTGACGATTATATGACAATAAAATTTGATACTTTAGGTAACCGGATTTGGGCTGTTAGATATTCAAGTTCTGGAAATAGATATGATGCAGCATATGGCATTGCGATGGATAGTTCTGAAAATATATTTGTAACAGGTGAAGGTTATAATACATCCACTGGGGCAATAGATTGTATAACAATTAAGTATGACTCATCTGGAAACCAACAATGGATTTCCAGTTATCAGGCAGGTCTGAGGTGTATAGGATATCAAGTGAGAACTGATAAATGGGGGAACTGTTTTGTTACCGGAGTGGGAAATGTAGGAATTTTTACAATTAAATATAATAGTGATGGGATCCAAATATGGAATGCAGCCTATAATAATACAGGACCTGAATCACCTCGCAAATTAGAAATAGATTCTTCAGGTAATATTTATGTAGCGGGTATTAGTAATATTGGAAACTATTACGACTATATTACAATAAAATATGATTCATCAGGTAATGAATTGTGGAACAGACGATACAACGGAACAGCAAACTATATGGACCAGTTAACAGATATGAAAGTTGATAAATATGGCAATGTTTATGTAACTGGAAATGGAACTCAAACCGGAAGAGGATATGATTTTACTACTATAAAGTACAACACTAATGGAGATGAACAATGGATTGCGAAATATCATAACGGTCTTAATGATATTGCTACAGCTTTGACTCTTGATGAGCATGGAAGTATTTATGTAACTGGAAGAAGTGATGGAAATGGAACGCATTTTGATTATGCAACGGTTAAATATGATTCTTCAGGAAATCAGAAATGGGCTATAAGATATAATTATTCAAATGAGTATGATGATGAAGCAAGTGACATTGCAGTAGATAATCAAAATAATGTTTATGTAACCGGAAATTCTTATATTTGGGGTCGATATACTGTAGCCACAATAAAATACACTCAAACACTCACAGGTATAAGCTTCCCTGAACTAAATTCTCAATTGGATTTCCACTTATATCAAAATTATCCTAACCCGTTCAATCCATCTACGAAAATTAATTACAAATTAAGAACTACCGTCTATACTGAGTTAAAAGTATATGATGTGTTAGGAAATCTGGTTTCAATTCTTGTAAATCAAAAACAAAATGCAGGAAGCTACGAAGTCGAATTCAATGGAAGCTCTCTTGCAAGTGGAATTTATTTTTATGAGCTGGAAGTGGATGGCAGTGTAATTGACACGAAGCGAATGATCCTTCTCAAATAATAACTTAAACTTTAACAATCATGCCATCACCAACTGAAGTTTCTCTCAAAGCTAAATCAACAGGAGCATTAACATACTACTCAACTTATGCTGATGCAAGAAGTGCCGCCGGTTCAGGAGATACCATACAAATCTGGGCTGATCTAGATGAACAAATTATTTTAAAAGATGGAGTTGATATATTTATTGCACCGGGTAGAGTAATTAATATGTCCTCAGCCATGCCAACGATTATAGACAACGGAGTTTCATGTATTTGTACGATTTCCGGTAATGGAATAATTAAAAACTCTTATCATCCCGGATTACTGAGTGCAAGATATGAATGTATAAAGATCACAAACGGAAGTTCCAGAATCTCAATTGTATGTGATTACATATTAGGATTTGGAAAAGAAGAAGAATCAATTGGCGGACAAACGATAAATATTGTAGAGGCTTCCAAATTCAATTTGATATGCAATAGTATTCAAAGCAATTTCAACACTGCAATTGATATTTCTGATTGTAATGAAGTCTATATAAAATGTAAAAAAATTCAATCTGGATCGGTTAGTTCATTAAATATAGGGGTACCTGTTATATTAACCAGTTTGGGAATTGGGTTTATATATGCAGATGAATTGAATTGTAAAGGATTTGGTTCTTGTCTTGTACATAAGGAAGGGATTCTAAAATCAAAAATATTAAAGATAACAACTCAAGACGATGAAACATCTGCCGAACCTACTATTCTACTGGATGATGGTTCCGAAAATCAGGAATTGATTCTTTATTTTGATGAGATTAAAAATCTAAATTCTAATGATGGTGATGCTGTAAAAGTTGTAGAAGGGAAAGCAGTTTTAAAGGGAAGACGCATTTATTCGTACAAAGGATTTTCCTTGGATCTAGCTTCTGATTTTCAAGCAACATGTAATGAAGTAATAAGTGATACAAAAGGAGTATTCATACACAATCCGAATACATCAGACATAGTTATTGATTCGGACTACATTGAGGGAAGCACAGGATACTATGGGACAATTTATTCAATTGGGATAGCTAAATATACTATAAAGAATGCTAAAGTAAAGAATTCAAGTACTTCAAGTTCTTCAATAGGAATGTACATAGATACAAATTCAGGATATCCGAATGTTACGTTAAACAATGTCATTGTAGTTACAGGCAATTTGGATGAAGGTCAAAGTATATATGGAACAGAAGGGGGAATATCACCTAACCTTGTTAATAATTACGGGTTATTTCTAAACGTTAGAGCGTCAAATATCCAATATGTTGTAGGCACTATTGCAAATTATAAAGTAACGGTAGATTCAGTTATAACCTAGGTTCAAAAAGTTTTATATCAGAATAATTACATTAATTTAAATAACAAAAACCATGCCTTCATATGATAAAGTATCAATAATGGAGAGAAGCGGAGCCATTATTTATTATTCTAGTTATTCATCCGCCAGAAGTGCAGCCTCATCAGGAGATTTAATTCAGATTTGGGCTAATCTAACTGAGCAAATTGTATTGCTTAATGGTGCAGATATATGGATAGCTCCGGGAGTTACTATAAAATCAGGTTCATCAGATACTACCATTATTGCACCTACTTCAGGTGAGCTAAATTGCAAAATATATGGATTTGGAATAATTAAAAATGATACTAATGGAAGTTGTATTTTTATAAATAATGAAGATGCAAAATTAAAAATTGAATGCGACGTTATTGAAGGTCAAGGAGGTTCAGTATCTTCGGTTAATATACAATCGGCAAGTGAATTTCATCTTTCATGTTCTAAAGTATACAGTAGAGATTTTCAGGCATTAAGATTGGGACTAACTCTTAATCCGGGACTAATAGAGGATATTAATTTAAATATAACAAGAGTAGAAACTGGGAATCTCACTCCAACTTATACTGGAACAACAGCAATAACAACAAGAGGAAATGGCTTCGTAAAAATTGATGAGATTTTGTGTAGAAACAGAGGACATTGTTTATCACATCGCGAAGGAAATATAACTGCACAAATTAAGAAATTGCAAACAATAAATAATATAAGTGGAGATGCCGGTGCAGCTCTACATGTTCGTCAATACGACGGTTTCAATCCAGGTATTGGCACTCAAAAACTGATAATATATTTCGATGAAATAGAATCACTTACGGGAACTGTAAATTCAAGTGCCGGTATTGAAATAGGAGAAGGAACAGGTGTAATTATTGGTAGAAAAGTTTATTGCAGCGATTCACCAGCAATTCAAATACAAGGAAATGACACTTCGGGATATGTTAAATGCAATGAAATAATTAGTCAAGGAAGTGGAGGTAATGCACCTGTTAATGCAATCGAATTTAGTAACTTTAACAATGAAATTACATTCGATGCAAATTATGTTCAAGGATATAGAAATAATGGAGTTATTTTTATAAACGATGCCAATGTTCAAATAAAGAATGCGTTAATTAAGAATTCTTACACCGGAACAACTGTTGCATCAGTTGGAATATTCATTGCTGGAAGTCAAATCATTTCGCTAATGAATGCTAAAATAGTAACCGGTTCATTAACTTCAGGTCAAACAATTTATTATTCCAGTACAAGTATTAATGTGAGAAATTATGGGCTATTTGTTAATAAGGCAATTGAATCCAATGTAAATTTGATAGTTGGAACAGGCTCAAATTATCAATACATCATAAATTCTGAATTAACTTAAATGATCATAAAGTTATTAACTGTAATGCTAACAAAGAATATTTTTTATAAAATGTTATTCATTTTGTTAACAAGTAATTGTTTTGCTCAATTAATTCCTGAAGGTTGGAATCAGCAACAAAGTAATGTCGGCACATCTTTAAATTCAGTTTATTTTTTAAATTCTCTTACAGGGTGGTCTGCAGGAAATAACGGAGTTATATCACAAACGACAAATGGAGGAGCGGTCTGGGAACATCAATCAAGTTTAGTTAATAATGATTTGAAAAAAATATTTTTTAGTTCTCTTCAAATCGGGTATGTAATTGGAACATCCGGTTTAATACTTAAAACTACAAATGGTGGGTTCAACTGGTTTCAGCAAAACAGCGGAACAAACAATAATCTTACTTCAAGTTCTTTTACCGGTGACAATACAGGATATGTGTCAGGGGTAAACAACACTCTTTTAAAAACAACAAATGGTGGTCTTAACTGGAATTCTATAAGTTTTGAGGATTCGGTAAATTATTTTTCAATTTACTTTGTAAATAATTCTAAGGGTTGGCTAAGCTCAGTTAAATCTTATTCAGATTGGCCTGATTCTGCTTTCATTATGAAAACAACAAATGGCGGTGTAAATTGGTTTAGCCAGAATACTCAATGGATTGACGCTTCTCCAATTCAATCGATGCAATTTACTGATTCGCTGAATGGATGGTGTACACGGCAAGTTCCTACAATATCATCAACTGAAGTTTTAAAAACAACTGATGGGGGAAATGTATGGATTTCGTATTCTCCTGGATTAAACGGAGATAATTATTCTTTATATTTTGTAAATAATTTGAAAGGCTGGTGTTCGGGACCCGATAACAGTATTTACCGAACAGATAACGGTGGAATAAATTGGGTGAGATCAAATTCGTTTCATATCCTTTCATTTTTTTATAGATCTATATTTTTTACAGATTCACTTACAGGATGGACTGTAGGATATGAAGGAACAATTCTAAAAACAACAACAGGCGGGGTATTGACAAATTTCACAAGCTTAAATTTGGAAGTCCCCCCGGAATATAACCTTGAACAGAATTATCCTAACCCTTTTAACCCGGTTACTAATTTAGAATTCACAATTCCGAATTCAGTATTTGTATCTATAAAGATCTATGATGTATTAGGAAATGAAATTATAACATTAGTTAATGAAAGAAAATCTCCCGGTAATTTTGAAGTAATATTTGACGGAAGCAATTTTCCCAGCGGAATATATTTTTATGATCTTGAAGTCGACGGGAATATAATAGATACAAAGAGAATGCTCTTGTTGAAATAAGGACATTTGTCTTCTCAAAAATGTTAATTTTATATAATTAACAAAAAGTAAGGAGGAGAAATTCAAAAGATAATAGTTCGCAACCAACACAAAACATCCGATGGTGAGTTCATATTTGAGTTATTAAATCGAATACGAACTTTCACTAGGTCATAGTAGCTTAGTAACAACGCAGAAATATTTGCAACTGCTTCCAAAATCTGGGTAGAATATGGGTAGAATTTTTATAGAATGTATAGATTTAATAGACTACAGAGAATCAAAAGAACCTCAAAAATTGAAAATAATCTAAACAAAATAAATTTTGAGGATAGTCAAAACTCTCTGTCACTCAGGAGGTCGCGAGTTCGAGTCTCGTCGATTCCGCAACAAGTAAGCCCTTTAAGTTAATAACACTTAGAGGGTTTTTTATTTTCTATACAAAGCTTCTTGAAAATTCTTCAGTAGGATTTGGGTAGGGTTCACACATATTAATTTTTTCCCGCCGTCGTTGGTGTTTCAAAAAGTTTGCTGAAGCGCTAATAAAAATGCTATATATAATGTGCAAACTTTTATTGTCACCAATAACAAATGCTTTGGACCAGGAAGCAGTCTGGTTTTATATTCATAATTTGTTCATATGAATTTTTGTCGTCCCCGCTTTAGGAATCATGAATTCAGTGTTAATTTAATGCGGGGACTCAGCGGGTGGAATCGCTTCAACGCAAAATGGCGAATAAATAAGCGTTTTTATTTTTACAAAATGATTTGCAGGTTTATTCGTGGTGTTGGTTGGTACTTTTATGCAACGCGGATGTACATCAGAATGACTCGCAGGTATCAACGCGCGGCGTGTTGGTACATTTATATCGTGCGGATGTACATCACTGCGATACGTTTATACCAACATATTGCGTGTTGGTGCTAACGCACGTTGGGTTGATACATCTATAGAGCGCGGATGTACATTCCTGCGATGCGTTGGTACCAACGTAATGCGCGTTGGCACATTTTAGCCATACGGATGTACATTCCTGTAATGAGTTGGCGCTAACGAATGATTCGTTGGTACATTTATACGATCTGTTGATAGTAACGCGTTGTACGTTGGTACAGTTATATCGCGCGAAAGTACATTCGTGTGATGCGTTGGTACCAACAAATGTGGTAATATTTCGATCACTCCGTCCCCGTTGAGTCTCCCGCTTTATGAATACTGAATGCAGAGCATATTAAATGCGGGGATTCAGCGGGTGGAAGCGCTTCCGCCGCAGATTCCTCCCGGTGAAATTATCCGGTCCTTGAAAATGCAGAAAGGGAGAAACTCTGCGGAGACGACGAGATAAGCTGCGGCATTTGGCTTTTACAAAAGGCAGTAAAAG